>Ga0315288_10012048_pt1 | contig 10877 bp, 3 predicted proteins | sample YL17G11_20_MG_FD_203454 | JGI IMG/M metagenome (GOLD analysis project Ga0315288, IMG submission 203454) | Sediment microbial communities from Yellowstone Lake, YNP, Wyoming, USA - YL17G11_20 | ecosystem: Environmental > Aquatic > Freshwater > Lake > Sediment | place: USA: Wyoming | collected...
CGCTGGAGTGCGCGGGCTGTCACGAGGTGGCGAGATTCCCGCACCAGCCCAAGCCGGCCAAGCCGAAGTGCGCCACCTGCCACGGGAAAGAGGTGAAGGAGTACGGGGACAGCCTGCACGGACGGTCGCGCGCCAACGGCCACCCGGAGGCCGCCTCGTGCCAGGACTGCCACGGCAACGTCCACGCGCTGAAGGCGGCGAGCGACCCGGCCTCCAAGGTTGCCAAGGCCAACATGCCGGCCACCTGCGGCGCCTGCCACTCGAATCCCGAGCTGGTGGCCAAGTTCCACATCCCCATCGCCCGGCCCATCGAGGCCTATCAGCAGAGCGTGCATGGGCGGGCCATCCAGCGGGGCGTGGCGGCGGCGCCGGCCTGCTCGGACTGCCATGGCAGCCACGCGCTGTTTGCGGCCGCGGACCTGCGCTCGAAGGTGAGCCGCGCCCGCGTCCCGGCCACCTGCGGCGCCTGCCACTCGCAGATTGCCGAAGTCTACCGGCAGAGCGTGCATGGGCGGGCGGCGGCCAAGGGCATGAGCGATGCCCCGGTCTGCACCGACTGCCACGGCGAACACGGCATCCGCACGCACCTGGACGCGGGCTCGGCTACTTTCGCCACGCACGTCTCGCGCGACCTGTGCGGCAACTGCCACAACGACCGGCGGCTGGCCGAAAAGTTCAACATGCCGGCCGACCGCGCCAGCACCTATTTCGAGAGTTTCCACGGGCTGGCCTCGCGCAGCGGGTCGAAGAACGTGGCCAACTGCGCAAGCTGCCACGGCGTGCATGACATCCGCGCCTGGAGCGATCCGCTGTCGGCGGTGAACCCGGCCAACCTGGCCAGGACCTGCGGCAAGTGCCACGCCAACGCCGGCCAGCGCTTCGCGCTGGGCAGAATCCACGTGCCGGCCAACCAGGGCGCCACGCCGCTGGGCGCCCTGGTGCGCAGCTTCTACCTGGTCCTGATCCCGCTGACCGTCGGGGGCATGTTCCTGCACTGCCTGGTCGATCTGCGCTACAAGGAGCGCATGCGGCGGCTGTTCGGCATCCAGCCGCACGCCACCGACGGCCGCACCATGAGCCTGAACGAGCGCATCCAGCACTTGATGCTGGCCATTTCCTTCATTATTTTGGTCATCACCGGATTCGCGCTGAAGTTCCCGGAGAGCTTCTGGGCCAGGCCGATTGTGGCCTGGGAAGGGAAGTGGGCGGTGCGCGCCTGGATCCACCGGGGCGCCGCGGTGATCCTGATTTCGGCCGCCGTCTATCACCTGGTCTACGTCCTCGCGAGCCGGCCCGGCCGCCGTCACTGGATGCAGCTTGTGCCGCTGAGGCGCGACGTGGTGGAGTTCTTCGCCGCCGCGCGGCAATACCTGGGCGGCGCACCTGCGAGGCTAAGCACCTACAACTACATTCACAAAGCCGAGTACTGGGCGCTGGTGTGGGGCACGATCATCATGGGGGCGACCGGGGCGGTGCTGTGGTTCAACGACTTCAGCCTGCGCTACCTGCCGCGCTGGGTGATTGACCTGTCCACCATCATTCATTATTACGAGGCGGTGCTCGCCGGCCTGGCGGTGCTCGTCTGGCACGGCTACTCGGTGATCTTCGATCCCGCCCACTATCCGATGGACTGGCTGTGGCTGGACGGCGTCCATCACCACAAGAGCGCTCTTGGGGATCACAGCGCGGAAGCGGAGTAGCAGAGCCGCGACCGTCAGGGAGCGGTTACCCCTGCGGCGGGGGCCAACCGCTTGCTCACGCTCGCGGCTCTGTTCGCGTCAGTAATAGAGCTTGAGGGCGAACTGTATTTCGCGGACCCCGGATGCGGTGGCGATGCCGAAGCCCCCTCCTCCCAGGTTGCTCCCCGGAAGCCCGAAGACCGGCGTGTTGAAGGCGTTGAACGCCTCCCAGCGAAACTGAAGGCGATACCGTTCCCGAACCCTGATGTTCCTACTGATGGCCGTATCGAAGTTCACCCGGCCGGGACCCAGCATGATGGAGCGCGCCGAGTTGCCGTAGGTGAAGCGCGCCGGTGGAGCGAAGGCGTCTGGATTGAACCACTGGATGCCGCGCTGTCCGACGGCCGGTGTGCCCTTCTGGTCCGCGGGCAGGCTGATGTCGCCGATAATGTTAGCGCGAAGGTTCGTGCTGTTGGCATTATCGCCCAGAATGTCGCGCGGGCCGTTGGTGACCTGGACTCCGAACGGCGCGCCGGCCTGCAACGTCACAATGCCGGAAACCTGCCAGCCGCCGGCCATCCAGTTCAGCGGGCCGCTCTTCAGCCACTTCTTCCCCTTGCCGAACGGCAACTCCACGATGGGCGAAAACACGGCGCGGTGCGGGATGTGGTTGCTCGATAGCGACCGCTCATGCTTGAGGTCGTAAATGCATTGGACCTGGTCGTCGTCGCCCAAGGCCGTGCCGATGCCGGTGACGTTGTCGATCTTTTTCGACCAGGTATAAATCGCGACCCAGCCGAAGCCGTTCGAGAACCGTCGTTCGAACTTGGAGTTGAAGGCGTGATAGTTCGAGAGCCCCCAGTTGGGCGCGATGATCTGGATTTGCGGGGCATCGGAATCGAACTGCGGATAGGGCCTTCGCAGGCGAATGGCGATGTCGGTTCGCGACAGCAGTTCCGGCGGGACCATGTTCAGATTGATGTTGCCGAATATGACCTTGCGCCCGAGATTGCCCAGGTAACCCGTTTCGAAGAACAGGCCGCGCCACTGGCGCTGGATGGTCAAGTTGAAGTTCTCGCTGTATTGCGTCTTGCGGTGCGGATCGAGGAACTGCACCTGTGATTCGGCAAATTTGCTGCCCCGCGTCCCGAAGGTCGGCGTGAGGTCGGCCGGCGACGGCGCCACCATCGACCCGGGTGGCAACCCCTGGCTGAGGGTGAAGGGCACAGGGTCGCGGTAGGTGCCCCGCGCATCGAAGCCGAGACCCATGCTTTGAAAGACGTTCCGGTCGTATGGATTCCCGAAGAAGATGCCAAACCCGCCGCGGACCACGGTCGATGAGCTGGAGAACGGCCGCCAGTTGAAGCCGAAGCGCGGCGCCAGGTTGTTGGGGTCCCATTCAACTAGGCGCTTCCCATACCCGTTGCGCTCCGGGAAGGTGACGATGCCGCGCACGCCCGCTGGAATGTCGCCCGTGCCGCCCGCCGGGTTGGGCACCCAGGGATCGAAATTGTTCATGCGGTTGTTCACTTCGTAGAACGGGCTCTCCAACTCATAGCGCACGCCGACGGTCAGCGTGAAGTTCGGCCTGAGCTTCCAGGCGTCCTCGAAGTATGCGCCATAGTATTGGCTGCGCCGGGAGTTCCCCTGGCTGAACTCGGCATTGACCTGGTTCGGGCGGCCGAGCAGGAAGTCGGCGAAAGTCATGCCTGTATTGGCAATGTTGTTGCCGCTGGCATTGATGCCGTTCGTGTAGCGCACGTTGAAGATGAACTGGCCGGAAGCAAATTGCCGGCTCTGCTCGTTGGCGTTGAAGCGGATGTAGGAGCCGCCGAACTTCAACGAGTGGTCGCCGCGCATCATGTTGAAGTCGGTGTGACCTTCGGAGTTTGTCAAAGAGGCGCGCCGGTTCTGGTTGCCCGGCGAGCCGAAGTTGCTCACGGTCACCGTGCCGCCCGGCACATTGAATCGCGGGAATACGTCCGGCATGACGCCCTTGATGCCCAGCTTGTTCGGCCAGTCTCCGCCCAGGCTTACCCCCGAGCGCCGGATGTAGACGCGGCCCACGCCACCCCGGAACGTGGCGAAGGTGCGCGGAGAGAACACCCGGGTCAGGTTGAGCGCCAAGTTCTGGCGCCGGTTGCGCAGGCTGAGAGCGTCGGTGTCGGCAACGCCGTAGCCCGCCGTGCCTCCGGTGTCGTTCTTGTCCGGGCTGACGAGAATATAGCGGCCGAAGAGCTTGGTGCGCTCGTTAAAGGAATGGTCGATGCGTGCGGTATGGGTGTACTTATCGGTAGGGTCGGAAGAGTTCTCCTGCCAGTTGCCGCCTTGCGTGATGGGATTGTCCGGCGGGCGATTAGGCAGCGGCACATACGAGATGGCCTTCTGCGCCACCGGGTCAAACCGGGCCGAGGGGATGATGTTGTTGGGGAAGGGCGTGCGCTGGCCGGTCAGCGGATCGTAAATGACCAGCGGCTGAGCAACGGGGCCGGAGGCGCTGCTGACCTGCCGCGTCACGCGGGAGAGGTCGCCCTGGCGCCACTCGGCCAGCGGCACGGTGCGCGTGCGGACCACGCCCCGCCGCTCGATAAAGAAGTCCAACCCGTAGAAGAAGAAGGTGCGGTTCTTGAAGATGGGACCCCCGACGGTGCCGCCAAACTGGTTGCGGCGCAGTGGGGCCTTGACGTCGGCGTTCCAGCCCCGCGAGTCCAGCTTGTCGTTTCGCAGGAACTCGTAGATCGCACCGCGGAAGGCGTTGGTGCCGCCCTTGGTCACGGCATTGACGATGCCGGCGCTGGAGCGGCCGTACTGGGCCGAGTAGGCGTTGGTCTCCACCCGGAACTCCTGCATGGTATCCACCGGCGGGTCTATCTCGATGTTCTGCTCGCCGATGCCGCCGCGCGAGTTGCTGACGCCGTCCAGCAGTGCGGCAGCCGAATTCGCGCGCCCACCGCCGATCAATACGTCGGCGCCGTTGCGAAACGAGCCGGGGGTCAGGTTGATCAGGTCGAACACGTTGCGGCCGTTCAGCGGCAGCTCGTCGATCTCCTTGTTGTCCACCACGTGGCCGATCGAGCCGGTGACGGTTTCCAGGAATTGGGCGCGGCTGGAGACGGAGATTGTCTCCGCCACGGCGCCCACCTCCAGCGTCAGGTCCCGCTCGATGTTCTGATTGATGTTGAGCGTGATGCCGGTGATGCTGAGCCCCTTGAAGCCTGTGTGTTCGACACGAATCTCGTACGTGCCGGGCAGCAGTTGCGGGACCAGGTAACGGCCATCTTCGGCGCTGACGCCCCGGGCTGCCTGCCCCGTTTCGCTGTGGACGATGGAGATGGCCACGCCGGGAATGACGGCTCCCGTCGAGTCCTTGACGGCGCCGCCGATCGACCCATATTGTGCCTGGGCAAAGAGGACGGAAGGAACTAGCAAGGCAAGCGCAACCGCTTGGAGCGCGCGCATGGTGAAACCCCCTTTTCGGAAAAATGCCGGAGGAGCCCCGTGGTCGTTTCACAGTATACGCCCATCCGCGGCCCATGGAAACCGGCAGGGACATCCATGGCTGCGTCGCCCATTACAGCGCTCTGCATAAATAATGCCAACGTGACAGCAGAGCCGCGAGCGTCAGCGAGCGGGTGCCCGCGCAGCGCCGCGCTACCCTGCCGGAGCACCCGCTCGCTGACGCTCGCGGCTCTGTTGAGGTGTGCCGCGCCAAAAAAAAAGCCTTGACTCCGCGTGCAGCCGGGAGTAAATGTCTGCGACAGGTGAGGGGCGAGACGCTTTTTGAGATCTCAAAGCTAAGGAGAACACCATGACTGTTCGACGGATATCTTTCGTCGCGATGCTGGTCTTGACGCTCGTGGCCGGCGCCTACGCGCAGGATTTTCGGGCCACGCTGACCGGGACGGTGACCGATCCCACCGGCGCCGCGATTCCCAATGCGACGGTCAAGGCCATCAACACCGCGACCAATGAAATCAAGGAAACAAAGACAACCGCGGACGGGGTCTACACGATTCCCTACCTCAATCCCGGAACGTACAACATCGAGGTGGCGGCCTCCGGCTTCCAGACCCTGAAGCGGGAAGCCATCGTGCTGCGGGTGGCCGACAAGGTCAACCTGCCGGCGCAGTTGACCGTCGGAGCGGTGAGCCAGGAGATCACCGTGACCGGCCAGCAGGATGTCATCGAGACGGGTTCGGCCGACCGCGGCCTGGTGTTCGACCCCATCAAGACGCAGCAGTTGCCGCTCAACGGGCGGCAGACGTACATGCTGATGGCGCTCACGCCCGGAGTGCTCTTCACGCAGGAAGCCTTCGGACCGGGCGGATTCTCGGGCACGCGCGGCTGGGACGTCAACTCCAGCTATCGCATCAACGGCGCGCGCTCCGGGCAGAACCTGTTCCTGCTGAACGGCGCGCCCATCAGCGACGCCGGCGGCTCATGGCAGCTTGCGCCCAATGTCGAGGCGGTGCAGGAGTTCAAGGTGATGACCAACACCTACGATGCCTCCTACGGCCGCTTCGGCGGCGGCGCCGTCAACACCACCATCAAGAGCGGCTCCAACGACTACCACGGCAACGTCTTCGACTATTTCCGCAACGCGGTGCTGGACGCCAACCGCACCGAGAACAAACAGCCTACTCCGAACAAGGCCCGGCCGCCGCACAACCAGAACCAGTTCGGCGGCACCTTCGGAGGGGCCATTCGCAAAGACAAGGACTTCATCTTCGGCAGCTTTGAAGGCTGGCGCGAAGTCCAGCCTGCCTCGGTCATTTCGAGCGTGCCGCACCCCCTGCTGCGCGATGGCCAGAACTTCACGGCCCTCGGCTACAAGATCTACGATCCGGTGACGTCCGCCATCTGCGGGCCGCCGACCAACTGCCAGGGCTCGGCCTATATCCGGCAGCCGTTCCCGGGCAACGTGATCCCGCAGAGCCGCATCAGTCCCGTCGCGCAGAAGGTGCTGAGCTATTTCCCGCAGCCGAACGGACCGGTGGCCAGCGCGCTGGTGAGCAATTACTACACCAACACGAACGGGCGCTACCGATATGACCAGCCGATGGGCCGCTGGGACCACAACTTCGGCTACAAGGACAAGATTTACACGATGGTGACGTTCCAGCACGGCAAGGAGTACCGCAATTCAACGGGATTCGCTCCTCCGGCCGGCAGCGGCGACATTAACTCCCAGCGCACCGATCAGAACTACATCGCCGCGTGGACGCACATGCTCTCCGCCACGGCGGTGCTGGACGTGCGCGGCAGCGTCGGCCGCTTCACCTCCAAGTTCCCGCGCTATACCGACTACGATTTCACGATCGACAAGCTGGGCATGACAAAGATGCTGCACGCGCCCACCAGCACCTACAATTCAGTGCCGCGTTTTGACGTGGGCGGTTTCACGCAGCTCTTCGCCCTGAGTAGTTCGGGCGAGTGGAGCACCTATAACCAGTGGAACTTCGCGCCCAGCCTGAACATGACCAGGGGCAAGCACACGCTCAAGACCGGTTTCGAGTTGAACTACATCGCGCAGGCGATCGGCAACTTGAGCTGGGCCAACGGCACCTTCAGCTTCGACCAAGGCTGGACCCGGCAGCTTTCCGGCTACCAGCAGGGGACCTATGACGGCTCCTCGGTGGCCAGCCTGCTGCTCGGCTACCCGGCCAGCGGCCAGGTGGATTGGGCGGACAGCCCCTACCGCACGCGGCCGTACTGGGGCCTTTACATTCAGGACGACTGGAAGCTGTCGCGCAAGGTGACGCTCAACCTGGGCTTGCGCTACGACGTCCAGTTCTACGCCCGCGAGCGCTTCGATCGCCAAAACAGCACCTTCGACATGGGCGTGAAGAACCCGTACAGCGACCAGGTGTTGGCTAACTGGGCCAAGATCAAGGCACAGTACGATGCCACGAACCCGAAGTATCCGTATCCCACCGCGCCTTCCATTCTCCCGGGCGGCTGGCGGTTCGCGGGGGTCGACGGGCAGTCGCGGCGTCTCTTTGATACGGATTGGACCAACCTCGCCCCGCGCGCCGGCATTGCCTGGAGAATCAGGCCGACCACCGTACTGCGCGCCGGCGCGGGCGTCTACTACATGTCGCCGACGCAGGGCCCGCGCACCAACGGCTTCTCCATCACGACCAGCTATGAGAGCAGCAAGGACGCGATGACGCCATCTGCGGGCATGAACCTCTCCGGCCCGTACTCGCTGGTGGACCCCTACCCCCTCGGCATCCTCCCGCCGACAGGGGCCAAGGATGGCCTGTTGACGCAGATCGGCCGCGGCGTCACTTACGATCCGCGCAACGTGCGCATCCCGCGCACCTACCAGTACTCGCTCGGCATCCAGCATCAACTGCCCCGCAGCATCGTCGCGGAAGTCTCCTTCGCGGGCAACTACCAGACCTATGTGCCGATTGACTGGGGCCGCAACGAGATCAGCATGGCGGATTTCGATAAGTCGCGCGCCGACACGCAGTACAACTCGACGCAGGTGCCCAACCCGTTCTACGGCATCCTGCCTCTGAATGGCGGCGTCGGGCAGAACGCAACGGTGAGCCGCGGCACGCTGATCCGGCCCAATCCGCTCTGGGGCGGCATCACGCAATCCAACACCCAGTGGGGCCGCTACCGCTCCGACGCGCTGCAAGTCAAGGTCGAGAAGCGCGTCATGGGCGGCAAGCAATCCGGCATCATGACCTGGGTGCTCAGCTACACCTTGTCCAAGGCGTACGAAGCCAACCACCGCCTGCAGAGCTGGAACCTGGCCGAGCCGCTTATGTACGAGATCGACAATCAGGACAAGCCCCAGATGGTCAGCTTCAGCGGGGTCTGGGACCTGCCCTTCGGGCCCGGCACGGCGCTGCTGAAGTCGAACAACCCTGTCGTCAAGAACCTGGCCGGCGGCTGGCAGTTCGACTGGATCCTCAGCTACGTCTCCGGCTACCCGGTCGGCTGGCCGAACCTGATCAACAAGTGCGGCGAATGGCATGCCGCCCACCAGGACCGCTACCACTGGTTCAACAACGACAAGAGCTGCTACGTGCAGTATCAGAGCTACAATCTGCGCACGCTGCCGGACCGCTTCTCCGACATCCGCCAGCACCAGGCGCCGCAGCTCAACATCGGCTTCCAGAAGACGACCAAGATCAACGAGCGCTACCGCTTCGTGATCAAGGCCGAGGCGTTCAACCTGACCAACACGCCAATCTACCCCGGCGTAGACACCAGCTTCACCAGCACGCGTTTCGGGATGCTGCCGGACAACCAGCAGAACTGGCCGCGCCTGGTGCAACTGGCGGCGAAGATTCACTTCTAGCCCGCTGGCGGCCTGACGCGGTTGTGTTCGAGAGGCGGGGCGATCACAAGGGTCGCCCCGTGCAGCGGCGTTGTAGGGGCGGGGTCGCCGCGGAATACCTTCACCACAAAGACACCAAGAACACAAAGTCCACAAAGTTTTCTTCTTTGTGTTGCTTTGTGTTCTTTGCGTCTTTGTGGTTTAACTTATTCTTTCCAGGCCGAATTTCTTCATTTTGTAGCGCAGCGCGTCGCGGCTGATGTCCAGCAGGTGGGCGGCGTGGGTCTGGTTGCCGGAGGTTTGCTTGAGCGCCAGGTGAACCAGTTCGCGCTCCACTTCCTCCAGCGAGGTGCCGCGGGCGGGGATCTCCAGCACCGGCAGCAGGCGCCCAGAGGGCAGCTCGGTCCAGCGCGATTCGCTGACCCGCGCGTCCGGGAAGGCGTCCATGGAGCTGGGGATGGCGCTCTGCGAGGTCACCTGGAAGGGCAGGTAGAGGGGCCGGATCAGCGTATCATCCTCCAGGATCATGGCCCGCTCGATGGCGTTCTTCAGCTCCCGCACGTTCCCCGGCCAGTCGTACTTGAGGATGATCTCGCCGGCCTCGGACGACAGGCCGCGAAGGGCCTTCTTGAACTTGTGGTTGTAGTGCTCGATGAAGAAGCTGACCAGCGGGAGGATGTCGTCGCGGCGCTGGCGCAGCGGCGGGATGAACACCGGGATGATGGTGAGGCGATAGAAGAGGTCTTCGCGGAAACGGCCCTCGCGCACGGCCTGCTCCAGGTCGCGGTTCGAGGCCGCGATCACCCGGATGTTCACCGACATGTCCTTCACTCCGCCGATGCGCCGGAAGGTCTGGTCCTCGAGCACGCGCAGCAGCTTGGCCTGCAGCACCAGCGACATCTCCCCGATCTCGTCCAGGAACAGGCTGCCGCCGTCGGCCATCTCGCACAGGCCGCGCTTCATGGCCTTGGCGTCGGTAAAGGCGCCGCGCTCGTGCCCGAACAGTTCGGCTTCCATCAGCGTCTCGGGGATGGCCGAGCAGTTGATGGTCACGAACGGCCGGCCCTGGCGGCTGCTGTTGTAATGGATGAACTTGGCGATCAGGTCCTTGCCCGTCCCGCTCTCGCCCTGGATCAGGATGGTGGAGGCCTCGCTGTTGGCCACTTTGCGCACGAACTCGATCAGCTCGGTCATCTTGCGCGAGGAGGCCACCACGTCGTGGTAGCCGCTCTTGCGGCGCACCTCGTCGCGCAGAGTGTCCAACTCGGCGCGCAGCCGCCGGGTTTCCAGCGCGTTCTGCACCGTGACCCGCAGCTCGTCGAAGTCAAAGGGCTTGGCGATGAAGTCGAAGGCGCCCATTTTCAGCGCCGCCTTCACGTCATCGACCTGGGGGTTGGCGGTGATCATGATCACCGCGCAGGTGTCGCACTGCGACTTGACCTGGCGCAGCAGCTCGATGCCGGTCAGGTCGGGCAGGCGGACATCGAGCACCAGCACGTCGGGCACCTCGCGCCGGTACAGGTCCAGCGCTTCGCCGGCCGAGCCCGCCTCGCGGACCTCGTAGCCCCATTCCGTGAATTTCTTGAGCAGCGTCCAGCGCACCAGCCGCTCGTCGTCCACCACCAGGATTCGTTCCTTTTCTTGCGCCATGGTTAAAAGTCCTCGGTTCTCAGGTTGTCGGAAGAAGACCTGAGACTTGAGACTTGAGACCTGAGGCTTTCGCTCTCAGGTCCCAGGTCTCAGGTCTCAGGACTGTTTTCAAACTAATGTGAACACCTTCTCCGCCACCGGCACCACCGGCAGGCGAATCACAAAGTGCGATCCGCGGGCCATCTCGCTTTCCACCGAGATGGCGCCGCCGTGCTGATCGACGATGCGCTTGCAGACGGCCAGGCCCAGCC
>Ga0315288_10012049_pt1 | contig 10877 bp, 8 predicted proteins | sample YL17G11_20_MG_FD_203454 | JGI IMG/M metagenome (GOLD analysis project Ga0315288, IMG submission 203454) | Sediment microbial communities from Yellowstone Lake, YNP, Wyoming, USA - YL17G11_20 | ecosystem: Environmental > Aquatic > Freshwater > Lake > Sediment | place: USA: Wyoming | collected...
AGTAGACAAGTCCGATATTTCCGAGATCATTTGCCATGCCGAGGTCATGGCCGATTTTTCTATGAATCTCCAAAGCGTCATGGTGATAGCTAAGGGCTTCTTCCATCTTTCCTTTTGTGATATAAATGAGTCCGATATTTCCGAGATCATTTGCTATACCAAGTTCATAGCCGATTTTGCGATCGATCTCTAAAGCACTCGTGTGATACTTAAGAGCGTCATCCATCATCCCTTTTGCCCCATAAATGAGTCCGATATTTCCAAGGGTTATTGATCTACCTCTTAGCCTATCATTTATTTCTTCTAGACTTTGTGAAATCATTAATGCATTTTTATAATAATTTAATGCCTCGATAAACTTTGACAGACATAAATAACAGTTGCCTATAAGGATGTTTAATGCCACTTTATTATCAATAGTCGCTTTTGGATGATTTAAACAAGATATATATTTATTTATTGCATTGATATATTCATTTTTCGCTTCGTAATCTTTTCCTTCTTCTAAAAAATATTTTAGGTCCGGATTATCGCCAAGACCGTTTATATAACTAGCTGGTAAACCAGACTGCAATAGCTCTATTCTGGCAAGTTTTTTGATTAAATAATCGTCAATTTTAGCTTTTTCTTTCTCACTCTTCTCTTGTTCTGTTTGATGATGTAAATCAATTATCATTTCTACGATGAAAGAGATAGAAATTAAGCTGCAAATGATCCACGAAATCGTTTTCATATCCTTAGATAATGAAAGAGTTGAAAGCCAAGTTCCAAAAACAAACGGCCCTATCACTCCGATGATTCTTAATATCCACTTCATCGTTATACTCCCCCGGGGCCCGCGGTTTTGCCCGGGCCCAGGCGCCTCAATTATGATGTTTTTTAAGATCTTCTCTGATGCTCAGCTTATAAGTATCAGTTTCGCCGCACTTGGGACATTGGAGCTCGATTCCCATAATAGTCCAATTTCGGACGTCATACCTTTGAGAATCATTAATCGCAGGAGCATCATGGTAAATTCTTATGGTGTGATGGAATATCTCTCGGCATTTTTCACATTTGAATTCTAAGTAATCGCTTCTAGGTTGAATGGGCCTTATCATAATGAACGTCCTATGAGAAAAATTCCCTTTCCTCCGCGTCTCTCTCCCATGAGGCGCATTCACGCCACCGGCGTCATTTTTCCCCGGGGCCCACGACCACCTGCCCGAGCCCAGTCGCCCCGTTTTCTGCGATTAGGGGAAGTATGTGAAATATCAAAGGACCACGAACTTGCTTATCTCTTGAAATAGTTTCAAGGTCACTGATGAAATTCGCTCTTCTTAATAAATAATCTGGATTATTATCTTGAACAATGTTGATATCATAAACGTGTCCACTCTGGGTAATCGAGTGCTGAATAGATGCAATATCAAAACTAGCTTTGGACGCAAAGGTTAATATACGACTTGTAATATAATCTTTAAAATCAAAAGATTTGTATTTATTCACCTTAAGATGATCTGGGATTCTAGAAGTCATCATGTCATGTCTAATTGAGTCTATTTGATTAGAGAGCGTCTTTAGTAGGATTTTTAAAGAGTCTAATTCATGCTGAGGAGACTGGAGGGCACGCATGGTTGTAACAACTTCTTCAAGAATTTCTCCAGTTGAGCGAGTCGGTTTATCTGCAACTTTTGGCTTTGGAATAGAATCTAAATAGCTCTTGAATTCAGGCCAGAAAAAATTAAATGTTTTATTAACAATAGCATCATCTATTTTATTCTCAGATAATTTGTTTATAGAAAAAACGATATCCCGCAATCCAGACTCATCAGCTTTTATTGCTTGAAATTGTGAAAGAGGTCCAACAAGATCTCTAATTTCGATATCGAGAAGTAAGGGAACTACTTGACTTGAATTAATATGCTTCGATAGGGCCCCTGCTTCAAACAGAATCCATGAAGAATTAACGTTTTCTGGAGTTAAACAAAGAATTCCAAAATTCAAGTTTTCAAGTTCTTTTTCAACGCTAGCAAACCACCGATCACCAGCATTGATATCATGCGCCGACATCCAGGGCTCGCAAATTTGAAGTATCTGTGGGAGCCATTTATATAGTTTCGTGGCCAAAAGATTGCTTCTTTCTTCACTCCAACCAATGAAGACTCTCATGATAATAATCCTTTCAATTCACCCTCTTTTTCTTCACTGACGGCACAAGCCCATCCTCCGTCTGCCTTATCTCGGACTCTTCCCCGCAGTAAGGGCACTTTGCTACCGCCAGCCCTGTATCTTCGATATCAGGAGCGACCAGATTTGATTCGCCGCAGCGGGGGCAGGGGAGGATGGTGATCGTGGCTTTCATATTCAATCCTTTTCCACTTCAATATTGTTATTCTTGGATTTCTCATAATAATTTAGTGAATCCATTTTATTCAGAGCGTAAATTCGCGTTACGTAGTCGCCTAAGCAAGGCTTCAGTGAATGGCTCTGTTCGAATGTTATCCCGATGAAGATTCCCAGCTGCTACTGCGCGGACGTGCGTTTCGGCGTTTTCGAAGTATCTTTTTGAGGTAGTATCATCCCAGAGACTTTCCATTAAAACGTTACAATAGTGCTGCATCTCACGAGAGCTCATGCGGGGCATTTCGTCCCTGTTCACAAGAATTCTGTAGGCTAGTAGCAAGTGATAACGCGCCGGCTTGAGTTCCGCCAGTAAACTCTGATTTCTAAAAAGGAACTCCAAGCGGTAATGTGCAAAGGCTGCCACATAATATGGCTCCAAGCAGTGATCTTTGTTGAAAAGTTCCTTTCCTACTCCCCGCAAAAGAGCCCTATAGTTGCGCGTTGTCCGGTGTGGGAATTCAAGGAAAATAGCTGCGAAGGCGCGTACAAGGGCTGTCATATTAATTACACGAACCTTCTCAATTCCAGCATCGCCACTGTACTGCCGGGATCGTCTCTCGTAGTAGAGCTTCTTCTTGCCATCAAATGTAGGAAAGTATGCTTCCAATTTTTTGGGGAAGTCAGACAACGCAAACAACTGGTCTTCGGTTACTTGGGTCTGCCGGTTTGTTGCTTTGATGATTGAGTTTTTTATATTGTCATCCTCAGTTGCAATTAGGCGTACAGGGACCATGACATCTGGACCGAGCATCGCCCGGCACTCATGCAACACAAAGCTTGTCTGGCATCCGTTGACTACTTGGTAGTCTTCGAGGAGGAACTTGTTTGCGGTTTGTTGGATTCGTCGAGCTACAATCGTGACGCCGTTGTTAAGCAAAGGGAAATAACGAGCCTTCTCCGAAGAGCTGAGCGTTTCTCGTATTTCTGAGTTTACAGGGTTCCATTCTTGCCAGTGTCTTACATTGTCGTAAAAAAGTGAAGATAGTACCTCCTCATTGTCGTTTTCCACGAGGTGAAGGAACTGTGGGGCTGAAAGGAGGCCGAGATAGGCTTGATCGACCCCTGGAATTTCTGGAATGACTGCTTTATCTGAAAAGACCACTTCAGTGGCGATAACATTCTGTGCCTCTCTGTAGAATCTTTGCAGTTGGTCTGCATCAACGCATTCTGAATACACTTTGCGGAAAAGGGTTAGGCCTTCCACGTCCTGTTTAGCTGCATCACGTCGCGTAACAAGATTAGCGTCATTAGTCCACCTTCCGGTAGTTACAAAATATAATAAACATTGTGGGTTGCCCTTCTTAAAGAGGCGACTTCGATCGAAAATCTCCTTCGCTATTCTAGAGTAGAGCTTAACGCGGTCATTCTGGGGAAGTTGTGGCTTTTCTGAGAAGAAATCACACACTCCGAAACCGAAGTGGCCAATCTTAGCAGCCTCGAAACTGCTTGACCGTTCGGCCTGTGTGAAGACAAAGGTCACATCAAGGTAGCTATTGGTTTCTGCAAGATCTGCAATCTCCTCCGGTTCCGTTACTAGAGTGCCGTTGACAATCACTGAGATGCAGTCAATGCCGCAGTCGCTGCCAGCGCCTACTGCAATATCGTCACTTGAGAACGATTCAGAATAGTGTCGTGAAGTTACGAGATAGCCGCAGAAGTGTTCGAAAGCCTCATCCTCGGGAAGTGTCTGGAGACTATTTTGTTGCACGAATTCATTAAGAAGAGACTTGGTTATCCTGTCCACAACTTTCTCCTTCTTTCTATTAGTATTTCACTCCAAACATAGTTTATATGGGCACTTTGCCACCGCCAGTCCTGATTCATCCAAATCGGGCGCGATCAGGTTAGACTCTCCGCACTTCGGGCAGGGGAGGATGGTGATGGTGGCTTTCATTTGTCTCTTTTTGGCGCGCGAATCCAGGACCCGGACCAGTTCACTAAATCTTCTGTGAGATCACCGGATGAATAGAGTCCGCCTTTAGGATTCTTAGGATCATATTTCCAATTTTCCTTTTTGCCGTCGCTGCCGAGAGAAACGATAATAAAACCATCTGAGGAAATTTCTTGAAGCCCGTATTGTCCTTTGCAGCGTTCTCCGCTATAAACTTCAAAATAATTTCCCCAGCGATCCGTTTGGGGGATTTTCTTCGAGTAGGGTTTCAGGATATTTAGAAGGGGGCTAAAATTATCTATCGGCCCAGCATGATCAGGAAGTGAATTATTGTCGGTTATATAATCTACAAGGCCGGTAGCAAGAATAATAATATCAGTCATCGTTCTAATCTGTTTTTCTTCTTGACTGAACTGCTTTACTATCGCTGAAATTGGGATCCACATTCCAAGATAATTTTTGTATTCTTCAAGCTGCCATCCCTTATCGTACTTCCTTGCCCGAGAAGTAATTGATTCCCCGTTTATTTCGAATTTTATAATCATCAGGCCTTTCGCTTCTGGAGAGATTCCTGATATGGCGACCTTGTCTGAGTCTGTAAGCTGAAAAGTTTGTCTGATTAGATTTACGGCCTGTAAATCATCAAGTTTTGGAGAACAAGAAAATAAAAGAATAGTAAAAAACAATAACAAGATAAGCCTAAGTTTCATCAACCCACTCCTTTTCCGGACGGCTATTCCGGTTTTTCTATTAGCCGATTCAATACCCAGATCACCCGGCCGCGGATGATAGTGTTCATGGCTTTCATCTGTCTTTGCCCTCGATGATCCCAAGGATAATTAGAATAAATTTCTAAACCCCTTTTCTAGATATATATTATCTTATTAATTCATAAATAAGTTTTCAAGGGTTAAGTTGAAAATGTTTTGCTTGGATGTCCCAAACTGCAAAATTTCAATTCTTCCGCGGCTGGCTATGAATACATGGCCCCTTAAAAATGATCCCGGCTCTGCTCAGGGCATAAAGGCTGTCTTTTCTCAAATCCGGGTCTCTCCCAAATAAAGCGCTCAAGGATCGCATAGAATTGTGCGTCCCTAGAACGTCCCCGGAATTCTGGAAAATCAGGTCGCTTTCTAGGTGCCGAAAGATGCCGGCTGTTGTCAGCAAAAGGGGGGTTGATGGTGGGACTCTCTCCAGCCGGCGCGAGAGAGCTATGATTATTTTATCACATTTAGGGAGGCATCATAATGGAAAATGATGATGAAAGGTGGATGAAGCCAAAAGAAGTGGCGAGTTACCTCTGAGATATGATTGGATCTTGTGTATGAAAGGAAAGAGCGTATCCTATGTTGTTCGTCAAAGTTCAACATGGACCCGGAGGGGTCCGAAAGGATACGCTCATGGACAAGCTTACTGCAAAAGCGGACGGAGATCGAGGAGTTTCGGAATCGAAGACATCCTTGGACTATCTCGTCCGGGAAGGCGCTCGACGGATGCTTCAGGAAGCCCTGGAGAATGAGGTGACGGAGTATTTGGCCCGGCTGGTGTCTGAGCGGACAAAGGACGGCCGGCAGGCGATCGTCCGCAACGGGCACCTGCCGGCGCGGGATCTGCTGACAGGCGCGGGACCCGTTCGAATCCGCCAAACGCGGGTCCGGGATCAACGGCGAGAACTGAAGTTTACGAGCCGGATTCTGCCGCCTTATCTGCGCCGGGTGCTGAGTCTGGACACGCTCATCCCGGTGCTTTATCTGAAGGGGATTTCGACGGGCGACTTTACGGAAGCGTTGGAGGCGATCCTGGGGCCGAACGCCGCGGGGCTGTCGCCGACCAACATCGTGCGTTTGAAAGAAGGCTGGAAAGCCGACTACGAGGCCTGGACAAAAAGAGACCTGACCGGCAAACGGTATGTCTACTGGTGGGCGGACGGGATCTACTTCAATGTCCGGCTGGATCCCGAACGCCCCTGCCTGTTGGTGATTATGGGGACGTTGGAGGACGGGACCAAAGAGCTGGTGGCCGTCTGGGACGGAATCCGCGAGAGCACGGCGTCGTGGCGGGAAGTCCTGCGCGACCTCAAGGCCCGGGGTCTTCGGGAATCGCCCAAGCTCGCCGTCGGCGACGGCGCCCTGGGTTTTTGGGCCGCCTTGGAGGAAGAGTTCCCCGGGGCTCGAGAACAGCGGTGTTGGGTTCATAAGACGGCCAACGCGCTTGACAAACTCCCTCAGAGCGTCCAACCCTACGCCAAAAAACTCATTCATGAGATGTATCTGGCGCCGACGAAAGAAACGGCCCTGGCCGCCTACGCCCGATTCCTCTCGGAATATGAGGCGAAGTATCCGAAGGCGACGGAGTGCCTGCGCAAGGACGAGGACGTCTTGTTCACGTTTTACGACTTTCCGGCCGAACATTGGCGACACATCCGGACAACGAACCCGATCGAGTCTTCGTTCGCGACAGTGCGCCATCGGCATCGGCAGACCAAGGGCTGCGGCTCGCGGTTGGCGACGTTGGCGATGGTCTTCAAGCTGGCGAAGGAGGCGGAGCGTCATTGGCGGAAGCTCAACGGCTCGGAGCTGTTGGCCGAGGTCGTGATTGGCGTGAAATTCATCGACGGCGTCATGGAGAAAGCGGCTTAACGATGGTCCAACGGGATGCGCTCAAAAAAATCTCATACACAACTCTTGACAATTTCTCGAGGCTCGCACGTAAATGGCTCATATTGGCTTTAGGTTATTCAAAGGCGATGTTCTCATCAGATTTTACACAAAGAGTCTTCTTCATTTCTTCAATATCTCTGTGCGATGCTATTAATAGAGTTTTTTGCCAGAAGGTTTGTATTTATTTGCACGTTCTCCACCAAAAGAAAATAGATGGAGGGGACTAATAGAATTATTATTTCGAAGTCGGCTCGGCTTTTCTGGGGAAAAGCCTGTAAGCGGCTAATATCAATCCGACGACAAACCATAGTTGTCGCTGAACCGCGGGGTAAAAACGATAATTTGGATCAACCATGCTTATTACTAGAAAACTCGTAATGGAGAACAGGAATGATAGCCCCAAAACAAATTGTTCTTTTCTTGGCCTCCCTATTATCTTGGCAACAATCATCATTACAGCCATCCAAATAACGATGAAGCAAATTGAAGAGAAGATACCGCTTTCGGCGGCAACAAGCAAAAACAGATTATGCACGACTGTATCCCTCCAAATATGATGGATGCCTGTAACATCATATGAGGGAATCGCCAAGGTATAATTATTAATTCCTACTCCGATTAGGGGATTGTGTTTAATCATGTTCAAGGAATCAATCATCATGGGGATACGTGACGCTGCGGACTTTTTGTCATCCAACATTATCCTCTTATTTATGACTTTGTATGATAAGCTCGCCAATATTCCCGTGATTATAAGGATGCAGGACATGATCACAAGCCTGTTAATCTTGTATCTTTTTGCCCGAATCAAAAAAATAACAGAGACCATGGCAAATCCCAGAAAACAAGCCGCCCATGCGCCTCTTGATTGTGTGGCAATAATCATCAATGTTCCAGAGATCAGCAGAGTAATATAAAATATCCGATGATGCGGTCTTTTTTCATGAACGAACATATATAAGCAGAGGGGCAATGTTATTGTTAGATACAGGGCAAAGGCATTGGGGTGCCCGATTAATCCGCCAATTCTTACCAGCGGGACGCTCGACCACTCGTTTAATTGCATGCTCCTTTCTCCGAGGATTCCAAGACCTAGATCTTTGTCATAAATCCATTGAAAAGCGCCGATAAAAAGGTGAGCTAATAACGCTATCAATGAAATCGAAATGGCCGTGTTTAGTTTGTTTTGGCTATCTATGTAATATGCGAAGAAAAAGAAGATAAACATTACTTTAATGAGCCTGATTATTTCAAATAAGCCAAGGGGGATATTTATCGCGGCGAACAAGGACAAAATGGACAATATGATAAATATTGCGATAGTCAAGCTCAGCTTTTTGTCTAGCTTGTCAGCTTTATTTCGATTTATTGTCGCTCTGCGCCAAGAAGCCAATAACATGACGAAAAATATATCCGATAACGAAAGTCGTAATTCGTGTCCTCCTCCCGAATAAGGCTCATAAAAGAAGCTGACGCCTAACTCTATCGATAATGAGAAGACAAATAGAAAAAACAAAAGCTTTTCAATATGGTCGATAGAGATCATAAGGATGGACAAGAGAACCATCCCTGCGACCGCTGCATAAAACCACCTCTGGGGAAAATTGCACGCCACGATAAACGCAGAGCCGATAAGAACGCCCGTAAGTGACAAAAACACATAATTCTTGATAATTCTCGCATCTGAAGAGTAATTGTGGTTCATATTCTTGAAAAGTCTAAATTGACGCCGATCAACAAAATATTATTCCGGTATCTTAATAATTCTTTCGGGGTTATTTTTCTCACCCCTAATATCACCCCTATCTTCATCTTTTAAGGTGATTTATTCATTTTTTTCTGAGGTTATAATTGGGACACAAGGAAGGAACCTGTATAATGAAGAGGATTGAGTGGATAATGAGATTATTAAGATACACAACTCGCCACCCCAGGGAAATTCTAGGAATCATTCTCTTGATATTGATCAGTTTCCCCCCCGGCTGGGCGGTTGAAAAACCGATAAAATACCAACTAGAGTCATATCCTAAAGATGGTTCTCTCGCTAATCCTTTTTCCCCTCATCAATCTCCAGTGATTCAGGGATCCGACGGTGAAAATGACAGTTCGAAAGCATCTGTCGAAAATCTGGCATTTGACTCAAGTACCACATATTATGTTGACGCCACCAATGGGTCCGATTCAAACAGCGGAATCACTCCTGAAAAACCATGGAAAACGATTAACAAGGTCAATATTTCGATTTTTTTGCCGGGGGATTCGATTCTGTTCAAGCGCGGCGAGACCTGGAGGGAGCAACTGACCGTTCCCACTAGCGGTTCGGCCGGCAGTCCCATTACTTTTGGAGCGTATGGGACGGGGGCGAAGCCGATTATTAATGGGGCAGATATGGTAGTGACGTGGGGGCCAAATGCTGGATATACCAATGTATGGAAGGCCGCCTTTCCAACGGAGCCTTCTCAAGTATATTTTAATTTGACAAGGGGAACGAAGGTTACTTCTGCTCTTCTTTGTGATGCGCCAAACAAGTGGTATTGGGCGTCTAATGTTCTTTATGTTTATTCCACCTCTGACCCTGATACGGCCTATGTCACGCCCGGTATCGAGGCCGCAAAAAGGACTCAGACGATTCTCGTGGACCGGAAAACTCATATTACACTCGAAAATTTGGATTGTCAAAAAAGCACCGCATCTACAGCAGGCTCAATAGACGTTAATAATTCCAATCCTGCTATCCTCGATAATTTGGATTTAACGAATAATGATGGTTATGCGGGTATTCACCTTCGGGGGACAGGGAATGGTTCTCTAATAAAAAATTGTTCCGTTTCTTATACACGGCATACCACGGCAGATAGGGGATACGGGATTCTGATCGACGGGGCAGGAAGAGGGCATACTGTTGAAGATTGCACGATATCTCACAATACCGCTTCGGGAATAAAGGAAAAACTGAGCACCGCATCAGATTCTCTGACCATCCAGAGAAACACCGTCTTTCAAAACGGAGCCGCTGGAATATCGATTAATGGAGATGGGTCAAATCCAGACTGGTGCATTATTCAGAACAATAAAGTTTATATGAATTGCCATACAAAACCTGATTGCTTCGGCATCGACCTCTACAAAGTCGGGGATAACAACGTCATCCGTTACAATCTCGTTCACGACCACTATTATGTGGCTATCTCCGCGGGCGGTATTAGATTCGACGCTGTGCCCGGAGGTGTCTTTGGGTCCAACAACCAGATTTACTACAATATAATCTACAATGAGCGGGCTGGAATTGAGATCGCTGGGGCCAGCGCGTTCACCGTATACAATAATACTATCTATAACTCTTCCGAAATTGGTTTGGTTATAGCTTATGCAAACACGACTTCTGGCACTGTGAAGAACAATATCATTCATACTGCAAGTTCGAATTTCGTTCAACAGATTTCGGCCACAAACGTCGTGTACAATAACAATATTTATTTTCCAGTATCGAGTAAATTTAGATGGAATGATTCAACGACAAATTTTGCGACATGGAAAACCAATTGCTCTGGGGATGCCAATTCCCTAAACACTGATCCAAAATTGAGCAGCCTTGTTACTCCCGACTTTCATATTCTTTCCTCCTCCCCCTGCCGTAATGCCGGGGCCGGCGTCGGGCTGAGCCAGGATTATGAAGGGAATAGTATTTGGGAGCTGCCCGATATCGGGGCGTATGAATTGGGACCACGGCCTGCAACAACCCTGCCGACGGTAACAACGGCCGTTCCCTTGGCAATTAAATCTACGAGCGCGACGGGCGGGGGGATTGTGACCTCGGACGGGGGGGGCAGTGTCATTGATAGAGGAGTTTGCTGGAGCGCCGCAACTAATCCGACTATATCTGATGCTCACACTCATGATGGTTCGGGGACAGGCGGGTATACGAGTTCCCTGACCAATTT
>Ga0315288_10012050_pt1 | contig 10876 bp, 10 predicted proteins | sample YL17G11_20_MG_FD_203454 | JGI IMG/M metagenome (GOLD analysis project Ga0315288, IMG submission 203454) | Sediment microbial communities from Yellowstone Lake, YNP, Wyoming, USA - YL17G11_20 | ecosystem: Environmental > Aquatic > Freshwater > Lake > Sediment | place: USA: Wyoming | collected...
GTTACAACAAATAGGACTGTCCCCTGTTACACAGGGTCTGTTACAGTCTTGGAACCGTCCCGAGGAGAATGTTACGGACGGTCGTGAGGTTGGTTAGGTGCTCGTTTGCGCAGTAGCGTTCCAAGCCGCCCACGATGTCGAGCATGGCGGTCGGCTTGACGAAGGTTGCGGTGCCGACCTGCACTGCAGTCGCGCCGGCCATGATGAACTCCAGGGCGTCTTCCCAGGTGGCGATGCCACCGATGCCGACAACCGGGATGTGGACGGCGCGGGCCACCTCCCAGACCATGCGCAGGGCGATGGGCTTGATGCACGGACCGGACAGTCCGGCGGTCACGTTGTCGAAGACGGCCTTGCGGGCATTGATATCGACTGCCAGGGCCTTGAATGTGTTGACCAGGGAGACAGCATCGGCTCCCGCCTGTTCGCAGGCGATCGCCATCGCCGTGACGTTTTCGGCGTTGGGGGATAGCTTGACCATGAGCGGCTTGCTGCACACGCGGCGAACCGCCGTGACGACGCTTGCTGCTACGTCGCTGTTGATGCCGAAGGCCATCCCGCCTTCGTGCACATTGGGACAGCTGATGTTGAGTTCGACGATGTCAATGCCCTCGGCATTGGATACTAGCCGGACGCCTTCAATGTACTCCTCCAGGTCGCCACCGCCGACGTTGGCAATGATGGCCGTGCCCAGTGTGCGCATGCGTGGCAGCTCGCGCTCCAGGAAGATGGGGATGCCCGGGTTCTGGAGCCCCACCGAGTTCATCATGCCGGCGGGCGTCTCCCACACGCGCAGACCAGGGTTGCCCTCGCGCGGGCGCAGGGTGAGGCCCTTGGTGCATATGCCACCAAGCTTGCCCACGTCGAAATAATCGCCGTACTCGGCGCCAAAGCCGAAGGTACCGGACGCCGCGATGACGGGGTTCTTGAGTGTGACGCCGCACAGGGTTGTCTCAAGCATGCCAGATCACCTCCGCTGCGTCAAACACAGGACCGTCGGCGCAGACGCGCTTGTTGCCGAGGACCGTCGGACGCGAACATACCAGGCAGGCGCCGACGCCGCACGCCATATGTGCTTCGAGCGAAGCCTGGCAGGGGACGCCGGCTTCAGCGCACAGTTGTGCCACGCGTGCCATCATGGGCGTGGGTCCGCACGTCACCACAGTATCATACGCATGCGGGTCAAAGATTGCCATACAGAATCCCCTGGTGCCGTCACACCCATCTTCAGTGGCGACCCGTACGTCCACGCCGAGGTTCAGGAGTTGGGCAACCGCGTAGGGGTGGCTCTTGAAACCCGCAATTACAGTCAAGTCACCGGGAGGCAGCGTGCGTGCAAGGCAGAACGTGGGGGCAATGCCGATGCCGCCGGTCACAATGGCTATCCTGCCGTGCAACTCCTCGGTGCGGAAGCCGTGTCCGAGTGGCCCGATCAGTGCCACCTCCCCTCCTTCGTCGAGGCGCGCCAGCAGTTCGGTTCCTCTTCCGCGTACCTGGTAGAGGAAGCCGACGGTGTCCTCGTCCACGCTGTGGATGCTGATGGGGCGCGCCAGCAGCGGCTCACGGTCCCAGGCCCGCACCATGTAGAATTGGCCGGGAGCGCCGCCGGTGGTGGTCGCGACGGTCAGACGGTAGACGTCGTCCGTCAGGCGTTCCTGCGACAGGACCGTCACTCCTTCAATGTATGCAGGCGACGAGATCGTCATGTCCACAGCGCGTTCACGGCCGCTCGGATATCATCCCGCATGCGTTCCGCTTCGGCTGCCGCACAGGCGTCGAAGTGCGCAGCACCGTCTTCCTGCTTCTTCCACGCCAGCAGGATACCGCGACTGGAGTTGACGATGCCGCCATTGCCATTTGTGAGGTAGAGCGCAACGTCGGCAGCCGTGCCACCCTGGGCGCCGTAGCCCGGGACGAGGAAGAAGACGCTGCTCAGCTGCTGCCGCAGAGCCTGTGCCTCCTCCACATGGGTGCAGCCGACAACACCCCCGACACTGCTGTAGCCACAGGTGCCGATGTAGTGCGCCCCAAGCTCGGCGACACGCCGACCGACCTCGGTGTAGACGTGGGCGCCGGACTTCTGCTCGAGATACTGGATGTCGACGGCCCCCGGATTGCTGGTACGGATGAGGACAAAGAGGCCCTTCTCGTGGTCCTGGACCCAGGGCAGCCAGGGTTCGATGCTGTCCATGCCCATGTATGGCGAGAGGGTCACGTAGTCGGCCTCGAACTCGCCTTCGAAGTGAGCTTTGGCATACATCTGGGCCGTGGCGGCGATGTCGCCGCGCTTGATGTCCGCGACAGCGATGCAACCCTTGCTGCGGATGTATTGCAGTGTCCTGGCGTAGGCGCGCAGCCCCTCCAGTCCCAGTGTCTCGTAGTAGGCGATCTGCAGCTTGAAGCATGCGCAGCTTGGTGTCGTGGCGTCCACGATACGCCGGTTGAACTGGAACAGGGCCTCGGCGGAATCGTCGAACCCTGCGCGGAACTCCGGCGGCAGGTAGTCCAGCGACGTGTCCAGGCCCACGCAGACGGGGCCGCGCGTCGCCACGGCATCAAACAACTTGTCGACGATCATTGGCGTTCCTCCTGTTTCGATGTGGCAGCATCGTAGACGATTCTTCCCGCCCTGATGGTCATGGCCACGCGACCGACCAGTGTTCTGCCGTCGAATGGGGTGTTATGCCCCTTGCTTGCGAATGCCGTGGCGTCGACGGTCCACGGCGTGTGGAGGTCGACGAGCACGAGGTCGCCATCATAGCCGGGAGCGATGCAGCCCTTGTTCAGTCCCAGGATGCGTGCCGGATTTCTACTCATGAGTTCACTAAGCCGGGCGAGAGTGATGTGTCCTGGGTGAACCAGAGTGGTGTAGCAGACGCCGAAGGCGGTCTCCAGGCCCACCATGCCCGGAGCGCCGGCGGCTTTGTCATCCGCCGTGTGGGGTGCGTGGTCGGTGGCGATGGCATCGACCCACCCTTGTTCCACGGCACGAATCACAACGTCCACATCCTGCTGTGTCCGCAGTGGGGGGTTGACACGGTAACTAGTTGCGCTGGTCAATGCCAGGTGGTGCGGGGTCACCTCGCAGGTCACGGCCTGACCGCGTTCCTTGGCTGCGATGATGGCGCGCATGGAGCCTTCGGTGCTGACGTGGGCGATGTGCAGGCGACAGCCGGCTACGCGCGCCAGCTCGATGTTGCGCTGCGTCATCAGGTCCTCGGCCAGACGATAGTCGGTGCCGGAGAGGTTCATGTCTTCGCAGTGACACATGACCGTCAAGCCCAACCTTGTGGCGGTCGTCATCGCCTGCAGCATGACGTGGGCGTCCATGACGTCGTGTCCGTCATCGCTGATGATGTGCACTGCGTCTCCCAGCGATTCGAGGTGGTCGAGTGTCACGCCGTCCATGTTCTCTGTGATGGACGCGCACTGGCGTACGTCGACGAGGCCAATGGAGGCCGCGCGGTCCAGTACGTCCTGCACCTGCAGCCTGCTGCTGATGACAGGCTTCGTGTTGGCCATGAGGTTGACGGCTGTATAGCCACCACGCACGGCTGCATGGCTTCCGCTTGCCAAGTCTTCCTTGTGCGTCAGCCCGGGGTCCCTGAAGTGGGCGTGCAGATCGCAAAAAGCCGGCAGGCACGTAAGCCCGCCCGCTTCGATTGCGGCGCCGTCCGAGGAAAGCCCCGTCCCGACGGCGGTGATGACACCGCTCCGGACAAGGATGTCCATCTCTCCGTCCTGGACAGAATCGACCACATGTGCCCCGCGTAATAGGAGTGATTTGGTGTCAGACGTCATTGTTCCTCAGTCCTTGCCGACCGTGTAGATCTCGTCGCAGTACTGGCAACGGTACTGGCCGAGTTCACGGTTCACCAGTGTGAAGACGTGCGGCACGTACTTCTCGACGGACGTGACGCAGCGCGGGTTCTTGCACTTGATGACGTCCTCGACCCGGTCCGGCAGCTCAGGCTTCACCTTGCGCACGATGTGCTCGTCTTCGATGACGTTGATGGTGACGTTCGGGTCGATGAGCGCCAGCATCGTGACATCGAAGTCGACGTTGTTCTCGATCTTGATGATGTCTTTGCGTCCCAGGCGCGTGCTGGCTGCGTTCATGATGAGGGCGACCGAGTAGTCGGCCTTGTCCAGGCCCAGCTGGTAGAACATGCGGATGCCGAGGCCTGCGCGGATGTGGTCGATGACGATGCCGTTCTTGATGCTCGTGATGGTCAACATCTCAGCTCACCCCCAGCAGTTTCGCAATCAGGGCCATGCGGGCGTACATGCCGAACTTGGCCTGCTTGAAGTAGTAGGCGCGCGGGTCGTCGTCGATGTCGTAGGAGATCTCCCCGACACGAGGCAGCGGGTGCATGACGATCATGTCCTTGCGGGCCAGTCGCATCTTCTCGGCATTCAGAATGTAGACGTCCTTGAGACGGACGTAGTCGTCTTCGTTGAAGAAGCGCTCCTTCTGGACGCGGGTCATGTACAGGATGTCCAGGTTGCCGATGACATCGTCGAGGCGTTCGACCTCCTGGTATGCGATGCCTTTGGCGGCTAGATCAGCGGTTACGTAGTCGGGAACGCGCAGCTCCTTGGGCGAGATGAGCACGAACCGGTTGCCTAGGTAGCGTGAGGCGGCCTTGATGAGAGAGTGGACCGTGCGCCCAAACTTCAAGTCCCCGCAGCAGCCGATGGTGAGCCCCGTCAGCTGGTGCTTCACGAAGCGGATAGTCAGGAGGTCCGTCAGTGTCTGCGTCGGGTGCAGGTGGCCGCCGTCGCCCGCGTTGATGACAGGAACGGGCGAATACTGGCTGGCGATGCGCGGGGCCCCCTCCTTGGGGTGACGCATGACGATGATGTCGGCGTAGCACGCTACCGTTCGGATGGTGTCGGCAACGCTCTCGCCCTTGGCGACTGAGCTGGAGGTGGGTTCGGAGAAGCCGACCACGTTGCCGCCGAGACGGAGCATGGCAGCCTCAAAGCTGAAACGGGTGCGGGTGGAGGGTTCGTAGAAGAGCGTTGCGAGAATGGAAGAGTCACACAGGTGATTGTATTGAGCGGGAGATTGAATGATCTGGTCAGCGAAGTCGAAGATCTCGTCGAGTTCCCCAGGACTGAAGTCCGTCGGGTCAAGCAGGTGCCTGCCTTTGAGCATACTGTTCCCCCATTGTCTGAGTAACGGGGCACGTGACCCTTAAAGAGTATACGAAGGTCGTCTTTTCGTGCAAGCATTTCTCTTCACACATGACGAGACGGCCTTGCCGGCAAGAAGGCACAGCCGCTGCTGACGGACGACAATCTGGTACCAGACCGTCACCCGTCGGCCGATCGTCCAACTCCCGTTCCTAGCGACGAACTCTCTTGAAATCGATGAATCCCCTGTCGACGTCCACTGAGAGAAGCTGGACCCGCGTGCGCTGTCCGACATCCAGCCCTTCGAAGCCGCGGATCACCCTGCCTTCAACAGGTAGGGTAAGCAGCCGTGCCCACGTTCCCTTGGCGGCAGCGCCAGTGACGATGGCATCGAACTGTTCGCCGATCCGGGATCCGAGGAGGAGTGCTGCCGCGGACTTGCCGACCTGCCGTTCGACCTTGTTGGCGGCGTCTTCCTGTTCCGTACAGTGGGTCGCCAGTGTGGCCAGCTCGTCGATGTCGTACGGTGCGCATCTCCCGGCAAGCGCCGCCTTCAGCAAGCGCTGAGTCACGAGGTCTGGGTACCTGCGGTTGGGCGCGGTCGAATGGGTGTAGTCCCTGACAGCGAGGCCGAAGTGTCCTTCGGCATTGGCTCCTGGCAGTTCTGCAGCGTATTCACCGGGCCCCAGGAGTTTGATGATCGTGAGGGACAGGTCGGGGAACGTCACGGGATCAGCCGCCTTCGCGCTGGTCAGAAAGTCCTCGAGTGCCTTCGGATCGGGAACGTCGGAAAGCTTGAATCCATGCTCGGCGGCTACTTCGACGATGCGGTCCCAGCGCTTTGGCGTGTGCACGACGCGGCGGATCGAGGGAAACCTGTGAGAGGTGAGAAACCGCACCGTAACGCCGTTGGCTGCGATCATGAAGTCCTCGATGAGTTCAGTGGCGCGGTTCTTCCCCTGCACCTGGAGGCTGCTGATCGTGTCGCCCTCAAACAGCGGTCTTGCCTCGATGGTCTGCAGGCTGAGCGCTCCAAGGGCATGGCGGTGACTCTTCAGGCGTTGGGCAACCTTGTCCTGAAGTGACAGGTTCTCGGCCAGGCCGGGCACGGCAGCGACCGGTTGCGGCATTGGTCCAGCTTCCTCCAGCCATGCCCCGACGCTACTGTAGGCCAGCTTGGCGTGGCTGCGGACGATGGCCGGATAGACATTGGATCCCTGCAGGGTGCCGTCGGCGGCAACAACCAGGTCGACGACAATGACAAGGCGGTCTTGTTCCTGATTCAGTGAGGTGAGGTCGGTGGACAGCTTGTCGGGAAGCATGGGGAACTTCTCGGCAGCGGTGTACACCGAAGTGGTGTTGGTGCGTGCGTGGTCGTCGATCGCGGACTCATTCCTGACAAGAGCATCGACATCCGCCACGGCGACAAGAATCCTGGTGGTTCCATCCTCCATGGCTTCCGCGACCGTGAGCTGGTCCAGGTCGAGCGAGTCATCGTTGTCGATCGAAGACCACAGAAGATTCCTGAGGTCACGAAGGCCCCCGCCCTCCGAGACAGCGGGCCCCTCGATGCGGTCGACCTCGGCGAGGACCTCTGCCGAGAAATCGGGAAGCAATCCCCTCTCGAGCATCACGCGGTGAGCGATGTACTCCAGAATTGCGCGGTGTTTGGTTTCGCCTATCTTCACAGGAACTCCTTCATTCCAGACTGAGACTCTACCTGAGTCTTGCTGTCAGTATAGTGGAGTCACCACAAATCGCTTCATGGTTGCGCGTCCCATGAAAAGGGCACGGGTTGCCGAGAGCCACAGGACCTGTACAATAAGACTCTGTGCCCAGAGGGGGCATTAGCGACAGTCTGTGGGTGTTGATACGTGGAGGAGACAGGTATGCAGTCAGTATTCATGTTCATCAGGGACTTCGTGGGCACGCCGGCGGTGCTGGTCAGTATGGTCGCACTCGTCGGCCTGGTCGTGCTGCACAAATCGTTCAGTGAAGTGCTGATGGGTACTGTCAAGACGATCGTCGGCTTCCTGGTGCTCGGTGTCGGCGCGGCTACACTCATCAGCTCACTGAACTATCTGGGGCAGATGCTGCAGTTCGGGTTTCACATCCGTGGCGTCCTGCCCAACAACGAAGCCGTCATCGCGATCGCGCTCAAAGCCCTGGGTTCGCAGCCTGGATGGGTGATGATCTTCGGTTTCCTGTTCAATACCTTTCTGGCCCGTGTGACGAAGTGGAAGTACATTTTTCTCACCGGTCATCACACGCTCTACATGGCTATCGTGCTGGTCGTCGTGCTGACGGCCGCCGGCATGCCCAGTGTCTGGGTCACGGTGGTGGCTTCCGTTCTTCTGGGAACGGTCATGACGCTGATGCCTGCACTGGCTCAACCGTTCATGCGGCAGGTCATGGGAGGTGACGAGGTCGCCGTGGGCCATTTCGGGTCGCTGTCGTACATCGTGGCTGGACTGCTGGGCAAGTGGTTTGGCGACAGAAGTCAGTCGACCGAGGACATCAAGCTGCCCAGAGGGCTCGACTTTCTGCGCGATTCGCTGATCTCCTCGGGACTGGTCATGACGGTCCTCTTCATGGCGCTCACGCTGAAAGCAGGCTCCACTTTCGTGCGGGATGTGCTGGGGGTCACCCAGCATCCGCTGGTCTTCGCATTTGTCCAGGCGATGACGTTCGCTGCCGGCATGGCCATCATCGTTATCGGTGTCAACATGACCCTGGCCGAGATCACGCCCGCCTTTCGGGGGATCGGCGAGAAGATCGTCCCCAACGCCAAACCGGCACTCGATGTTGCTGTCACGTTTCCAAAAGCGCCGACGGCGATGATGATCGGGTTCCTGTCGTCGCTGGCCGCCGGCGTTCTGTGCATGGTCCTCCTGCAGGCGCTGCACCTGCCGATCATCATCCCGAACCTTGTGCCACACTTCTTCACCGGTGCGACGGCTGCCATTTTCGGCAATGCGACGGGCGGACGCAAGGGCGCGGTCATGGGTGGGTTCGCCAACGGTGTCATCATCAGCATCCTGCCCGCACTGTTGCTGCCGTTGCTTGGGCCACAGCTGAGTACGCTGAACACGACCTGGAGCGACGCCGATTTCCTGTGGGTCGGCGTCGTGGTCGGAACCATCGCGCGCCTGTTCCACTGAGTCAGTCCTGCCAGGTTACCGTTGCACCGCGCGCGCCTGACCAGGTGCCCAGGCGCTCGAAGGCGGCCTCGACCTGCCGCCGTGCGACGTCGGCCACGTGCTGGACGGGCATGACGACGACGTGCATGCTGCTGGGCGTCTGCTTCACACGCCAGGTTGCCGCCGCGTGTCCGCGCGCCAGGACGACGGCCTCGATCTGACCTGCCGGACGGAACACGGCGGTATGGTCTCCGCCATCCAGAACGCGGTATGGGTCCTTCCAGGCGAGCAGCATGGCGTCGAACTTGGGCAGGAGGGTAACCGGCGGAACGTCGGGCAGAGGCTTCTGGAAGACGTCTGTGTCCTCCGCCAGAGCTAGCAGGGGCGAGCCGCGGCCTTCGACAGCCACGGGCACCAGGAGCCCGGCCGCGCGGGTGGCCGTGTCGCGCACGGTGGCCGAAGGCAGACCCGTCCAGTGGGTGAAGTCGCTGAGAGTCGCCGGGGCAAACGTCCGGAGGTAGCGGACCAGCAGCTCCTCGAGGGACTTGATGCGCGTGCGCGGACGGAAGTGCAGGTCGGGCAGCCAGTTGTCGCGGCGGGCGAAGACGGGTCGCGCGCCCTTGCTGCCGACCATGAGAAGGTCTCCCTGGTACGCAAGCCCCTTTACGTCTTCGCCCCAGCCCGCCCACGGCACGTCCCGAAGTCGGGGGACGGCTGCGTGGAGCGCCGTACGGTCCAACGGTCCCCCTGCGAGCGCATGCAGGACGTCTTGCTCGACGCGATGCCATGCGACGGCGTCCATGTCGCACATGCGCAGCATGACCCGCTCGACCGCGAGGTGGTACCATTCGCCGAATGAGCCGACCATGAGCGCAAGGTCCTCAGCGGCCAGTGCATGCAGGGTTCCCCGCAGACACCACGTCTTGACGAGTGAACGCTCGCGTGTGAGCGCACGGTCGGTCCACGTGCGCGGGGCCGATGGGCAGCGGGCGTGGATGGCAAGCGGGATGGACGCGGCATACTGCGCCTGGACGGCGACCATGGCACGGACGGCCGCAAGCGGCTCGTCGAATGGCTGCGAGATGCCGCCCCGTGCCAGCGCGAAGCCGGCCGCCTGGCGTGCAGTGATGTGCAGTACTGCGGGCTTCATGGGGACGACGCGAGCCGGACACCACTCGGTCCGTGCATGCTGTAAACATTCGGCTGTTCTGGATGTGGCATTTCTCCTCCACTCACATGGTTATCTTGTCAGTATATCGTATGATGCGGTGGCGTCACGTTCAGTCTGGACGTCCGCCAGGCGCCGGCGGAACCAGTGCTGTGGCTCCAAGACGTGAGTACAAGGAGGGTGTGGCTTGGGCTGGAACCCGGGCCAGGTGGCGGCCTGCCGCTGTGGATTCTCGTCGTCTCCTCGGTCACCATCCTGGGGATAGGGGTTCTCGTCGTGGCGCGGGCGCCGGTCTTGCCTTCGGCCTGGTTGCCCGCCTGCTGTGCTCGCGCAACGAACCCCGAGTACTGGGCATCGGCATGGTTCTGTTGACAGTAGGCCTCAGCCGCGTGTGGGAGCTGTCACCGCTGTTGGCGTCCATGGTCCTGGGGGCAGTCTTCGCCAACGTCGCACCCCATGCAGACCGCGTGTTCGAGGACGCGGACCACTGGTCGAGCCCGCCGCTGCTCCTGTTCTTCTTCCTTGCTGCGGCGACGGCGGACTTCGGACTGCTGAAGACAGCGTGGCCTGTGGTGCTAGCCTACATCCTGCTGCGTGCAGTTGGCAAGATCGGAGGATCAGGAGTCGGAGGCTGGATCACCGGGGCTCCGAGGAGCGTGCGCCGCAACCTGGGACTGTCCATGCTGCCGCAGGCAGGTCTCGCCATCGGGCATGCGCTGGTCGTCACCAGCCTGTTCCCGAACCTCAGGTGTATCAGCATGACCGTCGTGGTGGCCGTGCTCCTGTTCGACGTCGTCGGCTCCTGGATGATGAGGAGTGTGCTGAGAAGGAACGGCGAGGCTGGAAACCTTTCTGTGGCCTCTGCTTCGCACACTGCGGAAGTTGCCGAGTAGCGGAGGGACGACCAGTCCACCCCGCTCGTCTGCTCAGTCCAGCAGTGTGACGGGTGGCAGGTCCGGGTCCTGTTCGTGGCACAGCTGGACGATCGCCTGGACAAATCTGCGTGTCTCTCTTGCCCGTGTGACGCGCGACATGTACAGCGACAGTCTGGGTTCGCGGGTGTGCACCCGCAGGGCTTCGTGGATGAGCTGGTGCCACTCTGCAGGAAGGATACCGACCGCGTACTCCGCGGCCGCTGACTTGGACGTCACGGCATGACTGTCCATTGTATACAGGATGCGGCAGAGCGTAAGGACCGCAAACGCAACCCACGCTGAACTCAGGAACAGCCAGCGCGAGGCAGCCTTCGGCGCCCAGTAGACATCCAGGTTGTACGCCATCTCCTGCTGCAGATCCGCCCACGGGACGTTGGGGATGAACGCGGCCGGTTCAGGTCCGATGACAGTGATGCCACATTGAACCAGTGTGAGCCAGCCAGCCTTGCTGACCTCGCGGCGTCCGGCAAGGCTGCCGTCAGCTACGAAGAGGC
>Ga0315288_10012052_pt1 | contig 10876 bp, 9 predicted proteins | sample YL17G11_20_MG_FD_203454 | JGI IMG/M metagenome (GOLD analysis project Ga0315288, IMG submission 203454) | Sediment microbial communities from Yellowstone Lake, YNP, Wyoming, USA - YL17G11_20 | ecosystem: Environmental > Aquatic > Freshwater > Lake > Sediment | place: USA: Wyoming | collected...
CAGCGCGCGCGCCAATTTGCTGAACCACTGACATCGGATTAATCGGCGCCCATTTTAAAGCGTCTCTAATATCCATACCTAAAACCAAAGCAGCGGTAAAAGTTGACGAAAAAGCATCGCCCGCGCCCGTTCTCTCAAGCGGCGGCGCCGGATCGGGGTAAAGTCTCATTGACAATACTTCCTTCCCGTCATAAGAATAGGCGCCTTTAATACCATCGGTAATTACCACAATTTTCGGCCCCAAGGCCGCCATTGTTTTAAGAAGTTTTGAAATGTCAGGTTCATCGGTTCCCAAAATCCTTTGCGATTCCTCCTTGTTGCAGAAAAAAACATCAGCTCTTTTGTAAATTCCCGCTAAAGCATTTATACCAAATTTTATTTGAAACGTCCCCGGTTGGAACGCCAATTTAATTTTTGGGTGTTCATTGAAATATTTTTCAAGTTCCTGGTGAAAAGGCAACGAATTTGGCCCAAGTGAAGAAAGATAAACCCATTTTGGTTCGTTAAAATTATAAAGTTTGTAGTTATATTCTTCGTGTTTTATCAAAATCGTCCGGTCGTCTTTGACCCACAAAACATAATGATAATTTGTTTTTTTATCTTTATGCGCGACAATCAATTCAGTTGAAATATTTTCTTTTTTAAGCGCTTCCAAGCAGAGCTTTCCATGATAATCGTCACCGATATTCGTCAAAATCGCGCTTTTTAAACCCAAGCGTGCGGCAGCAACGGCCGCATTGGGCGAATTGCCCACCGCCGGTACCAAGTATGATTCTTTATAAGGAACCTTGTCGGCAAAACTTAAGCAAAGCCGTAAATTTCCCTGGTCATGATCAGCGGGAAGAATTTCTGCCTCTTCAATGCGAATAAAATCATCAGCGACAATATCGCCAATCCCCACAAAATCATATGTCTTTTTAAAAAGATTCATTTTATTTTATTTTCAAAATTTTTTCTTTTAAACTTTTTGGGTCAAAACCAGCTACTTGATAAACTTCGGCTGGCGGTCCGGACTTTAAAAATTCCTTAATACCAAACGCTCGCCCGGGATAATCTGACGGCAGAATAAACGGATATAAAAATCCCGGCCAGCCATTATGAAGAGTAATAACATATTTTCTTTCTTCATCAGAAAGAATGGACTGCGCTTTTTCCGGCTCGCGTTCCCTAAGTTCTTCGTAAAGTTCCGGCGAAGTAACAGCGATGATTTTAATATCCAACCCTTGATCTTCAAGTTCCGGCAGGATTTCCAAAATATTTGCCATTACCTGTCCGCCGCAAATCGCTAAAACAATTTTCTTTTTCCCATCCTCCTTAAACGGTTTAAAAACATAAGCGCCGTTTATTGCTTCTTTTGCCGCTGGTACATCCTGACCAAAGCAAGCACCCGGTCCGCGTTTTAAAACCGGCGTCCCCGGCCTCATCACAGAAAAAGCAACCGGCTCGCCTTTTTTTAAAGCATGAAAGAGCATTTCTATGGTCTCATTAGCATCCAAGGGCTTGTAAACTTTTATTCCCGGATAGGCGGTAAAAAGCGACATCCAGAAAAGACCGTGATGAGTCGGTCCGTCTTCACCGGTTTCCGGCCCATCATGGGCAGCCAGCATAATAAAAAAACCCTTGCATCGCGGATTAACTGCGTTATTAAGCAAAGCCATACGAACCGGGTTTGACATTATAGAAGTAAAAACGCCATAAGAAGCAAAAACGCTCATAGCCTGAAATCCGCCGGGCAAAATATCTTGCGTCATTGCAGACGACATCATGGCCATATTTTGCTCGGCAATGCCAAAGCGGATGCCGCGGCCCAAAGGATTGTCCTTTGTAATTATTCCATAAATATTTTCCGCCGCGCCTGTTAAAATTGATTTCATTAAATCGCCAGCGCCAAGGTAGAAAAAAGCAGTTTGTCCCATCAGCCATTTGAAAAAAGCTTCGGTCGCTTTACGGGTAGCAATTTTTTCCCCTTCTTTAAAAATCAATTCTGCTGGCAGAATATCCGGCCGTTTTATTTTTTTATAATCAATCATGGGCCGGCTTTCAAGTGCCGTTTCCATTTTTTCCACCAAATCTTTTTCCGATTTTATTTTTTTCTTGCCGATTTCCAGGCGTTCTAATAAATAATCTTCATCTTCTTTTTTAATTTGTGACGTAACCGCGTCAATATCTTTCATCGTTACCCCTTCCATTCCCGGAACGGCAAAACCGAGTTTCTTCATAATTTCAACATACTCTTCTTGTGAAGCCGGCGTACCATGCGAATCAGCAGTTCCTTCCAGTTTTCCGTAATGTTTTCCTTTTATAGTATGGGCGATAATAACAGTGGCTTTCTTGTTTCCGAATCCCTGAGCCGCTTTATTGTAAGCATAGGCCAATTCCAAAATATTATGGCCGTCGACTTCAATAATATTCCAGCCGGGGCTAAACCAATGGTTGACATAAGGCGAACCGATAACTTCTTTAATGGGACCATCAATGCCGAAAAGATTATAATCGAGACTCACAATAACGTTATCAATGCCCAAAGTATCAATTATATTCCGCGCCTCGTAACTCATTCCCTCCTCGGTTTCGGCGTCGCCGGCAATCACATATACTTTCGTATCCAAGCCGCACGATTTATGAAGCAAGGCCAAACCCAAAGACGCGGAAAAACCGTGGCCCGAAGAGCCCGTAGAAGCGTCGGCTAAAGCATAATGCCCTTCAACGTGGCCAGTCGGGCCGTCGCAATGCCGGAAACGGTTCAAACACTCGGGCAAATCCAAGCCAGATTCAACAACTTTGCATTCGGCAGGACCTTCACGGTGCAAACATTGAGGCAAAACCGCGCCCAGTTCTTCCTGCTTGATATCTTTTCCCTGGCGACGGAAAACTTCGTAAATTAAAGCTAAAACCGCGTGAAGTAGAGGCGTGCAATGACCAGCAGACCAAACCATTCTGTCTCTTCCAGGATTTTTCGTATACATCGGATCAAAAGCCATTACTCCGCTCATTAGCAAAGTCAGAATTTGTTCCACCTTTGAAGAAGAGCCCCCGGGATGGCCAGATTTTATGCCATTGATTGCAGAAAACGCAAAACCCCTGACAATCCTCGCCAGATTTTCAATGCGACTGACGTCAATACCGTCCATCGGCTTTAAGGGCAAATCTTTTAAATTCAGATAAAGACCGCCTTCAGTTAAATACTGAAATCTTTCTGGTTCCTTCGTTTTAAGATCTTCTAATTCTTTTTGATTAAGAATGTCATACATATTACGCGCACATTTATTAACTTAAAATTTTTTCTTTTAATTCATCGAAAGCGCCTCTAACATCAGGCGCTCTTAAAATCCTCGAACCGACAATAAAAATATCAACGCCGGCCTTTTTCAATTCTTTAATATTGGCGGTTCTGACGCCGCCATCTACTTCAATTTTAACATTTGGGAAGTTTTGACGCAATGATTTTATTTTTTCTAAAACTTCGGGAATGAATTCTTGGCCGCCTTTCCCCGGATGAACTCCCAAAAATAGAATTAAATCAACAGTATTTATCCAGGGTTCAATCATCACATTTGGCGTTTCCGGATTTAACGCCAAACCAAGTTCAATATCTTTTTCCCGGCAAACATTTAAAAGTTCATCCATATCTTCAACTGCTTCTATATGGACAATAATTCTTTTTGGGCCGAGTCGAGCCCACTCGCCAACAACTTTTTCGGGCCTATTTATCATCAAATGAAATTCAACGTTAGCCCGCTCCGTAAAATATTTTAAATCCTCTAAATTAATAACGGTTTCGGTCGGCACAAATTTTCCATCAGTAATATCAATCTGGACCCAATTATCAAAATCAGTCAAAAACGGCTGAAGTTTTTCAAACTTCAACTTCAGTTCCTTGGAATCATTTGTTGAATCTTCATCCGATGTAATTAAAGCCGGAATTATTTGCGTCATTTTTTAAAATTTTATTTAATTCCTCGCGGACAACTATTCTATCATCCCAAGGATAGCGCTTACCGCCAATAATAATTGATTGCTCCGCGCCTTTTCCCGTTATTAATACTACATCATTTTTATTTGCCAGAGAAAGCGCCTTCCTAATGCCTTCTCGCCTATTTTCAATTATAAATAAATTTTTGTCCCTAACTTTTCCGAATTTTTCTGCTGCCACGGCAATGTCCTCGCAGATTTCTTTTGGGTCATCCTCATAAGGATCAACATTGGAAATAACCACAAAATCGGCTTTTTTAGCAGAAATTTCGCCTAAAACAGGCCTTTTTGCCTTATCTCTGCCGCCGCCTTCGGCGCCCAAAAGCACAATAACTTTGCTCATTGCTTCAACCGCGATTTCACCTACGGTTTCCAAAACAGCGCTCATTCCTTCTCTTTCATGTGCATAATCAACAAAAACGGTAAAATTTTGTCCTTCATCTATTTTCTCCATCCGGCCGGGAATATTTTTTAAACTTTTTAAACCCTCACGAATCTGTTCGATAGAAACGCTAAAAACCGAGCCAATAGCAACTGCCGGAAGCGCGTTATAGACATTGAACTTGCCGAGAATATTTATTTCATACGGCATCGAGCCGACGAAAAACTCCAAGCTATCTTTGGTGTTTCTTATTTTATCAGCTTGAAAATTGGCGCCTTCAATCGTTCCGAAAGTTATCTTTTTATCAGCTGGAAAATTTAAAAAATATTCTTTGTGCAAGTCGTCATAATTTGCAATAATAATTTTTTCAATTTTTTTGCCGTTAATAATTTTGTGGTTGCTCTTAGTTAAAACGGCAAACATTTTTCCTTTCGCCGCTTTATATTTTTCAAAACTGTTGCCGTGCGACGGCAAATGCTCCGGAGACAAATTAGTGAAAACAGCAATGTCATAAAAAATTCCGTAATGCCGCCATTGCTTTATGCCTTCGGAAGTCGTTTCCACAATACAGTATTCGCAGCCAGCTTTAACCATCCTTTCCAGAAGCCCCTGAAGAATGAATCTTCCCGGCATTGTCATATGGTATTTATTTAACATTTCAATATCGCCAATTCTGATATTAGCCGTTCCAATAAGCCCAGTTTTAAATCCTGCCGCGTTTAAAACAGACCATATAAAATTCGCTGCCGAAGTTTTACCTTTGGTGCCGGTTACGCCGATAACAATCATTTTTTTTGACGGAAAACCGTAATAGAAAGCCGCCAAAGCAGCTAAACAAAAATGATAAAAAGAAATAAGCCGTTCCGGTATTAATTTTTTTATTTTTGATTTAATACCCATTTTCTTAAATTATAAAGCTGATACCAAATAGGTTTTAAAATTAAATCGTAAGAATCGGAATATTCCAAAGGTTGGCCACCGAACCTCTTTTTAAAAATTGAAATCCCTTCAAATTCTTTATAACTACTACCCGAACTTACGGCCCCAAAATTGTAAAATTTATAACCGCGATTTTTAGCTTCAATAATCCCCTGCCAGTGCGACAAGTGCGGCGCCATTAAATTTTTATATTCATCGCTTGAACCGCCAAAAACAAAATAGGCGGTTTCGCCAAAAAGCAAAATAAGATTTATGGCTAGAATTTTATCGTCATATTTAGCTAAGACCAAAAAGGCATTATTGTTTTTTTTACAGGTTTCAAAAATATTTTTATAGTAAACTTCAGGATGCAGCTTAAAATTATTGCGCCTCGCGGTTTTTTTCATTAAACCGTAAAAATCTTCAAAATATTTCTCAAAATTATTTTCAATAATTTCAATCACCACGCCTTTATTTTCCGCTAAGCGAATATTATAACGATTTTTTGGATGCATATTGCCGAGCAATTCACTTTCCGGCTTATCAATATCAAGAATCCATTCGTATTTCGGCTGAAAATAAACCGAATTGTAGGCATAATTAGGAACTTTTTTAAAATATTTATTTAAATTTTCTTTACTTCCATAATTGGAATTATGGAAGTATAAATCGAATCGGGCAAAAATCGCATTTTCCTCTTTGGCAATTTCAAGCAATTTTTTATAAAATTCTCTTAAAAAATCTGCTTGCCCTTCCGAATCCGCCAACTGGCGGAGAAGGAAGGGACCATGCGGAATATATAAAAGATTTTGTTTGAATGGCAACGGGTATTTGATAATTTGAAAAAATCCGATGATTTCAGAATCTTTTTTTACTTCAAATCTTCTGACTTTGCGGCCCATCATTTCCTGCCATTCGCCATAAAACCATGCTTGGGTAAATGGCGCCTGCTTGGAAATTAATAAGGGACTATATTCGATTTTATTTCTAATTTCGCGAATCTCGTACATTGGTATTTATTGTACTCACTTTTATGCTTAAAAACAACAAAACTCCCCCGCATTGCGGGGGAGTTTTGTTGTTTGGAATTAATAGCGATTTTCCCGTCTTGGGCGCTCTTCCATTGGCCGCGCTTCATTAACTGTAAGCGCTCGGCCGTCGAACTCTTTGCCATTCAACATTTCGATTGCCTTTTGGGCTTCTTCATCAGTGGACATTTCCACAAAGCCGAATCCTTTGGATCTGCCGGACATTTTATCTTTTATGATAATAGCCGATTCCACGGTTCCGGCCTGAGAAAAAGTATCTTTCAAGGCATCTTCGGTCATATCATATGACAAATTGCCAACATATAACTTTTTAGCCATTTTGTTCTTTATTTACTTTTTATTAGCGTAAGACGACCTCTCTTTAAGCTTGTCTTACACTAAAAAGCGTAAGGACCGAAACTTATTTGAGAAAACTTACAATAGTGAGTATACACTATATCAATCAAAATAGCAATACTGCGAAAAAAAATGGCGGGAAGATTTCTCTTGCCCGCCCACCGTGTTTTCGTCCGAACGAACATTCTATGTCGGTTTAGCTCGCCAATGCCGGCGATAAAATTTTCTGGGCGAGCAATTCACACTGGTCCGTTTTGGGACCGAGGCAACCATCGCAAAGATCAAGCGGACATTCTGCCATGTGTCCGCACCGCAGACAAGCGCAAAAGCTGCCATTGTGATCCGGGTGAGCCGGATTTTCGCAAATCCCTTTTTTCTTAAACCATTTTTTCAGCCGCCCCATCATTATATACCTCCTTTCCTTGACTTAGTTATGTGGAATTGTTCGGGAACTAAACTAATTGTGCTTACATTATACTCTAAAAATGGTATTTTGTCAAATTATATTTAAAATCAATTAGAAGGGATAATACAAGTTTTTACCGCCTGAGCAATTTTTTCATTCCAGTCATGGCCAGCCTCAATTTCAATGAGTTTAATATTATTACTTTTAATGATTTCCGCTGATTCTTTATCGCAGAAATAGTTATCATTTTTACCTCTAATAATAACTAAGTTTTCTTTGGGGATTTTTTGAATAATGCCAAAAACATCAATCTTTAAAAGTCGTGAAACCATCTTAAGGCAGTATAACCAATTACTTATCGGAACCACCTTTCTTATTTTTATGCTCTCAACAAAAAAGAACTTTAGCCAATTCCAAAGCAATATTATAATACTTCTTTTTTTGATGAGTGGATTTATAAAAATAAACTTACCTTTTTGAATTGAATCGTAGTGGGAAAGAATAAAGTTTATTCCTCCACTATGCCCAATGTAGTAATCTGCAGGTGGGATATCTTTTATAAAAGAAGATTTTAGCCAAATATCTAAACCATCGTAATCTCCATAATTTTTTATGGTTTGGAATGTTCCTGGAAAAATTAATATTTTCTTCATGTTTCCCATTACTACTTATTTTCTCTTTGCGGTGTGTGTCAGTCTAGAACACACACAATACAAGCATTGTAGGGCTTTTCAGGCGATTTTACCAGAACGTATTTTGAGGCACGTGGGTCAATCAATTTAAAGGTTAAAAGTAGTAGTCTAATAGGCAATCAACATCTTTTTTTTCTTTCCATAATTTTTTCATTTTGGACAACATTTTTGCATGCACAAAATAATATGGTTTACTATTTGTTTTGAAAATTTTTTGATAGGGTTTCCATGTTTCAATTACTAAATTAAAAACTTCCGAAATATTCCAGATGTATTTTGGATTTTTATTTTTTAATTCTTTGTTCTCATTTATATCATATCTGGCTTTTATGTAATCAAAAAAGATAAAATGAAGCATTTCGTGAGCTATTATGGCAAGGCTAAAATTTAAATTTTTATGTAAAGCCGGAAAATAAAAGATTTTTTCTTTAATATCTCTGGGATACATTTCAAATATACTTGTGAATCCAATGTATTCCCCTTTTGGCCAGGGGTGATTTTTGAATATTTTACAAATTAATTTGAAATAACTTTTTTCGATCAATTTCCATTTCTTAGAGACCTCTTTTACGTTTTTGTTTATTTCGTTTTTATGTAAATTGAACTCATTGTTTATATATTCTGTAATAACCTTTATTTTATTTTTCTCAGAAAAATTCTTTTTTAAAATATAGTGCAGCTTTTTTGGTAAAAACATTTTTAAAAATTTGGGATCTGAGTATTTACTAAAGAGAATATAATTTTTTATATCCTGATTAGCATCAACCACAAATTTAATTTTTGGATTTTTTATAGACATTTGGGTTGCTCCGATACTTAGTTTTTTTGGCGAGCCACGTGGATTAAGTGCCCCGAATTTTAAGGTGTGCCTGGCGCGCTGAGATTAACCGACCGTATGCCGCCAGCATAGTTTAAGCTTATAGTGGTGTTGGTTGAGTTTGAGGTCGATTGAGATTTCACGTTCTGACCATCCACAGAAGCCGTGAATTTTCCGCCGACGAGAGCTGTCGGTATGATTATCTCGGCATTGCCCGTCGTCCCATTGGAGCCAGCAACTGTGAAAGCGATTGCGCGTGTACTCGGATTGAATGTCAGAGCCGAAACAGAGGAGTTGGAACTTACGGAAATGGAATAACACTTACCATCTGATGCCACCGAATAACTGTAAGGGTCTCTCTGTTTCTTTAAGAAGAGCGTTCTGGCATTGCCGCTTAGAATGTTGCGGGCGGCATTGGAGTCCAGGTTGGAAAAGAGATTTCTCCAGTGTCCGATGGCGTCAGGCGTGGAGTTTTTACTTGTCTTGCCCGTATAGTTGAGCCATCTTTCCAGGCCATTTGAGCCCCCTCCGGCATCTGAACCGAATAAGATGCGGGAGTTCCAAGTTTCAAAGAACTGTCTCCAGTCCTCGTTTAATCGCCCGTTATTAGATTGGTTTGCGAGTAGCGCCCAATTAGAGTTGGATTGCGGCAGAGGGTTTTGCATGTTCTGAATCCCAGCTGTGTCGAAATACAGATTGGGATATCGCAAGAGGAAGTCGTTGAGCTTAGTGTGGTCGAGCGGCATGTTGTTGAATCCGAGATGAGCCCAAATTAAAGTCGCGTCTTTGTTGTGACTCAACATTCTTTCGAAGGCGGCGTTCGCAGCAGTGTCGTCGGGTACGAAGTGAAACGAGATGGGGACGTGATATTTGGCGGACAGGTCCACCAGCTGAAGCCAGACCGGAGTATCTGCCGGAACATAGACAGTCGGAGGCGGAGTGATCTCACCACTGTAGTACCTTAGGTTAGTTTCGCCTATGCCATAAAATTTTCCTGTACTCAACTGCGTCTCAGCAAATGTGACGAACGCCTGGCCTTGCGTAAGCCAGGTAGAGGGTTGCGGTGAGTCAGGAGTATCTACGAATGCTATAAATCTACCAGGGTATTGAGATATGGCTTCAAGCGAACTTGAGTCGTCATCTCCATCAATAGGATACAGGAGCGACACGCTCACATCCGCCTTGTCCATCTCTAAAATTATCTGAGATGTGCTAACTTTGGACATTATGTGGACATGGGAATCGAAAATATCCATATGCGCCGTGTCAGCAGGGCTGGTGCATTGTGCGGGAACTTGCTTAGTCGGGATGTTAGTCTGTGCCGGTGTTTTTGAGACTGCGTTTTGATTCGCTTGTTTTGCCTGTTCAACTGGAACAGAGGACGTTTTACTCGAAGAAGATTCGGGAACCACCGGAGCAGAAGACGGTCCCGGGGTCACTTGTGTCCCTGGGGCAGATTTATTTTGCTTGGCCGATTGCTGATAATACCAAAAACTTCCTCCCGCTATGACAACTACCGCCCCGACAATAATTGCTAAGATAAGTTGTGAAAATCCCTGCCTGCCGGCAGGTATGGCTTTTTTATTCATAATTATATTATAACACCCAAATTATTATATCGCCTCTCACTCGCAGTTACTCGGATCACACCGACACTTATTTTTTGGCGGAGAGGGCGAGATTCGAACTCGCGATACCTTGCGGTATACCCGCTTTCCAAGCGAGCGCAATAGGCCTCTATGCGACCTCTCCGTATTTTTTAATAATCTCTAATTTTTCCAAATATCCCTTCGGATGTTTTAGGTGCCATTCTCTTTTAAATGCTTCATTCTTATCTAAAAACCTTTCACAATAAATAATTTTCCATGGCTTAAACGGTTTGGTTGATCTCGTTCTACCGGAATTATGTTCTTCTAATCGTTTTTCCAGATTGGTTGTACATCCGATATAAAAACGATTTACCACCTGACTCTTTAAAATATACACAAAATATTCCATTTATAAATTAATTTTATAAATCCACTATGCCCCAAAGGGGCCCCTTCGGGGCGACCTCTCCATAAAACCCCTTCGGGGCGACCTCTCCTTAAAGATTTGTTTTTTCAAATTCTTAAACCGCGCAATGCTTTTACTCTTTCTTCAATTGGCGGATGGGTCATAAATAGTTTACGCAACCAAGAAGTTTTCTTTTGGCCCTTGAACGGATCGTCCAACCATAAATGGGCAGTTGTGTTGTTAGCAACGCGCATCGGGGTTGAGTCCGAAGAAATTTTTTCCAAAGCCGAAGCTAAACCTTCAGGATAA
>Ga0315288_10012055_pt1 | contig 10874 bp, 8 predicted proteins | sample YL17G11_20_MG_FD_203454 | JGI IMG/M metagenome (GOLD analysis project Ga0315288, IMG submission 203454) | Sediment microbial communities from Yellowstone Lake, YNP, Wyoming, USA - YL17G11_20 | ecosystem: Environmental > Aquatic > Freshwater > Lake > Sediment | place: USA: Wyoming | collected...
TGAGTTTCTTGATATACTGGGGGATTTTGGCGTGGTTGCGCTGGAAAATGCGCGACTGTATGAGCATATTAAGAGAGATTACGAGGATCTCACGAAGGATGTCTGGAAATGGTATGACTGGGGAAAGAGATCGCCGCGGATATGATAACCTGAATACCCATTTTTCAGGGCAAAAATCGAACTATCGACATAATGCCTATCAAGCGCAAGATGCTGGCTTCTCTGGGGAATATATTTTGCACTCATTTGAGGGTACCGCGGAAAAGCGGGTTGAGCTGTTAGCAAGAGGAAGCTAAAATTAGGATTTATATGTTGGGTCAAAATATTCATCAACCAGATTATTTATTCACCACAACAAATTGAACTGTAGCCGAGACTTGTAGCCGAGACTTTAGTCTCGGATTTGGCAGTTCCGGTATTTTATTCAAAGCATTTCGACGAGTGAGCATTTGAAGTTTTTTAGTCAATAATCGAGGCCTGCTTCTTTTATTTCGCAGCCTGTCTCAAAGAGAAAAACACTTCCCGCCAAGACAAATGTAAAGGATAAAGATTCGACCCCACTTGCATATATCCTGAGCAAGGTCGAAGGAGGACATGAACCGGGAGCAAATTAAATGACTACATCACCCATAGTAGATGGAACACACGACGTCCCTGCGCAGATCTTTGAGAAGTTCCTTCAAGCCCTTGAAAGTAAAGACGTTTCGGCCGATTTGGTTGCACGGCTTTGCAAGACTCTTTTAGAAGATAAAACGTTCACTGAGCGCGCCCTGAAAAAGGCCGTCCTTGATGAGGAGACACTACCATGATCCGGGTCGAGTCCCTCACGATCAATGAGTTTCGCGGCATCCGCGACCTGACCTTGGACTTCAAAGGGAAAAGTTTCGCCATTTATGGTCCAAACGGCACGGGAAAGAGTGGTGTGGTTGACGCTCTGGAATTCGCCCTGACCGGAAACGTGTCCCGTCTCTCGGGAGAGGGAAGAGGCGACATCTCCCTAAAACAGCATGGGCCCCATGTGGACAGGCGGAACAATCCTGATAAGGCGCGTGTGACGGTTAAAGTTGCAATCCCCAGCCTGAGTAAGACTATCACCATAGTGCGCAGCCTGAAGAACCCGTCAGTTGCCCAAGTGACACCGAGCGGTCCCGCGGTGCTCGATGTGCTTCGACAAGTTGAGGCGCATCCCGAGATCGTGCTGTCTCGCAGAGAATTGATCCGGTATGTGCTTGCTACACCTGGCAAGCGTGCTGAGGAGGTTCAAGCGTTGCTTCATCTTGATCAAGTAGAGCAGGTCCGGGTCGGTCTGCAGAAGATCGCAAATGCCTGCGAAAGGCAGTTGCCCCCCCTCGGTACAGCAGTGACCCAGGCCCGCGAGAACCTACTACGTGCGCTAGGGATATCTGAATTGACAAAGGAGAAGATTCTTGGCACTTCAAATGCCCAGCGCGCAGTTCTCAATCTCCCGGCGCTCGCAGACCTTACTGAGACAACATCTATTAAAGACGGGATGGCGACACCAGTGCCGGCACAGCCCCAACGCATTCCCAAGGCCCAAGCTCTTGCTGATATACGAGCCGCCCGAGAAGCTCTTGCAGAAATTGGCGGTGAAATTACCAAGACGCATATTACTGAAGTGACAACTGATCTCAACACGCTTGCTAGTGATCCGGCAATTGCTGCAAGCGTAAAAAAGGAAGCCTTCTTTACAACTGGTATGGAGCTCACTGAGGCCGGAATGTGTCCATTTTGCGATACTCCATGGAATCTCGACAGACTCAAGAAACACGTTCAGGCTAAAATTGCTCATTTGGAAGAGATATCGCTCAAACGCCAGGCAGCAGAAACAAAAATGGTTCCATTGATTGCGACCCTACGCAAAGTTCAGGCAGCAATCAACACAGTGGTAGGTTATGCAGGGCTCACGAAACCGCCTGTGGTTACAAAGGCAGCCCGCGATTATAGCTCCCATTGCGGGACTACGGTCGAGAAGCTAACCGCTTTCATGCCGCTCTCTGAAACAATTACCGTTCTCACGAATATGCCAACCATACCGCCAGCAGTTCTTGCCGCTATCGGTGAGATTGAGAAAGCCGTCGTTGTCCTCCCTGAGCCGACTAAGCAGGACGCAGCCCGGGAGTGGCTTACAGTCGCGCAAGAGCGGCTGGAGGTTTGGTGCGACGCGATGCGAAAACAAAAGGCTGCGAAAGATCAGGCTCAAAAAGCACGGCAGATATCCGACATTTATACTGCCACCAGCGACACGGTACTGGCAGGGATCTATTCAACTGTTGAGAAAGACTTCTCTGCTATCTACCAATTCATCAACCACGATGACGAAGACGAATTTAATGCTAAGCTTATCCCTTCGATGGGGAAACTCGGTTTCGATGTTGACTTCTATGGTCGTGGTTTCTTTCCTCCAGGTGCTTACCACAGCGAAGGCCACCAGGATGGCATGGGTTTGTGTTTGTATCTTGCACTCATGAGATATCTCCAAGGCTCCAGATTCACATTTGCGGTACTCGATGATGTCCTTATGTCTGTGGATATAGGTCACCGTCGTGAGGTATGTGCTCTTTTTAAAACGCAGTTCCCCAACACGCAGTTCATCATGACAACTCACGACCCAATCTGGCTGCGCCATATGAGGACCGAGGGGCTTATTGGGGGACGGTCCGCTGTGCAATTCAGGAACTGGAGCATCGATCACGGGCCGGCGCAATGGGATGATCGCGATGTGTGGACCGAGATTGACGATAACCTGAAGAAAAACGATGTACGGGCGGCCGCCTCGCTTCTCCGACACTATCTCGAGTTCACATCGGCTGAGTTGTGCCACCGACTGCGAGCGCCGGTAGAGTTTCGTGGAGATGCTCAGTACCAACTTGGAGATCTTCTACCTGCAGCCATCAAGCGTATGCGAGAGCTCTATCGCCGTGCTAAGGAAGCTGCGAATTCGTGGAATCAGAGAGAGATCGTCGAACAACTTGCGGCTCGCGAAGCCGCGTTTGCTAAACTGGCCGAGACATCGAACGCTGAGCAATGGCAAGTGAACGTTGCTGTACACTATAACTCCTGGGATAACTTGTGTAAGGAGGACTTCGAACCCGTAGTAGAGGCGTTCCAGAATCTCCTCGGCGGATTTACTTGCTCGGACTGCAAAGAATACCTCCGTGTGTCCCCGGACCGGGAAACTCCCGAGTCGCTCCGTTGCGAATGCGGCAATACGAACATCAATCTTCGCGAGAAGAGAGCGTAGTCGGGGTTATATGGGGTCCACGGTACGTGGTCGTGCATCGTCCACCTTTTGTAAAAGGACTCGCCGAAAAGAGGTGTTTGGAGAAGAATCTTTGGGTCAAAAAATTCATCAAAAACATCGTATATTCCAAAGAACAAATTGAACTAAGTCTTTTTTATTCCAGCTAAGACAAGTGTCAAGGATAAAGATTTGACCCCAGAAGCACGGAGGAGTGCCGGCGCGGATGCGCGAACGCTTCCCGCGTCCCGTTTAGCGGGATCGCCGCTCAATTCAGGCGTTCGCCAAAGCGGATAAAGGAGATGAATATGAAGAACGTGGAAAAGTGCATTGAGGCGCTTCGGGCACATTTGGAACGCCATCGGCACACAAGCATGAAGGAATACCCAACGCGCACCATCTTTATCGATCCCCTTCTCTCGGCACTCGGATGGGATGTTCGTGATCCAGATGAGGTTGAACTCGAATACCCGACTGTTGATAGTAAATCCGTGGACTACGCCATGAAAATCAACCGAAAGGTTGTGCTCCTTCTTGAGGCGAAACAACTCGGCGATGCCCTCGATGACGTAAAGTCCATAACTCAGGTCGTCGGGTATGCTGCCAACGACGGAATTGAATGGTGTGTCTTAACAAATGGTGTGAGATACAAGGTGTACAGAGCATCGGAAAAGGCCAGTGCGCCCGATAAGCTATTGTTTGAAGTAAGCATCGACACCCGCGATACTGAGGGCTTGTCAATTGAGCAAATCGCCGCCCAACTCAGCCGCCTATCGCGCGATTCCCTCGCCCATGGAGTGCTAGACAAATTGGGAACGGAGATTTTCACAACCGGAAAGGTCAGGAAGGCCCTTGATCGCCTATTTGTCGAGACACCGCCAACTCTCATTCGTTTGATTCGGAAAAACATGAGCGATAGTTCCGTTACCCCCTCTCAAATCCAGCAGGCTCTCAGCCGGATATGGGAGGGGGGCAAATCAACTGCCGTTCCGGCAGTTGCCCGGAAAGAAGCGCGACAGAGTAAGCGGTCAACTGAACGGCCCTCTATTGACTACTCGGAAAGCCACCATACCGAAGGGAAGCCGAGCGAAGTTGTCGAATTGTATCGGGCATTGGACCGTCTGTGCCAAGATCTCGCCTCTGGCCGCATCACTCGTGCGTATAAATCCAAGTACGTAAGCTGGGCGCTTCACAAGGCCATCTTCTGCTGTGCCCACTTGCAGCAAGGCGGTCTCCGCGTCTGGGTGAAGACTGATCCGAAAGCCATCGATCCGTCTATCGCATTCGCCAGAGACGTGTCTAAAATCGGGCACTGGGGCGTCGGGGATGTTGAGCTAGCAGTCGGCAGCGTGGAGCGGCTTCGCGATGCGGAGAGGTTCATTCGGGCGTCGTTCGACAACGCGACGCAAAAGCAGATGAGATAAATCAGGAGAACAAGAGTGTTTGGGGTCAAATCTTTATCCTTGACAGTTGATACAGCGGTGATGCCTTCTCCCCATCAGTCTCTGAGATTATTCTTTCGGCAGCGGTGAATTACGTTCGGCAGGATGAGCAGCATGGTACCTGTAAGTACCTTAAGGCCCCTCGACTACGCTGGGGCTCTCCGCTCGTTCGCCAAAGCTCACTCACTTCGACTGGCCGGGGCGGTTCATTTTGAGCCATTTTTAAAGATTCAAAAGCGCGCGCGTTGAAATGCTATGGAAGGATGGTATAACGCCGAGACTGAAGTCTCGGCTACAGTTCAATTTGTTGTGGTGAATAAATAATCTGTTTGATGAAATTTTTGACCCAAAGATTTTTATCTATTCCCCTCTTTTCGGCGAGTCCTTTGACAAAAGCTTTCAGGGTATCTTGAAAGGTTTCAGGGGTTAAATCAGACCATTCCTCGATTGGTTAAAGTACTGAATGGTCACCGCAAATGTTAAAATGACAAACACGAAGACAGGTTTTGTTATATCGGGAGAGGATTTATTGAATTGGTTAAATACGCTGCGCAAGGATTTTACTCTTTTCGGGCCTGTGCTTAAGCGAAAGAAAGAGACTGTCTTCGAAAAAATAAATGACGCGCACCTGCTCAATTTGGATTATTGCACAACGATGGCGAGCCCGCGCAGGTTTATCTACCCCTCACGGCAGGACCTCTTTAACATACACCGCCGAAAAAACAAAATTCAAACGGTCTTCCCGGATGAAGAAAATATAATTATCGTGGGAATTCATCCGTGCGATATGCATGCCATTTCGGTTCTGGATAGGACGTTCTTGGGCGATTTCAAGGACGTGTATTATCGAACGTTGAGAAAAAAGGCTGTCACGATAGTTTTGAATTGCCGCACGGCGTGCCAAAAGGCATATCCTTCTTTTATTTTTAGGGGTTTCTGTGCGTCCATGGATACAGGGCCGTTCCTCAAGTTAAAAGAAGGTTTTGATATAGAATTGACATTGTTGGCACACCGCGTCGGGGGATCAACCGCACCGCAAAAAGATTATTTGTTGGAATTCGGTTCTCAGAGAGCCAGGGCATTGGTAAAAAAAGCCACAATGTTAAGGCGTGCGACTGAAAAGGATTTTGTTAGAAAAGGAGAATTGGAGAAAAGCGCCGTAGCCACATTTACAAAAACAGTGGATACACGAGGTTGCGCGGAATTGCTGGCAAGAAACTTAGACCATCCAGTGTACAAAAACACTGCAGAGGCGAAATGCCTGAATTGCACGAACTGCACCATGGTGTGTCCTACCTGCTATTGCTATGACGTAAAAGATTATACGTCGTTTGATTTAAAAACGACCGCGAGGAAACGCCACTGGGATTCCTGCTACGAGTTACATTTTGCCAGGGTGCATGGCGGGAATTTCCGCTCATCCCGTGAGGCTCGCCTGAGACAATTCGTCACTCATAAATTATCCACCTGGATAGAACAGTATGGTTGTTACGGATGTGTTGGTTGCGGGAGGTGTATGACCTGGTGTCCCACGAATATAGACCTCACCGAGATGGTGAAAGAGATTCAGGAAGATCTCAAGAGGGGGAACGCGCGATGAAGAGGGGCCGCGAAAATCCGCTCATGCCTCGCCGCGCGGTCGTGGAAGAGAGAATCCGTGAAACCGGGGATACCTGTTCGCTGAAACTAACGCTTCTGGATGACGGGAGGTATTCTTTTAACGCGGGTCAGTTCAACATGCTCGGAGTCCCCGGATACGGCGAGGCGGCGCTCTCGTTCAGCTCGCTCCTCGTGGGTGACAGGAGCTTCTATCACACCATACGGATGGCGGGGAATGTGACCCGGGAGATATGCCGGAGCCGCGCCGGTGATACGCTGGAGGTTCGCGGGCCGTTCGGCAACGGGTGGCCTGTGGAGAAGGCGTGCGGCAGGCACCTCATCATGGTGGCCGGCGGCATCGGCATGGCCCCGTTGAGGCCGGTGGTGTGCCATGTCGTGCAGAACAGAAAGAAGTACGGCCGCATATTTATTCTCTACGGCGCGCGAACAGAAAGCGATTTTCTGTACATGAGGGAGCTCGGGAAATGGGCGAGGGGAGATGATGTTGTGGTGCTGCGCGCGGTGGATGAGGCGCCCCGGAAGGTGTTGCCTGATGTTCATGTGGGCGTGGTGACCACCCTGTTCGACATGATTGATGTCCGGTTGCAGGACGCGGTTACCTTCACCTGCGGACCTGAGATCATGATGCGTTTTGTCGCGAGGCAGCTCATCCTGAAAGGGCAGATGCCCCGCGACATCTTCGTCTCCCTGGAGAGGAGGATGAAGTGCGGCATCGCGCACTGCGGGCACTGCCAGATAGGCGCGAAGTATGTATGTAAGGACGGCCCGGTGTTCCCGTACGATGCTATACGGAGATTCGCGGATACCCTGCTATAGATAATTAAAACCCTAAACGCTAAACCCTAAACTCTAAACAAACTCAAATGGATGAAACACAAAAGCCGAAGGCATATGATCTAGGTGAGAGGACTTTTCTATTTGCCAAGAGGGTACTTGCCTATGTGAATAAGTTAAGCAGGATAGTAACGAATATAGAAATAGGTAGACAGCTTGTGAGATCCGCTGGTTCAATTGGGGCAAATTACATTGAAGCTGAAGAAGCGTTGAGTAGAAAAGATTTTGTGATGAGGATTAAAATATCAAGGAAAGAGGCTAAAGAAAGTATATATTGGCTTAGGCTAAGTGCCCCTGAGGAAGAACAGATAAAGGAAAAGGAGGAATTGCTACAGGAAGCAACTGAGTTGATGAAAATTTTTGGTTCCATAGTTGAGAAATGTAAGAAATAGATATTTCTTAGTTTATGTTTATAGTTTTGTGTTTATTTAGTATTTAGGGTTTAGGGTTTAGAGTTTCTATGTTGAATATGTGTTGGCCAGAGACAGTATCAAATGAAGAAGCATAAAATTGGCATATTTAAGTACAGCTGCTGCGCGGGATGCGAGTTTCAGCTGATCTATTTCCAGAAGCAGCTTCTGGAAACATTCCGCGCAGTGGATATCGCCTATTGTAAAATGCTGGACTCGGGGGGCGCGGAAGAGGGGCCCTTCGATGTCGCGTTGATTGAGGGCGCCATCACCGAGGAGTGGCAGGCAGCGCAGCTGAAAAGAGTCCGTGAGGCGAGCGCGTACCTCATCCCCATCGGCTCCTGCGCCGTCTGCGGCGGTGTGCCCGCGATAAAGAATACCACGGAGGAGATGGAGGTGGAGAAAAGGGTCTATGGGGATACGTCCTTTATCCATTCCATGAAGGCTCGGCCTGTGGACGATTACGTGAAAGTGGATGGCGCGGTGCGGGGCTGCCCGATGGGGGAGAGGGACCTGACCGAACTGGTTACCTCACTGCTGCTCAACAAAAAGCCGGATTTCCTCGAGTACTGTGTCTGTGTCGAGTGCAAACTCAAGGGGAGTATCTGTGTGCTGGTGGCGTATGGTGAGCCGTGCATGGGCCCGGTCACGGGGGCGGGCTGTGGAGCGCTCTGCCCCTCCAGGGGACGGGCATGTTATTCATGCTGGGGGCCGATGGGGGACGCGAATGCCGGGGCGCTGGCGGATCAGTTCGACAGGATGGGATTGAGCAGGGAAGACATCTTCAGGAAATTCACGGAGTTCGGCGAGCCGACAGAGGAGTTCAAGCCGGGGGCGCAGAGGAAATGAGCCACAGGGAACGCATCGACATAGATTGCCTCGCCAGGGCCGAAGGCGAGACCGCGATCAGGATAGAATTAAAGAAGCAGCCTGCCATCGAACTCAAGATTTTCGAGCCGCCGCGGTTTTTCGAGGGGATGCTGGTGGGCAGAAGATATGACGAGGTCGGTGATATCGTTTCGAGGATATGCGGCATATGCCCGGTCTCGCACATGACCACCGCGATTCTTGCCATTGAAAAGGCGATGGGCATCAGGGTGAGCGCGCAGACCGTGGTATTGCGCGCGGTGATGACCATCAGTCAGATTGTCGCGAGTCATCTCGTGCACCTCTATATGTTCGCGATGCCTGATTACCACGGATTGAGCGGTGTGGTGGAGATGCTGCCGCGCTTCAAGAAAGAGGTGGGCCGCCTCGTGAAAATGAAGGACGTGATGAACGATCTCACCTCCCTCATCGGGGGAAGGGCGCTCCATCCCGTCACCCCTGTGCCGGGGGGTTTCACGAGCATCCCCGGAGAGGAGGATTTTCACGCGATCCTGGCGAGGCTCCGGAAGATCGTGCCTGAGGCGAAAAGGGTTGTGGATGATATTGCAAAACTTCCGCTGCCGGACTTCCATTCAGATTCCGAATATGTGGCGCTGGACAGGGGAAATGAATATGCGATTAATGAGGGGAGAATCACCTCCACCGCGGGGCTGGATATCTCGGTGGATGAGTACGGGCGGCACTTTCAGGAATCCCAGGTGTCCTACGCGATGGCGAAGCAATCGGTGATACGGAAGCGGAATTCGTTCATGGTGGGCGCCCTGGCCAGGGCCCACGTGAAATTCGATAAATTCCAGGAGGAGACGAAATCGCTCGCCGGGAGAATAGGATTCTCAATCCCCTGTGATAATCCCTTCTACAATAATGTCGCCCAGGCGCTCGAAGTGCACGACGGTATCCTGCGATGCATACAGCTCGTGGAATCAAATCTGTTCGAGGATGAAGAAATAAACGTGCGGGTGAGATCAGGCGAAGGGGGCGCCGTCACGGAGGCGCCGCGGGGACTTCTCTACCATTGGTACAGGATCAACAGGAATGGGGTGGTGGAGAAGTCCAATATCGTGACTCCCACCTCTCATAATTTTCTCACTATCGAGAAGGACTTGAAAAAATTGGTAAAAGAAAATATGCGCAGGGGCAGAAATGAGATACGCCTGCTCTGCGAGCAACTGGTGAGAGCCTATGATCCCTGTTTTTCCTGCTCGGTGCACTGATTGATGGGGGGAGACCGGCGCTGATGGCATGGATCCGCGTCTGTTGGCGGGGCGAGGAGAAGCCTGTTGGAGGGCGGGCGCCCTAAGAGGTAATGCCTCAGTTGCGCGGGGGCAGCGGATCCATGCAAATAGTGTTCTTTCATCCACGGATTGACACAGATTAACACGGATTCAAAAGCCGCTGAAACTCCTTTCAATAAAATCCGTGAAATCCGTGGATAACCTTTTCATTCCCCCCATAACTGACCCCTTACCCTAAGCGAGGGAGGGGGGGTGCTGCGGGGTGCTCCCGGCTTCCCTCCGGGCGATTGCGCGCGCTGTAAATTGCGCCAGGGAGTCGCAGACGAGTTCAACCACTTCATCCGGCACACCGTTCCACACCTTGGATTGCAGCCGCATGTCGCATGGCTCGTTGACATAATCCACGGATATATATTTCATTGACTCCGTGAGGGCTATCTCCGTGGAGAAGAAATTCAGTCTCGAAATTTCGTGGATTCTGGTGGCAATCCTTTCAATTTCCTGGAGTCCGTATCTCGCCATATCTTCCGGCGCGAATTTTTTGGAATTGTGAACCTGGGGGTCCCACCAGCAGGCGATCACGTTCCCCCCCGCGTAATAAACCCGGAACCAGGCTTTTTTTCCATCCAGGATGCGGGGGATGATGTTCTCCTGTATGAGCAGCTGATCATTGACATAATCCTTTCTCGCCGCCATCACTTCCGCAAGTGATTTCACTCCCAGAAGCACTCCGTCCCCTCCGCCGCCATGCGCGGGTTTTATGATAAAGGGGATGCCGACATTTTCAAGCTTGAGAATGTCCTCGGTGGGGCCGTCTTGTTCGAACACGGGGAGTATGATCGTGTAGGGTACGTTTATGCCGTGGGTGATAAATTGCAGGTGCATCGCGGCCTTGTTGGACGCCTCTTCCGCGTCGCGGGGGTAGTTTATGAAGGTGATGTTATTTTTTATCAGGTAATCGTCGAGCGGTACAAAATCTTTGCGGTTATCGGAAGCCCTGTCAAAAAAAACAGTGAAGGTGATCTCGCCGGAGAGAACCTTTGGTGCGATATCCGCGAGATTGCCGGGGTTGATAATGAAGGTTGAGATCCGGTGCTCCTGGCACTTCCGCGCCAGGACGGAGATAAAATCGCCGTCGAACTCCCACTCCCACGCGATGCCCAGATCGAATTGCTGACTCATGTCG
>Ga0315288_10012056_pt1 | contig 10874 bp, 8 predicted proteins | sample YL17G11_20_MG_FD_203454 | JGI IMG/M metagenome (GOLD analysis project Ga0315288, IMG submission 203454) | Sediment microbial communities from Yellowstone Lake, YNP, Wyoming, USA - YL17G11_20 | ecosystem: Environmental > Aquatic > Freshwater > Lake > Sediment | place: USA: Wyoming | collected...
CCTGGTGTCCTTTGCCCCCCCACCCTAACCCTCCCCCTCGGAGGGGGGAGGGGAGGGTGGGGGTGATGTTTTTAATGTCTTTTTTGCAATGTTTAGGATTACTAAAAAAACATGGCCGTTATGAAATAATTGGCGATCAGGATCAGGAGCGAGGACACAACTACCGCCCGGGTGGTCGCCTTTCCCACACCTTCCGCTCCTCCCTGGGTGCTGAAACCCTGGTAGCACCCGATAATGGCAATGATCATCCCGAAAATGCAAGCCTTGAAAAGTCCGATGTATAGATCCTCCAGGTCCAGGAAGTCGTAAGTCCTCCGGATGTAGACTGTCGGGTTGCTTCCCAGAAGATAGACGCTGACCAGGTAGCCCCCGAGGATGCCCACCCCGTCAGCAAAAATAGTCAGGATGGGCATGACAACCAAGGAAGCCAAAAAACGGGGGACGATTAAATATTTGATGGGGTTGGTGGCCAGGGTGTAGAGGGCATCGATCTGCTCCGTTACCTGCATGGTGCCCAATTCCGCGGCCATGGCTGACCCCACCCGCCCGGAAACCATCAAGCCCGAGAGCACGGGCCCCAGTTCCCGGGTCATGGATAACGCCACCACCGTTCCCACAAAAGCCTCGGCATTAAAACGCTTGAAGCCGGTGTAGCTCTGGAGGGCTAGAACCATGCCCGTGAAGGCTCCGGTGATCAGGACCACGGGGATGGAGTTAACGCCCACCTGCTCGACTTGTTTGAGGAGGTTTCGAAGGTCAAAGGGCGGACGAAAAATCAGGGTTACGGTCTTGAAGAAAAGGATCAACACCCGTCCCGATTCTTCGAGGAACCTCAGGACCCAAAGTCCGATGAAGTCGAAAAGGCCAGTCATCCCTGGACCTCTAACCCTCCCCCCGATAATGGGGTCGCAGAACCCGTTCATCGATGGCGGAGAGAGCTTTTACCATGAGCCGTCCCCTCCTCTCCTCATTTGGTGGTCAGGGTGTACACCCCACTCCAATCTAAGGGCGGAGGGTTTCTCAGAAGGGTTTGACACCGTTCCACGTAAAGTTTCGTTGGCCCGTCATGGGGATGCCGGGTCAGAAGGGACTGGAAGGTCTGCAGCGCCTGGTCCCAATTTCGTTTTTTGTATTCCGCCAGAGCAGAGTTAAATTCTTCGGTCAGGGCCTGCTGTTCGGCCGAGACCTCAGCCCGGCGGGCCAGAAGCTCATAGATCTTAACCGGTTGATGTTTGCCCTTGACGCGCACCGAGTCTAATTCGCGCCCCAGGATTTCGTCCCGGACTCGTTCGTAGGTCATCTCACTGACGATCACATTTGTCCCGTAAAGTTTGTTCAACCCTTCCAGGCGTGACCCCAGGTTGACGCTATCTCCCATCACCGTGTAATTAAAGCGCCGCTCCGATCCCATGTTTCCTACGACCATGGGCCCGGCATTGATCCCGATGCCGATGTCCAGCCTGGGCATTCCCTCGGCGGCCCATTTTTCCTGGAGCACCCGGAGTTCCTCGACCATTTCCAGGGCCGTGAAACAGGCCCGCCGGGCATGATCTGGCTGGTCCAGGGGGGCTCCCCAGATGGCCATGAGGGCATCCCCTATATATTTGTCCAGGAGGCCATCATATTTAAAAACGATGTCCGTCATCTTCGTCAGGTATTCATTCAGGAACTTGACCAGCGACTCCGGAGCCATCCGCTCGGATATGGAGGTAAATCCCCGGATGTCGCTAAAAAGCACCGTCAGGTCCTTCTTTTCTCCCCCGAGCTTAAGTTTCTCCGGGTTTTTGAGCATCTGCTCCACGACGGAAGGAGTGAGGTAATATTGAAAGGCCCCTCGAACCTTCTTTTTCTCCCTCTCTTCGGTCATGTATCGGTACCCGGTGATCCCCAGATACGTCAAGACCAGGTTGAGGATGGGGTAAGTCATGTTCATCCAGGCCCCTACCCCCTGGAATATAAACTTAGAAGAGAGAATCAAGGCGAGCAATATAAATCCTGCGGCTAAGGCCCCCCATAGGGCTTTGACCCCGGGCAGGATGATTCCCATTGCCACTCCGATGAGGATAATGGCCAGGAGGTCGAAGAGGGTGACCCAGTTGGGGCGATAAAGAAAATCCTGTTTCAAGATGGAGTCAATCACGTTGGCATGAACTTCCAGCCCGGGAAAGACATGGTCAAAAGGAGTGACGCGGATGTCATAGATGCCAATGGCTGTTGCCCCCACCAAAACGATCTTGCCCTGGAAGGCATCTGCCGGAACGCGGCCATGGATCACATCGGTGGCCGAGTAGTGAGGGAAGGTTTTCTGGGGGCCACGGTAGTTGATGAGCATTCTCCCTTCCTCGTTGGTGGGGATGGAAATGTCACCCAGGCGGACCTGTTCAACTCCGAATTCAGCGACGCGCAGGGCCAGAGGGGCATTCCCCAGAAATTTTTGCAGCACGGCCAGGGAGAGGGCACAATAGTGTTGCCCCTGGTATTTAATTACCAGGGGGACCCAGCGCACCGTTCCATCCCGGTCCGGGAAAATGTTGAAATAGCCCGCCCCTTCTGCCGCCTCGGAAATGTCCGGGAGATTCACTTCGGCATAGTCGGCAGTGAAGAGGGGGACTTTGGCAGCTTCTTCGGAGGTATATTTTATCAGATTGTAAGATGAGAGGGGGGGAAGGTTCTCCTGGAGGACTCTTTTCTTGGTGCTGAGGCCTTCCTGGGCAAAAAAATGAAAGAAGTAACCGAGGACCGCCCGACGGGATTGAGCCACGGAGTCAGCCAGAATTCGGTCTGTATCGGCCTCCTTGAGGGCTACAGAAAGATAATTTTCCAAACGCTGGTTCTCCACACTTAGCTCTGTTAGCTTCTTTTTTACGGCGGAAAGCCCTTTGAATTGAGAGTTCTCATCGGGCTCGGCCCAGAGGATGTCAAACCCGACAACCTGGGCATCATATTTCACCAGTGCATCCAGAAGTTGGGCAATGCGTACCCTCGGCCATGGCCAACGCCCGAGTTCATCGAGGGACTTTTCATCGATCGTCACCAGGGCCACTTCTCCGGTGGTGGCGATCTTTCCCCGCGAGAGGAAGCGCAAGTCAAGGGTCTTCAGCTCCAGCAGGGATAAAAAATCGGGATCCAGGTAGTAGATCGCCAGAACCGCACAGGTAAAAAGAAGAGCGATCTTCCATCCCGAAAGAGAAAAAAAATTTTTCAGCTTGGCGCCTTTCGGAGAAATTTTTAGAAGAAAAGTTTAGCAAATCCATCCTTTAAAAGCAACTATCAACTGCCGGCGAAAATGCTTGAAAAGATCGACCAATTATGGGAAAATGTTTTTGGAAATGGAACCAATGGCGAAAGATTATGGAGAACTGAACCCCCGGCCGGCCTGTTTCGGGGACGAGGCTAAGTTTGTAAACCACATGGAGACTCCGACTGCCGATTCCGAATGTGCAAAGTGTCCGAGTGAAGATGAATGCGGGGAGTTTATTCTTCTTAAATGCTCCCGGGAGCTGATTTTCTGATGAAACGAGGAATTTTCGTTTTGCCCATGGCATTTTTTCTTTTGTCTTCTGTTGCTCTGGCCCAGGGCCCGGCACCGGAGGAGAAAAAGGGCATTTATGCCATCGTCAAGGATGGGCAGGGAGAGACGGTGGAAGGATATTTGCGCCTGAGCACCGATGAGCTAGCGGTGCGCTCGAAAGAAAACCAGGAGAAAACCGTCCCGGTAAAATACATCAAATCTATTACCCTGGAAAAGACCAAGGATGAAGCCCCCGGCGAAGACCCAAAAAGGGAAGCAACCTACACCATCCGCTTAGAGAATAGCCAGGAAATCTACACGTTGCACAAGAAGTACACTTTTAGCCTGAACACCAACCTGGGGTTGGTAACTAAAACAATCGACCCCGATAAGATCAACAGCTTATTCTCAAAAGATGCCTCGCAGTCGGCCAAGATCGATGACGGAAAGCCTTTCTTCCAGGATAAGAGTATCATATTCAGCCTGGAGTTTAAATTTTGAACGTTCTTGAAAGCTACTTTGGCTTGGTCCTTGCGAGGAGTCTTGCGATTCGCAGCAGGATGAAGCAATCTTCAACCTCTCTCGCGCGAGCCGACGTAGCTCAGTGGTAGAGCAGCCGATTCGTAATCGGCTGGTCGGGAGTTCAACTCTCCCCGTCGGCTCCAAGAAAATCAAATATTTATAAATAAAAAAGAAAGCTCCAAAAAGGTCATTGCCACCCTATAGCTACCCTTTCGATTGTTTCCAACACTGGAAACGGTACCTTTGCCTTGGTTGAGCTATCCTAATCAACCCATTGAAAAGCCATTTCGTTCCTCCACGCTGGCCTGCTTAAGGTGATCCCATTTGAAATGATTCCGTGATCTCATTCCGAGTTAAGATGTCCCCTAATCTGGGTTCCGGCATGCGAGACCAGACGTCTTCAGCGACTACAACCTCCTGGAGCGTCTTCAAATCCTCGGTTATGGCTCGCGGGACGCCTATCTCGAAGCCAAAGAAACCATCCAAGCCAAGGCTTTTGACATGGTGAACCACTATGTGGAGTACGTCTTTCCAAGCGGATTCAAGGCACAGGTGGTGGGCACATCACGCGAAGCCGCCGTGCGCTACAAGACATACCTTGACGAGGCGATCAAGGCGAAGGTGACCGATTTAGAAAAAAGCAACCCTCGGTGCATTGACCTGGATCGGTTGAGTGCCTTGGAGACCGCGGTTGTGATTTCGGGAACCATCAACGACGAGCCCCACATTAAAGCCTTCATTGCCGAGGACTACCACAAGCGGGCTATCCGGCGCTTCAAGTTGCCCTTTGATGCAGAAGAAAAGGAAGGTAGTGAGACCTTCGATGGTCGAGTCGGCATTGTAATCGTCAACAACATGCTGGTGACGGGGTTCGACGCACCCTTTGAGCAGGTGCTATATCTTGATAAGGTCGTCACCGACCACAATCTCCTCCAAACCATCGCCCGCGTAAACCGTGTCGCCGACGAGCACAAAGAAAAGGGGTTCGTAGTCGATTATGTCGGCATCGGGCACCACATCAAGCAGGCTCTGGCGGCGTATGATGAACGAGAGCAGCAGGAAATCCTTGGGGCTCTTGGTGACCCAGCGAAGGACCTGAACGAACTAACCCAGGCGCATCGGGAGATATGGGATCTTCTTAAAAAGCACGGACTGGTAGATTTTTCGGACCCGGATGCATTCTTCGACTTGTTCTACGACGAAGACATTCGTTTTGAATATATCCTTGCCTTCAAGAAGCTAACCCGCGCCTTCAACCTTGTGCTGCCACGCAGAGAGGCGCTCGATTACTTCAAAGACTATCAGAACTTCTGCGAAATCAATGCGCTCGCCTGCAAGCACCTGAAGGATGAACGGCTCAGCATGAAAGGCATACCTCCCAAGCTTCGCTGTATCACGGATGAATTCCTGAAATCTAAAGGCATCACGCAAAAGATTGCGCCCATCTCCATTCTCGATGCTGACTTCCAAAAGGACGTGAAGGCGCGTACCCGCAGCAAGACGAAAGCGGCCGAGGTCGAACACGCAATCCGTCACTTCATCGACCTGAATCTTAACGAAGACCCGGAACTTTTTGCTTCGTTTGCGGCCGAGTTGGAGAGGATATTGCAGGAGTTTAAGGACAACTGGGACCGCATCTATGACGAACTGGAGAAACTTCGCCAGAAGATTCTCGCGAAGGAGAAGGAACAGACCTACGGCCTCGACCGGAAGAAGCAGATGCCGGTTTTCCGCATGCTGAAAGCGGAGCTGTTCGACAACCGTGATCTGACCGAGGACGAGATCGCGCAGGCGGTGAATCTGACCCAGCATGTTTTCAACCAGATCGCCCAGGAGGTCCGCACCGCTGGATTCTGGAGCTCGACGCCGGCGCAAAACCGCTTGAAGGCTGAGTTGCAGCACCTGCTGCTCTCGGAGGAATTCAGCGGCTACCCGAACATGCTGGCCAGGGAGCGACCATTGGTTTCCCGGCTCATGGAGTGGGCCAGGGAAAACGATACCCTCATCAAAAGGCCATAACATGAAGCTGAATTATCGGATCGTTTATTCGCGCCGGCGGACCATGACCCTGTCCGTGGAGCGCGACGCTTCGGTGGTAGTACACGCGCCCGAAGGGACGCCGGAAGAGAAGATTCGGCAAGCGGTCGAGGCGCGGAAGTTATGGCTCTTCCAAAAAGTCAATCACGAGCAAAAGTATCCACCTCAGCGGCAGCGCAAGGAGTTTGTCTCCGGCGAGACGATTCCTTATCTGGGCAGAAATTATCGCCTCGAAATCGATGACCAGTCGATCCCGGGAATTGAATTTCACTCGCGCTTCATCATCTCTCGCGATAATCAGCCGCAGGCTGCCCGCCTCTTCCGCCAGTGGTATATCGAACGCGCCAATGAGCGAATCTCCTCACGCGCCCAATACTTTGGTGCGGCGATGGGCGTGGTTTTCAATCGCATCCTGATTTCCGACCTGAAAGTCCGCTGGGGCTCCTGCACCCCGAGCAGCAACCTGAATTTCAACTGGCGCATAATGAAGGGGCCCAGCTTCGTTATTGATTACCTCGTGGTCCATGAGCTTGCGCATCTGATCGAGACCAACCACACGCCCCGCTTTTGGAATATAGTAGCGATTCAGGTTCCCCGATGGGAACACGCGAAAACTTGGCTTCGCAATCATGGCGATTTGCTTGAGGTGGACTTTTGACCATTTACGGCTGGTGCATTGGTCGGACCTGGCGGCAGACCCCACCCAAGAGCTATGTGACTCCCCGGTGCAGTCGAAGCCTCTTGACTGGATCCAGACCGACCTGAAAAAGCTACGAGGGGAGTTCGACAAGGAGGTGAGAGCAAGGCTTCGGCGATATTCCTCAAGGCGAGGGGCCCTTTATTTTTTTGAAATTTGTCTAAATATTTCATTTCGTGTTGACGATTCTTTTTGTATGGGGTAAATTGCTCACAGTTATGCCAGAAAACCGAACGCTCCAGCAACGTGCTCTTAGTCATTCCCATATTGTGAAAGTTGAGCTACGATATTTTTATGGATTCAGAAAAAGTAGATAAAATTATCCAGTATGCTATTGCGCTAGCAGCCGGGGAAGATTTCTGCAACCGGGAGCTTGGACCAATCCATCTTGTAAAGTATGTCTATTTGGCCGATCTGGCTTACGCTGAGAGAAATAAGGGGCAAACTTTTACCGGCATCCAGTGGAAATTTCACCACTTCGGCCCTTGGTCAGCAGATGTTTATAAGCGTCTAGAGCCGGCCTGCTCTTCCATAGGGGCCGAAAAAAAATCTATTGCCTCAGATTATCGGGATGGAGATTTTATCCGCTGGTCTTTGAAAAATGAAAATCTGGATAATTTGCTCGAAGAAGGCCTTCCATTTACTGTTACCTCTGCAATCAAATGGGCTATCCGAAAATTTGGAGCTGATACTCCAGGGCTTTTGAATCATGTTTACTTGACAAGGCCAATGCTAAAAGCAGCCCCAGGAGAATATCTTGATTTTTCTGTTCCAGAGGAACCTGAGGCGGCTGAAGAGCCGGAAAGCAAGAAATTGAGCAACAAAGAACAAAAGCGCAGAAGCAAAGACCTGAAAGAGGCAAAAACCAGGATTCAGCAAAGGCTAGCTGAAAAAAGGAAGGCTTCAAAGACAGAAATTTCCATTCGCCCACCTCGGTACGATGAAATCTTTTTTGCTGGGTGTGAGTGGTTAGATAGCCTCGCGGGAGAGGAAATAGAAGAATTTAAGGGTGAGGCTTCTTTCTCTTCGGACATCTGGAAATCACGAACGAGGTTCGATCCTGAGCTACCATGAGGATTCTGTCCAAGGACTGATAGGCCCCGAATCCTGGTGGGTTAAAGATGATACGCGACTCCCTAAAAGGGGAAGTCTTATTTTGGCCTACGTACCTCATGTCGACCAAATACCTACTCAGGTAACGGTGATAGGAAGAACTGATGATCCTACCTGCCATGACAAAGCACAAGTTCAATTTTCCCTCTTTAACATAAGTGAACGACGCAAAAAAGCCTCCCTCCCCGTAGCCGCAATACCTGAATATCCAAATGAAGTCCGCCTCTTGTATCGCACCAAAAGGCGTCCCCTTTTGATTATTGCGGAAAGTGGCCCGCAAGTTGATCGCAAGCTGACGAGTGGGAAACCAAAGTGGCAAACAGCGCCAACCTTACTAGTCGCTCCATATTATGGTCGCGATGAGGGGACTGGGAAACGTTCTGGCTATGCAGATACATTTGTGGAAAGGGTACGGCAATGCGAATATCCTCAGTTCTTTTGGGAGAGACTCCCTATTTCCGGATCTGATGAATCCATTCTCAGGTTTGATCATATTCAACCTATTGGAAACCACCATGAAACCTTTGAGCTAATTGCTGTCTCGGAAAAGACGCCCTTGATTTTATTGATGAATGGCTAAGCTGGTTTATTTATGGGACTCTGGATAAGAATGGTATTCTTCCAATGGTTTTGGAGGCTTTAAGGAAATAGTTTATTCCCCGTTTTGGGATTTCATTCAGCGTTCATTTTGCTCCATCCTTCAAACCGGAACGGCTCGGCGGTCACAAGAAAATAGTCAGGCCTTGGAATATGATTCTGTTCCGGCTATGAATTTCGACAATTTCCTTTCCGAGACCATCTCCTCTTTCAACCTCGCAGATGCCTTGCTCACAGTGGATTTTGTCAATTTTCCAAGCCTGACACCTTCAACACAACTTTCCTCCTCCAATAAGGGATTCAAGTCACGCCTTTGGCGTGATCAAGGAGTCAAGGGTTCGAGCGTTTGTAGGCTTTCACTGCTTCTCTTGGATGAGCTCAATCAATTGTTTTGCGGGTATCGATCCTGAATAAACCCTACCATCGGCCAGCACGATCGCGGGCGTCCCTGTAATCCCGAGAGATTCAGCCAGTTTTATGTTGGCATCAATCTCCCTTGGGTCGCAATCCGTTTTGGGGATGGGCTTGTGCAAAAAGGCATCCTCAAGCATTTTTAGGGATTTATGGCACACGATGCTCTGGGATTTCCAGTAAGCATCCTTATGGATCTTCAACGGATAAAGGATTATATAAAAAGCAATATCTTCTCTTTCTTGAATAACTTTTTCCAACTCCTGATGGAGTGCTCCACAATAAGGGCATTCCGGGTCGGTAAAAACGGCAACCTTATGGGATGCCTTGCCGTTGCCCATGACCAGAGCGTTTGGCAGGGGAATTCTGGAAAAATCAACTCTACTTTCAGGGATTTTTGCAAGGCGCTCGGAGGTCTTATTTGCCCCACTTTGGATTTCGATGATTGGGCCCCGAAGGATATATTTCTTAGAAAAATCCACATAGAACAAGCCCTTCTTTCCTTTATCGGTGACCGTTACCTCCCAGAGCCCATTAACGGGACTTAATTCGATGCTCACGATCTCCGCCTGGGGAATTTTCATGCTTTGAAGAATGCCTTTCACTTCCGGGTTGCTTATCGAATGGCATTTCTTGCAGTCCATTTCGCAACCACTCGGGCTGAAGGCATGGACGTTGCTCCAATGAAGTATCAAAGAAAATGAAATTGATATGAAAAAGAGAGTTACGATCAGTCCCGCATTTATTTTGCCACCCTCTTTTAAATCGTCCGGGGCCTTGATTCTCATGATATTCTTCCCTTTGAAATTATTTTTTCTCAACCCAGCCATTTTATTTCTCCTTTGAATTATACACCACCCCGTTTCTTTGTGATCGACAAATTATTTCGCAATATCTCCACCCTCCACTTCCCCCGACTGCCCTTCCTCCGGAGGACTTCCTCCTTTGTCCTCAAAACTTGGTCGATCTGATGTGGAAAGGGGAAGCTTAATCAAAATTTTTAATCTGAAATCTTCGGACGGGAAAGATGTTCGAGAAAGGGCAGCGCGAAGTGCGAGATGCCAATCTCTCCCAGCTAAGAAAGGGCCAAAAACAGACTTGCCCCCTTCTATAAGAGGGAGAGTTCCTTGAATTGGAGATTGAAATTCGGCAGATAGGGGGTCATTCTATAGACGGAGGCACTGCATATAAAGGAGATTCATAATTTCAGGAGCGTTCTCTTCTCACACGGTGCTAGATTTGGTCCTGCTTTGAAGATCACCCTGAAACTTTCAAGGAAGGTTATTCCCCGTAATCGAGAACCAGACAATTTAGCGAAGCAGGCTCGATTTCAATCGGCTATCATCGATGCTTTTTCCTCGCCACCAAACGCACTTTATTAGTATAATTAAATAGTCGAGAACAAATGTTTTTCATTTTGATCGTTCTCAAAATGTTGATTTTTGGGATGGGGTTCATTGAATTTCAATGAGTTAGCGTGGTCCAAGCCGAATCATGAGGTACACTTCTTAGGGGGACGTCCTCTGGGAAGGGAAAGGCCTTTTTGATGAGGAGAAAGAAGTGAAGAAGATTGGAAGATTCCACGTACTGACGGATACGCTCCTTCAATGCCGTCTCTCCCACGTGGAGCTTGCTGAGCTGGCCATTGCTGGCGGGGCTGATACGATCCAATTTCGCCAGAAGGGTGGGGCGACGAGGGAGATGATCCGGGTCGCCGAGCAGATGCGGGCCTTATGCAAAAGGACCGGCGTGACTTTTGTGGTTAATGATCGCGTGGACGTGGCCATCGCTTCTCATGCCGATGGTGTTCATCTGGGGCAGGATGATTTCCCTATCCCCCTGGCCAGAAAACTCCTGGGAATAGAGGCCATCATCGGTGGTTCGGCAGGCAGCATGGAGGAGGCTCGCGAGTGTCTCTTGGAAGGCGCCGACTATATAGGTTTTGGCCCGGTCTACCCCACGGGTTCCAAGGAAGACGCTGGCCCG
>Ga0315288_10012057_pt1 | contig 10873 bp, 14 predicted proteins | sample YL17G11_20_MG_FD_203454 | JGI IMG/M metagenome (GOLD analysis project Ga0315288, IMG submission 203454) | Sediment microbial communities from Yellowstone Lake, YNP, Wyoming, USA - YL17G11_20 | ecosystem: Environmental > Aquatic > Freshwater > Lake > Sediment | place: USA: Wyoming | collected...
TTCGACACCACAACCGCAGGGAGCGAGGATACCACCACGGTCCCGCCCACCGTGAGCGTGTTCGACACAACAACGGTCCCGTGGATCGTCTGGCTGAAGGGGATCCGCTGGATGTCCACGGTCCAGAGGTATTCCCCTTGGTAGGCTACAAACGCCGTGTTGGAGAGAGAAACCGTTCCTTGTATCGTAGTCGTTGGATAGAGCGTGATCGTTTTCCAGACCGCACCTGTTTGCGGGGAGACCTCACCGTGAATCGTTTGGCTGAAGCCGACACGCTGGAGGTCAACGGTGATGAGGTATTCGCCTTGGTAGAAGACGAAGGAGGTATTGGAGATGTTCCCTGCGATTGGCATGGAACCCCCAGAAGGAGCAACCATCCAAGGAGAAGAAGAGACAGCCTGATTAACATTGAGAGTTCCTCCTACAGTAAGGGTGTTCGACACCACCACGGGGGGCATCGAGGATATCGTCACCACGGTGCTGGAGGTTATGGAACCGCCAGACAGGTATACGGTCCCCGTCACCGGGAACGGGTGCATGGAATCCGCGCCATTCACCACGGGCTGACCCGCGCCGAAGGCGAGGCTGGAAAGAAGGAGCAGGAGCGGGAGAATTTTAGTAGCCAAGGACATATACCTCCACGGTGACATCGTTTATTCCATCGGTCATCAGCGAGACTTCCGAAAGAGGGACCGCATTGCTGGCATTGTCGAAGACATATGACGCGCCGAAGGGAAGCGTGTAGCCCTGCCCCAGCGCGGGGAGATTGTAGACCTTGATTTCGTCCACGGTGATGAACCCCGCGAAGTCATCCGCGCCCGTTGGCGCACCATCGGTGATCGCGAAGTGCGTGGGAAGAGCCGTCATCGTTGCGCCTATGATCGGGACGCTTACCCCGTTCAACTCCCATGCAACGATGTTCAGCAGGTTGTCCATCGTCACCACGCTATGTAACTTCGTTCCAGCCGGGGAGGGGGCGTTGAAAGCCCCGGAGGGGGTTATGACGGTGACAGAATTTCCGGGATCGGCAATGTTGAACTGGAGTGCCAGTTGGAGGACCAGCCCCGTGGAATCGCAGAACAGGATCCGGGGGGAGGAATTCCCGATCGTCCCGGCGAGGGAGACCAGAACATCGCAGGACATCCTCCACCACCTTCCGCTTTCCACCGGATTGTCGATGGGGACGGGACCGAGGTAGTCGAATCCGGTTGCGATCGTGGGATTCCATTGGAGCGCACGGCTCCCGAATCCAAGGGAGGTCGCGTCAACGATGTTGGGGGTCTGCAACCCGTTGTCACCCAGCCCCGTGTTCGGGGCGAAGCCCAACTGGTTGGCAATGGTCCCAAGGCTCATGTAGGTGAAATCCTGCGAGTAGGCGTAGGGAAGGATCCCACCGGAGATGCGGAGCGTCCCCCCGGCGGTTTGCTGGACCGAAATCTTGTAGCCGTAGGTCATGTCCGGGAACAGTTCGCCAAGCGTCTTGATTCCGCTGGCTCCGGGGATCGTCACCGAGAGACCGCGCCCGATCAGCCCCGGAGTGGGGGGAACGAATTCCCCGGAGTTGTTGAAGGGGCTGGGAACCAGTTGCTCAAATTCATCGGGCATTTTATTGCTCCAGAGTTTCGATCAGATACAGGGTGACTGATCCGATCAGCGCACCGAGGAACGAACCCCCGGCGTGTATGTAGATTGTCTTGTCGCGGGGAAGATACCAGCCATACGGTTGCCAGTTGCGGAAGCCGTTGATGCCCTGCGCCGATTCGTTCAGCATCGCGGTCCCGATCGATGCACCGTTCTGCATCGTGACCCCGGCGGGAACGAAGGAAGCCGAGAGGTAGTAGAAGAATGTCCCCGGCTGGGTTCCAGCGGAAGCCGAATAGGCGATCGAGGGGCAGAAGTAGGTCTTCGCCGGGGTGAACTTCGACACAAGGATCGGAAGACCCCCGGTAGCCGGGATGGTGAACTGGAACGAAAGATTCTGGAGGTCGTTAGCCTTCAGTTGGAGGTTACGCGCCTCTACGAATTTTGCGTCAGCAATCGGTGGCATTGCGTTTCCTCCTTAAGGCAGAATGAACTTCTTTACGCCTTCCAGCACCACCTCCACGGTGTTAGCCCCTCCTATGAGGTTCTGGACTTCCAACTGGATCACCGAATTCGGCTTCACATTCTTCGGGTTCATCATCACACGGGGCTTCTGGGCGGTCCCCGCCATGTTCCCATTCCTGATCAGCCGATCGGACCAAGCCTGACCGGATGCCGAGTCGATCAAGCGGAGCCTGTAGTCCCCGGTGCTTATCGAGTTGATCTTGTGGACCTGAAAGGTCGAGTCGCTCTGGACCGTGATCCGCATGGTGTCGAGGTTTCCCCCGCCCAGCGTCTTGCGGGTCATATACTGGAACCATTGGTCCGGGCGTGCCTTCGCGAAGCCGGGGAACTGGAGGGTGGGGATCTGGTAGCCACCGAAGTTGAACTCGATGGAGCCAGCAAGCCCGGAGGTGTTCTGGACATCGATGGAGATCAGGGCATTCGCCCGGAGGATCATTGGAGAGATGAGGATGGCAGGATCCTGAACGGTCCCGAAAATGTTCCGCACATCGGTCATTTCGTTCTGCCAGTTCTGACCGGAAGCGTCATCCGCTATGCGAACCTGAAAGGTTCCTGCGGTTGACACCATCGTCATCCATTGCAACTGGAACAGGGAAGTGGCGAGGGTGCGGATCTGGATGGTGTCCCGGACACCCGGATTTAGGGTTATTTCCCCCGAATACTGGAACTCGATCTTGTCCATCCTAATTTCTCCTTTTTTAAGTGGAAGGGGGGGAGGTTTCCCTCCCCCCCAATCCGACTACATGACAGGACGCAGGAGCAGACCGTGCAGGGTGAACTCCGCGAGGAGGTTCTGCGTGGTGGTGAAGGTTTCAGGAGCCTTCAACTTGACCGCGAAAGTGACTTCGCGCTCCAAGCAGATCTCGATCGCCAGAGCCTGACGCTTTTCGGGAACGCCGTTCCCGAAGGTCATGCGTGCAAGGGTGGAAGAGGGGTTCGTCCACATCCCGATCCCGGAGGGTATCTCCGCAGTCTGGAGTGTCCGATATTCCTTCGTGTCCACCTCGACCCGGACCAAGGTGTTGTTGATGATCTGCTCCGCATCGACTGAAGCGGGAGCGGTGACCATGTCAGCCTTGACCACGGTGAAAACCCGGAAGGTGAGGAACTGGGCGAGAAACCTGTTCGGGTTTGGAATGGTTGAGGCTTTCCTCATGTTTGTGGTGCGCTCCGTTGCCCCGCCAACCCCGACTACATCGGAGAAGAACAGAGTTTCGGTAGGGAACACCCCCGCGACAAAGGGCTTGCGCGAGAAGTATTCGTAGCGAACCACTTCCAGACCGTTCCGGGGGCTGATGAAGTCAGCCAACTGGGGACGGGGAATCGGATTGATCATTTTTACTGTCTCCTTCCTTCGGAGGATTTCCGAAGAATCTTTTTCACCCCTCTACATTCCGAGGGGTTCGTTGTCACCAGACAGACCCGTCTGGTTGGGATCCATATAGGCAAGGTTGCTGGGATCCAAGTAGGAAAGGCTCTCGCCCTCCCCCAGAGTCCCGATCATGCCCCCGGTCAACTGCCCGACCACCTTCGGAAGGACGGTCACAAGCATCACGGTGAAGACTGCGTTGCCAGCCTGTTCGCTGACAAAACGCTTGACCAACACCGAGCCAACCGAGCCGATCACGAATTCAGAACCCAACCGTCCCCAGCCCGTCTGAAAAGAGGCGGGAAGGAACTGGTTGATCATCCGGGACACGGTGGGAAGCGCGATCGCCGTCCCGCCGAGCCAGAGCATTTCACTCATCGTGGGGAGCCTGAAGAACTTGCCGACAGTCCTTCCACCCCGGCGAGGGTTCCTGCGGTGTCTCCGAGGATTCCCCGAAATGCGGATGGTGTGGAGGGGACGGGAACGCCGACCCCGCTTGGAATGCTTCCGGGAATAGTGCCGTTTCTTGTGGGTGCGCTTCACGCGCTTCTTTCCACGCTTGCGCTTCTTGGCATTCATACTCATACTGAACTCCTTACCCGCCGAGAACTTCGGGGGATTTATGACCAGTAGTCCAGCGGGGGGATTCTTGAAGAAGACCTCTTTTGCGCCCACCGTTGTCCTCCATGATCATGGTTTTGATTTCGGTGGGACTGCCTGACACCCAGATTATGCCCGAAAAATAACACCATGTCAAGATAGGGGGGTTTCTACTGGGAAAAGTGACCCCAGATATCGGCTTCTGCCAGTAGCAGGACCGTTCTGGAGTCCAGTTCAAACGCCCTGCCATCCGGGAGGACGATCAGGGTGCGCTTGGGAAGCCCGTAGGCTTCAACGCTGGGCTTGAAATCGTGGAAGAACTTCTCCCCGGCATACATGGAGTCGCTCCCCTTCCGCATCGTCACCCGGAGCATCTTTTCGTAGATCCGGGGGCATTGCGGGTGGTTTATGCGGGGCTTCACTTGGCGCGGGGCGCGGTCCACGCACGCCCGATTATCGTGGGGACAAGAAGGTAGGCGAGACCGCCCACGATGGCGATCGGGACGATGTTCTTGACCACCCAGAGCAGTTGCCCCAGAGGTCTCTTAACCACCCCGCCCACCGCTTCCCCGGCGATCTGCGCCCCATGCGCGATTGCACGCTTCACGGGGCGCGTGTAGACCCAAGCAATCGAAAGAATCCTTCCGAATCCGGGGGCGAGGACATCCCACTTGTTCCACGGCTTGATGAGTGCCTTGGTCATCTTCATCTGGTCGATCATGAGATCCCCGGCTCCCACCATCGACTGCATCGTGGAAAGGGCTTCCGAGGAGGTCTTCGGATCCTCCCCCTTTATCTTGTTGAAGTCAGCAACCCACGCATTCAGTTTTTCCTCCACCTTTCGCAGGGCATCGGAACTCTGCTTCGTGTAGAGGAGGTTGATGACGGGGAGGTTGTTCCACCAGATCAGTTCCGAGGAAAGCGTCCGGTATTCCGCGAACAGGCGCGACTTCATCGTGGTGAGCGTTTCCTTTATTACATCGGGACTGTTATAAGACACGGCTCAAGCCCTCTTGCGCGTTACCAGATAGATCCCGCCGAGGACCGCGAGGATCCCGCCCCCGATCACGAAGGGATTCTTGTAGAAGGGCTTCGCGCCACGCGAGGGAACCTCCAGCGCGGAGACAACCTTCTGGGCTTGGACATCCTGCTGGACCGCTTCGGCTGGGGTGGATCCCCCGGCGGGAAGCGGGACTGCCTGTTCGGCGTTCCTTCCGGGAGCCTCCGCTGGAGCGGAGGGAACCGGGGTGGTGGACGCTTCAAGGGATTTCAGTTCCCGGTTGGCGTTGAGCAGGATCTCCTGATTGATGATCCGCTCCGCTTGCGTGGGTGCGCTGGAGATCGCCTGTTTCGCCTTCGCGATCTGCTTCTTGACTTCCTTCGCACGCGCAACGGCATCCATGCCCTTCTTGCCGTATTTGGAGACTGCGGTGAGTGCCGTGACCGATCCGGGGGCAACGACATTCAGAGCGGTCTTGAAAATACCGGAGGGCTTCAGTTTGGCGAAGGTCTTCGGGGTGATCTTGAACATCTTCTTGAAACTGAATCCAAGCGCACCCAGCCCCGTGGGGGCGGGAGCGACCTTCGTGGGAGCGTAAGCGACTGCGGGTTTTATCCCGGTAGCCATGTAGCCCTTCCCGCGCCGGGAATAATCCTGCAACTCCTCACGGGTGTGGACACCCGTGGGCGAGAAAAACTTCATGGGGGAGCGGAGGATGGTGAGAGGGAACCCGTCCATCTCGCCCATCCCGGTCTTCCTGACCCGCACACGGGGGCGAAACAAACCGCCGACCTTCCGCTTCAGGAAGGATCCGGGTCCGACACGCACCCGCTTGCCCCTTGGGGGAGCGGGTGGACGCGCACCCTGCGGTCCAGCGTAGCGGATCATGCGCCGGGACGCTGGCGCGTCCAGTTGGGCGAGGTTCGGATAACGCCGAAAGAATTCAAGGTTGGACTTTGCGTTGGGGTCCGAGGCGAAAGCCCCCTTCGTGACCTCCGAGTAGTAGCCGTCTTCGTAAAACGCCATCTTCAGATCCTCCAGTAGCGGGTTCGCACCCGCATTGCGCGTGGAGCGAATACATCGAGGCTTCGCCACGCGCCCCCGGCGTAAACCTCTGGAAAAACATGGGTGAAGTCAATCCCACGCTTCCCCGTTGCTATTGTAACGAATCTCACCGGAAGGTTCAATGCCCTCGCGAGGGATGCCTGAAAGATCGAAACGCAGTCGCAGTCCCCGGCAATGGAGCCGTATTTCTGGAGCCGTTCCAGCATGAGACCCACCCCCGTCAATTCCTCAAAAACCGGGGAATCAAAAAGGTATTGGACGCGATAATTGGACCAAGTCTGGAGCCGATTGAAGAGGGAAAGGGAGTCCCCCGGCGGGACTCCCTGCGAAATCTTGGTAGCCAGAGCCTTCAACTCCGGGAACTTGGGGGCTTCGGCAACCAGCAACCGCATCTGGTCGATGGTTTCCTCCACCCCCAAGTCACCCTTGGAAAGAGCCAGCCTCTTTACATTCCAGCGAAGTTCGCTGGGATCAAGCAGGGGCATCTTCCCCCTCGTCTTCCACCGGATACTTCGCCTTCCACGCTTCCGCAACCGCTTTCAGCCATTCCCCGTGCTGGGTAATCGCTGGCTCGTAGACCGAAAGGTATTCGACCAGATCCGGGCGCACCACCAACTGGTCCACCATGTTGTAGAACATCGGCGGGACCGATTCCTCGATCAGCGTCACGGTCTGGACCGGGGTGGTGTTCATCTGCGCCCACTCCAGAAGTTTCGGGGCGCAAAGAGCGTAGAGCGGATGGGACTTTACCTTGGTCACGATGGGACTCTCCTTCGGAACCTCGTCAACGACCTCTTCGCCAACGGGATTCTCAATCCCATCCGGGTTCAGGATGGGGGCAGTAGCGGGAACGACTGCGTTCCCCGCTGGTTTCGGCTGGACAACTGGTCTGGGCGCATTCGCGGTGGTCTGCGCCTTCCGCGCCAGCGTGGTGAGAAGCGGGGTCAGGGATTGCACGATGGGGAGGAGCGCACGCTCCATGAAGGAAAGACCCTCACCGGAAACAGACCCGCCCTTCAACTTCTCCGAGATCTCCAGAACGGTGTCGAGCGAATCCAACTGGTCCTTGATGTCCGGTCCCTTCTTGCCCTCCAACATCAGCCGAGCGGTCTCGACAACATCGCTGAAGGCTCCCTTCTGCGGGGCATTCGACTTCATCACCTCGATCAGCATCTGCGTCTGCCCACGCATGGCTTCCAACTGCATGGCGTGGTTCTTGTCCTGCATCGCCATCATCCGGTCCACCATAGACATGGGCTGGCTCCCCTCCGAGGGAGTTTGTGGGTTCAGCACGGGGGAATTCTCATCGTAGCGGAATTCCGGGGGCATGACGGGGGCAGGAGCGGTGTCCATATGCGCCCCGTGGTGGGGACCGTATTCCTCCTCCGAAAACTTCACCAACTGCTTCGACTCCCACCGCTTCTTCTCGTTGAAGATCTCAAGGTAGTAGGTTCCACCTCCCCACCTCCGGGGGATGATCAGGAGGTCTTCGCTCAATTCCTCCCGGTCAATGCGCCCCATGATCTCCTTCTCCCCGTTGGAGCGGATGTAGGACACCCGCACGAAGCCCTTGCCCATCAGGGAAGCAAGTTCATCGCTCCCGTCATTCCCCGGACCCTTCTGGGGTTCCTCCGGGATCTCATCCTCGACAATCGTCTTTCTTTTCGCCATGTCAGTCCTCCTCTTGTAGTTTAGCAGACCTTTTATCCAAACTATGCCTCACCGCGCCGAGCGTCCTCCTTCTTTTAATGCTGAAGAAGGCAGACCGATCGCAGGGCTGGTGGTTGTAGGAAACCTTCGGATGTTCCCGATACCAGAGGCGATCCAGTTCCTCCTTCGTGGCAAGCGGATTCCGCAGGAAGAGGCACTTCCCGCAGATGCAGTAGCGTGCGTAGACCATGTTCCCTCCTTATCCCGTGGCAACTGGCTGGAGACACCGCTTCACCATCCTGAAATTCAGCGGAACCTCCTTCCTCGTTGTGCGCTTCATGGCTTCCCGCCCGGAGAAGCAATGAAGGTAGAGGTATTCAAACTTCTTGCCCTTGGTGATGTATCCAGAGGCATCGAGCAGGGCTTTCAAACGCCCCTTGAACCCTCCCTCCTTGCCAGCCATGAAGCCGTGGAACGCCCCCTTCACCTTGCCCGGAACCTCCGCTGATTCGTGGACATACAACTTGGGGCGAAGCAGGAGACACCTCCCGTATATTTCCACCGAGAGATCCCCCATTTTATCGGTGATGTCTGCGGGGTCCGGGGTCATCGTGGTCTTCACCGCATCGGTGGAGGTGTGCATCGAATTATATTTACATTCAAAGTCGTAGATCCGCTGGCGAACCTTCCCGGTGATCAGCGTTGCCAGCATCGGGTTGTAAAGACCCCCGGCGGTCCAAGTGTCATCCAGTTCCACGCTCCCATCCGGGAGTGCGACCATCTCCTCCCCGGAGAGGACCGTCTGGATGAACTTCCCATAGCAGGAAAGCATGAGAAGTTTCGCGGTGTTGTAGCCCAGCGTCCCCTTGCCCATCGTGTGCAGACGCTCGTTCTTCAGTTCCCAGAAGAACTTCACATACTCCGCGAGGGGGTTCCGCTTGTGGGTGGACCGCCAGACGAAGCCGTGGACACGGGACGGCTCAAAGGTGTTGTTGCGGATTGCGGATTCCAGTTCATAGGTGGTCACCCAGAGGTCGCGAACCTCCCCGGCGGGGATCTTCTTGAAGTCATGCGTGAAGATCCCGCCCCCGTAGGGGCAGAACTTCTGCCTACCGGAGATCAGGACCACGCCATGCTCACCCCACGGGACTTCGTTCACCTCCCGGTATTCACCGCCGAGGAATGAGGGGATCGTGGTCATTGCCCAGCCGTAAGCGGAGTTGATGTCCAGTTCGTAGACCCCGTCATACCACCCCGGCTTCAGGTCCACCCGCATCTGGTTCTTCCCGCCGTGGTAGGAAAGTTCCGAGGCACGGCATATATGCGGGGGCGGGAAGGCAATGCAGTCCTCCTCCCGCAGGAACTTATGCCGAAATATCCGGGAAGCCATATGCGGGGCAGACACGCAGGGCTGGGCATCGTATTCGTGGTGGAGGTCGATGATCGACATCCCTACATACCAAGTCGCAAGCGCATCCTGAATCGCGTAACGCTCAAAGCCGGGATCCTTGAGCCTTCGCTTCCCCAGATCGGCGGGACGCTCCAGTTTCAGGAAGGGAGCCTTCACCAGTTCGGCGGTCCTCTCCAGAGAAGCGGTGAAGAACGCGAAGGAGTCGATGATCAGGACGCGCCTTCCCCCGGAGAGGTAGACACGGGCGAACCAAGTCTTGTCGCAGAATGCGTGGATCTTCCCCAGCGAATGCTTCACCGTGAAGTCCCGCTGGATCCCGCCAAACAACTTGATATGGGCGTAGAGGATGCATTGGAGGTCGAAGGAAAGGTGGTGGGCGAAGAGCGCGTTGACCTTCCCAAACTCTGCCCATTTGTCGAGGTAGGACATGAAGACATCGAGGATCGTGGAGTCCCGGACATAGTCGAGGGTTGCAACCTTGCCGTCAAAGCAGAACTGGATCGTGTGCGGGTGACCCCGGCAGGTTTCGGTGTCGAAGGATCCGCACTTCCAGCCGGGGGCGCACCCCTTGTGGTTCTTCAAAATGCCCTTCTGGATGTAGAGGGGATAATACACGCGCTTCAGCATCCAACTCTACCTAGTCTCCGGTTCAGCGGTGGTGAAGCCCACGAAGTTCAGGGGCTTGATGTCCACCCTTCGCCTCTTCGCGTAGTGCAATACATTCTGCTCCCAATGCCCCTTCTTGAAGAGGTATTCGTGCCAATCCTCGATGGTCATGTAGGGCTTCGCCTTCGTGGGGGTCCAGCGCACGGGCAGACCCATGACTATCTTGGCGCGTCCCTTCGCATACTTTTCCGGGAGGAGATCGTATTGCGCCTTGCCCCGGTAGCCCGGATGCTTCTTCTTGAGCATCGCCTTCGTGGCGCGAACCTGATAGCGACCACGCTTAAATGTCCCGGACTTCGTGGCGAAGGACTTGGGGACATCTGCGGTGAACCAGAAATAGACACGGGTTGCGGAGAGGGACTGCAATTCCTTCTTGTTCATCGGCTTGTCGAATGTGAATTTGTAGGGCTGGTAGGTGTCTGTCAGTTCGCGCCCGGAGAACTTCTTCGCCTTGCTGGCAACATCGTCCCACGCATGACGGGAGAGACCGCGCTTCTCCAACTGCTTCCGCGCATACGGTCCAGCCGGGAGTGCCTCTTCATACTGCTCCGGTTCATAGACGGTGTAGGAAAGTTTTTTCCCGGAACGCCACTTGGAGAAATGACCCTTTGAGTCCCGGTATACGATCCACGCTTCAGGGTGTGGGGGCTTCGGCGGGTGCTTCCGCTTCGCGACTCCGACACTCTTAAGGGAGGATGGCTTCATTGGGGGAGCCTCTTCGACTTTAGCCAAGCAAGAAAGGACTCATAAGAAACCAACTGCACCCCGTCTTCCTCCGCTATGCGCTCCATTTCCTTGATCAACTTCTTGAGAACCGCATTAATGGTGTGACGGCTCCCAAGAAACCAGATCAGAGCGACCTCGTCCCACTCCGAATTACTCACCGCTTGAACCTCCCCAGAAAAACCAAGAGCATGATTACTTGTGTGACCAGAAGGCAATCCGCTACCAACACCAACTGCAATAGATGTGAAGCGGTGTTCTGGAGACAAACCAACTGGGCAGA
>Ga0315288_10012058_pt1 | contig 10871 bp, 7 predicted proteins | sample YL17G11_20_MG_FD_203454 | JGI IMG/M metagenome (GOLD analysis project Ga0315288, IMG submission 203454) | Sediment microbial communities from Yellowstone Lake, YNP, Wyoming, USA - YL17G11_20 | ecosystem: Environmental > Aquatic > Freshwater > Lake > Sediment | place: USA: Wyoming | collected...
AGGGAGTGGTGGCATTGGCTGCGCTGGAGTAGGCGGAGTTTCCGCTGCTGTTATAGGCCCTTACTCGATAATAATAAGTGGTGGCAGGGGATAGGCCGGCATCTGCATAGCTGGTGACATCGGCGGCGACGGTGTCAATTTCCGCCCAGTTTCCGTCCGCGCCGGTCTTGCGCTCGATTTTGAAGCCATCCTCGTTATCGGAGTTGTCGTGCCAAGCCAGATCAATGGTAGTTAAACTAGTGGCAGTGGCTTCTAAATCACTGGGTGCGAGCAGAGAGTCCTGTACCGTAACGTCGAAGGAGATCACGCCCACATTCTCGCTGATATTGGTAACGGGCTTTCCGGTATCCTCATTCGCCCAGCTTTTGGCATTGGGTGTGGAGGTATCGGTGAACGAAGTATTGTTGGTCGTGCCGGGGAAGACATCCCCCACCTGGCCTTCGGGGCTGCAGGTAAAAGTGTTATCCGCCGGCGTGAGATAACAAGTACTATCGCCGGCGCAATGCATTACGAGCATCCCGTGCCCGGGCAGGAAGGCATCGAAATGATTCTGCTGGCGATTCTCCAGCAGGAAATACTCGCCCGGGGAGGCGGTTTCAATCTTATAGCAACCGGGGTTGGTGGATGCTTGCAGAAGGGTTAGGCCGGATTGCGTGGAGCTGAGCGTCGTCGGCGTATACCAATCCAGCAGGGCCTTGCCATAGGCGGCAATGTGGGTAGGTTCGTCTCCCAAGCCTCCCGCCCATGAGCCGCTGGCCATCTGGTCCCAACAGTTCATTGGGTAAGGGCCACCATAGGTGTCCCACAGCCAGAGCGCGTGTCCGAATTCATGGGTAGCAGAAGCGATGGCTTCTTGCTTACCTCCGCTGGAGCCGCGACATTCGGGGATAAGGTAGAAGGCACAGATTTTTACCCCATTTTTTGTTAAAGCCGGTAGTCCTTCACAATATAACGAGTTCATACAGATAATGAGATGGTTGGAATCGGCGCCTCCCTGCTCGCCGTAGCCCGCGAAGACGATGCCGACTGGATCGCACCAGGAATTGCTGTCATTATCATACTGGGAGAAATCCACCCCATCTGCGGCGGCCGCATTGACGGCCTCGGTAACCATCTCTCCCTGGTGAGCATCCCAGCCACCGACATTTGCGCCGTAATACGCATAATTATGCGCCATCCGGTAGGGCCCGACGACCGTGGTGTTGATGCTCAGTTGTCCGTAGGAGTTTTCGATATAGAAATCCCTGAAGCTGCCTGTTTGGCCTTCTACAGGGCTCTGGTATCCCTCCTGATTAAAAGCATTCCAGAGGCTGTCCAGGCTAATAGTCCACGCGCAATCCGGAAAGTCCACTGCGATGGCCAGATGTTTGAGATCGCTTCCGATTGTCGGGAAGGCATATGGGCTCAAGAGCGCCTGCGTCCCAAGGCCATGGCGTCTCTTAGGCTTCGGCCTCTTGGCAGCAAGCTGGGCCTGGGTGAAGGCGAGGCCCTTGGAGAGCTTAGCGACGAAGGCTTTTTCCGACGCGCCGCGCTTGCCTACTTCGTGCGCCTTCACATTGGATTTGACGAGATTGCCTTTCGCATCCTTAACCGCATAGACGTAATTGCCCTTGCCATCGTCCAGGAGGGTATATCCATCAACCGTTTTGGCAAAATGGACCCATTCGTCGCTGCCGGCCATACTGATGACGAGCTTCGCGCCATCGGCCTGGGTATGAACGAAATAACCGGGCGAGAAGGGCCTGGCCGAGACGGTTAGGGCCGATGCTACCAGCCCGACAGCTACTAGAAGCAGACATAGCAACATAAGCGCGCGACGGTTCATTTTATACCTCTCCATCAATTCTCAGCATTGCCCATCCGGGCTGTGCTAGAGCCAACTATACATAGAATAACAGGCAACCTAAGTATAGCAGATTAATGGCATTTTCCAAGAGAAAAATAGCTTGGTTGGTCCGAATAATTTACGAATCCAAGGGACATTTGTGTGAGCCAAACCATAGCCGTAAATTCGTAACAGTTTAGATTTCCTGGGACAGCCTCTTGTCCGGAAAGCTGTTGCACACACACCCTCGAAGAGACTGACAAGAGGCGGTCCCGAGTCTGCTCATCTCAGCAGGCGCTTTTTCAACACCTTGAAATCCGCGGTAAGCAGGCTGGAAACGCCGCGTGCGCCGGGTTGGCCGCCGCCCAGAGTGATTCTGAATAGGCCGGCTTCGAGGGCGCGGCGACCCCTGTCATCAATCAGGGCAAGCTGCTGGGGCGACAAGGTGAATTCCACGCGCTTTTTCTCGCCCGGCTTCAGATGAATTCTTTGGAAGCCTTGTAGCTGTCTGAGCGGCACGGGAACCGAGGCCTCGATATCGCTGACATATAATTGCACCACTTCATCGCCGGCGCGCTTGCCCACATTCTCTACCTCGGCGCTTATTTTCAGCGACTCGGTCGGCAGCAAAGCGCGGGAGGAGAGGCGAAGCTTGCCATATTTGAACTGCGTATAGCTCAATCCATAGCCAAAAGAATAGAGCGGCGCGCCGTCAAAATAGCGATAGGTGCGTCCGGCCATGTTGTAATCCTCAAAGGGGGGAAGCTGCTCCAGAGATTTATAGAAGGTAACGGGTAAGCGGCCGGCGGGATTGTAATCGCCGAAGAGCACATCGGCGACGGCGACGCCGCCCTCTTCGCCGGGATACCAGGAGGCGATGATGGCAGGGAGATGCGCATCCGCCCAATTTATCGCGATGGCGCTGCCGCCCATCAACACCAATACCACCGGAGTGCCGGTGGCGTGGACAGCTTTGAGCAGTTCTTCCTGCACGCCGGGAAGATCAATATGCAGCCGGTCGCCGCTGGCATCGGAATCTTGCGCATCGCCCTCTTCGCCTTCCAGGCGGGGGTGCAGGCCTAAAACGAGGATTGCAATATCGGCCTTTTTAGCAATTTCGACGGCCTCTGCAAAACCTTCTCTTGAGTCCCCGCGCAGTTTGCAGCCCTTGGCATAGAGCACCTGGGCCTTTTGCCCGACCTTGCCCTTGATGCCTTCCAGCACGGTGGTATATTTTGACGGGATGCCATTATAATTCCCCAAAAGCACCTCCAGGTCATTGGCATTAGGGCCGATAACGGCGATGGATTTGGCGGTTTTCTTCAGGGGCAGCAGCCCGTCATTTTTGAGCAGCACGATGGATTGTCTGGCCGACTCCAGGGCAAGCTTGCGATGCTTAGGGCAATCATTCACCTTGATGGAAATCTTTGCATAGGGCACCAACTCCGGCGGGTCAAACATGCCGAGCCGGAAGCGGGCGGTGAAGAGCCGGGTTAAGGCGCGGGTCAACTTTTTCTCGGAGATCAGGCCTTCTTTGACCGAACTTACCAGGCGGCTGAAGGTTCGGCCGCAGTTCAGATCGCAGCCGTTATTTACCGCCAGGGCGGCGGCTTCTTTGGCGTTCTTGACCAACTTGTGGTGCCTGAAAATATCGTCAATCGCGCCACAGTCGGAGACCACATAGCCGTCAAAGCCCCATTCCTTGCGCAAAATATCTATCAGCAGAGTCTTGCTGGCGCAGCAGGCCTCGCCGTTGGTCCTGTTATAAGCGCCCATGATCGAAACCGCCTTGGCTTCTTTCACACAGGCTTCAAAGGCCGGCAGATAAGTCATGCGCAGATCGCGCTCGCTGACGCGCGCGTCAAAGCCGTGGCGTAATTTTTCCGGGCCGCTATGGGCGGCATAATGTTTGGGAGTGGCGACTAATTTATGATAGCGCGGGTCGTCTCCCTGCAGGCCCTTGACAAAGGCGACGCCCAGTCTTGTCGTCAGATAGGGATCCTCGCCATAGGTCTCCTGGCCGCGGCCCCATCGGGGATCGCGAAAGATATTTATGTTGGGAGACCAATAGGTCAAGCCCTGGTATCTTTCCCGCTGTTCCCGGCGCAGGGCCTCATGGTGTTTCGCACGCGCTTCATCGGAAATTACGCTTGCCACGCGGTGCATAAGGTCGGTATTCCAGGTGGCGGCCAGGCCGATGGCCTGGGGAAAGACGGTGGCAAGGCCGGCGCGGCCGACGCCGTGGAGACATTCGTTCCACCATTCATAGCGCGGTATTCCCAGGCGCTTGATGCCCGGGGAGGCATTAAGGGTCTGCGAGACTTTTTCCGGCACGGTCATGCGCGAAATAAGGTCATTTACTCGCTTTGCGACGGGCAACGAGGGATTTAGATATGCAGGTTTTGCGGATTTGGTTTTTTGCGACATTTTGATGTGCTTCCTTTCTTTCCAATGGTCATGCTATCTATGCGAAGTTCGAAATATATTCGGAACAAGAGTCAGCATTATATCATCTGCCTCTCATTCTGCCGCCGCCTCCCATTCTGCCTCCCATTCTGCCGCCGCGCGGGGCGCTTCCTCTGGTTCCGGGACCTCCTCGGCCCCAGGGGCCTGCTTGGAGCGCGGATTGGGATATAGTTTGCGGCTTCTGCCAGATATTCAGGCCGGGGGAAAAGACGATATCGCCTCTATTAGCAGCATCAATTTTAGAGTATGGAATGACTGCGCTTCCGCCCTCGTCGCTTAGGTCGGGGCCGATGCTGTAAAGCAAATATTTACTGCCTTTTTTAATGTATCTGAAGGGCTTGTTGTCAGTAAAGGGATCATCCGGCGGCTTCGAGATATAGCCGCCCGCCGCGAGGGCACTCAGCGCGTTGGGATATTGCCCCTTTTCCAGTCGGAAGGCCTCCAGCGCGGCCATGAGCATGATGCCCCGGTTGAGGGCCAGGTCTTCAACATTTTTCCTGAATAGGCCATTCCAATCGGAGATAAGGACGCGGTTGATTAAGTCTGTTGAAGGCACGAGTTGTGAGGCATCGAGGGTTACTGCCGTAGGATACGGCTTTTCTGCATATTCGAGTATCACTGACCAGGCCTGGTCAAAGTTGCCGACAGTCCGTTTTTTATTCCCGGGAATAGAGAGATAGGCAAAGGTTACATTGGGACCGCCGCCTATGTCTAACCCCATTTGCTCTAATTCTTTCGGCCCCATTTGTAAAATTTCCAGTAGTGAACCTCTCGAAAATAGATACTCGCCTTCCATAACCTCTCTTAATGTCAACCGTTCTGCATCGGCCTTTTCCAGCCTTTTGGCGATTTTGCGATAATCCTCCACGCCAAGTCCCGGTTTTCCAATAGCCTTGTGAATCGTGTTATATGCCATGTTTTTGATGGCATAGCCCACGAGACTGGCAATTGCAATACCGCCGGAGGTGCCATTGCCCATATCCACAAGGGCAAGGCTCTCCTCAAGACCTTGGCGCGGCTTCCCCTGATCCATCTTGTAGTTAGCATCTACGAGCACGGCTCTGGCTAGACTTCTCAAATTAGAAAATTCAGGGAAAAGCGTCTTGAAGGAAGCTGGCTTTTGAACAAATTGAAAATCATTGACCGAGCATTTGGCGCCGGCCATAACCTCATCAATCGCCGGCGCGATATTGGCGAGAGAAATCTCAACTTCTCTTTGGGGAACAAGCTGCTCACCTTCTGGCACACCGGTAACCTTCTGCTGATAGTATTTTGACAGTATATCCGCATCGTATTTCGGCAGTAGTCGCATGGCGGCTTCATAGTGGCGATAGGGATTTTTGGGGCTGCGATACTTGGCTTCGTCCCAGGCCGGAGTTGATGACACAGGTTTCTTGATGCTGCCGACCTCGAAGCCAAAGGAATAGATGAAGCCAATGACGGCCAAAAGCAAGAGACTGCCGAGGATAATCAAAATCCACATAGCGGTTCGTCTGGGCCTGGGATGCGACTGGTCCATTGAGTGCTCCTTAGAATTGATTCCGCTCGATTATTTGATAAGAAGAAATTTGCAGCCCCCTTTATTTTAGCGCGACCATGCGGAGAGATAAAGGCCCTCCACCCTCTGCATTTATCACTGATAAATGCAGAGGGCGGGGGGTGGGGTGGCTGGCGGGATTTGAACCCGCAACCACTGGATCCACAGTCCAGCGCTCTACCATTGAGCTACAGCCACCGCGAAAGATTGTGGAGAGGTCAAGTTTGTCCACTAATCTATTTTAGCAGGACTGAGGTTTTAGTCAATCCGCGGTTAAAAATAGTAACAGTTCACAAATAGTGAGTAGAATGTCATTCTGAGCGAGTTCGCCACCATAGGTGGCGGATGACGCGAAGAATCTCTACCATAAATACTTGCAGATTCTTCGCGGCGTGATTCAGGCTGCGCCTAATCACTTGCTCAGAATGACCGTTTTCTGATTATCTGTGAGCCATTACAGGCATCTCGTCGTCGCCAAGGCCTTGGCGGGCAAGCCCCGCCCTCCATCGGCTGATAACAAAGCCAAACTTTGTGGGCAAAAAGCTGTAACCACACATTTGGCAGGTTGACAGTCCGGCGTGGCTGAGAATAATAGGGGTAGATGAGCGATTTGATATGGATGAATTAAGGGAAAAGCTGGGGCGGCTGCCGCTGGAGCCGGGCGTTTATCTGATGAAAGATAAGGCCGGGAAGGTGCTGTATGTGGGCAAGGCGATCAATTTGCGCTCCCGCGTGGGCTCATATTTTCGCGATTCCTCGGATCTGCATCCCCGCACGCGGCAGATGGTGGAAGAGGTATGCGATGTGGATTTTGTGGTTACGACTTCGGAGACCGAGGCGCTGATTCTCGAATTCAATTTTATCCACCGCTATCACCCTCGCTATAATGTCCGTTTCAAAGACGACAAGCGCTATCCCTTTATCCGCCTTCCGGTGCATGAGCCTTATCCGCCGCTGATGGTGGTGCGCCGGCCGGCAAAAGACGGGGCGCGCTACTTCGGCCCTTATACTTCAACGCGGGCGATGTGGCAGACGATTCGGCTGGTGCGGCAATTATTCGGGCTGCGCTTTGCGCGCAAGGATGCCAAGCGCGCCTGTTCCGGCTATGCGCTCGATTCCCAAGGTTCAAAGCGACTGCGGCACTGTCTGGATTATTATATAGGATTGTGCCTGGGGCCATGTGTGGAGGGCACGGTTACAGAGCAGGAGTATGCGCAGGCGGCGCAAAAGACCATTGATTTGCTGGAAGGACGGGTGGAAAGTTTGCTGCGAAAGATGCGCGAGGAGATGGAGGCGGCCTCCGAAGAATTGCGTTTTGAGGCGGCCGCGCGGATACGCGACCGCATTGCCGCGGTGGAAAGCATTTCTGCGGAACAGCGCGTGGTGGGAGAAAAGCAGGAGGATGCCGACCTGGTGGCCGCGTCCATGGACCAGGATATCGCCTGCGCGGCGGTGTTCCAGGTGCGCGGGGGCCGGCTGGTGGGTCAAAATCATTTTTTCCTGGAGGGTATCACCGGTCTGGATGAAGGCAAGGTGTTGACGGAATTCGTCAAGGCGCACTATTTGGAGATTGATACCATTCCTCCTCACATTCTGCTGGCCCATCAGATTGAAGAAAAGCAAGCTATAGCCTCTCTCTTTGAAGAGAAACAAGGGCGAAAAATCGCGCTATCGGCGCCGCAAAAGGGCGAGAAGCGAAAGCTTATCGAGCTGGCCGCGAAGAATGCCGAGCATTACCTGAAAGACACGCTCAGCCGCGAGGGCATCTCGACGCGCAGGGCAGAGGAAGCGTTGGTGGAACTGCGTGAAATTCTTGCCTTGCCCTCCCTTCCCTTCCGCATCGAGTGTTATGACATCTCCAATCTATTTGGTAAGAATGCGGTCGGCTCCATGGTGGTTTTTGAGAATGGCAAAGCGAAAAAATCCGATTATCGGCGTTTCAAGATACGGCTGAAAGAGGGACAGCCGGATGATTTTGCGATGCTGCGGGAAGTGTTAGATAGGCGGATACAGGCCGGGCTGGCGGGTTCGGAAAAATTCGAGCGAATGCCCGATTTGATGCTGGTGGACGGAGGCAAGGGGCAGTTGAATATCGCCTTAGATGTATTACAGGAAAAGGGCCTGACCATTCCGACGGCGGGTTTGGCAAAAGAATTCGAGCAGCTTTTCGTGAAAGACCGCAGCGAGCCGCTGGTCTTGCCGCGCCATTCCCGTTGCTTGCATCTCTTGCGTCAGATTCGGGATGAAGCGCATCGCTTTGCCATAGGTTATCACCGCGCGCTGCGCGAAGGGGGCGCGGTTTCCAGTATTCTGGCGGAGATTCCCGGCATCGGCCCGAAACGGCAGCAGGCCCTGCTCTCCCGTTTTGCTTCACTAGAGGATATTCGCCAGGCGAGTGGGGAGGAATTGGCGAAAGTGCCGGGAATCAGCCGGGCGATGGCAGAAATAATATTGACGAATCTGAAGGCTGGAGTGGAGAAATGAAGTTTGCGTCACCGTTCGGGACGATTTTGCTTGAACTTCAGGAGGGTTCAATCAGCCGAATTGAACTGGGCGGCAATAAATCGAAGGACCTCAGCAAGGGACGCGAGCGCACGGAGTTGAAGCAGCGGTTGGCAAATGACCTGACTCGCTATTTCGCGGGAAATCGGGTATCATTTTCGGGCTATAAATTGATGCTTTCAGGTCTGCCTGAATTTACGCGGCAGGTTTTGCAGGCGACGCGGCGAATTCCCTATGGAAAGCTGCGGACTTATGGTGATATCGCGAGAGAGATCGGCCGGCCGAAGGCGGCGCGCGCCGTGGGCCAGGCGCTAAAGCGTAATCCCATACCGCTCTTGATCCCTTGCCATCGCGTGGTGGGGGCAAAAGGGAATTTGGGCGGATTTTCCGCCGGGATAGCATGGAAAATGCAGTTGTTGGCTTTAGAGCAACGCGGGATAGGAGACTAAGACGAAACGGCTGCTTATTCGCATAGTCTTTTTGACTGTGGCATTCAGCATTGTAGCGATAGTAGTGCCGGGCATTAGCATTAGCCATCCCGAACTGGCCTGGGCCTTTGGCGCGGCGGCGATCTTCGTGGCGCTGAACCTGCTCATCAGCCCGGCGGTATTTATCTTGAAGATTCTATTAATACCGTTGAATCTGCTTACTCTCGGCTTGATGAGCCTGATTGTATCGTTTGCATTTAATGTGTTAATCTTCTGGTTCATGAGCAGCCGGGGATGGGGGCTGCATGCGGAGAACACCCTGGGCTTAGTTTTGGGGCCTTTGGTATTGAGCTTTGCGAATGCCCTGCTGAATCTACTTATTCCTATTAGGCGGAAGTAATGCAAGAGCAAACTGAATCCATTGGAAGAACGCGATTTGTGATAGTTACCGGGCTTTCGGGGGCGGGAAAGAGCGAGGTAATTCGCTGCTTCGAGGACCTGGGCTTTTACTGCGTGGATAATCTGCCGCCGGCCTTGATTGTCAGATTTGCAGAATTATGCGAGCGCTCGAGCAGGCCCATGGCGCAGGCGGTGCTGGTGACGGACATTCGGGGAGGCGCCTTCTTCAATGATTTGGAGATGGCTTTGGCGGAGCTGCGCAAAGCGGGATTTGATTACCGCATTCTCTTTCTGGAGGCGGCGGAGGAGGTACTGGTGAGCCGCTATAAGGAGGCTCGCCGCCCGCATCCGCTAATGAGCGAAGGGCGCTCCTTGCTGGATTGCCTGCGCGAAGAGCGGGAACGGCTGCAAGACCTGCGGGGCGAAGCCGACAAGGTGATTGACACCTCATTATTGAAGGCGAAGGCGCTGAAGGAAGAAGTGGCCTCCATTTTTGCGCCCCGGGCAGCGAGCGACGGCATGCTGGTCAATGTGATCTCCTTCGGCTTCAAATACGGCATACCGGCTGACGCGGATATGGTATTCGATGTCCGTTTTCTTCCCAATCCGCATTATGTGGAGGAACTTAAGCCTTTGCCCGGGACCGAGCAAAGTGTGGCGGATTATGTAATGCAGCAGCCGGAGACAAAGGAATATCTGAAGCGCGTGGAGGAATTGCTGGAATATGTCCTGCCGCGGCATCAGGAAGAAGGCCGGCCAATCATCACGATTGCGGTGGGCTGCACAGGGGGCCGCCATCGGGCCGTGGTGATTGCGCAAAAGCTGAGGGATTTTCTTCGCCAGAAGGGCCATCGCGCCTTTATTGAACATCGGGATTTGAACAAATAGTTCAGAGTTCAGAGTTCAGAGTTCAGAGTTCTCAGTTATTAGTAATTGGTAAAGCAAGAAAAACTGGGAACTGGGAACTGGGAACTAAAATCGGGTTTCTGCAATGATCGAATTACGCAAAGTATCGGTAGTCTATCCCAACGGAACCAGGGCTTTAACCGATATCAATTGTAGAATCGAGAAGGGCGAGTTTGTTTTTCTGGTCGGTCCCACCGGCCAGGGGAAATCCACGCTGCTAAAATTAGTCTATCATGAGATAGTTCCCGCGGTGGGAGATGTGCTCGTAGGGAACCAGAATATTCGCCGACTTTCTGCTCGTCAAGTGGCATTTCTGCGCCGCCGCGTGGGGGTGGTCTTTCAGGATTTCCGACTGTTGAACAATCGCACGCTCTGGGAAAATATCGCCTATGCCTTGCGTGTTACCGGCGCTTCTCACCGGCGCATTGACAAGGTGGTCCCGGAGCTGCTCTGCCGGGTTGGGCTGTCTCACAAGGCGGAATCGTTTCCGAATCAAGTCTCCGCCGGAGAGCAGCAGAGAGCGGCCATTGCCAGGGCGCTGGCAAATTCGCCGGTCATTTTGTTGGCGGACGAGCCCACCGGCAATCTGGACCCCGATACCGGTCTGGGAATAATGAATTTGCTGCAGGAAATAAATCTGAGTGGCACAACTGTGGTGTGCGCCACTCACAACCAGATATTTGTTGACGCTTTACGCAAGCGCGTCATTAGTATTTTGGATGGCTGCATTGTCTCAGACGAGCTGGAGGGAACCTATCCGCCGACGGCGCAGATTAGTTATTAGTTAAGAGTTCAGAGTTGAGAGTTT
>Ga0315288_10012059_pt1 | contig 10871 bp, 10 predicted proteins | sample YL17G11_20_MG_FD_203454 | JGI IMG/M metagenome (GOLD analysis project Ga0315288, IMG submission 203454) | Sediment microbial communities from Yellowstone Lake, YNP, Wyoming, USA - YL17G11_20 | ecosystem: Environmental > Aquatic > Freshwater > Lake > Sediment | place: USA: Wyoming | collected...
AAGTCCAGCACCACCACGCGCTCTTCGCCGCCTTGCGCGCTCACCGTTTATCCTCAACCGGGAGAAGAACAGGTAAGGGCGCACGGCCGTGCGCCCTTACCTCCTGATCCGGGATTCTTCACCCCTCGGCCCTGCGGGCCGGGGTCCCGGCGGAGAAGCCGCCTAGGGACTTCGTTCAGAATGACAGCGGTGTCCACGCTGATCTGCCCTAGTACGACGGCATGCCGGGCATCCCGTGGCCGTGCCCGGCGTGGGCGCCCGGCTTCTTCTCCTCGGGTTTCTCGGCCACCGCGGCCTCGGTCGCCAGCAGCATCCCCGCGATGCTCACCGCGTTCTCGAGCGCCGCCCGGCAGACCTTGGTCGGGTCCACGATGCCGTGCTTCGCCATGTCCAGGTACTTGCCCTGGACGGCGTCGAAGCCCTGGCCCTTGGGCAGTTCCTTGATCCGCGCCACCACCACGCCGCCCTCGAAGCCGGCGTTGTTGGCGATCCGCCGCGCCGGTTCTTCCAGCGCCTTGCGGACGATCTCGACGCCGGTGCCTTCGTCGCCGCCCAACGCCAACTTCTTCAGCGCCGGCAGCACGTTGAGGTAGGTCACGCCCCCGCCGGGCACGATCCCCTCCTCCACCGCCGCCCGCGTCGCGTTGAGCGCGTCCTCCATGCGGTTCTTGCGCTCCTTGAGCGCCGTCTCAGTGGGCGCGCCCACCTGGATCACCGCCACGCCGCCGGCGAGTTTCGCCAGCCGCTCCTGCAACTTCTCGCGGTCATAACTGGAGTCGGTGTCCTCGATCTCGCGCTTGATCTGCGCCAGGCGGCCCTGGATCGCCTGGGCCGAGCCCCGGCCCTCGACGAGGGTGGTGTCGTCCTTGGTCACGATCACCTTCTTGGCGCGGCCCAGCATCTTCACGTCGGCGGTCTCCAACTTGATGCCCAGGTCCTCGGTGATGAAGGTGCCGCCGGTGAGGATCGCCATGTCCTCCATCATCGCCTTGCGGCGGTCGCCGAAGCCCGGCGCCTTCGCCGCCACCGAGAGGAACGTCCCGCGCAGTTTGTTCACCACCAGCGTGGCGAGCGCCTCCCCCTCCACGTCCTCGGCGACGATGAGCAAGGGCTTGCCCGCGCGCATCACCTGCTCCAGCACCGGCAGCAGGTCGGTCACGGTCGAGATCTTCTTCTCGTAGAGCAGGAGGTACGGGTCGTCGAGCACCGCCTCCATGCGCTCGGGGTCGGTGACCATGTAGGGCGAGATGTAGCCCTTGTCGAGGCGCATCCCCTCCACGAGTTCGATGGTGGTCTCGGCGCCTTTGCTCTCCTCGACCGTGATCACGCCGTCCTTGCCGACCTTCTCCATCGCCTCGGCGATCAATTCCCCGATCGCCGCCTCGCGCGAGGCCACCGTGCCCACCTGGGTCATCTCGGCCTTGGTCTCGACGGGGGTGCTGATCTTCTTGATCGCCGCGACCGCGGCGTCGCGCGCCTTCTCCATGCCGCGCTTCACCAGCATCGGGTTGGCGCCGGCGGCCACCGCCTTCAGCCCCTCGCGCACCATCGCCTGCGCGAGCACCGTGGCCGTGGTCGTCCCATCGCCGGCGACATCGTTGGTCTTCGACGCCACCTCGCGCACCAACTGCGTGCCGAGGTTCTCGAAGCGGTCCTCGACCTCGATCTCCTTGGCGATGGTCACGCCGTCGTCAATCACGGTGGGCGAACCGAACTTCTTCTCCAGCACCACGGTGCGGCCGCGCGGCCCCAACGTCACCCCCACCACGTCGGCGAGCGCGTTCACGCCGCGCTCCAGAGCGCGCCGCGCGTTCTCGTGATATAGCAGTTCCTTGGCCATGCTCTCTCCTCTCGATCAGGCGACGATCGCCAGAACGTCAGGCTGGCGCAGCACGGTGTACTTCTTGCCGTGGAGATCAATCTCCGTGCCGCTGTAGTCGGCGAAGACGACCACGTCGCCCACCTTCACATCCATGGGCAGCAACTCGCCGTCGTCGGAGATCCTGCCAGGGCCCACCGCCACCACCTTGCCCTCCCTGGGCTTCTCCTTGGCGGTGTCGGGGAGCACGATCCCGCCCGGGCTCTTCGCCTCGGCCTCGGTCAGGTGCACTACGATCCGATCTGAGAGTGGCTTGATCATCTCGCAACCTCCTCCTAACCTGCAAGCCCCGAACCCATCGGGGCGCATTGGGATCTTGCGAAAGGGGCTGTTGGCCCGACGGGGTCGAGCCGGCCCGCGCGGCAGGGGTATTCTACCGGCTACTCTCCGCTTTGTAAAGGGCCCCTTGTGCGCCGGGGCCGCCTCCCCTACCCCACCACGATGTTGACCAACTTGTTGGCGACCACCACGACCTTGCGCACGGCCTTGCCTTGCAGGTGCGGCTGCACCCGCCGCGCCGCCAGCGCCAGCCGCTCCAACTCGGCGTCGGGCGTGCCCGCCGCCACGGTGAGCCGGTCCCGGACCTTGCCGTTCACCTGGACCACCAGGGTGATCTCCTCCTCTGCGGCGACCCGGGGGTCGGCCTCCGGCCACGCCACGTTGAACAGCGACACCCGGTCGCCCAGCAGGCCCAGCCGCTCGGCCAACTCGTCGGCCAGGTGGGGCGCGAAGGGCGAGAGCAGCATGCTCAGCATCGCCATCGCCTCGCTGAGCGCGGCCCGGTCGCCCGCCGAGGCCGGCTCGAAGTCGGCCATCTCGTTGACGAGTTCCATGAGCGCGCTGATGGCGGTGTTATGGTGCATGCGCTCGATATCACCCGTGACGCGCGCGATGGTCTGGTGGGTCTTGCGCCGGAGCGCCGTCGCGGCGCTCGAAAGATCCTCCGACTTGACTGCCTCCGCCCACCGGGCGTCAAAGGCCGGCAGTGCGCCGGTGACCACGCGCCAGGCGCGCCCCAGGAAGCGGTAGATCCCCTCGACCCCCGCCTCGCTCCACTCGGCGGGCTCGCCCGGCGGCGCCATGAAGAGGATGAAAAGCCGCGCCGTATCTGCGCCGAAGCGGTCGCATACGCCGTCGGGGGCCTCGATGTTGCCGCGCGTCTTGCTCATCTTCTTGCCGCCCAGGGTGATGAGGCCATGGTTGAACAGCCGCGTGAAGGGCTCGTCGAACTCCAGCAGCCCGAGGTCATGCAGCGCCATGCAGAAGAAGCGCGCGTAGATGAGGTGCATGGTGGCGTGCTCGCGGCCGCCGATGTACAGGTCCACGGGCAGCCAGTAGCGCACCTTCTCCGGATCGAAGGCGCGCTGGGCATCGTGGGGGCTGGTGTAGCGCAGGAAATACCACGACGAACACACGAAGGTGTCCATGGTGTCCACTTCGCGGCGCGCCCTGCCGCCGCACTTGGGGCAGGTGGTCTCGACGAACTCGGGGACGGCCTCGAGCGGCGAGCCGCCTTTGCCCGTGAAGGGCGCATCGGGAGGCAGGACCACGGGCAGGTTTTCATCGGGCACCGGCACGGTGCCGCACCGTTCGCAGTAGATGATGGGGATGGGCGCGCCCCAGTAGCGCTGGCGGGAGATGAGCCAGTCGCGCAAGCGGTAATTGACGGTGCGCCGGCCGATCCCGCGCGCCTCCATCTCGTCGCTGATGGCCTGCCACGCCCGGTCGCTGGGCAGGCCGTCGAAGCGGCCCGAGTTCGCCTGCACGCCCGGGTCCACGTAGGCTTCGGTCATGGTGGCGGGATCGAGGGGATGGCCCTCGGGCTGGATGACCACGCGGATGGGCAGCCCGTAGCGCCGGGCGAACTCGAAGTCGCGCTGATCGTGCGCGGGCACCGCCATGATCGCCCCGGTGCCGTAGCCCATGAGGACGTACTCGGCGATCCAGATCGGCACGCGCTCGCCGGTGAGCGGGTTGAGCGCGTAGGAGCCGGTGAAGACGCCGTCCTTGGTGGTCTCGGCGATGCGCTCCAGTTCCCCCTTGGAGCGGGCCTGCTCGCGGTAGGCCTGCATCTCGGCCCGCTGCTCGGGCGCGGTGATGGCGTCCACCAGCGGGTGCTCCGGGGCCAGCACCACGTAGGTGATTCCGAAGGTGGTGTCCGGGCGCGTGGTGTACACGCGCACCCTGTATTCCGAGTCGGCGACGGCCATCTCGAACTCGACGCCCTCGCTGCGCCCGATCCAGTTGCGCTGCATCAACTTCACGTCTTCGGGCCAGTCAATCTTGGCGTGCCCCTCCAGGAGCCGCTCGGCATAGTCGGTGGTGCGGAAGAACCACTGCTCCATCTCCTTCTGTTCGACCAGGGTCTCGCAGCGCTCGCAGCGCCCGCCGATCACCTGTTCATTGGCGAGCGCCGTCGCGCACGAGGGGCACCAGTTCACCGGCGCCTGCTTGCGGAACGCGAGCCCGCCCTTGAACAATTGCAGGAAGAGCCACTGCGTCCACTTGTGGTAATCGGGCTTGGAGGTGTTGATCTCGCGGCTCCAATCGAACGAGAACCCGAGGCGGTGGAGTTGCCGCTCCATCTGGGCCACGTTGCCCTCGGTCCAGGCGGCCGGATGGATGCCGCGCTTGATGGCCGCGTTCTCGGCGTTGAGCCCGAAGGCGTCGAACCCGGTGGGATGGAGCACGTGCTCGCCGCGCATCACGTGATAGCGCGCCACCACGTCGCCCACGGTGTAATTGCGGACATGGCCCCAGTGCAGGTCCCCCGAGGGATAGGCGAACATGTCGAGGTAGTAGAACTTGGGCTTCTCGGAGCGGTCGGGCACGTCGAAGAGGTGCGCCTCGGCCCACCGCCGCTGCCACTTCGCCTCGATCTCCCGCGGTTTGTAGTCGCTTGCCAACCCGTCAGCCTCCCGAGCCTAATGGATCAGTTGTCGGATCCCCACGTAGGTCCCGATCACCGCCGCCACCGTCACCGCCGCCCACAGCAGCGCCACGCGCTCCTCGCGCGAGGGCCGCACCTGGCGCCAGTTCGCCGCCAGCACCGCCAGCGCGACGAACGGCAGCCCCGGCAGGGCCTTCAGTTCATAGTGGAAGAACCACCGCGAGGCCAGGAACGCCAGCGGCGGACCCACGGTGAGCGTGATCACCAGCGCCCAGACGGTCCGTTTCAGTCTCAGCCCCATCCGGTAGAGCGCCGCAATGAAGATCGCCAGGAACAGAAAATCCCCGACCCCCATGGCGCCCACCGTGGGGATCCCGGTGGGCAAGTTGGCCACCTGCGGCACGGGGGCGCTGAGGCTCTGCGCCACCTTGGGCGCCGCTTTGCTCACGTGGGCCACGAATCCCCAGTACACGCCCCAGAAGTCCACCACCGCCGCCACCACCGCCACCGGCACCAGGATGCTGGGTTCGCGCAGGATCCGCGACACCAGCCGCCCCAGGAACACCGCCGCCAGCACCAGGAGCGCATCCCCTGCCGCCTGGTGGTGAGTCGCTCGCGCGGCGACGAAGGCTCCACCCAGCACCGCGGCCACCGCGGCTTCGGCCCACGGGGGTGCGCCCACCCGGCACAGCGCCACCACCGACCCCACCACCACGGCCACAAACGCCGCCCCGAATGTGATCACCACCGCCGCAGCCGCGGTGGGATGGCGGCCGGCCGCGGCCCAGCCCTTCCAGCCTGCGACCGGCGCGAACGCCAGGTAGATGGCCAGCAGGACCGCCACAGTCACCAGGGCCGTCAGTTCTCTGCGCGCGGCGTCAGGCTTGCCGTCGCTGCTGACCACGCCTCGCCTCCTGAATCATCGCCCGAGGTATCGCGTTGGCGCCCGTCATCCGGTGCTCTCCCGCTCCCCTCAGGCCTGGGACTTGAGGCTGAAGGAGAAGCAGACGAGCCCCACGCCGGCCAGAACCACCGCAAAGGAAACCGCCGCGTACGCTATCTCCGTCGCCTCCTGCGGGAGCGATTGCGAGATGCGGAACAACGCCAGGTGCTCATACACGCGCAGGCCCGCGATGATCGCGATCAGCGCCCCCAGGGTCCGCATCGGCCACAACAGGCGCACCATCATCAGGCGCCGGCGCCTCTCGCGGATGGCCCGCGGCGTGGTGGGCTCTTCGACGTCGGGCACTTCTTTAAGCGCCGCGGGATCCAGCACCTTGCCGCAGTTGAAGCAGGCGATCTGGGACTCGCGCACCGCCACCTGGCAGTTGGGGCAGACCCCGGCGAGCGGGCTGGAGGCGTGGAGATCGGCCCCGCAGCGATCGCACGATTGCAGCGCCCGTGAGGTTTCGTGCCCGCAGGACCCGCAGACCATCCTGATCCGTGTGGGTCTCATGGTCACGGCTCAGGGCGTTGTGGGCGCCACGCCTCCGAACTTGCGGGTGCGCCGCTGGTACTCGCGGATCGCCTCCACCAGGTGCTCGCGCCGGAACTCCGGCCAGAACACGGGCGTCACCCAGATCTCGGCGTAGGCGATCTGCCAGAGCAGGTAATTGCTCACCCGCATCTCCCCCGCGGTGCGAATGAGCAGGTCCGGGTCCGGCATCTCCGCAGTGTAGAGCGAGCGGGCGAAGGCCTCCTCGTCGAGGTCCTCCGGGCGCAGCGCGCCCCGCGCCGCCTGCTCCGCCAGCCGCGCCGCCGCATCCACGATCTCGGCCCGGCCCCCGTAATTGATCGCCAGGGTGAGGACCAACTTCTTGTTTTCGCGGGTGAACGCCTGGGTCCGGGCCAGTTCGTCCTGGAGCGATTGGGGGAGTTCGTGCAGCCGTCCGATCGCCTGCACCCGCACGCCCTTCTGGTGGAGTTCCTCGACCTCGCGGCGCATGTTCTCCTCGATGAGCGCCATGAGCGCCTCCACCTCGAGGCGCGGCCGCCGCCAGTTCTCCGCCGAGAAGGTGTAGAGCGTGAGGTAGGCGACCCCGAGTTCGTTGCAGCCCTCGATCACCGCCCGCACGCTGTCCGAGCCGGCGCGGTGGCCGACCACCCGCGGCAGCCCCCGGGCCTGGGCCCAGCGGCCGTTGCCGTCCATGATGATGGCGACGTGGCGAGGGATGCGCCCGGGGTCCAGGCCCTCCTCGCGCGCCTCGCCCGGCTGCTCTGGGGTGTGGTCGCTCACGGTCCTTCCGGGAGTTCGAGTTGCGCCGCCGCGATCAACTCCACGGCGCCGTCGGGCGCCTCGCGCTGCCGCACCACCCGCCGGCGCCCGGCGAGCGGTCCGCGCGGCGGCGCCGTTTCCATCAGCCGCACCCGCCGGCCTGCCGCGGCAAGGACCTCGCCGGCCCGCTCCAGCGCCAGCCCCAGGACATCGGGGATCCCCGCCGTACTGACGGCGGGCAAGTCGCGCCGGGCCGCCGTGGCTCAGACCTCCATGATCTCCTTGACCTTGGCGTCGTGGAGGCGGTCGAGTTCCTCGATGTGTTTATCGGTCACTTCCTGGATCTGGTTGCGGATGCGGTGCAGGTCGTCCTCGCCGATCTCGTGGGCCTTCTCCAGGCGGCGAAGTTCCTCGATGGCGTCGCGCCGGATGTTGCGCACCGCCACCTTCCCCTCCTCGGTCTTGCGCGCCACCAACTTGGCCATCTCCTGGCGCCGCTCCTCGGTGAGTTGGGGCAGCGGCACCTTGAGCACCGCCCCGTCCACCACCGGGTTGAGGCCCAGGTCGGAACTGGTGATGGCCTTGCGGATCTCCGCGACCAGCGACTTGTCCCAGGGGGCGATCACCAGCAGGCGCGGCTCGGGCGCGGAGATCGTCGCCACCTGGTTGAGGGGCAGGGCCGAGCCGTAGGCCTGCACCTCGATGCGGTCGAGCAGGGCGGGGTTGGCGCGGCCGGTGCGGATGGTGGCGAACTCCTTGGCGGTCGCCTCCACGCTCTGCTTCATGTGGTGGCTGGTCTCGCGCACCAACTTCTCGAGCATGCCTGCACTCCTGCTAGGGGCGGGGGTCCGCCGGCTTGCGGGCGATGACGCTGCCGATCGGTTCGCCCTGGATCACCCGCTTGATATTCCCCCGCTGGCGGATGTCGAAGAGGATGATCGGGATGTCGGTGTCCTGGCTGAGCGAGATCGCGGTGGCGTCCATCACCGCGATCTTGCGGGTGAGCGCCTCCATGTAATCGAGCCGCGGGATCTTGAGCGCGCTGGGGTCCTGCTTGGGGTCGCGCTCGTACACGCCGTCCACGGTGCTTCCCTTGAGGATCGCCTCCGCCTGCACCTCCGCCGCCCGCAGCGCCGCCGCGGTGTCCGTGGTGAAATAGGGGTTGCCGGTGCCGGCCGCCAGGATCACCACCAGCCCCTGCTCCATGTGGCGCAGCGCCCGCCGCCGGATGTAGGGCTCCGCCACCTCGCGCATCTCGATGGCCGTCATCACCCGGGTGATCACCCCGATCTTCTCGAGCGCGTCCTGAAGCGCCAGCGCGTTGAGCACCCCCGCCAGCATTCCCATGTAGTCGGCCTGGGCGCGCTCGATCCCGTAAGGCCCCCGGGTCCGCGCCCGGAAGATGTTGCCCCCGCCCACCACCACGGCCAACTCCACGCCCATCTCGCGCACTTCGCGGAGTTCCTCGGCGATGCCGTGGACCACCAGGGGGTCAATCCCGTAGCCGCCCTCGCCGGCGAAGGCATCCCCGCTCAACTTGAGCAGGACGCGCTTGTACACCGGCTCCGCCAACTCTGCCTCCTGCGGTTACTGGCCCACCTGGAAGCGCACGAACCGGCGCACCACCACGTTCTCCCCCACCTGGGCGGCCAGTTCCTTGCGCAGGTCCTCGATGGTCTTCTCCGGGTCGCGGATATAGGGCTGCTCCATCAGGCAGGTGTCGTTGAAGAACTTCTCCAGCCGCCCCTCGGCGATCTTATCCCGCACCTTCTCCGGCTTACCCTCCTGCTCGGCCTGGGTGCGGTAGATCTCGTTCTCCTTCTCGATCACCTCGGAGGGCACGTCCTCGCGCCTCACGTAGTCGGGGTCCATCGAGGCGACCTGCATCGCCACTTCGTGCGCGAACTTGAGGAACTCCGGCGTCCGCGCCACGAAGTCGGTCTCGCAGTTCACCTCCGCCAGCGCGCCGATCTTGCCGCCCAGGTGGATATAGTGAGAGACGTGCCCCTCCGCCGCGCGCCGGGCCTCCCGCTTCGCCGCGCGCGCCATCCCCCGCTCCCGCAGGAGTTCGATCGCCTTCTCCATCTCCCCCCCGGCGTCCTCCAGCGCGCGCTTGCAGTCCATCACGCCCGCGCCCGTCCGATCGCGAAGTTCACGCACCTGCTCGGGGGTTACGCTGACAGCCACGCTCGCATTCCTCCATCACTGGCGGCGGCGCGCTAAGCCGGCGCCTGCCGCTCGAGCCCCGGGCCGAAGCCCTCCCCTACTCCGGGCTCAGGAAACGTCTCGTCCTCGACCTGTTTCGCTCCGGCCTCCCGCTCGGCCGACGCCGCGTCCTCGGCCGCCTTGGTCTCCAGGGCCTCCCGCTCCATGCGGCCCTCCAACACGGCGTCCGCCATCTTGGCCGAGATCAACCTGATCGCCCGGATGGCGTCGTCGTTGCCGGGGATCACGTAATCCACCTCGTCGGGATCGCAGTTGGTGTCCACGATCGCCACCACCGGGATCTCCAACTTGCGCGCCTCCAGGAGCGCGATCCGCTCCTTCTTCAGATCAATCAGGAACACCACCGCCGGCGGGTTCTTCATCTCCTCGATCCCCCCCAGCAGCCGCTCCAGCCGGTTCAACTCGTCGGTGAGGCGCATGACCTCCTTCTTGGGCAGGGTGGTGAAGGTCCCGTCGTCGCGCATCCGGCGCAGGTCCTTGAGCCGCGCCACGCGCTGCTGCATCGTCCGCCAGTTGGTGAGCATGCCCCCCAGCCAGCGCTGGTTCACGAAGTACTGGCTGGCCCGGGTCGCCTCTTCCTGCACCGCCTCCTGGGCCTGTTTCTTCGTGCCCACGAAGAGCACGTTGCCTCCGGCGGCGGCGGCCTGCTTCACGAACACGTACGCCTCCTCCAACTTGCGCAGCGTCTGGTGCAGGTCCACGATGTAGATCCCGTTGCGCCCGCCGTAGATGAACTTCTTCATCTTGGGGTTCCAGCGCCGCGTCTGGTGGCCGAAGTGGACGCCGGCCTCCAGGAGTTCTTTCATTGTAACCAGAGCCAATGCCGCCTCCCTCTTGGTGTCTGATCCTCTCGCGCCAGCAACGATAGACCCTGGCGGCCCCGGTCCGACATGGTCGGGCCGCGGGTCCAGGGTCCCCGGGTGGGCCGAGTGTAACATAAATCCCAGGCCGGCGCAAGGGCCGCGTGGGAAGGTCAGGGCCCAGTTCGCGCCGAATGGGCAGGCCCTGAAAACCCCAGGAGGCAGCACCCCATGGCCCACATTCACAAGCGCCACGCGCCCCGCCGCGGCGTCCCCCCCGGCGACCTCATCCAGGAGGACTTCGCCCGCCTCAAGGCGACCGAGGTGCTCCGCACCACCCTGGACGTCGAGGACCTTCTGCTCATCCAGTCCATCGAGGGGCATGCCCACGAGGGACACGGCGCCTTCGCCGGCCGGCGCTTCGCCAACATGACCACCGAGGAGACGGTCCGCGCCCTGGGCCGCTCGCCCCGCGCCGTCGCCACCGATCGCCAGCATCTCATTGACGACATCGCCGCCTGGGTGGAGCGCGCCCTCGCCGGCGACGCGCCCCCGCGCCTGCTCGACGAGCACGGCGAGCCCTTCCTGGGCATGGGCCTGTTCCGCAGCCGCGCAGTGAACCCCGCTGATGTCCTGCGCGGCGTCTACCTGGGCGGCCTGCGCGATGAGTCCGACATCCGGCTGGAGACCGAGAAGCGCCACGGCATCACCATCGGCGGGGGAGCGCTCTACTTCGTGGACGTGAAGGTGATGGACGAGATGGGCCTGGACGGGGAGGTCCTGGCCCACGGCGAGCACGCCGCCCAGATCGAGGACTACCGCAGGCGCGGCCTCATCCTCGACCAGCCGCCGGACAAGGCC
>Ga0315288_10012064_pt1 | contig 10870 bp, 6 predicted proteins | sample YL17G11_20_MG_FD_203454 | JGI IMG/M metagenome (GOLD analysis project Ga0315288, IMG submission 203454) | Sediment microbial communities from Yellowstone Lake, YNP, Wyoming, USA - YL17G11_20 | ecosystem: Environmental > Aquatic > Freshwater > Lake > Sediment | place: USA: Wyoming | collected...
TCTGCTCGCGACGCGCGCGGGGCGTTCGGTGTCCTGAACGGGAACGAGAAGGATGTTCCCGGCCTTGATTATTTGTGATGAGCCGATCTCGTTGAATCTCCTGAGCTCCTTGATCGATATCTCGTACTCTGACGCAATGCGGGAAAGGGTTTCCCCCTTTTTCACCTTGTGCTGCACGAACGATTGGAGTTTCCGCTGTTTCATGTCGGCGAGCCGGGCGCGGCACTGCGTCCCCGTTCCCTTCGGGACCTTCACCTCGACGACCATATCAGGAGGCGTACACCATTTCTTGAAATGAGGGTTGAGACTCTTGATGTCATTGAGAGAGCAATCCGCGGCTTCGGCGATGGCCCGTAGCTCGGTCGGGCGGTCGATCTCGATAATGTCGAACTCGAGCGGGTCGTTCACCGGTCTGTCGAATCCGTACGCCTCGGGATTGCGTCCGATGGCGAGTGCGGCCATGAATTTGGGAACGAACCACATCGTCTGGGCCGGAAGCCGGAGCTGCCAGTAATCGGTTGTTCGCTGGCGCGTGATGGCGTAGGCGACCCTGTGCTCCCCCGAGTTGTACGCGGCGAGCGCGAGGGGCCACGAGTCGAAAAGGTCGTGCAGGTATTTCATGTAATTCGCCGCCGCGTAGGTCGCGGCAACAATGTCCTTGCGCTCGTCGAGCCACCAGTTGATTCGCAGACCGAAGAGCCTCGCCGTGCCCGACATGAACTGCCAGGGTCCGATCGCCTTCATGTAGGATCGCGCGCTCATGTTGAGTCCGCTTTCGATGACGGCGAGGTAGAGCAGGTCACGCGGGATACCGACGTCCATGAGGATGGGCTCGATGATGTCCCGGAGCTCCCCCGTACGTTCGAGCCATCGCGAAAAATGCTTCCGGCCGCTCCCCCTGAAGTAGTCGATCCAGTGCTGGGTCTTTCCGTTGTATTCGACCTCGATTTCCTCGTCGACGACGTTCGAGCGCGCGAGAGAATCGATGAGCTCGACCATATGCGGCCGGGTTTCGCGCTCGAGCTCGTCGTCCGACATCCGCTGGAGGAGGCAGCGCGCCCGGTTTTCGAGGCAGTCGAGATGATCGCAGAGAAGGGGGTCGCCTGAATCCGCCCCGAGGTCCGCGACATTCTCGAGGAGTTCGTTCACCGTCGCCGCCGACAGCTCCCGTTCCCCGAAATAGAAGTAGGCGGAGGCCCGGTCAAGCTTCTGCTCGAGCTGGGTGATCTGCGGATAGCGACGGTAGAGCTCGTCCTCGGGATTCGCCGCGACGCGCGACTCCTGGCCGGCCGCGCTCCAGCCGCTTCCTGCAAGGAAGCAGCCGCTCGAGAACGTGGCGGCGGCGAAACAGAGTATGAGGAGCAGCTTCGATTTCATGCATGAGACCTCGTAACTCCCGTCAATATATTGTATCGATGGGCGATATTCAAGCGAATGTGGCATCGGTGCCTCGAGGGGCGCAGGCGCGGATCACAGAATGAGCGAATGCTGCGGGGCGACGGCACTTTTGGTGGAAAAGCGGCGCCGGGTGGTGTATAATTGTAGTTGGCACAAGAGATAATCACGCCTTGTGAAGAGGGCAGCTATGCACCCAGGAATCGACAGAGACTACCGGTACCTTCTATCACGTCTTGTTCCCCGCCATCTCCTCTCATCCGGACGGCGGGCCGAAATGGAGGGCGCTCTCGCGCGGGGGGACCGCCTCGAGCTCGTCAAGGAGGCGTACCTCGCCATGGAGGAGCTCGTGGGGAAAGGCGTCTTCACGAGCGACGGGGTGACGGGAACGAACGGGACCGTCTCGCTCTCATACCGTTCGGCGGACCATCCCACAGCGATAACCCTCCTCATGACCTCGGCCGAGTGGGAAGGCATTTCCGGAACGAGACACCGGGCCGAGGGGATTCTTCCGTCCGTCTTCGCGGGAATCATATCGTCCCTCTCATTGAACGATTCTCCGAAAACGATCGCCGCGCGGATCGAGGAGATGCTCTCGCTCGCGGGGCACATCGCCGAGGACGCCCGGGGAAAGCTTCTCTTCGTCAACGGGATGCCCGGATTCCGCGAATGGTCGCAGGACACGGTCGCCTTTCTGCCCCTGAGTGAGGCGTTGAAGCGGCGGTTCTATCATTCCTGCCTTACGGGCGAAATGCCGCACACCTTTATCAGGCTTGCGGGGGACCATGCGGGGGAAGGGGTATTCACGATCGCGACGGCGACGAAGTCGATCCTCATGATACCGCTCGTCGCACGGGACATCAGGTGGGCAATTCTCGAGGTGCACCTTGCGGCCGATGTCCCCCCCGACCGCGGGACGCTTTCGAATTTCCATATCCTCGGCCAGGGAATCGTGCGGCTCCTTGAAAACAACACGCACCTCGAGAAAATGGTCTCGATCGACCGCCTCACCCAGGTGCACAACCGGAACTACTACGAGATGCAGGTACCCCTCGAGATCGAGCGGGCAAACCGCAACAAGATGAGCCTCGCTTTTTTCATTATTGATATCGATGACTTCAAGAAAGTGAACGACGGCTACGGGCACGACGTCGGTGATCGCGTACTGCAGCTCGTCGCGCAGACGGTCCGCAAGTCGTTGCGCAAGATCGATCTCCTTTTCCGGTACGGGGGTGAGGAGTTCGTTGTGCTGCTCCCGGGAGCGAGCGCCGATTCCGCGCGAAGAACGGCCGAGAGGATTCGGGGGATCGTTGCGCGCGCCGAGCATGCGCTTGAAAACGGCCGAAAAGTGAAGGTGACGATCACGATCGGAGGATGCATTTACCCGGCGCACGCGCAGAATGAGAACCAGCTCCTGCGCATGGCCGACAAGGCGCTCTACGCCGCGAAAGAGGAGGGAAAAAACCGGGTCATATTCTCCGGAGATTGACGTCCCGAAATCCGACGCGCGGCGCGGTTCGCGCGCGATGCGCCGCGATGTCCTTCGAGAGAGCAGCATGGGAGGTGGGCAGTGGTGCGGTGGTGGGCTGCGTTTTTTATTGCGGGTCTCTTTGCTCCGCCGAATGCGGGCGCGCAATGTGCGGCCTCTTTCCTTTTGGCCGGTTTCGTGCTCGGGGTGCTCGCGCACGGGAGCAGGTGCGCGTGGATGCGGTTCGATGGCGCCGCCCGGCGCCGGTTCGCCGGGGCGCTCGCCTTGGTCACGATGACCGGTTCGGCCGCGATCATCGTATGGACAGCGGCGGGTCTCCAGCGCAACGCGCACGACTGTGCCCAGTCCGGCACGGTGATCGAGGCGTCGAACGGGGGGCGCATCGGCGCGCCTTCCGAAACCCGGCATCTGGCCCGCTCGCGCGGCGGCGCCGTCTCCGGTTTCCGCGCTCTCTCCCTCATGGGTGCGAAGTCGCGGCTTCTCGAGGCTCTCGATGACGGCAGGCTCTCGAAGCGCGCGCGGGGCCTCGTCGCTGCCCTCGTCCTCGACGACCGGCGCGGGCTCGATTTCGCGCTCAGCGAGACGTACTCCTACGTCGGCATAACCCACTTTCTAGCCCTGAGCGGGCTCCACCTCGCCGCGATCGCGATTCCGCTTTCGAAGATTCTTTCGCGGCTTATCCGGTCGAAACGCATGAGCGATGTGGCCCTTCTCGCGATCCTGTGGCTCTATTCGGCCGTCGCCGGCTTTCCGGCGTCGCTCCTGCGAGCCCTGTTTCTCAGCGCCGCGGTCCTCGGGTACCGTCTTGTCGGCATGCACACCGACCTCATGGGCGCCCTGATCGCGGGATCGTTCACGCTCGTCGCGATCGATCCGGCCATCGTGTTCGACGCGGGATTCCAGCTCTCGTTCGCAGCCGTGTGCGGTATTGCATTCATCGGGATTCCGCTCTCGCGCATCGTTGAGCCGCTCCTGCCGCGAGGCCTCCCGGGGAAGGTCGCCAAGGCGCTTCTGTACCCGGCGCTCATCACCTGCTCGGTTCAGTTTCTCACGATGCCGCTTACAATTTCGCTGTTCAAGAGGTCGTCGCTCGTGTCGCCGCTCGTGAATGTCATCGTGTCGTTTCCCTTCACCATTCTGCTGTACGCGGGAGTGATCTACGTTTTCGTCCCGATCGCCGCTGTGCGGGTGCTGCTCTCGCACCCGGTCAATCTCCTGTGCCGTTTTCTCAGCGCGGTGCCCGCGGCCTTTTCGCAGGGACCCCATGCGGGCATCTACCGGGGGAGCTTTATTATGGAGGCGTACTTCGCCGGCGTCGCGCTCGTCGCATGGTCGCTGCGGCGGAGCTGCGGGCGAAAACGGCCTATCCTCGGTGCGGGAGTCGCATGCGTCGTGATTGCCTTCCTGGTGCCGCTCCTGCCATGGCGCCAAGAAAACCTTCCTCCCGGGCATCGCGGCGCGCGGGTGACCGCCGGAGCGAAGGCGCTGACCTTCCCGGGGGGCATCTACGTGCCGCAGGGGGGCGGCATAATATTCATCGGGGAGGCCTTCGACTCGCACGAAGCCTACCGGCTCACCCGGGTGCTCTGGGAGCGCGGAGTGAACCGGATCCGATACTGCGTCGTGAAACCCTCGCGGCTCAGCCGGCACCACGGCGTTTACTATCTCCTCGCGCGTATTTCGGTGGAGGAGGTGCTCTGCAGCCCGTATCTCCTGGCGGCGGACCCGGGTTCGGCGGAACCTCTCGGAGCCCGCAGCCGCACCGTCCGGGCGGTATCCCGCGGGGACTCTCTCGAGAACGGCTCCTGGCGTCTCGAAATCCTTGCTCCCGTCTATCCTCCGTCCGAAGGAGCCGTTGTTTCCCGCGCCGATGCGGGTATTTCCTGCAGACTCGCCATTAAGGGTGCCGCCGGAACGACGACGCTTGACTTGAAGCATGCCTCCGGATACTATGCAGTGCCATGAAGGAAAGAATCAGAGTTGCGGTCCTCGCATCGGGAAGAGGCAGCAATTTCGAAGCGCTCGCGCGCGCGTGCCTCGCCGAGGACTATCCGGCCGAACTGCGGGTTCTCATTACCGATAATCCGGATGCGGGCGCCGTCTCGATCGCGAACTCGATGGGCATCGAACGCGCCGTCGTGGATTGCGGAGGGAAAAGGGGTTCGATGAGCCCCGAGTCGAGCGAGGAGATGGCCCGGATATGCGCGTCCTGCGGAATCGATCTCGTCTGCCTTGCCGGTTTCATGCGGATTATCAAGGGAACGCTCATGGCGGCGTACCGGGGAAGGATGCTGAATATTCACCCCGCGCTCCTTCCCAGCTTCAGGGGGCTCGACGGACAGAGGCAGGCGCTCGAATATGGCGTACGCTGGTCGGGATGCACGGTGCACATCGTCGACGAGGGGATCGATACGGGAGCGATCATTATCCAGCGGATCGTTCCCGTTCGCGAGGACGACACGGTCGATAGCCTGAGCGCGCGCATCCTGAAGGAGGAGCACGTCGCCTATCCCGAGGCCGTGAAGCTCGTTGCCGAGGGAAGGCTCCGCATCGAGGGGAGGAGGGTGTTCATCCGTGAAAGCGTCTGAACCAGCGGGCGGCGGCCTTTTCGGGATCGAGCCCGCCTTCAAGGGGAAGGTGCGGGATATCTATGATCTCGGCGACCGGCTCATCATCGTGGCGTCAGACCGCATCTCGGCGTACGATTCGATACTCCCGACGTTCATCCCGGGTAAGGGAATCATTCTCACGATGCTTTCCGCGGCATGGACGCGATGGCTCCAGGAGATTCCCCATCACATCGTGAGCACGGAGGTCTCCGCCTATCCGCCACCGTTCAACGCCTTCCCGCGCGAGCTCGGTGGACGATCGATGCTCGTGCGCAAGGCGAAGAGGATCGATCTCGAATGCGTCGTGCGCGGCTATCTCGCCGGCTCCGGTTGGAGAGAGTACCGCGCGAGCGGCGCCGTGTGCGGCATCACGCTCCCGAAGGGCCTGCGGATGTCCGATCGGCTCGAAGAGCCCATATTCACCCCTTCGACGAAGGCTGATTCGGGGCACGACCGGAACATCACGATTCGTGAAGCGGGAGAAATCGCGGGGCGCGACACCGCACTCGAGCTTCGCCGGCTCAGCCTCGCGATATACGCAAAGGCGCATGAGTACGCGGCGGCGCGGGGAATCATCATCGCCGATACGAAGTTCGAATTCGGATTGATCGGCGGCGCGATAGCGCTCATCGACGAGGTGCTGACGAGCGATTCGTCGCGGTTCTGGCTTGCGGACGAATACGAGCCGGGGAAATCCCCGCCCAGCCTCGACAAACAGTTCGTGCGCGATTACCTCGATTCTCTCGGCTGGGATCACAACCCGCCGGCGCCCGAGCTCAGAGGGGATATCGTCCGGAAAACGGCCGAGCGTTACCGGCTCGCGCTCGAGCGGCTGTTTCCCGAAATCAACATCGAAAGGTACATGCGATGAACATACCGATAAAACGCGCACTGATCAGCGTCACCGACAAGAAATCACTCGAGTCGTTCGTCAAGGCGCTCGCGGGGCGCAGCGTGGAGATCATCGCCTCGGGCGGGACGGCGAAGGCGCTGCGGGAGGGCGGCCTTGCGGTTGTCGACGTGAGCGACATTACCGCGTTTCCCGAGATCATGAACGGGCGCGTAAAGACCCTCCATCCGAAGATTCACGGCGGAATCCTCGCGGACCGGGAGAATCGCGCGCATCTCGAGCAAGCGGCGAAACATGGAATCGGGCTCATCGACCTCGTCGTCGTCAACCTTTACCGTTTCCGCAAGGCGGCGGACAATCCAAATCTCGGAGAAAAGGACGTCATCGAGGAGATCGACATCGGGGGACCGGCGCTCATACGGGCCGCCGCGAAGAACTTTCATTCAGTGGCGGTCGTCGTCGATCCCGGCGATTACGACGGCGTCGTCAGGGAAATGAACGAGAACGGCGGCGGGCTGACCATCGATACGAGGCGGAAGCTCGCGGCGAAGGCGTTTTTCCATACCTCCTCGTACGACGCCGCGGTTTCACGCTATTTCGAGCGGATCACCACGGCCTCCGACGAGCTTCCCGGGGAGTGGGTCGCGGCCTACCGGAAGCTTCAGCCGCTGCGGTATGGCGAGAATCCGCACTTGCGCGGGGCGCTCTACGTCATGGACAATGCGGATGGGGGCCTCGCGAAGCTCGCGCAGCTCCAGGGAAAGGAGCTCTCGTACAACAACATCCAGGATCTCTATTCCGCGTACCTTCTCGCGCGGGACATGGGAAAAGGGTCTTGCGCCGTCATCAAACACATGAACCCCTGCGGCGCGGCGAACTGCGGAAACGCGGCGGACAGCTTCATCCGCGCGCGACGGACGGATGAAACGTCAGCGTTCGGAAGCGTCGTGGCGTTCAACGACGTGGTCGAGCGGGGGGCGGCGGAGACGTGCGCCGACATCTTTCTCGAGGTCATCGTGGCGCGGGGATTCAGACCGGACGCGATCGAGCTCTTCGCGAAGAAAAAGAATCTGCGGCTCGTTTCGATCCCGGGGGATGAGTGGGACCGGGTGGACCGGAGTTTGACGACGAAGGAGATCGGCGAGCTTCTCCTCGTTCAGGACCGCGATGAGGGATTTCCCGAGCTCGAAACATGGAAGCTCGCGACGGCCCGCACGCCCACGGCGGAAGAGGAAAAGGCCCTCAGAATCGCGTGGAAAATCGCGAAGCACGTGCGCTCGAACGCCATCGTCATCTGCGACGCGCAGGGCACGATCGGCGTCGGGGCGGGACAGATGAGCCGGGTCGATTCGTGCCGCATCGCCGTCGAGAAGGCTCGCCGGGAAGGGCTCGCGATCGAAGGGGCCTCCGCGGCGTCCGACGCCTTTTTCCCTTTTCCCGACGGCGTGGAAGCGCTCGCCGAGGCGGGGGTGAAGGCGATCATCCAGCCCGGGGGCTCGGTTCGGGATGAGGAGGTCATCGCGGCGGCCAACCGTCTCGGCATAACGATGGTCATGACGGGCACGCGGCATTTCAGACACTAGGAGTGTGCGGTGAAACATCGCGAGCGGAAGTGCGAATCGATCGTCATTCTCGACTTCGGATCCCAGTACACACAGCTTATCGCGCGGCGCATCAGAGAAGAGCGGGTCTTTTCCGTCATCCTCCCGCCGAAGGCCGCCCTCGAGGAGATTCGCGCCGAGAAACCGTGGGGCATTATCCTCTCCGGAGGCCCCGCGAGCGTTACGGACGAAGGATCGCCGCAGCTCAACGCGGACGTGCTGTCGCTCGGCGTTCCCGTGCTCGGCATATGCTACGGGCTTCATCTCATCGCGCAGGCGGGAGGGGGGGAGGTGGAGAAGGCGGATCACCGGGAGTACGGGCACACGGTCATCACGATCGATAGGGACAGCGCCCTCTTCCATGAAACGCCGCGTGAGCAGCGCGTCTGGATGAGCCACGGGGACCGGGTAAGAAGGCTTCCCGGCGGTTTCGGCATCGTTGCGACCTCGAAAGACTCCATCCTCGCGGCCATCGAGGATCCCTCCCGGGACATCTACGCGCTGCAGTTCCATCCCGAGGTATACCATACCGCCTACGGCTGCGAGATTATCCGGAATTTCCTATTTCGCGTATGCGGGTGCGAGGCGAACTGGGGATCAGGCTCCTTCGTCGAGCGGGAGATCGCGAGGATACGGGGGACGGTCGGCTCCGCGCGCGTTCTCTGCGCCGTGTCGGGGGGCGTGGACAGCTCCGTCATGGCGTGCCTCGTCGACCGGGCGATCGGAAATCAGCTCGTCCCCGTGTTTGTCGATAACGGGCTCCTCAGGATGCACGAGGTGGAAGAGGTGAAAGAGCTTCTCTCGCAGCATCTGACGGCCGATCTCGTCTTTGTCGATGCGGCGGACGAATTCCTGCGGCGGCTCGCAGGGGTCAGCGATGCGGAGGAAAAACGCAAAATCATCGGAAAATCCTTCATCGACGTCTTCGATGCGGAGAGCCGAAGGCACGGCCCCTTCGCGTTCCTCGCCCAGGGAACTCTCTATCCCGATGTGATCGAGAGCCGGTCGACAGTCGGACCCTCCGCGACGATCAAATCGCACCACAACGTCGGAGGGCTTCCCGACGATCTCAACTTCAAGCTCATCGAACCGCTGGCGCTCCTCTTCAAGGACGAGGTGCGCGAGGTGGGCCGCTACCTCGGGCTGCCGGACCGCCAGGTGAAGCGGCATCCGTTCCCCGGTCCCGGCCTCGCCGTGCGTATACCGGGGGAGATACGGCGCGAGGATCTCGACCTCCTGCGCAGGGTCGACCGCATTTTTATCGACGGGCTCCTCAGGGAGGGGCTCTACGACAGCGTCTGGCAGGCGTTTGCCGTTCTTCTGCCGGTGCGGAGCGTCGGGGTGATGGGGGATTCGAGGACGTACCAGCGGGCCGTCGCCCTGCGGGCGGTCACGAGCCTTGACGGGATGACCGCCGACTGGGCGAAGCTCCCGTACGAATTTCTGCAGCAGGTATCGGCGGAGATTGTGAACAGGGTTCCGGGGGTCAACAGGATCGTATACGACATCAGCTCGAAGCCTCCGAGCACCATCGAATGGGAATAGCGGACCGGTCCGGCTCAACCGGATCGCGCTGGCATTCAACTTGCCTTCCTTCTGTTATCATGACGATATGAGCATTCAGGTGGAGAAGGGTACGGCACTATGCCACGGATACTCCTTTTTTGCGCGGTTCTGATCCTGGGGGATGCCCGCGTATCGGCGGGAAACGGCGGCGACCGGCTTTTCGGGGGAATCCGGGCGTATCGGGCGGGGGAGATCGACAGCGCGATCACGCTGCTCGCGCACAAAGCGGACAACCCGTACCTCGATGCGTTCCGGCTTTACTACCGGGCAGATTGCTTCCTCCGGCACTCGATGTACCGGTACGCGGCGGCGGAGATTGAAACGCTCTTCATTCTTGCCAACGGGGGCGCGATCGACAGACGGCACGTCATCATCGACCGCGCGCGCAATCTCTATGTCGAGGCGCTCGCGCGGAGCGGCACGTGTATTCCTCCATGGCTCGTCTCCACTCCGGGGGATTATAGTGCTCTGTCGGCGCGCGCAGCATTCCTCGCTTCGAGTGTGTGTATAGCGACGGGAGACAGCGTGGCGGCGATACGATTCTTCTTCTCAGGCGTGTCCTCGAAACCGGCGCCCGACGATACCACCCTCTTCAAGGATCTCATCCGCCGGCATGAATCGCTTTTTCCGAAAATCGGGAACCGCACGCTTGGAAATATTGCCCGCAGCGCCGCGGCGCTCCATCTCAGGCGCGAGGCCGATTTCATAACCGAGTATCTCCTCGCGAAGGATCCCGACGATTACGAAGCTCTTCTCTGCAGGCTCGACGTGCTTTCCCTCAACGGAGCGCCTGAACGTGCCCTACACCTCTGCTGGCGCCTCTTCTACTCGCCGGCGCCCGTATATGTGAAAGAGGCTTCCCTTTTTCAGGCCGCTTCCATCGAATATCGCTTGAAAAGATACGACAAGGCCGCCGGGCATTTCCGAATGTATGGGATGTACTATCCCGGAAGCGAGCGTGCGCTGAGCGCACTCGACACGGCGGCGAGAATCTATGTGCTTCAAGAGGATTGGAGCAAGGCGCTCGCCGTCTGGAAGACGCTGCGGAACCGTCGCCGCGGCGGAGGGATCTGGATCGACGCGGGCGTGAGCGAGGCGGTGCTGCGCTTCCGACTCGGCAAGGACGCGGAAGCACAAGAACTGCTGAATGATCTGCTTCCGCGAACGAGCGGCTCGGAGTCCGCCGCCGTGCTCTACTGGATCATGCGGACGAGCGCCTCGGATTCGGCGAGGGCGGCCTGGTCTGACAGTCTCGTGCGCGCCTGTCCTCGATCGTTCTATGCGGCGGTCGCTCAAAACGGTGAGGATTCTCTGCTGTCCACGGATCTCGCTGCAGTGGATGGCCGGCGTTTGAAGGTGC
>Ga0315288_10012067_pt1 | contig 10869 bp, 7 predicted proteins | sample YL17G11_20_MG_FD_203454 | JGI IMG/M metagenome (GOLD analysis project Ga0315288, IMG submission 203454) | Sediment microbial communities from Yellowstone Lake, YNP, Wyoming, USA - YL17G11_20 | ecosystem: Environmental > Aquatic > Freshwater > Lake > Sediment | place: USA: Wyoming | collected...
TTCCCGGCGGCGTCGGTGTACTGATATTCTTCGTTCTGAGCGGCTTTCTAATCACCCATCTCCTGCTCAAAGAAGAAGACCGATACGGCCAGATCTCGCTGCGTCACTTCTACCTGCGCCGGTCCCTCCGGATCTTCCCCGCCTTTTACTGCTATTAGCTGACCCTGATCGGCTGACAGGTTCTCACCAGCAAGCACACCCACTGGCCCCAAGCCTGGAGTGCGTTCTCGTATGTCGGCAACTACTATCAGGCGCTGTGGGGAGACCCGGAGACGGGCCTCAGCCACGCGTGGCCGCTGGGCATCGAAGAACAGTTCTACTTGCTCTGGCCGGCCTTGTTCCTGTTGCTCGGCAAAGACCGTCATACTCTCATCCGCCGCCTGAGCGTCCTGGTGTTGGCGCTCTGGGCACACCGCCTGATCCTGCAATCGAAGGAGACAGGCCAGGAGGCCTGTCCCACGCCAGGGTTACATCTACGAATCGTTTGACACGCGCGCCGACCATTTGCTGATCGGGTGCCTGTTGGCGATCGTTCTGCGTACCGGTTCATGGTCGCGCTGTTGGCGGCCTCTCTGCTCCAGCCCGTGGGCCGCGCTGCCTCCGGCGGTTTTGCTCTTGCTTTCGGCACTGGCCGAGATGGCTTGGGGGCCGGGCTACCGGAATTCGGTAAGCTTCATCCTCAATCCGCTCTTGGTCGCGCTGCTCATCGCGCAACTCATGGCGTTTCAGCATTCCGCGCTTTGGGCGTGGTTGAATTGGCCCTGGATGAGGTACCTGGGCCGGATCTCCTATTCCATCTACCTCTACCACCAGCTTCCAATCGGTTTCGTACGAAAACTGCTCGCCGCCTGGCCGGCGCCCGTTCAGTTGGTCGTGACTCTGGCGGTGGTTGTGGCAGCCAGTGGATCGCGTACTTTCTGATCGAACGGCCGTTTCTGCGTCTCAAACAGCGTTTCGGAACCCGCTAACTCGCGCACCCACCCCATGCCATACTATTCTCTGTGACGCCACCGGCTTCTGAACACAGCGGCCCAGAGGGCACCCCGGCTGTGCCACCCTCCCTCCCCGCTTCCGCCCGCGTGATTGTCGCCGGACTGGGGTACGTGGGCTGCGTGACCGCCACCTGCCTGGCGCAGTTGGGACACCGCGTCCTCGGCGTCGACACCGACCCGCACAAGGTCTCGAGCGTGCTGGACGGCCGTGCTCCGTTCTATGAGCCCGGTCTGGAGGACCTGGTGCGGGACAACGTCGCCGCGGGACGTCTTTCGGCGGCCGTTTCTCTCCAGGGCGCGCTGGACGACGCCGATGTCGTCCTCATCTGCGTGGGCACGCCCTCGGAACGCAATGGCAACCTGGGCCTGGCCCAACTCAGCCGCGTGGCGCGGGAAATCGGCGCTGAGCTGGGGCGCCCTCTGGGCCCAGGGGCCCGGCCGCGCCCGCTGGTGGTGGCCGTGCGCAGCACCGTGTTCCCGGGCACCTGCGAGGAAGTGGTCTTCCCCGCCCTGGAAGGCACCGACGCCCAGGTGGTCTCCAACCCCGAGTTTCTGCGCGAAGGCTGCGCGGTGGACGATTTTCTGCGGCCGTCGTTGCTGGTGGTCGGCGGGACCGACCCGCAAGCGGTGAACGCCGTGGCCGGCCTGTACGCCGCGCTCGACGTCCGGCCGTGCCTGGTCTCGCTGCGCACGGCCGAGATGATCAAGTACGCCTGCAACAGCTTCCACGCGGTCAAGATCGCTTTCGCCAACGAGATCGGCGCCTTGTGCGGCCCGCTGGGAGTGCCCGCGGGCGAGGTCATGCAGACCCTGTGCCGGGACGTCAAACTGAATCTCTCGGCCGCCTACCTCAAACCCGGTTTCGCTTTCGGCGGCTCCTGCCTGCCGAAAGATCTCCGCGCCCTGAACTACCGCGCCACGCGCCTGGATCTCACGCTGCCGTTGCTGGAATCGGTCCTGCCCAGCAACCAGCGCCAACTGCAACGCGCCATCCAGACCGTGCTCGACCTGCCCGCGGGCCCCATCGGCCTGTTCGGCCTGGCCTTCAAGGAAAACACCGACGACTTGCGCGAAAGCCCGGTGGTCGAGATGATCGAACAGTTGCTCGGCAAAGGCCGCGAAGTGCGCATCTTCGACCCGCACATCCAGCTCGATCTGATCTATGGCAGCAACCGGAACTTCCTGCTGTCGGCCCTGCCGCACGTCTCCCGCTGGCTGGCCGGCTCGCTCGAGGAGATGCTCGGTTGGGCGCGGTACGTGGTGCTCACGCAGAAACCTTCCCCGGACGCCGCCCAGCGCATCCGCTCGAGCGGTCGCCGGATTATCGATCTGGTCAATGCTTTTGTGGGGTAGCCGGCCGCACCTCGGTCGGCTTCCATAAACGGCTGCCCGGCGCCACCAGAATCGAAACGGCGCACGCCGCCGCCGCCATCAGCACCACAAAGGTGCGCGCCGGCGAGCTGGCTTGTTTGAGCGCGCCGCCCTCCGCCGCCCACGCGTCCGCCGCCGCCAGCGCGTAGAAAGCGGCCTGGGAGGCCAACGCCGCCATCCCCCATGGCCACGGCAGAAAGAGGCTGGAAATCGCCGTCGCCAGCAGCGCCCAGGGCAGCAGCAGCCGCCCGAACTTATGGGAGACGAAATGAATCCACATGCGATTGGCCGGACCGAGCAGCGCGGGGTAGGCTCCGATCACCTGATACACCCCCGCCAGCGTCCGCACCTTGCGCCGGAACTCGATGTCCAGCGCCGTCGGGTAATCGAACGCCTTGGCGCTCCCATCGAAGATCAGACGGTAGCCGCGGAAGAACGCCGCCAACGGCAGATGCACGTCGTCCAGCAACGTCCCGGCGGGCATCGGCGCGGCCAGTTCCCGTCGCATCGCCCAGATACAGCCGGTGGCGCCGAAAACCGAATCGATCCGGCTCAACTTGTCCCGGATCCAGTTCTCATACCGGCGATACAGGCCCACACTGGCCTCCTCGTGTGTGGTCCCCTCCAGAATTACGGCCTCCCCGCTCGCCACCCCGACCTCGGGATCGGCGAAACAGTCGACCAGTTCGGCCAGACAGCCGGGGTCGAGTCTTTGCCGCACGTCGGTGAAGAAGAGAATCTCGCCCTTGGCCCGTTCGACCGCGTGGTTGATCGCCAGGGCCTTGTCGGCGGCCTCCAGCCGCAGCAGTTCGACGCCATGCACGGCGAATTCCGCGACGATCTCCTCGGTGCGGTCCCGGCATCCGTTGCTCACCACCGCGATCTCGATGAGTTCACGCGGGTAGTCCAGCGCCAGGACCGACTCCAGCTTGCCGGCGATCCAGCGCTCGCCGTCCGACACCGGCACAATCACGGAGACCGTTTTGCGCACCCGCTGCTTGCGCACCGGCCGCGCCGCCCTGCGCGCCAGCCACCCCAGCAGCAACGGATATCCGGCCAGCACGTACACGATAAACAGCGCCGCGCCGACAAACAGCCAGGCCATGCCGTCAGTCCACATCATGAAGGCTGTGCCACACCTGTGGCACATCGCTCGAAGCAACGCGCCACCTGCTCCCAGGAAAAACGCGAGGCCACCAGTTCCCGCGCGGCCGCGCCGATTCGCTCGCGTTCGCCGGCATTCTCCAGCAATTCCAGGCAGGCCTCGGCGAACCCTTCCGGCGTGTCGGCCAGCCGGATCTGGTCCGGGGGCCGGCATTCCAACCCTTCGGCCCCCACGCTGGTCGCCACCACCGGGACCCGCGCCGCCATCGACTCGTAGATCTTCAACCGCGTGCCGCCGCCGATGCGCAGCGGGACCACCGACACCAGCGATCCCCACAGGTACGGACGAACGTCTGGTACCGTGCCGGTGACCTGAATCCCCGGCTCCCGGCGCGTCACGGCAAGGATTTCCGGCGCCGGATTGCGGCCCACAATGGCCATGCTGGTGGCCGGCCGCCGGCGCCGGATCAGCGGCATAATCTCGCGCAGCATGTAGTGGACGGCGTCGATGTTCGGAAGCCAATCCATTGAGCCCACAAACACCAGATCGGCCACCCGGGCGGCCGGGGCGGCGGCCGGAGTGAACCAATCCACGTCCACCCCGGTCGGCACGGCCGCCACATTCGACACCCCGAACCGCGCCCGCATCAGCTCGGCGTCGGCTTCGGAAACCGCGACCACCCGCGCCACTTGCCGGCACACCTGGCGCTCGTAGGCCAGCATCTTGCCGGCCTGGAGCCGGAAGTAGAGACGCCGCGCGGGGTCCGCGGCGGTCTGCCAGTGCCGCTCCCAGATGAGCGTTTCCACGTTGTGCTGAAACAGCACGCACTCTTCCAGCCGCTCCAGGTTCGGCGCCGGAGACAGAAAATCGCAAACCACCAGGTCGAACTTCTCCGCCGCCCTGAGCCGGCCGACAGTGCTCCGCATCCCGGCCGACCGGTAACGGCTCAAGGCCACCGGGAGCCCCGCGAACAGCCCCCCCGCAAGCTGCCAGGCAAAGGCCGGCGAGCTTTTCCCAACCACGCGGTGCGGGATGGGATAGGCCCGCGAACAATACTCGGAGGCGCGGCGAACCCCCTCCTCGTTCTTGCCGTCGTCCAAGGCGACGTAGTGGATTTCATGCCGCGCGTTGAGCCGCCGCAGCATCTCCAGAGTCCGGATCTGTCCCCCGCGAGTGGTGGGGTGCAGAAAATCGGTCTTGACCCAGAGAATTTTCATAAAGGTGGCACAGCCTTCAGGCTGTGCGCATCAATCCCGTTTCCATTTTCTCGCGCCGGCCGGTCAGGAAGATCTCGCCCCACAGTTGCAGGTTCAACAGGCGCCAGATACGGTCGGTGGCGTCTTCGGCGCCCGACTGATGACGGCCGATGAGATTCTCCAGCGCCCGCCGGTCCACATAGGCCGCCAGCAATCCATCCGGCGCGCGCAGCAGGTCGAACAACGGCGCCGCGGCCGCATCGCGCAGCCAGCTCCGCAGCGGCGTCGGAAAACCCATCTTGCGGCGGTATAGAATCTCGCGCGGGACCAGCCCTTCGGCGGCTTTCTTGAAGATGTATTTGCCGGTCGTCCCGCGCAGTTTCATCTCCCCAGGCAGGCGCGCCGCGAATTCCACCAGCGGATGATCGAGCAGCGGCACGCGGCTTTCAATCGACGTCGCCATGCTCATCCGGTCCTGTTTCATGAGCAACTCGACCAGGTATGTTTTCTGGTCCGCGTACAGCAGCCGCTCGAGCGGGGAACGGTCGCCGGCGTCGAAGTAGCGGCGGAAATTCGCAGTGGCACAGCCTTCAGGCTGTGTGGCGGTCAGCAACTCCTGTTGCGCGGCCGGGGAAAAGGCGCAGTAGAAATTGTCCAGGTACAACGATTCCAGGCTGTCGCCGCAACCCAGAAAGGTGTGGCCCAGTTTGCGGCGCGCGCCGGCGCCCAGCAGCGACGAACCGGCGATCCATTGCCGGATTCGCCTTCTGAGCGCCGCCGGCAACACCCCGTAGCGCCGCGCCCAGCGGCTGTTCCAGCCATGGAAGCGGTAGCGCGAGTAGCCCGCGAACAACTCGTCGCTGCCTTCGCCGGTGAGCACCACCTTGACGTGCTCGGAAGCCAGCCGCGAGACGAAATACAGCGAAACGCTCGACGGCCAGGTAATCGGTTCGTCTTCGTGCCAGATCAGGCGGGGAAGCGCGTTGAAGAACTCGTCGCGCCCCAGAACCACTTCGCGGTGCTCGGAACCGATCCACCGGGCCACCCGCCGGGCGTAATCCAGCTCGCTGTATTCGCTTTCCCGATAGCCCACCGAAAACGTCACCACCGGACCAGGGACCATCCGTTTCATGAGCGCCGCGATGACGCTGGAATCCACGCCGCCGCTCAGAAACATGCCCAGCGGAACGTCGCTCATCAGGCGCATCCGGACCGTTTCTTCCACCCGCTGGCGGCACTCGGCGATCCAGTCTTCGTCCCGGACACAGCCTGAAGGCTGTGCTACCAGGCCACAGCCTGAAGGCTGTGCCACTATATCCCAGTAACGGGCGATCTTCGGTTCTGTGCGTTCGCCGTCCAGGCGCAGCAGGAGGTGATGGCCCGGCATCAGCTTGCGGACTCCGGCAAACAGCGTCCCCTCGTCGCTGGTGTAGCCGAAAGCCAGATGTTCGCCCAGCGCCGATTCGTTGAGCGCCGGTGAAACCCGCGGATGCTCGAACAGCGCCTTGATCTCGGAGGCGAAACCGAACCAGCCATCCCTCCAGACGTAGTAAAACGGCTTGATGCCCAGCCGGTCGCGGGCGCAAAAAAGGGTTCGGGCGCGGGCGTCCCAAATCGCGAAGGCGAACATGCCGCGGAAGCGCAATACGCAGTCCGGCCCGTACTGCTCCCAGGCATGCAGAATCGTTTCGGTGTCCGAGTTGGTCCGGTAGCGGTGCCCGGCCCGCTCCAACTCCGGCCGCAGGGCGGCATGGTTGAAAATCTCGCCGTTGTAAATCACCCACAGCGTGGCGTCTTCGTTCGACATCGGCTGGTGGCCGCCGGCCAGATCGATGATGCTCAATCGGCGATGGCCCAGCGAAATCACTTCATCCTGATACACTCCGCTGTCGTCCGGGCCGCGGTGGCGGAGGGTCTCCATCATCCGCCCGAGAACCCTCCCGGCGAACTCGTTCCCCTCCGCTCCGTTCACAAAGCCGGCAATTCCGCACATGGCCGCGGTTCCCAACCGTCAAAAAGAATCGTAGCATTCGATGGGCGCGAACCGGACTACCGCCCTCAGCCGGACCGGCAACCGCCCGCGCCAGCGCACCACAATCGCGGGCGCTTCCAGCTTCACGCCGGGCACGGGCGACCTCCAGCCATGCTGGCCCCCGAAGCCGAACTCCAATGTCCCCAGCGGCCCCACCACCAGGCAGGCGCAATCGCCAATCCGGAAACGGCGCGGCGAGAGCATCACGCAAGGTTCGCCGGGATGCCAGAACTGCTCGACCAGGTGCTCGCCTTCCGGCCCGCTCAACTCGTCCAGAATAAACAATGTGGGACAGGCCGGGCGGGGTGCCCCCTGGGCCGGGCGCCCCCCTGTCTTCCGCAACCAGACCCGCCGCCGCTGAACAAACCCGGCGAACTCGCAGCGCCCTTCGATCAGATCCCGCCGCGCGTCGCTACGCCATTCCCCGGCCGCCACCCGGGGCGGGTCGGTCCAGCGGAACGGACCGGCCGGGGCGGCCTGATCGCGCCCGTCGATCCTGAGCGTGTTGTGCGCCGCCGTGCCGCGGAACCAGGCCCGCCAGTCCGGCTCGGCGACATAGGTGTAGGTGCCCGGATCGATCAGAACCTCGCGCTCGCCCTGCCGCGCCACCAGGCTCAGCGTGTCGGAGTGGCTGTGACCGCCGCTGCCCGGCCCGAAGCCGCCCGCATCGACAATCACCTGGGTCTGGCCGCAGGCCAGTGCCGCCACACCGGCGCCGGGGAACCAGCGCGAGGCGGGAGCCGGGCCGGCGTCTGAAACCCGCTCCAACGCCGCCGGACCGATCCACCACAGGGCCTGGTCGAAAAGGTCCTCGCGCCGGCACGGCGCCCCGGCCACCACCGCGCAAGTCGCCAGCGTGGCGCGGCCGAATTGGCTGGGGTCCCCGTAGGGATGAAAAACCCTGCCGCCGTCGTCGTCGCCCAAAAACGGCAGGCGCCGCCCCGGCCCCATCAACGCCGCCAGATAGCCGGCCATCCGCTCCAGCTTTCGCAAATACCCTGCCCCGGGAGACCCGAGCACGGCGTGCAGAAGGAACATATCCAACGCGTAGAGGTGATAGTAGGACGACTGCTCGAAGTGGCTGCCGTCGTCCCGCACCTGCCGCCCCATCTCGGCCTCGACAATGACGCCGCCGCTCTGTTCCCACCGCGCGGCTTCCGGAAACCGGGCCAACAGCCGGCCCATCGCATGCAGCGCCACCGCCTCCCCCAGCAGGTGCGTGTTGGGCGAGAAGTAAATCGAGAGATTCGCCTCCAGGTGGCAGCCGTGCCAGTACAGCCACAACAGGAACCGGCGGCGGAAATCGTCCGGCATCCGATGGCCCACCAGGTGAAAAACCCAGATCCAGGACAGAGCCCGGAAGGCCGCCTCCAGGGCGCTGGCCCAGTTGATGCCCCGCTGCAGCGGATTTTCTTCCCACCAGCTTTCCAGTTCGGCGAAGATTTCGCGGAGGCGCTCTTCCCCGCCCGAGCAAACAAAGGCCTGCGCCAATACCACCAGGTGCTGATGGCGGTTGAGTTCCCAGATCAGTTTGTGATCGCCCACCCGGCCGGCGTCCAGGTAAGGGACCCGGCGGAAGTAGCTCGTCCCGGTCTCGATGCCGGAGCGGTAATCGCGCCTCCAGGCGATCCGGCTCCCGGCCTCAAACTCCAGACCGAGCAACGAAAAACGGCGCTCCACGATCCGGTCCGCCAGGCGGTCCAGCCGCTGGGCGGCGGGGGTGCCCCGAACCACCCTGGCTACCTCTTCCGGATCCGGCAACCCGCACAGGGGCGCCCGCGCCTCCGGCACCGGGCGCGGCGGAGCCAATAGCAGCCGCAAGTTCCCCAATTCCTGACGCAAACGGAACGCGATCTCCTGGCGGCTTCGCATGGTTGTCAATGGTTTCAGTATCTCATCGCACGGCTATACTATAAACACATGCCCGCCATTGAGTTAGGGGAGGCTCTGGAAAGGCTGGTGGTGGTCTCCCGAAGCCATGGCGGGGTGCCGGGCGCCCCCGCCTATGGCGACCTGCCCCAACCGGTGGAAGCTCCCGAGTTGCCCGGCGGCAAGGCGCACACTGTCGCCCAGGCCGCCGTGCGCCGCCTTCTGCTCGATTGGGGCCTGGATGGCCCGCGCCTGGGCCGTCCCGGATGGAATCCGCTCGGCGCCCTCATCCCCAGCGGCGCACACGTGCTGATCAAGCCCAACTGGGTGCTGCACTCGAATCAAAGCGGGCATGGTCTGGAGTGCCTGGTCACGCACCCCAGTTTTATCGAAGCCGTGGCCCGGTATGTTGCTCTCGCCAGGCCTTCGCGCCTGGTCATCGGGGACGCCCCGATTCAGGGTTGCGATTTCACTGCGTTGCGCGCGGCTTGCGGCCTGGACGGCATGGCCGAAAGGCTCCGCCGGGGCGCTGGCGGGGCGCCCCCTGGGCCGGGCCCCCCGGCCGACGTCCCGGTCGAGATTCTCGACTTCCGCCGCACTGTTCTGATGGGCCACAAACTGGGGGACCTCAAAGCCGAGGATCTCCGGGACCAAAAGAATTTTGTCCTCTTCGATCTTGGCGGCCGCAGTTTGCTCGAGCCGCTGGCCGGACAGAGTCGCCGATTCCGGGTCACCATGTATAACCCCGACTTGCTCCGGCGCACTCACGCGCCGGGACGCCACCAGTACCTGGTGGCCCGTGAAGCCATCGAAGCGGACGTGGTCGTCAACCTTCCGAAGCTGAAATCCCACAAGAAAACCTGCATCACCGGCGCGCTGAAGAATCTGATTGGGATCAACGGGAACAAGGAGTATCTGCCGCACCACCGCAAAGGGGGACAGTTGCGGGGCGGCGACTGTTATCCGGGCGGATCGTGGCTCAAGGGCCGGGCCGAAGATCTGCTCGACCTGGCCAACCGGCGGCGGCCGGGCATGCTTCAGCGGCTGTTTGCCCGCGCCGCCGACCTCGTCCGCCGCGGGGCGGTCGAATTGGGTGAAAACGGGGACCTGGAGGGGTCCTGGCACGGCAACGATACGGTCTGGCGCACCTGTCTGGACTTGCAGAGAATCCTGCGCTACGGCCGCGCCGACGGGACCTTGAGCGATTCCCCGCAACGCCTGGTCCTGACCATCACGGATGCCATCGTCGGCGGAGAGGGGGAAGGCCCTCTGGCCAACACCCCGGTCCCCAGCGGTTTTGTGGCGGGAGGCCTGAATCCGGCGGCGGTGGAATGGGTGCAGGCACGTCTGATGGGATTCGATCCGGCCCGCATTGCCCTGACGCGCGAAGCCTTTGGCGCATTTCCCTACCCGCTCGTTGGCTTCTCCGCTTCGGACATCCAGGCCCGCCAGGACGGCCTGGACGTGCCGCTTGAGAAAGTATGCCCCTTGGATGGACGCGCATTTCTACCCCCCTCGGGCTGGCGCGGCCACTGCGAACTTCAGACCGCAACCGCCGGGTGAGCCAGGCGGCGCCGTGGAGACCATGCGAAACCTCCGTATGACCGGGCCGGGGTCGGATACATCCGACCCGAAAGGCTCCGACACCAGGCCGTCCCGGTCGGGATTCTCGACTTCCGCCGCACCGTTCCGATGGGCCCACAAGTTTGGGGATACCAAAACTGGGGATCTCCGCAACCCAAGGAATCTTGTCCTTTTCGATCTTGGCGGCCGCGGTTTGCTCGAGCCGCCGGCCGGACAGCGTCGCCGATTCCGGGTCGCCATGTACAACCCCGTCCTGCTCCGGCGCGCTGAAGAATCTGATTGGGATCAACGGAAACAAGGAGTATCCGCCGCACCACCGCAAAGGGCGACAGTTGCAGGGCGGCGCCAGCGCCAATGGTGGTATGGCTTTTAGGCCGTGCATCAGGCCAACCTCGCCCCCGGCGGCGACCGGGGATGCTTCGGCGGCTGCTTGCCAGCCGAGCTGAACTCGTCCGCCGCAGGGCGGCCGGATGCGCCGACGGGGCCTTGGGCGATTCCCCGCAACGCCTGGTCATCCCCGTACGGGTCGGATATATCCGACCCCTGCGTTCAGCCGCGCTTGGAGACTCTCAACAGGATTTCCGTTTCAATGGGTCACGTTGTCAAACGTGGCGGTGCTCAACGCCCCGTTGTTGTGCGCGCACACGGCCAGTCCCACATACACCGTGCCGGCCATGGGAATGGCCACCGCCCCCCCCAGCGCATTCCAGCTTGTTCCAT
>Ga0315288_10012068_pt1 | contig 10869 bp, 8 predicted proteins | sample YL17G11_20_MG_FD_203454 | JGI IMG/M metagenome (GOLD analysis project Ga0315288, IMG submission 203454) | Sediment microbial communities from Yellowstone Lake, YNP, Wyoming, USA - YL17G11_20 | ecosystem: Environmental > Aquatic > Freshwater > Lake > Sediment | place: USA: Wyoming | collected...
ATGCTGAATTCTCGGGCGAGGCATCGTAGCTCCAAGGCATTGCGACGTCCGAGACAGTACAGCAGAATTGTCTTGAGGATCCTTTGACGTTGCGCCGTAGTGATGTGTTGTGGAAGGGAGATTAGAAAGAGGAACAACTGTTCCTTGAGCATCGAATCGGCCCCCTGGGTTTCATTGTGTTGAGGCCTGGCTTTATACCCAAGGTCAAATCAGCAATGCAAGAAAAAAGTGATCTATTGGACGTCGTCGGGATCCTTTTTCTCCGGCGAAGGTGCGCCACCCTGGATTAAATTCCCGTCGTCATCCAAAAGATCCCAGAACGGCACAACGTGTCGACCTTCTTGACACTCTACCTTTAGGTTGCGGGACGTGATGCCTCGGACTATTCCCTGCAAAATCTTGTCGTTCCGGCGAAAATGGACCGGCTGCCCGACTTGGAATTTATTCAAAATCTCTCGGATCTTATCCTTCAGGATCCGGCTGGCCCGGAAGTTCAGGAGCATCAGTTCATCGACTCGGAGGTGATCCAACGGAACCTCTACTTCGTGGCCTGTCCGCAAAGGCGTAAAGTTACCACCAACCGTGCTTTGCCGAATACACGGAAAATCAGTACCCTGGAGTCCCCACTGCTCGCAGGATACTTTGCTCCGGGGACTATTCTTGAGAACAAGACCTGGAGCTTCTCGGTACCACCGACAGTTGCGACAAGCATACAGACCAAACCCCATGATACTGTTACGACTGCATCTCCGATCCCCCGGAAGATAGTGATAGGTCCGTTTTCCTTTATACCAAGCTTCTCCTCGGTCATGCCGACGGTTTCGAGGTGTTTCAGGCTCTGGGGTTTGGTCGATCTGGTCGATCTGTTCCCGGGCCTGCTGGACCGACGGGATCGGGGGAGGGCCTCGACGGCCAGGACGTCCTACAAAACGAGTCGCCATGGTGTTGTTTTACAGGATCGTCACGGAGATCCTTTTGTCCGGAGATGCGGATACCGCCCGTAGACCTCGCGCTTGACAAGCCCCGCGATCCAAGTCGCGAGACCTAGGCGTCGGCCCGTAGGACCCCGGAGATCATTCGCGATGAACTGGGCCGCGAGTTTGATAGGGGGCGGCAGTTCGATCATGACGTTGACGGGTTCGTTGTTCTCTAGTTTGCCGTCGCGCTTGAGTGTCATCCACTCGACCACGATGTTGGCCAAGGTAAAGATTCGTTCCCGTGCCTTCGGGTCCGAGTACGCGATCTTGACGGTATCGTCCGCGAGACCTGCCCGCCCCGACATCAACAGGTTGGCGATCTGGTGGACGGCCTGGTGGCAGTTGGCGCAAAGGGATCGTAGAGGGCCTTCTTGACCCCCGGCGGCTTGCGGGACCTCATGGTGGTCGTGCTCCAAGGTCGAGGGGATGGGATCCTGGCAGACCCGGCAGACCACGACTTCGAGCCCGGACTTGTGTTTTCGGCGGTCTCGATGTCGTGCCGCCAGGACAGCCTTGGCCGAAATCACAGCAGGACGATGGCTTGCCGGCGGACCAGATCTTCGAGGTTGCTGCTCCGCAGGTTCTCGATCGTGACATCCGAGCGCTTCAAGGGATCGACCTCTTCCCAGCCGGACAGCAAGATAGGGGCCGGCTGCATGGTCTTGCCAGTCTGTGGATTGTAGACCGGGAGGAACGTCAACTGAACCTGCCCACTGATCATTGGGGCCTTCTTGAAGATGACGCGGCCTTCCGCCAGGGCTTTCACAAGTTTCGCCGATGCCATGGTGTTCTCCTGTCGAGGAAGAATCCTCAAGGTTCAAATAAGCTGCATTGACGCTGCTCAGGTATTCTCGTTTTTAGTCTGACGGTTGCTCTTGTCCAAAAGATTACGGGGGATCGAGAAGTTGATGTGGATGGATCCGTCAGGTCCGACGCTGGCGCCAACCCCCATGCTGGGTCCCTGTTTACCCTTCCCTTTGCCTTTGCCTTTGCCTTTATCCCCGCCGGCCTGACCTTCCGGGGTCAGGGCGATCATCGAGGTCCCGCCCATCGACTGTTGGAACTGCTTGGTGAGGTCGTTCCACGCGGCCTTGCCGGACTTCACCATGTCGGCCCAGTAGGCAACGCCCGCCTGCAACTGCGCGGCATTGTACTCGGTGGATTGTTTGGCCATTCCGTCGAACAGCCCCGAGGCCATGCCCTTGACCTCTGGACCGAGATTGGTCGCCATCTGGATCGAGACAGCTTTTGATTGTTCTGGGCTTAATTGCGGGAGCACCACGGTGGTGCCCTTGGAGGTAACAGATGCGGATTTACCAGCCCCTACCCCGACGCTCTCGGCGGTAGGCTTGGCTCCCGCAATGTCCGAGGCTTTCGGTTGCGCCTGGAACTCACTGAATTTTAGATTTGGTTGAGTCTTAGAGGCCTCCAAAAAAGCCCTATACTCCGGTGTCCCGGCCGTCGGAGCCTTGGCCGATTGAGCAGCTTTTAATTTTTCTAGGATTCGAGCAGAGGCGTCTTCTTCAGATTCTGTTTTGCCGTGCAGACCCTTCAGACGAAATTTGTCCTCCTTGGCCATACCCTTGGCGATGCCTTCAAGATCATCTGCTGAAAACCCTTCTAATGATTTGGAAAACTGGATGAACCCGGCGGTTCCTTCCTTTATGTTCCCGTCCAATACCCCTAGGGCCCGACCTAATCGACCATGCTCTATGACCAAGCTATCGGTGAACTGTTTCGCCGCCGCCTCTTGAGACTCTGTCATGATCCCCATGACCGAATTCAGTTTGTCGGCGGCGATTTTGTTCAGATCGATGAACCCCGTGAGCCACTTGTCCAGCGCCGGAATACCCTTTTCTGTAAACGGAAGGAGCCCTTCAGTCCATTTTTCGACCGCTTTGGATCCCTCGACCATGGCGGTCCCGATAGCATACCCACCGGTGGCTGCTGCCAAAACCGCACCAGCCTGCCCGATGTTCCCCGCGGCCCCCGCGCCGCCAACGGCCCCGCCCATACTGGTGGCCCCGCTGGCTATTCCGCCGACGGCTCCCCCGGCTTTGCTGGCAAGACCCGTCATGGCACCGGTCTGGATGAGCTGCATGACCCCACTGGTCGTGCTTCCGAGGGCTCCAAGGACCGCAGACTTCCAGGGATCCTGGAGCCATGCCTGAGCCCATTTGCTGATAGAACCGGAAATTCCATCCTGCGCTTGATTGACCGCCTGGACGTAATCCTGGGTTTGGCTTCGGAGATCTGTAACACTTGGGGGCTTACGATCCGCGGAGGCTGCTTTGAGGTTCTCAATTTTACCCGCGACGTCAGCCCAGGTCTTCTTCCCTTGAATCGCCAAAGTCGCGGCCGTAGCGGCGGCGTCGTCCATGCCCCAGATCCGCTTCAAAAGCTCGCGACCTTCACTACCGCTGCCGTACTGCTTCATGAGCCGAAACATCTCTTCGTTGCCGGCTTCAGTCCCGCGGAGCAGTTCCTCGGTCATGTACGAGGCCGAGAGATTTCCATACTCCTTGTAGTTCTGAGCCATGTTTCTGAGGCCTGTGAGCTGGTCGCTAGACAGATCCTTCATGGTCTTGGGAAGTGCTGCCTTGAAGGCATCCATAGAGGTGGCCGCGGCTTTACCTAGACCTTTGACCTGGTCCAGGAGCTTGTCGCCTGCCACATACTTGGCCCAGTCGGGTGCGGCCCCTCCCGAGATGATGTCGGTGAGGCCCTTGGCCGCCTTCATGGACATCTCGTAGGTGGCGCCCTGTTTCTGGGCCGCGGCGGCAACGTTGCCCATGACCTGGGCGGTTTGTCGCAGGTTGAAATTGTAGCCCTGGAAGCTCGATTGAGACTCCAGGACCATTTTGGTCAAGTCCCCCATGTTGAATCGCAGGTCCTTGTTGGCCTGCTGGAGTTCATGAAGGGCATCGTACATCCCGGCCATGTCGTCCATGGTCTGCTGGGTGCCCTTGTTGAACTTCGCGGAGGCCTCGGTGGTGGCCCGGACCAATGAATTGGTATCGGTCTGGAGAACTTTCGATAGGAACCCGATGTCCTCGGAGGCCTGGCCGACGATCTGGGCCATGTTCCGGTAGTCATTGGTCGTGAGTCTCAGATCTTGTCCCAACGACTGGAACATCTCGTGGGTTTCGTCGACTGAAATGCCCAGCTTGGCATTCTTCATGGTCGCGGAATCGATCGCGTTGTCCCAGGCGCCCATGCCCTTCCGGACATTGTTGAGGGTCTCGTAGTATCCCCCACTGGTGTCCCCAAGGTATTGCAACTGCACGGCCGAGAGTTTCGCACGTTTCTCTAGGTTATGAAGTGCAAGAGAGAATCCTCCGACCCCGACGGCTGCGCCCACGAGCTTTGCGGCCAAGAATTTGAACCCCGTGGCCGCGATGCTGTTGTGTTTGTTGAGCTGATTCATCTGCTTGTTGGATTCATCCAGCTCTTCATTGACCTCCTTCATTTCTCCACGGAGCCGCGCCATCTTTTCTTTTTGCTTCTCCATGATCTTGGTCATCTTCTCGGCGTGGGCCTTGTCTTTGTATTCAGCCTTCTCCTTCAACCGCATCAATGCAACATAGCGGTCGTATTCTTTATCAAGTTTCTTTTGAGCGTCGAGTTGCTTCAAGACAAGTTTTGAATTCACCGAAATTACGTCGTTGAAGCCTTTGACCTGGCCGGCGGCGTCCGCGATGATACTCCCGATGGTGCCTTGGCCGCCCCTTTGAGCCTCGGAGGCGGCGTTGTGGATCAAGGCCGCGGCTACGCTGTGGAGAGTTGCTTTGCCGGTAGGTGCCACCATCAACGAAATCGCTTACTCTGGGCGATCTGTTCCATCGCCCGCTTCAACCGTGGGTCATCTTGGTCGTCAGGTTCTTCCTTCACATCAACTAAGCGTTGCTTCTCGGTCTCGTGCTTCGCGACCTCCCGCATGGTGTCGGTCGCCTGGTTGACAAACTGGAGGAACTGATCCGGTGGGAGATCCCCAAGCTCCACGACTTGCTCGCCGGCCTTCGGGACATACTCGCCGCCCGCGATGGCGCCATCGGTCCCGATGGCAAACATCTTCTGGAGACCCTTGAGGATCTCGGGGTTGATCCCCAGGGCCAAGGGGATGAAAGCGTCTTCAGGGATCACCGAGGACTGCTTGTCCCCCGACATCCTCTTGACGTCATCGCGGGACCACTGGACCCCCAGGATCTTCGACAAGGTCTTGAAGAAGTCCTCTTCGCGGCGTTGGAGCCAGTAGGCCGTGAATTCGAGGAGTTCCTCGTTGCCCGACAGTTCACGAAATGTCGGGTCCGTCGGTAGAACTCCGGTTCGCGATATGACGTACCCACGGACAGCTAACGCGGGATCCTGTTCCGTGAGCCTTATGGCAAAGGGCTGGCGACCTCCGCGACGATCTCCATGGTGCAGCCATGCCATTGGCAAAACGGCAACTGAATGTCACGGGTCCCTGGGGTAGTCCTTGGTACGATCAAGAGTTCATGACCGCAGGCTTCTTCTGGGCATCGGAACCGGGTCCGTTGGTGCGTCGGATCATCCAGGTAGCTGGTGACCTCCCCGGCGTTATCGAACTTGTCCCGGTAGGCTTGGCTAAGCCGTTGAGCCAGTTCGGTCCGGCCCTCGTCGTTGACGAAGTCGAACAGCCGGGCCGCCGCGAGGTACCGGATGCCTCGGGGCGGTCGCATGTGGTCCGTGATGGTGACGCCAGGGGGCGGTTCCACCCCCATGACCTGGTAGGTCGGAGATCCATCGATCGCGACCACCGAGTAGGTCCCGATGACCGTCTGGGAAATGATGACCCGTTCGGTCGGGGTATCGGTCAGTTGGTCGGCCAAGCGGGCCGCCGTCGCGGTGTCCGCGGGGGTCAACAGCGCCATGGTCCAGCGGTGGCCACCCACAAGTACATCCACGGTCTTGATGGATTCGACCCCTAGGTCCAGCCGGAGCTTCGTCAGGATGGGGTGTTCAGGTCTTTTCGTACCCGGTTGGACCCTGGGGACCTGGGGACCCCGGGGCCGTCCCTGTGGGGCTCCTGGGGGCTCCTGGGCCATTATTTCGTCGTGGTCATCGGGCAAGGGCGTGGCGGATTCTTGTTGGAGGGCCTCCCCGACCATGTTGCCGATGAAGCTTTGTTGTGAACGATCGGGCCGGCCCCCGGGGGCTTCTCCAGGCATCGGGAGATCTGTCGGGCGGGCACCTTGGTCAAAAGAATAGCCCTTGGATGGATCCAGAGGAGCCCCGAGGGGCACCCCCGTGATGTTCGAGACCCGCTCGCGGACTTCCTGGGCGGTGCCTTGGGCGATCTGCTGGATCTTACGTTCCGCTTGGGATTGTCGGGCTTGGGTTGCCTGGCGGCCGGCGGCCTGGCGGATTTTCTCGGTCGTCATGGTAAAGGCTCCTAAGGTTGTCGAACTCCCAGTCAAACAGAACAAAGTCACGGTCTAGCAGTTCGGACGGTACAATCAGGACGTAACGGTAATGGCGGTACCGGAGGACAGGACCACAGGGTTGCCCGAGGGCCTCGGGGTAGATCGATAGAACCTTCTGATGAACCTCGGCGAAGACTTCGAGGTCTAGGCGATCCTGAAACTCTTGATCGGCGACCCCGAGGACCAGGGCTTGGACCTGCCAACGGGATCCGGACAAAGGTTTGATTTGACCCAGGACTTGCCCGAGACCATTCGGCGCCCAGAAGGATTCCAGGACCACGGGGATCCGGCAGATACCATAGGGTTCGGCGGGGAGGTGATCCGGGATCATTGGGATCCCTTTACAGGATCGAGATCAAACGGTACGGGTACGTTGCACGTACATCATGCCCGACGTGGTGGTGTAGAGACCATCGCCGTCGGACGTGGCTTCGGACTCGGTCCGGGCCGTAAACCAACATCCCGCGTATCTCCAGACCCGGTAGAGGGTAGCGCCGCGGAACAGGTATTCGTAGCAGGTGAACGGGCGGTCCTGGTCACAGAGGTCATTCCAGACCGCTGGGTAGCCCAGGGCCAGTTCCAATTCCTGGAACCATACCTCAACCCGAGTCATCGAGAGGTTGAACCCCGTGGCCTTGCCGGGCACGATATCGACGGGCCGGCCCCAGGTCACATGCGACAACTCGTAGACATGGACAGCTTCTCGGGTATAGGCGCCCTCAGGACTGAAAGACTTGATCCTACCCACGATGTTGCCCCCGACCACGATGCTTAACCCGTGGTAGGTTTTGGTCGTGGGGGCATCCGGGACTGAGAAGTCCAAGGGCTTCACGCTGATACCGAAAGCATTGGTTCCGTATGGACTAACAGAGGGCATAGCCTACTCCTGGTTCAAATCTTGGCTCCGGGCGCCAGGTAATATCTGTACCACAGCCACAAGCGCAAAACTTTTCAGGCATCAATTATCCTCGTAAGAGCCCAAAATCTTGACTATTCACGGAATATAAACCGAAAATTCGTTTTACCGTTGACAAAAGCCAGTAACAATAAAACATGTGGAATAGCGTGATATCGGTATCATCTCGAAACACCACGATGTCGGCGTCGGGATCAATCGGCCGCTCGTTTCCATTCTTGTCTTGGAAACGGCCAACAACCCCGCGGGTCACCAACGAGGACACGGCCCCGATGACGAAACCTTTGATCAATCCGACACCAGCCTGCGCCGACGGCACCACGATCCCGATCAACGCGGTGTCGACCTGGTTCCTGATGGACTTGGTCACGTACTGCTTCTGGGTCATGGCGTTGATGGCCTTGAAGTCTGCCGCGAAACTGTCGGTGGTCTCGTCCTCTTCGATCCGATACACGCTGCTGCCCCGATCCGTCAGGAACACGACCTGGTTGCCACCCAACGTCAGGTTGCGAGGATCCTCAAGATCCCCGTAGGTCTCGATGGTCTTGAAGCCCGCGAGACTCTTCCGCAGGATGGTATCGCCGGGACTCTGGAAGCTCGCGACCAACGCGGCCACAGCCCCCGCGACGAAACTACCGTCGAGCGTCACCGTGATGGTTGAGCCGTCTTCCAGCCGGATGTCCCGAGTCGCCTGGGTCGACCCCACAATGATACGGGTTCCATGCGCCGGACTATTGCCGAACACCTGCAAGGTGTTGCGACTGTAGTACACGATGGTCCCGGGGGTCTCGGCGTTACCGATCTGGGTCCCGATGGGGCACCCGACCCAGCACAGGCGCTCTCGACGCTCAAACGGGTCATTCATCTTGGTGACGCTGTTGAGTGCGGCCCCGAGGCTGCTGAACTGTCCCAACACCGTGATGTCGGTGATGCGGCGCGGCGCCTCCGAGGCCAAGATCGCCTCGGTGAAGTCCGCGTCGGTGTAGATCCCGTCGTCATCGGGGTCCTGGACCTGGATGAAATAGATCCCTGGGACCCCGTTGTCCCACGCGATCTCGTTCATGACGTACAGGTGGTTGTCCACGGACGCGGGAGACAAGAACTGCCGACCATCCTGACGGTCCAGAATGAGCGTCGGGGTGTTGTACGACTCCGGAGGCCGCAAGAACTTCGCGGTCAAGAAGTAGGTCTGGCCCGGATCCGGCTCAGCGCTGCGCCAGTTGTAGTTCACGACGATGGCTTCGCCAGGGTCAGACAGGAACGTGATGTAAGGGGTCCCGTTGATCCACGTATGGGTCACGGGAGTAGACCCCGCGAGTTTCACCACCGAGTTCACATCGATGGGGAGTTGATTCAAGATCACGTATTTGGTGTTCGGCGATCCCGTGACTGTTCCGTTCACATCAGTCAGGATCTTGTCGGACTCGATGGTCTCGGCGGTCCTCTCGGTCAAGGACCAGTCGATCACACCGGACTGAATTGTCGCAAAGGTCTGTTTGTCGTTGGCGGCATGGCGATTACCGTTGGTCGCGGCCAAGTGGAACAAGTTGCGGGCCGCCAGCAGGACGTTGTTCGGCAGGCTGAAGTGCCCGTCGAGAAACGCCGGATTGGTCACGGCCAGGTCATTACCGGTGGCCGCCCAAACCCCGAACTTACCTTCTGGCGTATCAGTCACGAAGGTACCCTCGGCGTGGCCGACTCCGGTCGACGGAGCCGTCGCGGCGGTCACATCGACCCGGTAGTTCCGGTTGTCCTTGGCCTGGTACATGATCTTCGGGGCCTTGGCCTCGATGGTGAATTCATCCCCGATCGCGAAGTTACCCGCGGCCACCGGAAATACCACCCCGATCTTGACTCCCTTGGAAAGTGTTTGAGTCAACGACGATACTGTGGCTTCATCGGCCACGAAGGTCCCGTTGATCCCAACGTGATCTCCGGCCTCACCCCAGACGAACGTGGCGGTCCGGGTCCCCGGTACCGTATTGGTCTTAGCCGTACAGATCAACGTGTAGTTGGCGTTGTAGGTCCCGGCGAACGCCGCGGTTGCCGCGATATCGAGGCCGGACCCCGTGGTTCCGGTGTTGGCTACATCAGCCACAGGATCGAGGATCATGGCGAACTGATTGGAGTTGTCGTACCGGACATCCTTCTCGATGAGACCTGGGCCTTCCCCGTAGAAGGTCCATTTGTCGCTGACGATATAGCCCGGGGTTGCTCCGACCCCAAGGCTCAGTTGAAGCTTGAGCCCGAGTTCGAGATCCGGGGTATCGGATCCAACGGTGTCGTCCGTGACCACGAAGACCGGCTTCGTCCCGCTGGTATGCAGCGGGGTATTAGGCAACGCTGTATTGCCTGGACTCGCAGCTTGGCCGCTCCACTCGCACGTAACCGCCCGCGCTACGCCCCCCGACATACCCGTGTGGGTAAAGCCCACGTTCGTGACGGTGTCGGTGATCGTGACGTTCTGGTAGCTGCCGTAGTCGTCGGCCGTGAGGGTCACGGTGGCGGCGCCGCCGGTCGTCGCGGTGATCTTGAGGCCGGTCCCAACCCCATTGATCGCCGCGATGCAGGTATCTCGAACATCGTCCGCCGAGGTATCACCTGAAACATCAACCTGGACATGGCCAACCGCCACGCCTGTCCCTACCGTGTCGAACTCGAAGATCACGGGAGTATTCCGACCGTCTCCGATCGTGAAGGTCTCGCCGTCCACGAGGCTAGCCTTCGCGATGGTCGTGAGGGACCCGGTGGCCAACACCCCAGGAACTACTGTCGTGACGTTCACCAGATATTTTCGAGCATAGAGATGAGCAAACTCCGACGCCGTGGCCCACGCAACCGTCCCGGTCCCGGTGTTGCCAGGATCCGCCACGATGGTCCCAAGGGTCGAGACCGGGTGAAGGTTAGCGGTGGCGGCCAACGGATCCGTCACGTTGGTCTCGATGAAGAAGTGGGTGTATTCTCGATACTGAGGAGTATCCACGTTGTTTCCGAGGGATACGATCTCTCGGAGGTCCTCCACAGGGATTACGTCCTTGACGTCTCGGCTGTTGGACTGGTAGTCCAAGTAGTACGTCGCGGTCGAATCAAACACCTCGGTGTTGATGAGGATCTGGATCAGACCCGTGCCCGTGAACGACCACTGGTCGCGTCGAACCTCGGTGCCGTCGGCTTTGAACAACCGGGCGGCCTGCTGGTCACCGTTGCTAGGATACGGCAACGTCGCGACAAACGGCGCGATCGACGAGAAGGTCAAAGACTGAGCAAAGATGAACGACCTCTTGATCGGGAGATTCGTCCCCATGGCCAGGCGACTACCACGGCCGATGTAGCAGGGGATACGAGCTTCAGGAGCAAGCTGACCCGGCTTCGGGGTGATCAGTTGGCCGATGTAACTTCCCGGCGGAACGTAGCGGGTCGCGACCAAGGTAGATGCGGTTGCCATCTCAAGCTCCTTGCAAAGTCATCACCAAAATAAGGTGGATCTCACCACTACAACGTAACCGTGATAGCCTGCTGGGCCGCTACCACG
>Ga0315288_10012071_pt1 | contig 10867 bp, 16 predicted proteins | sample YL17G11_20_MG_FD_203454 | JGI IMG/M metagenome (GOLD analysis project Ga0315288, IMG submission 203454) | Sediment microbial communities from Yellowstone Lake, YNP, Wyoming, USA - YL17G11_20 | ecosystem: Environmental > Aquatic > Freshwater > Lake > Sediment | place: USA: Wyoming | collected...
GCGGTCGCCTTCGGCCTCCATCAACATGAGCTGGAAGCGCCACGGGCCGTCGTGCAGTTCGCTGCGTGCCCAGACATCGTTGATCGGCGGATCGAGGAACTCGCCTGTCGGCCAGGGAGCGAGGTGAGGCGGGTCGGGCTGCTTCGTCTTGAACAACTGCCAGTCGGACAAGCGCTTCTGCACAGCCAATTGGTCGCGGCGAAGGACTAGGATGTCAATGTCCTCATGCGCCCGCGTGGTCCGGCCTACGAACAGGTCGAGCGCCCACCCTCCGGCTATCCACCAGGGGACGGGGATGCCACGGAGGATATTCGCGGTGTCGTCTACCGAGAGCGGTGACCAGTTGTGGGGGTCGAGGTTCACGCGGGAGCCCCTGGGCGTGCCGTGCTCATGACGAGCCTGCGTTCTGTCCGGCCGGTAGCCACCAGGCGGGCGCTCCTCCGTCTTCGAAGTCATGTGTACTCGTGATGACCTCGATCAGGTGCAGGGATGCGCTCAGGTGCTGGGGATAGTGCTGCTGGGTCCACACGATATCGGCTGGCAGGACCATGGCAACATAGAGGTTGTATAGCGGCCAAAAGCCATCGGGCGGATCGCCTCCGAAGTACCCCACGACTTGCCCGAGCGCGTAGTCCGGGCTCAATGGCGCTCCGAAGAACGCTATCTTGAAGAAATCGTCTATGGGATCGCCCCAGTCGCACCGGTTGAAGTCCACTGCCCCAACGAGCACCTCGCCTTGCACGATGAGGTTCCCGGGATGGTAGTCACCGTGGCGGAATGTCGTGGGCCGGTCCTTGAGAAGATCGAGATGCGCCGCCACGTATTTCTCTGCCCGGTCTTGGCCTCGGAATGAGAGCCCTGACTCCTGGACCAACCTCTGGTGACGCACGTACTTGTCCCCACGGACGGCGTAGTCATCAACTCGGTCTGCCGGCGCGAGCGCGCAGTGAATCTTGGCGAGCTCTTCGCCTGCTTGATGACCGACCGCATACTGCTGAGCAGGCGTCATCTTCGGCAGGACATCCCGAGCGCAGTCGCCAGGGAGATAGGCCAGGACCATGAAGCAAACGCCTTGTTCCGGGCTCGTGTCGAAGCAGATGGGCCGGGGACAGGCTACGCCTGTTTCCGAGAGCCGCGATACGAGCTCGAAGTCCGCCCGCCGGGCGCGCTCCTCGGCGATGTCACTCACGCGAAGTAGGTAGCCGGTCCCGCTGTCTGCCCGCAGCACATACTTGCGGTCGGCCGAGTAGCCCTTGTCCAAGAATCGGATGTCCACGACCGGCTCAGGCAGATTCGCCTTTCCGATCAGTTCTTCGGCAAGACCAAGCTCTGTCGCACTCCGTTCTGACAACTGACCTCCACCCGCGCCCTCGCGTACCAGCGAGAGGATGCGCTCGATGAGGACGCCCTTCTTCTCCTGGTACGCAGCCCGGTCCGTAGGATGCCGGTGCGCAAGGCCAAGCTTTAGTGTCCGGTATTCGTCGCGGGCCTCGGGATGCTCGCGCAGGTAGTCCCGGAAGGCCACGTGGGTGAACCAGCATTCGGTGCCGAGTTCGGCGATGTTCAGATGGTGGGTTGATCTGTTGTCCGGGAGTCGCTTCACGAAGTAGAGTCGCCCCGGCATGTCATTCTCGGCTTGGTGGACATAGCCGAGGGCCGCAAGCGCCCTCTCAAACGAGGCCACGTCAGCCATATCGCGCACGGCGACCACGATGTCCAAGATCGGCTTTGCGTCCAGGCCCGGCACAGCCGTGCTGCCGACATGCTCGATGCACACGACCCGGTCCCCAAGAGCGCGTTTCAGCGCCGAGGTCTCCTGCCGGAACAGATCGGCCCAGGCGGCCTGGTAAGGGACGAGCCTGACGAGATGTCGTTCGCAGCCGAGCATTCCGGATGCACTCCTACCAGTTCCACCAAAACGCTGTCGCGTCGTCGGCGCCTTCTTCACCGCCGGCGGAACGATACAGCGCCATGGCCGCCTCGTGTCAGTCGTGTTGTCCACCTAACCTGGCGGTACCTCGCCGCAGTTGGAGCGAATCTATATCGGTGGCCTCTATCATAATCTCGAATTCCTTCGTGAGTGTTTCAAGCTCGCTGACCAACTCCTGTCGACCTTTTCCGGTCAGAGGGATTTCCAGGATTCTATTGTATCGCGTCAGGAAATCCTGAGGGAGCCTGTTCATGGTGGCGTAGGCCTGCTCCACGCGCTTGGCAGCTGGATCGTAACGCTCGTTAAGGGCGAATACGATGGTCATTAACGCTTCGAGCAGCCTCTCGAGGTGGAAGTGAAAGGCCGTATTCCCAATTCCCCTGTCGACATAGTTCCTCATATCACCAAGTGACTCTTTGAGGATTGGTAGGCTTTCCCGCAGTAAGGTTTGCTTTAACCGCGGGGGATAGGGGTAGAGTTCCGACTTCATCCGATGGAGGACTCCTTCAGGGTCCAGAAGAATTATCGAGTTTTCCAAGAGTCCAAGCATGGTATGCGCGCGGAATCTCAATCCGGGAAAGGAGGTAGAACCTTCCTCAGACACCCTTTGAATAACCGTCCTGATCCAGTCGATGGTGTTCCATCCGACGTCTATCAGCACCCCGTGCTGACGGAATCTATCTCCTGTTGGACACCATTGGTTATCCCAGATGGGGGATTGGTGGTCGATGTGCAGTTCCGTCACTCCGTCAATCATCTCAAATGCCCTCAGTCGGTTCTCCGGGGTGATAATGTCAGGATGACACAAGACGTAGAGATCAATGTCCGACTGCTCATCGAACGTTCCCATGGCGTAGGAGCCGAAACAGAGCGCACCCTTGATGGCATCAATACCCGACAGAGCCGTTATAACCGTGTCAATCCTGGCGTGAAGCAAATCGTTCTCACTTGGCATCTTCTTGCTCCGGTGTCACGGGTGCTGTGTGCGATCTTTCGCTACGCAAACAACAAGATGGTTTCATATCAACGACCAGCAATCACGCAGCCTGCGAATGGTCATGCTTGTTTCCCGTGGAGCCCCAGCGGCCGGGGGAGAGCACGGATCACCACGAAGTCTGGGATGCGCCAGACGTGATCTGTGTCTGGGCTGCGCTCGAAATCCGGCGTTGGCTCAAGGAGCGCGTCGACCACGAATCCGGCTGACGCCAGCGCGCTGATGTACCAGGAGAGCGGCCGGTGGTAGTGCCGGGTCGGCCCCCAGAAGTCGTACACCTCGGAGCGGATGGTCAAGTAGTCATCGACCGGCTTCCACAGCTTCCTGCCGGAGTCATCTCGCGTCCAGGACCACATGACAAAGCTGGGGTGGGTGATCGAGAACACGAGCCGCCCGGGGGGGCGCAGCAGGCGGCGGAACTCGGTGAGCGCCACATCGACGGCAGGGATATCCATCAGGACCGTATTGGATACGATGCCATCGAACGAGTTGCCCTCCAGTGGCAACGGCGAACACAGATCAGCCTGCGCGAACCGGATGCTCACGGAGGCGCTCGCCGCCCGCTCTCGCGCGCGCACGAGCATCTGCTCGGCGGCGTCGATCCCAACGACGCGAGCGCCCCGCTCCGCGAGCTCCACGCTCAGCCATCCCGGCCCGCACCCAGCGTCCAGAATGTCTTGGCCCGCCACCTGACCAAGCAGTTCGCGCACTGCTGGGTCACGACGTGCTGGTGACGCCAGAAGCTGCCGCTCACCAGGCGCGCATCATAGTCCGCCGCAGCCGCGTTCCATAGGGCTATATCATCCGTGTCACACATGAGTCCCCCCGGCCAACGTTCACTCGCGCCGCAAGCTTACCATCTGACAAGGCCGACTGCCAACTCCGCTCAGACGCGCGCCGAGTCGCCGGGGTAGCGGCGCATGGCTCTCGCGAGATGCGTGCACGAGCACGGCCGCGCCCGTGGGCAGGCCGAGACGGCGCAGATCGTCAGCCAGAGCCTGTGCCGCAGGACCTTCGGGGAAATCGCAGCGTGGGCGCAACATCACTTACCCCTTGCCCCCCGCTCTAGGCTACGCCAGCCGCAGCGCCCGCGCGAGTTCCGACGACTCGTCCAGAATCTTGAAGAAGTTGCACGTCCGGTCAGCGTGCCGGTACCCTATGTTCGTATACATCAGCACGGCCCGGTGGTTTCTCCAGCTGACGCTGAGGGCGGTGTGGCGACACCCAAGTCGCCGCATCTCCTCGAGCGCGGTCGCGAGCAAGAAGCTTCCCAGCCGCTGCCCTCGGAATGGGTCGGAAACGTGGAGCGCCAAGCAGAAGCACCAATCGTCGGCCTCCGGCGAAGGTGAGATTTGGCCCCTGTCCATGATGCAGTGGCCCAGTTCCTCTGGTCCTCGCATGGCTTGTACTCTCAGGCGCGGGCCGTCGGTCCAGACCAACTCGAGTCTGCACTCCGGGGCGGGGGGCTGTGGTACCGGGGGCACGAAATCACGCCACGTCAGGAGTAGCTCGCTCCCGCGCTCCTGAAACCCGGCCATGCCAAACAGCGCCCGCACGTGACCGATGTGCTCTGAGAGTTGGGCTCCATCGGGGAAGTAGTAGAACGGGTATGGGTAGGACCCATTCCACGCGGTGATCACCGTGCACTCCTGTTCGCGCGCCCAGGCCTCGGCCCAGTCGAGCAACAGCTTCCCCACCGGGCGTTCCCCCGGACGATAGGCGAGAAAGCGGATCGTCCCGGGCCCCACGGGCGGACGATAGTCGAGGCCGGCGGCGACGATGCCGACGTGAACGAAGCCACGCACACCGCCCGGCTCGGCCTGGGCCACCATGAGACGCTCGTCCCGCAGGTGCTGAGAGGCCAGGCCCTCCAGGTCCGCGAATCGGTCGGGCGGCACCGGATGGCACTCCGGCACGGGAGCGATGAGATCGTTGTAGCACTCAGCCACACCGGCCGCCATATCGGATGCAAAGGGCACGAGTCTCATCTTGCTTCCTCCCCAACCCGCCAGATCGATCTCCATCTGCACCCCGACCACTTCGGCGCCCAGGCTGGCATACAGCGCCTTGGCGGCGTCATTGTCCGGCTCGGTGTTGATGTGGAACTCGCCGACGCCACGCTGCTTCGCCGAGATCAGCAGCACCGCCTCCAGCGCCGCCTTTCCCATCTCCCCCACCAGCTCCTCGACCGCCAGCTTCCCTGCCTCCAACAGCTCCACCATCGGCAGCAGCGCCGCCCCTTCCCTCGCCAGAAACTGGCGCAGCGCGGCATGTTGCGGCGTTGACCCCGGGATACCCCATGTGCTATGGTTATACCATCTGATATGGCCTACATGGTCATGGGAGAGTAGCATGCGCAAGACCATCAACGCGATGCGAGCCCGGGGCAAGCTGGGCCAGATCCTGGAGGAAGTCTACTACCGCGGGGACCAGTATGTGATCGAGCGGGCGGGCAAGCCGATGGCCGCGGTGGTCCCAATCGAGCAGTACGAGCAGTGGCGCAAGGAACGGGAAGCCTTCTTCGAGGCTGTGGATGCGATCCGCTCTGAGAACACGGACGTCCCGCCGGAGCGCGTCATGCAAGATGTGGCGGCGGCGAAGCGGGCGGCGCGCAGACCGCGATGATCCGCGCCGTGCTCGACGCCAACATCCTGGTGAGCGCGCTGATCAGCCCCTCGGGCACACCCGCGCAGGTGCTGGACCTGTGGCGGGAAGAGCGCTTCCTACCCATGATGAGCGAGAGGATACTGGCGGAGCTGGAGCGGGTGTTGTCCCAGCCCAGACTGAGGCGGGGCTATGGGCTGACTGCGGCGCGCACCGAGGAGCTGATGAAGGGTCTCCGTCGCTTCGCGCTGGTGACCCCAGGGGAGGCGGAGGTAACCGGGGTGGCTCGCGATCCGGATGATGACAAGTTGCTGGCCTGCGCCGTGGAGGGAGAGGCCGACTACCTCGTGACTGGCGACAATGACCTGCTGGCGCTGGGGAGCTACCAGGGCATACCGATCATCACCGCGGCTGCGTCCGTGCGGCTGTTCGAAGATAGCTGAGCAGACCGGTGTCCTCCCCAGAAACCCTATCCGGACGTTGCTGGGAGGTTTCTTCGTCTCCCAGTGGCTGCTATCCTACCTCACGGCAGGCGGCACGCGTCGCCCCTTGACATCCTGATGCCGATTGATTAGTATGCATGAGTTAGCATGAGTTAGGAGATGCCTCAAATGGCAATCCGAGTGCTGCGTATGCCGATGACAAAGGCCCGCACCCAGTTGGGGGCGCTGGTTCGAGGCGTCCATGTCGATGGCGACGTGGTGGTGCTGGAGAAAGACGGTATCCCGGTGGCTGGTCTACTCGACATTGATGCCGTCGAGGACTATCTCGAGGGGCACGATCCCGCGCTACGCAAGCGCCTGCGGGCCAGCATGAAAGCCTATCGCTCCGGTCGCGGGCGTCCGGCGCGGGAGTTTCTCGATGAGCTGAAGGCGGAGGGCGCTGAGTAGCCCCGTGCCGCGTCGCTATCGGGTAATCGTTCTGCCCGGCCTCGAGCGGGAAGCGCGACAGCTTCACAAGCGATTTCCGCGCGTGTACGCGAACCTGCTCCGGGCCATCGAGCTTCTCGAGACTGACCCCTTCAACCTCGAGGGCCGCGCCAACATCCGCAAGCTGGTCGACGTGCCAGCGGGAGAGGGTCAGTTCCGCCTGCGCCTCAGCGACTACCGTCTCCGCTATGACGTGGCTGGCGACGAGGTCATTCTGCACTCGATGCGGCCGCGCCGAGAGAGCTATCGCTGACGTTCGTTCGCGCTGCGGCCTCAGCCCAGCGCGGCGTGGCGATATCATGAGAGAGACAACGACGGCAGCGGGAGATCCTGCTGCCGTCTTCATCATGCGTGGGCCTGGGGCGGTGGTACAACCGGGCCATACTTGCAGCGGAGCGCAACAACCACGGCCACTCCACGCTGAATACGCTGCGCAACCTCTGCCGCTATCCGCGGTTGTACTGTCACGTGTGCTATGATGCCCGGGCGGGCGCGGTGGCCACGCCGATTCTGGGCTGGCCCACCGACCAGGCGACGAGGCCGATCCTGGTAGACGACTTGAGCGCGGTGATCGCCGAGGGGAGCGTGATCATGCATTCGGCGGACCTGGTGGATGAGGGCATGTCCTTTGTGACCAGGGACAGCGGCGCCCAGGAGGCGCAGGAGGGCGCGCACGACGACCCGGAGATGGCGCTGGAGACCGCCTGGCAGGTGCGCAAGCGTCCAGTGGCGCGGTGGTCGTCGCAACGGCCGCCGGGGTGGTGAGGCGCGGCGAGGCGGTCAGCCGGGCAGTGGGCCGGTCCTTCTGAGTGGCCACAAAGGGAGGGCTATCTGCCTGTTGTCAGTCTAGTCAAACCTTGTCTGTGGCGACGAAAGTCGGATTCCTGACCATCGTCGGCCGGCGGTCAGCGCTGTCAAAACGCCGCCAACCGTGGCCGACATGGGGCACGCGGGTGCACACCGGCACCTAATACACGCGGCTGTATGCTATAATCGCAGCGGAGGGTGGCATCATGCCGACCACACGATTTGAACGCATCACCGCCGACCCGGAGATCATGGGCGGAAAGCCGTGCATTCGCGGCCTGCGTTTCCCCGTCTCTCGCCTGCTCGGTCTGCTGGCGGCTGGCCAGGATGAGCAGTCCATCCTCGCCGACTACCCGTACTTGGAGCGAGAAGACATCCACGCGGTACTCGCGTACGCGGCGGCGCTGGCAGAAGAGGAAGTCGTCGAGCTGGCAAGATGAAGTTCCTCCTGGACATGCCCATTCCGCCCGGCTGGCGGGTTGGCTGAGGGAACGTGGCCATGATGCAGTACACGCTGCCGAGATCGGTCTGGCGCGTGCTCCCGACCAGGACTTGCTGGATCGAGCTGTGACCGAGAGGCGCGTGGTGATCACCGCCGACACTGACTTCCCACATCTGTTGGCACTATCGTGGGCAACCACGCCCGGCGTTGTGCTCTTCCGCGGCGGGACCTATACGAGTCCAGAGATGGTCGATCTATTAGAGCGCGTATTTGTGGCGCTGCCTGAATCCATCCTCGGCCACTCGATCTGTGTGGTGGACAAGAAGCGCATTCGCCACCGACCCCTACCGCTGGAATAGACTGCTGTCAGAGGCAACTGTACGACATCTGCATGCATGTGTCCCTGTCAGGCACTGGTGGATCCGGCCTGCCATCACGCCGCCAACCGGAAGGCCGTGACTCGGGTATCGGGGAAGAGCCGTCGCTCGATGGTTCCCGAGAGGGCGTCCTGTCCAGAAACTTATCTGGCTCCCAGTACAGCCTCTCTCGTGGTATTCTCGGCACTCGCTGATACCCCTATTGCCGGAGGCTACCGAGGATGGAAAGGGATGCTGAGCGGGGAGTGGACTGGGTCCACCTGCCTGTGATCGCCACCGTGGCCCGGTTGCTGTGCCGGGAGCTGACGCTGCAGAACGAGTACTTGCTGCTGGAGAACCGGACGCTCAAGTCCAAGATCCTGGGCCGGCTGCGCTTCACCGACGAGGAACGCCGCACCTTGAGCGAAGCGGCGCTGGCGATGGGCCGGTCGCTGATGAAGGAAGTGGTCAGCATCGTCAGGCCGGAGACGATCCTGGCTTGGCAAGGGCGACTGGAGCGTCAGAAGTCGAAGTACCAGCCATGTAGCTTGCTCCCCGCCCTTGGCACGAGCACGCACCCTTTGGTGTTCCGGAGAGGACAGCTTACAGCAGCGCTTCCCATGATGGGACACGCGCATACACACCTCCCACCTTGGGCGGCCCGTGCTATAATGCCATTGATGAAGGTCAGGGCACTGGTCCGGCGGCTTGAGCAGGATGGCTGGGTGCTCATCCGCACCCGCGGCGACCATCGCCAGTTCGCCCACCCGGAACGGGGCGGAGTGGTTACGGTGTCGGGAAACCTGGGTCGGGATATCCCTCTCGGCACCTTGAATGCGATACTGAAAGCGGCCGGACTGAAGAGGGAAGATCGATGAGCTATCTCGTGGTGGTTGAACGCGGTGACACCAGTTTCGGCGCCTATGTGCCGGATCTTCCGGGCTGTGCGGCGGTTGGCGATACAGAGGAGGAGGCGTTGCGTCTGATCCGGGAGGCCATCGCCCTTCACATTGAAGCGCTCAAGGAGCAAGGCCTGGCCGTGCCCGAGCCGCGCTCTCACGGCGAACTCGTGACTGCGTGACCTTGCCTGTCGTTGTCAGGGACCTATCAAGCGGGCCTGACATCACGCCGCTAGCCGCCAGGCTGTGACTCTCACATCCGGAAAGCAGCGCCGTTCAATCCGCGACGGCAGCACCTTCGCCGACCGTGGTGGTCTGCACCATTGCTCGCCTCGATGAACCCCGTCCTGTCTCTATAAGACGGGCGGTCAAGACCCCCTGTAAGCGTTGGCGACAGCCAGATCCTATGATTGGTCTATTCAGACACGTCTCTATCGGCGCTGACTTCGCGCACGCTATCGTCGGATCTGGAGGCCTCTCAGGTCCAGAAGGGGCGCTGACGTCGGCCAGGACAGGTACTGGAGAGTGCCTCCGAATTCATCCTGTGGGCGCGGTACGGGCGCGAGGCGCCTGATAGTCTACCTCCTTCTTGAGGAGATGATAGCTGAGATCAAGCAGACGGCGGGCGGCGGCGACCTTCTGCCCTCATGGCCGCTGGATGGGCCAGATGGCTCGCAACCTGCTGATGAGCTGCGAGGAGCTGGAGATCGTCCCTCGGTTCGTACTGCACGATCGGGACAAGTTGTTGGCCTGGGACTTCGACGCGGTGCTCACCACGGCCCATGCGAAGGTGGTGAAGACGCCTTTCCGCGCCCCCGATGCCAATGCCCATGCCGAGCGCGGTGGGTGCGCAGCGTGACGGGCGAGTGTCTGGATCATCTTATGCTCTTCGGCATGAGCAGCCTGCAGCGCGCGCTGCGAGTCTACTGCGACTTCTTCAACGGTCATCGTCCGCATCAGGGGATCGCCAATCGGATACCGAAGCGCCGAGCGACAGGGGAGATGTCGCGGGATTGCGCCGGCGCGATGACGGATGGGGATCTTGCGGTGGAGTGCGAGCAGTTCCCTTCGGCTTTGCTCAGGGCAGGCCTGGGCGGCTTGCTCAACTCCTACTACCGCAAGGCCGCGTAGTCAGCACCGGGTGTGCTGCTCACCCGGGAACGCCGGGGCCCGCATCGCCACCGGCGCCCTCAGTCGCGGGGTCCGGACCTCTGATCGTCACCCTAACCCCTGCCGACGAGGCCGGATGGTGCCACTCCATTGGCCATCACCCTGTCATCGAATCGGTCCGCATGCCTTCCGGGCAGCGCCGATGAGTTATTGGACATCACGCGGTTGCAGCAGAGATCGGCGTGTTCTTTTCGGCGAAGCAAGCACCGCCAGAACGCCCTGGCCTGCAACGTAGCGGTGTACCTCAAAGAAAAGGGATGTACCCAAGAGAAATAGCTTGCCGTCCTGCACATCCTAAGGTACACTTGCACTAGATAAGGTGCAGGATGGCAGAAGGCCCACAGCGGCAAAGAACTTCACTGATCTTCTTCCGGACGTTGGCGGGAAGCGAGCCGGTGCGCGAGTGGCTGAAGGGATTACCGGAAGCGGAGCGTCGGGCCATAGGCAAAGACCTGTTACGGGCGCAATGGCGGTGGCCGGTGGGTATGCCGCTGTGCCGCCCGATGGGAAACGGGCTATGGGAAGTCCGGACGGACCTGCCGACAAAGCGGACGGCGCGCGTGCTGCTCTGCCTTCACCGCGAGCACCTCGTCGCGCTGCACGGGTTCATCAAGAGAGCGCGCATGACGCCGGATGACGATCTGGCATTGGCGCGGAAGCGCAGGAAGGAGTTAGAGCAATGAGCAAGAAACACATGGGTTCGAGCATTGATGACTTCCTCAAAGAGGAGGGCATC
>Ga0315288_10012072_pt1 | contig 10865 bp, 8 predicted proteins | sample YL17G11_20_MG_FD_203454 | JGI IMG/M metagenome (GOLD analysis project Ga0315288, IMG submission 203454) | Sediment microbial communities from Yellowstone Lake, YNP, Wyoming, USA - YL17G11_20 | ecosystem: Environmental > Aquatic > Freshwater > Lake > Sediment | place: USA: Wyoming | collected...
AATGATCGCAGGCGTCGCGATAACCCTTCGCATCCGATGGGAAGACCCGGACAGGATAGCAATCGCAAGGATCTACAGCCACGCGAATGCCGCCTGCACACTGAACAATGAAAACGAGCCCATGAGCTGGGTGCTGCACGAGTACGAGGCGGCGGAATGGGGTACGAAGATGCGTTCAACCTTCATGCTACCTGCCGAGACGCCCGATTGGTTCATAGAGGGACTACGGAAGCATAACGAAGAGGAAATGGCCCAGTTCCCGGTTTTCCTGCCGGCTCTCTACGAAAAAGTTGGAAACGATTAAATAAACCTGCGCGATGTAAGTAATGACGTTGACCGCCCCAGGAATCACCTGCCATATAGGGTCCAGGTTTTCCTACAGGGAGCCGTTCTTTACATTCCATCAGCGTGTTGAACGCCTCTCGGGGGACTCATTTTATCGCGTAGGATACTCCGGAGGTTGGACGCCAGCGCTTCCGCCAGGGCATGTTTATCCAGGCTTTGCCGCAATCCTTCGACAAGGACGTCAAGACTGGCACGCACCTCGTCGTTGGGGCCGGGTAGGGCTACGATAAAAGCGTCACCCAACTCGCCTACCGCTATCTTCACGCCGTCCTTGTGGTGCCTGCCCGTGCCCACCTCGAACCTGCAGATGTAGGGTGTTGCCGCGTCCGGGTCCAGTGCCAGCACCGCCTCCACGGTGTGGTCCTTCGCTTCCGCTCCTACGCCCCCCGTGGTCACGACCAGGCTGAACCCCTCTTCCTCCACGGCCTGCCGCAGGGCGGAGGCGATGAGTAGATGATCGTCCTTGAGGGTAGGTCCCTGCTTTACGGAATATCCTTCGGCTTGCAGCCTCCCGGCGATGGCCGGCCGGTTGGTATCTTCTATGTCTCCATCCTCGACCTCGCGGCCGGTGGAGAACACGACAGCCCGCCGGGAGAGCCGGTCCTTTATCTCTTCCGCCATGGCCTCCGCACGTTTCAAGGCCTTCCCCGCTTCAGCGGCATCGAAGGCGATCCAGCCCAGCATACCCTGGGAGCGCACCACGGCTCCGGGCTCTATCGTCACTCCCGGGAGCTCCCCCAGGCTGTGCAGGAGTTCTGCGTCCTTCCCCATGATGGCATGGGCATCCGCACTGCTCCTCAACACGTCGATGGTCAGGCGGTTCTCCTGGTAGTCGGTTACCAGCACCTCTGATTCCCCGAAACCCAACACCCTGGCCGCCGTGGCAGCGACGTCGTTGAGGTTGGCTCCCGCGAGGGTGATCCCCTCCACGATCATCTCTGTCTTCCTGAGCAGGTCGTACTCGGCCAAACCATACCTCCAGCCTTGGGGTCACAGCCCTTAATTTTCGTCAAAACGTTAGCAAAGCTAAACGACTTTTATTCCCTGCACCTACATAAATAAAACAATAAATGCCTGGCTTCCTTTCTTACTACTTTCTGAGTTATATTTGGCATCCATAGCGCTTGTTAATTGTTAGCAGTGCTAATAAAATGACGAATGTTAAGGGCTGACCCCCATGACTTCGAGGCGCATATCCAGGAGCGGCGCATCCACGATCTTCCTGCCGATATCGACGATCTCTATACCGAACTTGTCCTTCTTGATATTCCGAACGTCCTTCAGATCAAGGTTTCCGCCGAAGGCTATCTTGACCTTCTTGCGCAGGCCGGCACGTTCCAACTCAAAGGCCACCTCCATGAAGTCGAGAGGCACGCCCGTGTCCACGAAAAGGATGCCGGCCCCGCATTCCACCGCCTCCAGGGCTTCCTTGATGATGCTCGAGTACCTGCCTTTGAGCTGCACCACGATAGTCCGCTCCGCCGCCAGGTGAGAGACGGCCTCGATGCTCTCCCTGATGCCTCCCAGCATCTCGACGTAGTTCTTATCCAGGTACACGAAGGGGCCTTCGGTAATGCGATAAGCGGCCCCGCCGGACGCAATCGCTTGGCGGATGGCCTCCTTATCCGCAGGTGGCATCTTTTTCCAGGCGCCGCACACAACCTTGGGCTTCTTGCCGGCAACCTTCACAAATTTGTAGGCGGAGGTGGCGACGCCAGAGGGCTTGGCCAGAAGGCCGATGAGGTTCTCCTCCGCCAGGGCGACCTGTTTTGGGGAACCGCTAAGTCTCACTATCTCGTCGCCCTCCTTTATCTCGCTGCCCTCCTCCATTATCTTTTCAACCGTCAACCCCAACTCCTCCGCCTTCGCGGCCGCGGCAGCCGTTCCGGACAGGATGCCATCATCGTCAGCGATAATGGCCGCCGTTACCGACCTGTCCGCTATGGCGCCGAGTATTTCGTCTCTGAGGTCTACCGGGTTCTCTATGTCTTCCATGATCCCTCCAGTTCAAGACACGGTCTTAAGGAACATCCGAATATCCGCAGCGGGGGCTTCGTTAACCACCGGCTTCCCCTTACGACTGGACTTCCGCCGGGTCGATGCCCCGCTGTTTGAGCCACATGGGCAGCAGCTCTTCGTCCACCCTGCGGCCGGCCTCAGGCGCCGCATCGATGAGGTACTGCGCCAATGAGGGGCTGCAGTTGATGTTCCCGAAGCTGCCGTCGAAGATCATCACCTTATCCGTCCCCGCGATCCTCTGGGCGAAACCCATGGCTCCACCCAGGGTCTCCGCGGTGACCGCGAAGTCCATGAAGAAGGGGTTGGCGGAGTCCCTGGCATACATCTCCGCCTGCTCCCGCCCCACCAGGATGGTGGGAGCAAGCATGGGCACGTCCTGGATGACGATGCCCGGCCAGGACTGATTGATGACTACCGCCTTGATGGCCGGGTTTATCTGCATCACCGTGAGCATGGGGCCGCCATGGTACTCGTTGACCGCGTTGAAGACGCTCAAGGCCCCTGGATTCTCCAGGTCGAAGGGGTCGAGTGCCGCGTTGATGAACACACCGAAGCAGACCCCGCCAGCGTGGATGTAGTAACCCCATCTACCGCCGTCCCATACCGCGATGCACTCGTCGACGGACGCCATGAGCTCGCGCACCTTGCCGTAATCCTTGAGGTGGTTGACGGTCACCCGACGGTCGATGGCATAGAGGTCGTTATCCGCGTCCACGGCGATGAGCCCCGAGGGCGAGAAGCGGAGAAAGCATGCGAAGGCGAATCTCTCCTGCACGAAGGCCGAATCGAAGATGGCCTTGGGGATAAAGGCGCAGGAGCGGTTGCCGAAGTTCATGTGGAATACCGACCTGGTCTCGTAGCGGGCATAGTTCATCACGAAGGCCTTGAGAGCGCGGTGCAGCATGCGGTGGAAGTACATCTCCCGGGGATCGTCGTAATAGGCGTGGATAAACCAGTCGCAGTCGTAGACCTTGGCTATACCGTAAAGCGTTCCTATCTCCGTCTCGATGGGGACTCCCTCGTCCCAGCAGTCGAGGCCGCTCACCTTGCCGTTGAAGTGCTCCCTCAGCTTATAATGCTCGATGACCTCCTCGGCCTCCCGGAACCCGCGGTAGGTGGCCACCCTAAGGCGCAGGTTCTCGTTACCGGTCTTTGCCTCCACCACGCGCTTGATGGTCTTGAGCATCTCCACGTAGGGCTCTCCCCCCATGATCGAGAAGCCGTGCTCGGAGCAGAGCAGGTTCACCCTGTCCAACGGCTTGATCATGCTCATGTCCACGCCGTCCAGGGCTTCCTCGGTGGCTTTCACGATGGCCGAGAGGTCGCCGCCGTGCAGGTATATCTCCGGCTTGATGTCGGGGAAGAGGTCCCTCACACCCACCGCGGCCATGCCGGGCAGGTTAGCCGCCCGCATCGCGGGAGTGTTGCCATAGACCGAGGCCATATAGTCCGGCGGTTGCACCGCTTGCTTGATCATCTCTATCTCCTTTCACGCCCGGGCGGCCCTACAGTTCGTCGAAGACCTCTTGCTTGAACATGACCCGCTTGTCCTGCTCGATGTGGTACATGGGGTATTTCTCCGCCGTCTCGGTGGACACGTCGAACACCGAGAGGGGGAGGTTATACCACTTGAGGTCCTCCGCCGTACCGACGTCGATCCCCGCCGCGGCGAAAAGCCGCATGATGGCGCCGGTGCAGTATATGCCGCATCCCGAACGCACCGCGGTCATGGCGGCCAGCTCCTCCGGGTCCTGCGCGCCCTTGAGTATTGCAGCGGCAGCCTCCCTGGCCAGCGTGCCGGTGCAGGCACACACGAACTGCTCTGGGTAGAGATGGGCCTTGCGGCAGAGCTCCATTATCTTCTCCTCGTCCACGTCGCTGGCATCGCACATGATGAAGAGAGGCATGGGACGGCGGACCAGGCTCACCGCTCCCTCCCGGCACGCGTCCTCGCATTTGCCGCAGGCTACGCACTTGCCCTCGTCGACCACCGCCAGCTTGTCCTCCACCCTGATGGCACCGGAAGGACAGGCTTTCTCGCACCGCTTGTCCCCGCTACATTTCCCCGCGTCGACTTTGGAGACGAACTTTACCATCTTCATAGGCGCAGACCTCCTAGCATATATGCGACACTTCCGTGTGCCGGCTTAATCACAGAGCTCGAGAGGGTAATGACCGTATTTATCCGTTGCCTCCACCATCCAGCGCAGACGCTCCAGGTTCATGTCGGGATGGGAGTTGGTGGGAGCGACGATATATCCTCCTCCCTTACCGGCTTCCCGGATGGCCTGCCGCACCGCCTCGAACACCTCTTCCTTCGAGGCATCCACCAGTATGTGAGTGATGTCGATGTTTCCCATAAGGCAGAGGCGGTCGCCTACCATCTCCTTGGCCTTGGCCAGCTCCACCCCCGCTGTGGGCTCGAGGGCATGCACCCCGTCGAACCCGCAGTCCGCGAACCAGTCGAGCAGCGGGTAGACGTTGCCGCAGGAGTGGATGGTTATCTTCATGCCCAGGGAGTGCGCGGTCTCCGTCAGGTGCCGGTAAGCGTCGCCGTACAGCTCATCGTAAAGGCGGGGATTGACCATGGGGCCGGAGCGGTAGGCCAGGTCGTCGGTGTACATCATGCCGGGCAGCCCCGCATCGGCGAAAGCTTCGATCATCACGCAGTAGAGGTCCTCGTAGAACTTGATAAAACGCTTCATGAAAGCTTTCTCCTTGCGGATGGCCACCGCGAAGCGGTCGAAGCCCATAGCCTGGGAGGTGATTTCGAAGAGGCCCCCGCTGAACATGCCGAAGATGAAGATGCGGTCCCCGAAGTCCCTCTGCACTTTCGAGTAGACGCGCTGGTTTTTCGCCGGCATCTGGAAGATAGCCTTCTTGTCCCACGCCTCCCAGTCGGCTGGGCTGTGGATGAAGCCGCTGCGGTACATCGGGGACCCCAGGCTGTGGCCCTCGTCGATGGCCACGTCGTAGCGCCGCCCATATATGTCGTACATGAGCTTGGAGCTCTCGTAACGATAGATCGGCACGTGCGGCACCCAGGCGGCGTCGTACCCGACGGCAACTGCCGCCTTGGTCTTATCGTAGGTGTAGGCATCCATGGCCACGTCGACGATCTTGGAATGGTCTATCCTGGGGAAGAGCCAGTCGATGGTCCTGGAGAAATAGGGATTCTCGAAGAAGAAGCCCAAAGGCAAGGCTTTCCTCCCCAGGGCTTCGTAGATGATCTTGTACTCCATGGTCATGTCCATGACGGGTACGCGGTCCGGCTCGCGCAGTTCCAAGGCGGCCATGACCCTGGCATGGATTGTGGGAAGCGAAGAAGCCAACCTCGATCACCTCCTATGACGACATGTTTATTTATTCTCATTTAACCCTAAGCGGGCCTGCCACCTCAAGTGTGTATCGCATGGTAAACTTACGCAGGAGGCCGTAACCAGGGCAACAGGGAGGGGAACATGGCGCCAGCGGACAGGTACGCAGACTACATGTACGAGCTAGTGGACCGGGCGGTGGCGGACATCGGCCCGCGTGAATCATGCAGCGAAGAGGAAAAACGGCTGGGACGGCTGTACGCGCAGGAGATCGAGCCGGCCTGCGAACGGGTAGAGGTCGAGGAGTTTACCTGCAGCCCCAAGGCCTTTCTGGGATTCTTCCCTTTCCTGGTGCTCCTCTACCTGGCAGGGGTGGTGCTCTACTATATATACCCTCCCGTCGCCGTTATCCTCGCTGCCATTGGTATCGGCGTCCTCTTCTACGAGGTAGTGCGCTACCGCGAACTCATCGACCCCCTCTTCCCTAAACGCAAGGGCGAGAACGTAGCAGGATTCGTGCAACCCAGCGGGGAGGCAAAGAAGAGGGCCATTGTCTCCGCCCATCTCGACTCCGCCTACGAGTTCAAGGTGTGGTACTGGCTGAAGGGATTCTCCGTGCCGGCCATGGCCTTGGCCTTCCTTGCACCCGTCCTCCTTCTCGGAGCCAGCCTTGCCCGCACCATCGCGGATTCCTCCGGCACGCCGGAGAACGCCGCATACACCGCCCTGGGTATAGCGTTGATAGCACTTTCTCCGCTGGTGGCAGTTTTCGCTCTTTTCCACACCAAGGACGTCGTGCCCGGGGCCATGGACGACATGGCGGGCATTGCCGTGCTGGCGGGGCTAGGTAAGTACTTGCAGGATGCCAAGGAGGCCGGCGAGTTCTTCCCCGCGAACACCGAAGTCATCCTCCTGGCCCTCTCCTCTGAGGAGGCGGGCTTGCGGGGAGCAAAGCGCTACGCTGCCCGCCACAAGAAGGAGTACACAGATATCCCCACCTATGCCATCTTCCTGGACGGCATCTACGACGAGCAATTCCTCACCGTTTTCAAACGCGAGGTCTGGTGCGGGGCGAAACTCGATCCTTACCTTGTGGAACTGACCAGTGAGGCGGCTGCCGAGAACGGTCGGGACATTAAGACCGGCGTCCTTGCGGTAGGTGCCACCGACGCCAGCGCCTTTGCCCGCGCGCGCATACCATCCGTATCCATCTGCTGCCAGGATTCCACCCGCCTGGTACCTAACTACCATACCCGGCACGACACCATCGAGTTCATCCGGCCCGAATCGCTGGCGGTCTCTCTGCAACTGGTCATCGACATGATCAAGCGCATCGACGGCTGAGCGGCTTAAAGCCGGGGCTGTTCTTTACCGAGCCTGTAAGGTGACGGGTGTTTTTGTGACCGTGTACGAGGGAGGATGAGATCATGGGCGGGGAACTGGAAGTAACGCCGGAGCTGAGGAAGAAAGTAGCCGAAGAGAATGCCGCCGCCCTGGCGCGCATGGGGCTGAAACCAGCTGTGGTGGAGATATGGGAGGATGGTTACCGTACGGCTGATGAAACAGATGCCTTCGAGTGGTGGTACTTCGACGCCCAGTTCGACGACGGCTCCACCGCCGTTATCACCTTCTCCACCAAGCCGCATACCAAACCCAAGGGCCCTCTCTCCCCCGTTGTATTGCTCCTCTACAGGTCGCCCGACGGGGAGCGGGAGAGCAACGCCCCCAAGTTCGCTCCCGACCAACTCTCCGCATCCACCGACGGCTGCGACGTGCGCATCGGGCCCAACTGGGTTAAGGGAGACCTCGACGATTACGAGCTCCACGTGGAGACCGAGAGCATGTCGGTCGACCTGGCCATGCACAGGCAAGCGCCCTCATGGCGCCCAGGTGCGGCCGTCACGTATTTCAATTCCTCTAAGACCAAGTACTTCGCCTGGGTGGTCCCCATACCCTACGGCACCGTCGAGGGCACCATAACCCTTGGAGGCAAATCCATCGCCGTTCAGGGGACGGTTTACCACGACCACAACTGGGGCAATGCCGCCATGGGCAACATGCTGGACCACTGGTACTGGGGCCGGGCCCATGTCGGCGACTTCAGCCTCATCTTCGCGCAGATGGTGACTATAAAGATCTTCGGCCTGGGCGGTATCAAGCTTCCCGTCTTCTTCCTCTCCAAGGGCGACAAGATCCTCACCGATGACGGCCTGCCCCTCACCCTGGAGACGAGCGGCGAGGTGGAAGGTCCCAAAGGACAGACTTACCCGACCAAGCTCGACTTCCGCTGGGAGGCCGAGGAAGGAAAGGTGGAGCTGGCCATCCGCGACCCGAAGCTCATCGAGGTCCTCGATATGACGGAGGACCTGCCCGGCTGGCAGAAGCCCCTCATCCACCTCTTCGCCAATCCGCTATATTACGACTTCGATGCCGAGTTGGAGCTCAGTGTGGACCTCGCGGGTGTGAAGGCGAAGGAGAACGGCAGGATCATCTTCGAGAAGATGATGTTCCACTGACACGCTGTCGCCAACCCGGCAGGACGCCTGCGATGTCCCGCAGCACCGTACCCCAGAATGTGGGGGTGTAGAGGACACTGCCAGGGTCACGGCCTGAGAACACGGCAGCATAGTAATCCAGCACGTTCCTTTTGTCCGGCGGCAACTCGCGGGTGGCCATGGCGAAGAACAGGCTGGGCTGGTGGCCGTTGCTCTGCAACCAGTAGGTCTTGCCGATCACGTAGAGGGGGAAGAAATCCGTCCTGACAAGCTTGAGCCCATAGCCTCTGAAGGAGAAATCCCCCTTGTCGAGGGCAGTGACGATCTCGCGGGATGCTATGGCCGCCGAGCCCGCGCAGACGCTCAGGCCCTCGCCGGTAAAAGAGTCTACTCCTACCTGTTCGCCCACGAAGATCACCCGTTGCCGGGCGTTGACCTGGATAGGGGAGTACTCCCGCTCCGGGTAGCCCTTGAAATGGATGTGCGCCGGGGCCATCGCCTTGATATCGGGGTGGCGGTCCAGAATGAGCGTGAAGACCTCCCTTAGTCTCGCATATCCCCCTTTTTGGAACTCCCCGCCCGATATGCCGGCATTGACCACCGGCTCCCCCTCATCCCCGAAGGAAGGGAAGAACCACACATAGCCGGGGACCTCGAACTGGGGAGGACTGAAATCGAGCACCAGGCTGTCCTGGAGGGGCTCGTAGCCAGGGTCCCGGGGGAAATCGGTCTGCAGCAAGAGAGACCTTCTGGCGCCGGGCGGGATGCCGAACCATGTACGGCTCCTCCCGTTCACGCCATCCGCTCCCACCAGCACCTCGCTGTGATGACTCCTGCCTTCCCGGTCCAGAACCACCACGCCCTTACGTTCCCGGTAGGCCCCTACGGCCGGCGTTGAGGTCCGTACTTCTACCCCGCGCCGCATCGCCTCCTCCAGCAGGAGGCTGTCGAAAGCGCTGCGCCGGGCAACGAAACACTTGTCGTTGCCGAAGGGCGGATAATACCTTTCGTCCTCGAAGCAGACCGTAAAATCCTTCACCGAGACCTTGGGAAGTGATTGCAGGGGAACGCCGAGTTCTTCCAGGAAAGCGGTCACTCTCCCGCTCACGCCCCCGCCGCATATCTTCTCACGGGGGAATGCCTTGGCCTCTAGCAACAGGATGTCCCCGGCCAGTTCCGGCCGCAGATTCACAAGGGAGAGGGCGGTCATGGAGCCCGCCGGCCCTCCCCCTACGATGATGACCTTGTATTTCTTCGTGCCCATCCTTTTCTTGGCTTCCTCTTTCTAGCATCCTACTATTGTCAAACAGCAGGGCGTTTGCTCCTTCATCTCAAGCTTCGGCAGTACTGCTGAAAAACCGTAGAACCACCGTTGCATCCTACCTCAAGTACTCACGAGCAGGCAAGATGAACGATCAGTCCAATATCGTCCATGGGGCCGTGTCTTCGATCTTCGGTTTTCCGGCCTGCTAGTAATTCTTTCGATTCTCGCGAAGAAGAAGGTGGGCGGTTATCCGCCCCCCTCGGGTATGTAGCCTAACGTCCGGGTGTATGCGTGCCAGGCCTCCACATGGAAATGTGGAGGCCTGGACACAGTCGCGCCGAAGACGGCGCTGTCGCTTACGCGATGCAAACTATCGTAGCGCTATCTAGGGCGTATACCCCACCACGTCATGTCCGCCGTCCCAGCCTGAGTAGATGAAGTACATAGGCCTCTCTACCACGATACCGGGGCCGGAAAGCACCTTCACGCGGGTGGAGAGCTGGTAGTCGGGGCCGGCGTGCTCGTTGACCATGAGGGTGTTGCGGCTGTAGGCGGGCACGGATACCTGTTTGGGCTCCAGCGCCCCCTTCTCCTGGGTGTAGTAGGTGACCTCCACCGTGGCATCTGAGTCCCCGGGGTTCTGCAGGCATAGCCACTGGTTGAAGCCGGAGCCGGTGTAGCCCTCGGCTAAGAACCACTCGGAGGCGGGTTCGGGGGCCCCGATGACGCAGTGTCCCCCTTCGGCTGTGAGGTTGGTGTAGGAGTAACGGAAGTAGGTGGGCCTCTCGGCCAAGAAGGGGGATTGCGAGGAGAGGTGTACCGATACGTCTACGTCTTTGCCCACCTCGCCGGGGACGAAGACGGTCCTGCGGGAGGCGGGGGGCACGCTGTAGGTCTTTGGGATGGGGTCTCCCTGGCCCGGGCCCAGCTGGTAGACCGCGTTCACGCTGATCTCGGTGAGTCCGGGGTTCTGCAGGGTGAGCCACTCTTCGAAGCCCGCCCTGGTGGTGCCCTCGGCGAAGTAGTACTGGTTATCCAGCTTGGGGGTTCCCATGACACAGTGGCCCCCCTCCCAGTGCCAGTTGCCCGTGCCGGTGTAGTCGAAGTACATCGGGCGCTCGGCCACGATGGGAGTGTCGGAGGCGAGCTTGAGTGAGGTCTGGTAGTCGGGACCCAGGATCTCGTTGACCTTGAAGGAGCCGCGGGAGTGCGGGGGCACAGAGAGGCCGGGGACCGTCCTCTCTCCACCGCCCTGGGTCTGGAAAAAGAAGGTGAGGTTGGCCTGGGCATCCCCCGGATTCAGGACGCATATCCATTCCTCGAAGCCGGAGCCGGTGTAGCCCTCGGCGAAGTACCATGTCTGGGAGGGAGCGGTGGCCCCCACGGCGTCGTGGCCCCCGGTCCATTTTCCGTTGTAGTTGAAGT
>Ga0315288_10012074_pt1 | contig 10864 bp, 6 predicted proteins | sample YL17G11_20_MG_FD_203454 | JGI IMG/M metagenome (GOLD analysis project Ga0315288, IMG submission 203454) | Sediment microbial communities from Yellowstone Lake, YNP, Wyoming, USA - YL17G11_20 | ecosystem: Environmental > Aquatic > Freshwater > Lake > Sediment | place: USA: Wyoming | collected...
GACTCGTTCTATATTTTTTTTAATTTTCTTTTTGAAATACAATATTGGTTTCGCCCATTTTTTCTTTCTGAGTAAAGATTCGACGTGTTTTTGTTTATCTGGGTTGTTCATAAAGTTATTAGGATTGAGGAGGACAGGCGGAGGTATCATTGGATCTGCAAAAGATACAGAACGTATTATTGATGAAAAACATACAAAAAAGAAATCTTTAAAATTTGGATCTTCTACTTGTTCTATACAGGTTTTTATTTTTGCTAATTCAGTTTGGATACGAGGAGAAAACCAAAGGTTTATATTAGTAAAGTTTGGGATTTCTATCTGACCTGAGAAATTGTTAATTGTCAACATAAGTTTTGCTGACGCTTCTTTTAGTTTGGTTATATTTAGCGGTGTAGTTTTAACTTTTGCTATTAATCTAACTAACGGATTAATTTCAATACCCATTACATTTCGTTTAAAAAATGGATGAATTATAGATTCAAGTAGGACTGTTCCAGTTCCCGCAAAGGGGTCTAATACAGTTTCATTTTGAGATGCATAATGCTTCGATGATAGAAAATAAATCGGTATATAGGGTAGGATTTTTGCAGGATAATAGTGCATTTGATGTGTATAGACTTCGGACCTTTTAGCCCATGACCAGTTAGAACAAAGTTCACGGAAACTGATCTGTATTGGTACTTGTGTATTTTTATATTTTCTTTTGAATATCTCTAATTGACTATCAGATGTATTTTGCATTATCTATAAAATATCAAAAAACATTTTATGCATATATACTAAATATAATCCGAATAATATATAAGTCAATGTTATTTTTACAAATATATAAAGTACATAATTTAGATTATTCTATAAGTGTTATTAAATTAAAAATATTCTTTACTTTACTCTAATAATTCAGCTTGTCAAGAGTCACCTTGGGTGACTGATTACGCAGATTATTACAGAAAGTGATTACACAGATTATACATAGGAATGATTACAGAGATTTACAAACGATTAGAAGATTGGAAGATTATCCCGCACCTAATCCCAGCCCTTTCGATTGTTCAGCTATTAATAACATTGCTCTGTGAATTATAAAAAGAGCTGGGTAAACATAGATGCGGGTCAATCACAGATTATTGAAAGTTATTTAGTAATATTTGGATAGTTGTTATACAATATCTAATTGCTTTTTAATCAGTTCACAGAGTGTATTTTTTATTTCAGAATGTCGGGGAATAGGTGCTTTTCTGCCATTTTTAAGATTGACATATATGTCATGATTTTTTCCGTGTCGTAATAAAATACACCCGCTCTTTGTTAATAGCCTGATTAATTCGTGTCTTTTCACACTGAAATTTCAACTTCTTTTGCTTTTACCGATAATTTCGGTTGGATTTCTGTCTCTAACATTAATTTATAGGCTTCTCGGATATTTATTTCAAGTTCTTTAAGCGTTTCTCCCTGACTGAATACACCAGGAATTTCCTTTAACCTTCCAACATACCATCCCTCATCTAACCAAAATTCTAAAGTAAATGTTCTTTTCATTTATACCTCCGGGGTACTAATCTATTAAATTTCATAATTAAATCTTAACCTGTTTTAATGCAATGTCAAGATAAAAGCGAGTGAATCGATTTGAAGATTGGAAGATATTACAAAAAGTCAAAAGGCAAAAGGCAAAAAGAGATGTAACCACAAGATTACACAAGATTTTCACACGATTCCTTCTATGTGTTAATCTGTGTTTATCCGTAACTAAGCTGTAGAGTTATTTTATAAAAGTCTCCCAAGTATTTAACCAGATGCGAGCGGTAGATTCGACTGCATCGTGAAAGATATAATTTGTTACTTTCTTGAAATCATCCGTGTACTCCTGCCCTCCAGGAATTTTGCTGAATTCATTAGCATCTTTGTAAGATTTGTCAATCCATTTTCTGGAAACCGCATATGCGGTTCGGGTAATCTCGACCATCTCCGACCAGGTATCTGCTTTTAATTTGTTTACGTCTGTTGCTAAGTTGTAATTTTTATTATTGTCAATTTCGATTACAGAAGCTTTAGGTAATTTAGTAACTATATCATCGATTGATTCTGTCATATAGTCATGTAGTTCTAATTCTGGTTTATCAGGGAAAAATTCCTCCCAGGTTTCTTCAATCGTTGGATGTAAATCTTTAGACAATCTTCGTGTTTTACTATTAGGCGAACCATAATCCCTTAAATCAGCATGCAATGGCATATGAGCATCGCAGATGTAATGACATTGGATAAAGAACATCAGCGCTATTTGCCGAGCGGAAAAGTTAGGGGAGAGCGAGAGACTTTTTACGGTCTGCTGAGATAAATCCTTCTTATACTCTTTTGACACTTCGCCTTTGGCATAAAATGTAATTGGATAGTCAGAAAGTTTTAACATATCAGCAATCGTGTGCGAAAGGGCAATAACCCGGTCTGGTAGATGACCGCCTTTATTCAGGTCAGAACAGTATGGCTTATTTAATTCTACCGAGTCTTTCACATATGTTAAACAAACACGATTACCAGTAAGTTTTGATTTGAGAGTCTTATAGTCTTGTTTGAATCTTGGGTCAATCGCTTTCATACCCATCATAATGGGGTCGCTGTCCATTTTGTATATATGACCGTATGCCATATCACCAATCTGAGTATCAGGAAGCCATGAGCCATCCCAGACATCCGATAAATAATACGAGAGCAGTTCAACAAGTTTTGGTGCTTGTTTTGAGTCGTCAAGTAATTTGTAAGCTCTTAATGCAACCCAGGCATGTGCTCTTTGCTTCATTTTTATCACCCCCTTCGATTTTAGTTTGAGAATACTCAATAAAAACTTTAAACATCGTCATTTTCTTAACGATACTCTAATAATTCAGCTTGTCAAGAGTCACCTTTGGTGACGGATTACACAGATTTACAAACGATTAGAAGATTCAAAGATTGCAGATTCTAAGATTAACATATGAAACTTGAAACGTGAAGCATGAAACGAAAACCTGAAGCATACTTTTAGTATTACAAGTCAAAATGACACAAAGTGTCACCCTGAATTCAGTTCAGGGTCTCAAGATGCTGAAATAGATTCAGAATGACAATTGTTGTTATCCGTGTTTATCCGTGGCTAAAATAAATAGCGGTAAATAAAAAAGGTAGCCAGAGTTTATCAATGGCTACCTTTGTTTTATTAAGTTTTATTATTCTAACACGTGAATATTTTTCTTGGCGCAGATATCTTTTAAAATCTGGGGCCAAACTGTGACCGAAACTTCACCGAGATGTGCTTTCTTTAATATTAGCATGCAGGTTCGAGATTGTCCAATGCCACCGCCAATACTCAATGGAATTTCATCATTCAAAATTGCTTTATGATATGGCAGATTTAAGAAATCCATCTGTCCGGTTATCTTCAATTGTTGCTTTAATGTTTGTTTAGTAACTCGGATACCCATTGAGGTTAATTCGTGACGACGCTTGGTTATCGGATTCCAGACCAGAATGTCACCGTTTAATCCGTGCATTAATTGTCCGTTTTTCTTAATAGTTGGTGTAACCCAATCATCGTAATCGGCGGCTCTCATTTCGTGCGGATAGCCATCTCGCAAAACCCAGCCAATCCCGATTATAAAGACGGCAGGGTATTTCTGTAATACTACAGTTTCTCTTTGCTTGCGCGGTAAATTCGGGAACATATCCAGAATTTCTTCGGCATGGAGAAAGGTTAATTCTTCGGGTAAATCGGGATATTTTTTGGTCTTGAGTTTGGGAAATTCTTTCTGAATATAAATTTCAGCGCCTTTGAGTACTTTCCAGATTTTCTTGACCGTGCTTTTTAGATAATTTAGATTGCGGTCTTTGGCAGTGATTGCTTTTTCCCAATCCCACTGGTCAACATAAGAACTGTGGTCGTGATCCAAGAAATAGTCTTTTCGGACTGCCCGCATATCAGTATTGACACCTTCACCCACTTTGCACTTGAACTGTTTTAAAGCAACTCTCTTCCATTTAGTTGCGGCTTGAACAACCTGCGCATCAATCGGATGCTTGTTATAATCGTTATTAATGTGGAATTGAATTGGAGTTCTTGAACCATCGCGGTCAAGCATATCATTGACTCCGCTTTTCATATCAACAATTAGAGGGACTTCAATAGTGAATAGGTTTAGTTCTTTGTTCAAACCATCTTCGATGTATCGTTTTAATAAAAAGAGCGCGTGCTGTGTCTCTTTGGCATCAAGAGATGATTTGTAATCTTTGGGCAGGATTTTTTCGACATCTTTGTAGTTGCCTATTCCAGGTCCTGCCAAGTCTGCTTTTTTATTATCAATCATTTATTTTCTCCTTTCGAGATTTCAAATTAATAAAATACATATAAAAATGTGGATTGTATCTCGATTTAAGTACAAATTTATTAATTACAGATTATATTTGTTTAAAGCATCTTGTCAAGAATGAGCGTTCTGAAAAACCCGTATTTTGTCACCCCGAACTTGATTCGGGGTCTCATAACTATTGATTTTATTAGATGCTGAATCAAGTGGACTTCGTCTTGCATCGCACCAGCATGACAACTTATGTGATTATAGATTTTCGCAGAGTTCTCAAGAATTTTACCTTGACAAATAAAAGATATGGGTTAATCTAACTATGATGATTACAGTGATAAAAGAAAGATTGCAGAGATTATTATGAAGATTGCTTTAGCACAGATTAATTCAACCGTCGGTGATTTAAAGGGCAATACTAAAAAGATTATCGAATATATCAACACGGCTCGAAAGCAAAAAGTTGATTTAATAGTTTTTCCGGAACTGGCAATTTGCGGTTATCCGCCAAAAGATTTACTCTTAAAAAAGGATTTTCTTGATGAACTTGACCGAAATTTAAAGCGAATCATCAGGAACTCAAATAGCATTGGTGTAATTGTCGGGACGGTTGTATGCGTGAATAAAAAGGCGCGACCGCTTGATATTTACGATGTATCAATGACTGCACATTTTCCGGGCTGCGTGCTCAATAATTCCGCAGCGTTCATTTATAATAATCGTTTATTCGGCACTCAATCCAAAACTTATTTACCTAACTATGATATTTTCGATGAACAGCGGTATTTTCGTCCAGCAAAAACCCACCATATCTTTCCTTTCAAGAATCATAAAATCGGTATTGCGATTTGCGAGGATATCTGGGTAGATAATGAAATAACTGAGTTACTGGTTAAAAAAGGGGCAACGATTATCATTACAATTTCTGCATCACCATTTTATATCGATAAATGTCAGTTACGGAAAGTATTGGTTAGAAAACGGGCGATGAAAAATCGTGTACCGGTATTTTATATTAATCTTGTTGGTGGTCAGGATGATTTGGTCTTTGATGGCGGGTCGTTTGGGTATGATGCAAAAGGAAACTCGATAGTATCAGCGAAACGATTTGAAGAGGATTTTACTGTTGTAGATACTGAGAATACCAAGTTTTACCACAGAGACACAGAGGGCACAGAGAAAAACGAAATTGGTGAGGTGTTTTCAGCGTTAGTTTTAGGTTTAAGAGATTATGTAGAAAAGAACAAGTTCAATAAAGTAGTGTTAGGTTTATCCGGCGGTGTTGATTCAGCTTTAGTTGCTTGCCTGGCAGTTGCCGCCCTGGGGTCGGAACGAATTGAACTGGTTATGATGCCCGGTCCTTTTTCTTCAGAATCATCAATAAAAGATGCTTTAGAGATTTCGCAGAATTTGGGTATTGAACCGCGACTTATTCCGATAAACGATATTTATGATTCATACCTAAGAACAATGCGCGGTGAATTCAAAGGAATACCATTTGATACAACCGAAGAAAATATTCAGGCAAGGATTAGAGGTAACATCTTAATGGCGCTGTCAAATAAGTTTGGATGTTTAGTGCTGACAACTGGAAATAAGTCAGAGTTCTCAGTTGGTTACTCAACGCTGTATGGTGATATGGCGGGTGGTTTAGCGGTAATTTCTGATGTGCCAAAAACAATGGTCTACAAATTGTGTGAGTATATCAATAAGGCTGGGATTAAAGAACAAAAAGATGTCATCCCTAAAAATGTATTTGTCAAACCACCATCAGCCGAATTGAAAGCAAACCAGACTGACCAGGATGATTTACCTCCCTATGAAGTTTTAGATAAAATTATTCATCTTTATATCGAAGAGAATAAAAGCAAAGAAGAAATAATTAAGATAGGGCTTTCTAAGAAATTGGTAACTGATATAATTTGGCGGATTGACCATAATGAATATAAAAGGTTTCAGGCACCTTTGGGAATAAAGATAACTCCCAAAGCATTTGGCTTTGGCAGAAGAATGCCGATAACCAATGCGTTTAAATCATAATAACTTTACCACGAAAGCACGGACGCAAAGCGTAGATGGAGTGTAACGACATCCAATAAGAAAGCACGAAATTCAGAAGAGAGGTTTTACCGCTTGATTTGTATATTTAATATTTCATTTTTGGTTATCAGTTGCTATTTAATACCCCCTTACAAGAATAGAAAGTAGAAAATAAAACTGCGTAATATATATATATATATATATATCAATAAATTAAAATAGGTAATGGCTTGAAGATTTTGCTTGACAAAATTATTTTCTATTGTATTATTTAGATACAGGAGACTGCTTGCTATGATAAGTAAAAGTTTTGAGGTTGATAAGAAAAAAGTAAGGGGGCATAGCTATTGCCTTTTTCTGCTTTTGTTATTATCTATAACAAACATATTTGCTCAGCAGACGAATAATTTGGAAGTGATTTGGGTGAAGGCGGTAGATTCTACTTTTTCTGTCAATGGTTATGGTTATTTATCTACAACTCCGGGCGATGTGAATGGTGATGGATATTATGATATATTATATTATGGTAATGAAAGGTCATGGGAGGGACGAGCAATTCTTTATTGTGGCGGAAATACTTTGGATACGATACCTGACGCAATATTTTCTAACGAAATGGGGTTTGATGCAGTTTGTATGGGCGATTTTAACGGAGATGGGTATAGTGATGTTGCTTTTGGGTGTGTGCTTAATGAGCCAGTTGCAGAAGTATTAATCTTTCTTGGTGGAAATCCAATTGATACAATCTGTGATTTTAGAATAAGGGATCTTTATGTTGGTGCTAATTTTGGCTGTGCTGTTTCATCTGGTGATGTGAATGGCGATGGGTATAAAGATTTAATTGTTGGAGCTTGGGGCATTGCAGATGGCAGAGGACGAGTTTATATTTATTTTGGTAGCACTAATTTCGATACGATACCAGATGTAATTTTAAATGGAGGACATTATAATGACATGGAGCAATTCGGGTTCTCTGTTGCTAGTTCAGGGGACGTTAATAATGATGGCATTGATGATTTAATTATTGGCGCAAGAGATTTCGGGCTTTATCGCCAAGGAAGAATTTATGTTTATTATGGTGGTAATCCGATGAATTCGATTTACGATGTGGCAATGTCAGGTGAAGGTTCGTGGCATAATCTTGGTGAATTTGGTGTGGATTTTATTAGAAGGTATCAAACTTTTGATTATGCGGTTACTAGCACACCTATTTGGGGTTCAACACCTGGATGGTACGACCCGGGAAAAGTATATGTGCTATTCGGTGGTAATCCAATGGATAGTGTCCCTGATGTATGTATGATTGGCAGAACAGATTCAAGTTCGTTAGGTTTTTCTATTTCAAGAACTGGGTATATTTCAGGGTCGTTATTTGATGGAATTATTGCTGGTGCACCAATAGAACCATCTGGCAGTATTTCATATGCTGGATGTGCATATACTTGGCGAAGCGAACCAAATCTTGATACAATTCCAGATGCATGGCTTAAAGGATTACAATATGACGATGGTATTGGTTGGGCAATAACAACAGCCGGCGATGTTGATGGTGATGGTAGAGATGAAGTAATGATTTCAAATTACGCAGCGACCCAATCGCCTAGAAGAGTGTGGGTTTGTAAGTATACGGGGGTAGGAATAGAGGAACGCCTGACGCATTATGCTAAACGCTTAACGCTAGAAGTTTGGCCGAATCCGGTGAAATCCGTGCTACGTGTCCGTTGTCCGTTCACCGTGAAAGAAATGAAAGTTTATGATATTACAGGAAAAGTAGTGAAGACATTTGAACAAGTGGGCAGTAGACAGAATACAGAATACAGAGAATTAAGATGGGATTTGAGAAATGAGAATAAGAAGAGAGTAGCGAATGGAATTTATTTTATGGAAGCAAGTATTAGTGAGAAGAGAGGAAAGAGCAGAGAGCAGATAATAAAAGAAATAAGAAAGATTACTATTATAAAATGAAAACCCTAATTTCTAAATCCGAAATCCTAAACAATATCAATATTCCAATGACCAAAAATTCAAAAAGTTTAGGATTTGGCATTTCGGGTTTAGAACTTCCGCAGAAATGCGGATTTATGCATCTTTATAATGTAGAAAGGCAAATGAAAGTTCTTCAATCAACTCAAGATGGGTTGAAGAATATTTCTGCCTTTCGAATCTTAACTTAATTAAAAAACTTCTTGAGAATGGAGGATAAAATGTATAAAAACATAGTTCTGTTAATCATTGGAATTATCAGCACGCTTAGTGCAGATATTGATATCCACAATTATGTTGCCGGTGGACCGACTTTTACTGATGTATGTTATATACGAGGAACACCAAATTATGCTATTGTATCAGAAAATGGCAAATTGTACACACGGGATAATTATGGACTAGGCGATGGCGATAGTATTAGTATTAGCACCGAATATGTATTATCTGGTGTTTCTTTTGCTCCTTCTTCAGATAACGCTTTTGGATGGATAGTAGGTTATAAAAGGGATAGCACAGCAACTGGTCCAAAGTGGAGAGGGAAAATGTGGAAGACGACAAATGGAGGGACCTCATGGGATAGTGTGCGTGTAAATATTGACTTCCCAGTTCCAACGCCTTTTCTTGATGTTTATGCAGCTAATAGAAATAATGTGTGGGTTTCGTGCGGGAACGGATATGTTATCTTTACAAGAAATGGAGTGAACTGGAGAATGACTCCGCAGAAACCAGGAGGGGTGAATCATTTTGGATGGCTTTGGGGAATCTATGCACTACCGGATGGTAACCAAGCTTGGGTCTGTTCTGACCAATCAGGATTAATTTCCTTTCTTCCAGATACCAGTTCGACTTGGATTGATTACTACCCTTCATTTGAAGAAGATGAATCGCTCTCGTATCGAAGAATTTGTGGTGACTTTGAAGACTCAGATAATGTCTATGTAGCAGCATCAAAAGGCTATATAGTATCTACTACCTCCGGTGGTGGGGATTGGGATTTGGACGATACACATTTTGATACTACAAATGAATGGATAAATGGTGTTTGTTATCTTTCCCACCCGGATTATGATGATGATTGTTGGTTTGTTGGAAGCGGCGGAACACTTTGTAGCGATTATGATGGATTAGTATGGTATTCGCGAAAATATAATTTCAATGCAATAGAGGGAGGAATTCGTTATCGCCAAGCATATGACCGATATGACCGTCATGCTTTAGCAGTTGGATCGAACTCAACTATTTTAGGTATATATGATATAGAAATTAATGACAACAAGCACAAAGAAAGGGATAATTTGCAGACTCAATTTCAAAATCACTTAAGAGTATGGGATATTTCAAATGATAATGGTTGGTGTGATAGTCTCAGATGGACATACCTTGGTAGTAGTCGCAAAAGATATTACCTTCACCTCGACCCACCTCCGTCAACAGATTTACGCGAAACTTATAATACCTATCTTGAAACATTTTTTAACGATGAGACGCTCTGGCAGTTTGATACTACCTCAATGGCGATTCGGTCTGAATTTAAAATATACGGCGTTAATACACAACCATATCCCGATGATACTGTATACATTGATTCTGTTCGTGTATTTTCATATGACAATTTAGCACCTCCTCAAATCAGTGGTGTAACATATTCTCTGAGACCAACACAAATTACCATAAAGTGGAACCCTGCATCTGATTCGCTTGAACCAAATATGGGAGGATATCAGATAAAAATGACTTATTCTGGTCCGCAAGCACCTGATGAGTTAAGAAATACAGTAACAACTCCAATTTTTTCAACTACACGCACATTCAGAATTGACCTACGATGGTTATGGCAGCCAACACATTGGTATGTAAGAGCAATCGACCGTTCAGGGAATGTAGGACCGTGGTCTGAGGGACTTGAAGTTACATTCCTAGATAGTATTTATGTTCCTGGACCTTACGGTAATTATTCAACTGCTTTTACACAAGGAAGGCATTTAGCAAGAACACCTAATAGTAAAGAAATCTATATGACATTTGAATCTGAAGGCAAGATTTATCTTTCGCTAACAACTAATGAAGGCGAGAATTGGGAAACTGAAGAAATTGATAATGGGTTATATCCATGTATTGGGATTAATTATGACTGTCAACCCTGGATTGCTTATACAAAAGATGGTGATTTAATCTGTAAGATTAAAAGGTCAGATGGAACATGGAAAGAAATATTTATCTTTGATGGCGATGAAAATCATTGGGCGGGTCCACCTTCAATGCAACTTGCAACAATGCCAATAAAAGAAGATGTTATAGACTATGCTTATATTACTTACGCTGTTTATGATGGTTCGATGCCAGACAAACCCGGTCCTCAACCTCCTTCAAGTGAACATTCTTACATTTATGTTTCTCTTTTTGATACAACCGGTATTGATATTGTAAGTCACTTAATTGATGAGGGTCCTGCTGAAGCTCCGGTTAGTCAACCGTGCGTTGGTGTTACACCCGCAGATTTGATTCAT
>Ga0315288_10012075_pt1 | contig 10864 bp, 12 predicted proteins | sample YL17G11_20_MG_FD_203454 | JGI IMG/M metagenome (GOLD analysis project Ga0315288, IMG submission 203454) | Sediment microbial communities from Yellowstone Lake, YNP, Wyoming, USA - YL17G11_20 | ecosystem: Environmental > Aquatic > Freshwater > Lake > Sediment | place: USA: Wyoming | collected...
ACGTCATCAAGAATTACGGCACGATGCGGGTGGCGGTGATCGGGCTTCTGAACGAGGGCGATTTCCCGAAGGGCACGACGCTTTTGGACACCACGCGGCTGGTGATCGAGCCTCACTTGCAGGCGGCCAAGAAGTACATCCCCGCGCTGGCGCGCAAGGTGGATGCGGTGGTGTTGATTTGCGAGCTGCCCTCGGCGGCGCTCGACACGCTGTTGAAAGTGGTGCCCGACATTGATCTGGTGATCTCCACCGGCGCGCTGCGCAGCGGCGAGACTCCCACGATGGTGGGCAAGACGCGCATTGTGGGCAGTGGATCGTCGGGCTACACCGGCCACTATGCGATGCTCGAGTTCAACCCGTCTTGGGGAGACAGCATCGGCTTCCGCCAGTATCAGGATGCGCTGTCGGATACCTATGACGAGAAGGGCGAGTGGGCCGACCGTCAGGCCGCATTCAATGCCGCGCCCCCGCCCAGCCCCAAACCGGCGAGCACGGCGCCCAAGCCACTGAACGTAAAGACGCCGCCGCCGACAACCCGAAACTCCAAACAAGGCTGATGGCCGTCACTGAAGAGGATTTGGCAGGCGTATGAAAGCGAAATTCGTACTGGCTCTGGTGCTCGCGTTGGTGTTGGGCTTCGGCTCGCTCTGGGCCGCCAAGCCGAAGCACAAGGGCGCGGTCAAGGTTCCGGCGCGCATCTACGTCTCCGGCAACTTTGAAGGCGAACTCGAGCCCTGCGGGTGAAAGGCCAAGAAAGGCGGACTGGCCCGGAGGGCCGGTTTCTTGACCCAAACTCGCGCGGACACGTTGGCCAGACTCACGGTGGAGGCCGGGAATTTTGCGCCCGCTGGCAAAACCCGCGCCGATACCGTCAAGGTGCTGGCGCTGGCGGACTTTTACCGCACGTCCCACTATGACGCGGTGGGGCTCTCTTCGCGGGAGCTATCTTTCGGCGTGGGCATGTGGAAGGAAGCGGCGCAGAGCGGCATGCCCGTGTTGGCCGCTAATCTCTTCAAGGACAAGCGCGGCAAGAAGCCCGTTTTCAAGCCGTTTGTCATCAAGGAAGATCACGGCAGCCGCTTCGGTGTTCTCGGCTTCGTGTCCGAATCGGCGTGGCGCGCGCGCGCCGACACCACCGACCGGATTTTCTTCCGCTCGCCGTTCACGCAGGGCAAACTGATCCGCAAGCTGGCCAAGAAGTGCGATCATCTTACGGTGGTCGGCGAGTTCACCTCGCTCGAGGCGGATTCGCTCATCCGGCTGTTCCCCGACATCAACGTGGTGGTGGCGTCGGGCGTGCGGGCGGATCAAGTTACGCGGGTCGGCAATTCGCTGATCGTGGGATCCTCCACGCGCGGCAATTACGCTCAGTACGTGGACTGGAACTACACGCCCTCCGACACCGCGCTCACCTACCAGAACAAACAGCAAGTGCTCGACGACAGCGTTCCCATGGACACGACGGTCGTGCGGCTGCTCGGCCAGATGAACGAGAAAATCAAGGCTCCGGCCGGTCACTGACCGGAAGAAGGAAAGTCGCAGTCATAGGATCCATGCGCAACCTCACTATGCATTTTCTTGCGGCGCTCTGGCTTCTTGCCATGTCGCCCCTGGTTCGCGCTCAGGAGTACGCACCGCCCGACAGCCAGCAGGCGGGCAGCGAGTGGCGGAACATCATTCTCTATGACGTGGATGATTTTCCACCCGGATTTCCGGTGATTAATCCCTACAACGTTATAGCGCTGATGATGACGCAGACCCCGATCCCGGATCACACCGGAAACCCCCACGCGCACGGGCACCTGATTCAGGTGATCGTGGACGGAGGCAACTACCTTCAAGACCCGCCCAATCCTGACGGCACGCCCGGCGGCGATGATTCGCTGGCCTACGGCAATTTCAACATGATTCTGCTGCGCGGAGAACAGGAACCGTGGGATCCCAAGGGCCGCAGCGGCAAATTCGTGTCGTGGAAATACTTCATCCCCTATTTGCCCGACCGGGCATATTATTTGCGGATTTGGGAAGGTGATAAGATCACCACGGCTCCCTACTATCAGGACACCGTTGAGTACTTCGCTGAAGTGGACCGGGGCGGAGCCATGATCCGCTTCCATGAAGGCCCGCCCATTGACGTGGACTGGAAGTTCGGTCCGTCCAAGCCGCGACCCAAGCCCGCTCCGCAGAAGTGATTCGTGATGCGATGAAACCTTCACGGAAAAAGCAGAGACCCCCCCTATGCCCCCCCGCAAGCAGGGGGGGACTTCAGTCTCCCTCCGTTCACGGGGGGATGAAAGGGGGGTTCTTTGTGTGCGCGCTCGCCGTGCTGCTGATGCTCTCCGCTGCGCAGGCCGCCGAGTTTCGCGTGGAGGTCGCTTACTTTGATCTCCAAGGCGGTCCACTCACCATAGATGAGAACAACCAAGCTCCTTTGCCTGACGGCTGTCTGGCGCAAGTGCTGCTTCAAGCCGACAGCGCCGGCAGGGCTTCTCGGCCGAAGGCGGACGGGCTGGAGCAGACGGAGGGAAGTTTCCCCGTCGAGGCGTGCCGGCAGAGCCTCGGCGTTTTTGCGCTGAACGGCGGAGCGCGCTTGCGCACGCCCGGTTTCTTTCTCAGCGACGCTCAGATCACCAGCCGCGAGTTGCCGCCGCGTCCGCTTTTCGTCCGCGTGTGGAACGCCGCCGATGCGGCACAGGCCAGCGGCTACTGGGATTCTCCGCTCTATGACGTGCTGCCGGGTTTTCAGCAGGTGAGTTTCCTGCGCGAGGAGTGGACGTATCATGCGCTGGAACGAGCCGCCGCCGAGACCGCGTTCGAGACCGCGGGATCGTCTGCCGGAGCCAGTCTGGCGGAGCGTCACGAGCTGCTCACGGCGGGTCCCAATCCGTTCAATTCCTCGGCGCGCATCTCATTCGTGGTGCAGGAGGCGGGCGGCGTGCGTCTGCAGGTGTTCGATCTGCAAGGGCGATTGACAGCGACTCTGGTGGACGGCCCGCTCACCGCCGGGTCGCATGATCTCGTCTTCGACGGCTCGCCCCTTCCCAGCGGTCTTTACTTCCTGTCGCTTGAACAGGAGGGTGCGGTGCCCGTGGTGCGCAAGCTCATCCTCATGCGCTGAGATTTTCATCGAACAATTCAAAGGGCGGCCCGAAAGGGTCGCCCTTTTTCGTGAACTCATTGCACGGCGCGGAATCGCCGCCGAACAAATCACATAGCATCCTGCCCATCACCTTTCACAACATCCTCATTTCCTCTTAACATTTTGTTTTCACTGAAACGGTCTTGACTTTCGGGCGGGACGGCTCTATATTGTGAGTGTAGTATAGGTAGTCTATTGAGACGGATGAGTAGCCTCTGACCCTTGCGAGTCTTTGCCCTAAGTTCCTGATTCCATGAACAGCAACCGCCTGTTTCGCGCACTCGTAACCGGGCTGACCCTTGCGGCCTGCCTCTGGTTATTGAATCTGGTGACCGGTCACCACGGCCGCGCCTCGCAGGCCGAGCTGGTTCCTGAAGGCGTCAGCACCGCTCTCTCTGCTTCCGCGCCGCCGCTTCCCGATTCGTGTCCTCCGGTTGAAATACACAGTCTGCCGCTGGCCGCCATGGACAATACCTGCATGGATGGGGTGCCGACAGATCTATCCTGCTACACCGGCATGCTCTCGGGCGGGGCTGCGCGCGAATATGCGCTTCGCCTGAAGGCTCGTTGCGCGTTGCGCGTTGCCGTCGAGCCGCGCAGCGAGTATTTCGATGTCAGCTTTGTGCTCTTCGCGGGCGGAACGCGATGCGTGCTGGCCCGTGACGAACACGGCGCCGGGCAAACCGAGAGCGCCGTTATTCCGAATCTCGAGGCGGGCGTCTATCGTCTCATCGTGGGCGGCTACGGCGAGGACTGCGGTCCCTATCTGCTGAGCGTGCGCGATCAGACTCCGCCCGTGGCGCAGGTCTCCGCCGCCGAGGCCTTTCGCGGCCGCAATGGCACGGTGATCCACTGGCGCAGCTTTGCCGAAGTGGACCTGGCGCACTTCGCGCTCTACCGGATGGACGAGCTGGGGCGCCGCCGCATCGCCGTCTTGCGCGCGCATGGATCGCCCGCCGGTTTCGCCGACTACCGCTTTACCGACCGTGATCTCGAAGGCCGCGCCACCTACACGCTGGAAGCGGTCTCCCTCGACGGCCGCGTCGAAGTGGTGCCGGTAAACTCCTGAACGAGTTTTTCACTCATGACAAAGGCCGGATGCACACGCATCCGGCCATTTTCATTTGTACGCGGCGGCACGTGGCTTCACGTGTCCCGCTCGGGAATAATGTAACCAATCATGCGAGCATTCCGGCCCACAGGTAGAACCGCATCACGCGTTGTGGCCGCCGGTTCCGTCAACGTAGAAACTCATCTTGTCGCCGACCCAGAACTCGAATCGCTTCTCGCCGGCAATGAGCTTCAGTTCGTTCCCGACCTCGCCGCCCATGATGATGGCGTTTCCCTTCATCTTCACCGGGGCTCCGTGCTCCATTTCCGCGCTCACGGCCACTTTCTCGTTGAAGTCCACTCCCCCGTTGAAAACGCTCTGGCCTCCAGCCGTCAGGCCGCCGCTGGTGATGAAACCCGCGGCCGTGACCGTACCCTGCGCAGTGATATTGCCCTGCACGGTGGCGTTGCCCTGCGCGGAGAGGTCGCTCTGCGAACTGATGGTCCCGTTGGTGGAAATGTTCCCGCCGCTCACGAGCAGACCCTGGGCCATTTCCACTGAGCCCGATACCAGAAGCAGGCCGTTGATGATCGTGTAGTGCAGGCCGCGACCGATGATAACCTCACCGGCGCTGGAGGTCCCGAGTTCGAGCACGCTCTCGTCCACGAGGGCATCCACGTTCGCGGCATTCACCGTCCCGTTGGTTGCAATGTTTCCGCCGCTGACCAAGAGGCCATCGGCCATCTCCACGGAGCCGTGCACCAGGAGCCGACCCATCACCGCCGTGAGATGATCCTCCTTACCGATGATGACTTGGCTGGCGCGGAACGTCCCCAGATTGAGCACATCGTCGACCGCGAAGGGATCAACGGACGGAGTCTGTGTCTCGGTATCCGCCTGCAAGATCGGCACCCGAAGCCTCTCGCTCACGTTCACCGGGCCGCCGATTCCGACGCGATAGAATTGCTCGTCGGCGGTCCCACCGATGAAGATGTGCTTACCCATCAGGTACACCTTGTTCCCCGCATCAATGCTGGCACCGCAGCCGATGCGCACGTCGGGATCGGAATCCGATTCGGCGTTAATGTCCAGTTGGTTGAGTGACGCATCGGGCTTGATGATGCCGCGAACGGTGCTTCCCTCCTGAATCTGGACCTTACCGATCACCAGCAGAGCCTGACGATTTGTCGCTCCGCTTTCGACTTTGACGACCCAATCGGTCACCTCCGCCGTTCCAACAACGCGCAGCTTCTTGCCGTTGGAATCCATGTCGTAATCGTTCCACGACCCGTCTTGGTTTGCCCATGCCATGATAGCACCCCTTTCCTTGTTTGGTTGTTAATAAGCCAATGGACCTCCAAAAGGTCCAATGTCACTACGAGAATTGTCCCGGTCCTGAATCTCGGGGTCACCCGCGTCGATGCACGGAGACCCCGGGAGCAACCGTCCATCCGCCATGTCAAGCAACGGATCAGCCTCAAACTCCCCCACTCCTTGTGAAAATCCGGAGTAGTTGTATCCGTTCTGCCAGAAGGTATTGTAGCCGTGGAAAACCGGGTTCTCCGAGCGGCCAGCATCCCACAAAGCGTAATTCCATGCCTGCTGAATGACGTTGTTCTCGAAGGTGCCAAAGAAGTTAAACAGTTGAACAGCCGTTCTCGACCGCGAGAACACGTTGTTGACAATATGTCCGCCGACCGAGCCGGTGACAATGAATGAGTACGTGGAATCCGACGTGCTAGCCGAGACAAACACGTTGTTGAACAAGTCGAGTCTGGCGCCATCATCCATGAACACCTGAATGTAGGCGGCAGTCATAGTGAACCCACGAATCGTTGATGCCAGATGTGAGGGTGGAATGAAGAAGACGTTGCTCGTTCCACTGGCGTTGATCGTGCATGCCAGCGGGCCGTGCTCTGATTCAATCCAAATCGCCTTCCCGAAGAGGTTGAGAGTCTCGTAGTACGTCCCGTCTCGCACGCGGATCGTGTCGAAGTCCGTCGCCGCATTGATTGCTGCCTGAATCGCCTGAAAGCTGTCGGGAACCCAGAGCACGCGCGGCCCTTGAGCCATGCTGTTGGCCACGTTGATCCGCAGAATGGGACTCACTCCCATGTTGCCATGTTCATCCCATGCACGGGCTTCACACAGATGCACGCCGTCCGGCACAGAGTCCGTGACCACCTCAAAGCGGTAGGGCGTCGCGAACAACGTGTCTTTTACGCGCCCGTCCAGATAGAGGCGAAGCTCCGTGACTCGCGAGCTGTCCCGTACCGAAAGGTCCAGCCCGACCGTGCCCCTCACGTCCGCATCCAACGGCGAAGTCCATTCCACGGTCGGCCCTTGCCAATCCTGCGGGCCGACAACCTGCGTGATGTATTTCTTCTCCTCCGTGCAGCCAACGATCAGCAGCAGAATGAGGAGCAAGCGGACGTAGTGAACGATCTTCATGATTCTCTCCCGTCAAAAAAACAAGACCTTGCCGCCAAAGAGACGACAAGGTCTGCATTGATTCCGCCGGTATGACCGACTCCGAAAACCGCCGAGTTGCCCGTCCTGAGTCCTGCCCACGATTCCCTCCCGAGGCGATGGCGCCACGATCCAAGATACGGCACAAATCCCCGGATGTCAAGTGCCGCCGCGGACGGATTCCGGCCGGGTCGCCCGCGATGAGGTGTTCGTCGCGGAAAGGAAATTGAGCGCTTAACCCGGCTCGGCGGTCGTGTGGCGCACGGTGTCCAGAATGACACAAGGCTCGCTACCCCCCTTTGTCCCCCCACTGAAGTGGGGGGAAAGAAGAAGGGCGGCTATGACTCGGCGAGTCGGTCGGGGGTGAGCGTGCCGCCGGTAACGATCAGTTTGACGGCCTCATCCACGGAAAGCGAGAGCGGGATGACATCTTCGGGTGCGTAGAAAATGAGAAAACCGCTGGTGGGGTTGGGCGTGCCGGGAACGAAGACCGCCACGTGCGCGGCGCCGTTCTCTTCGGGGAAGCGCCAATCGCGTTCGCTGGTCACGAAGCCGATGCGCCACGCGCGCTCGTAGGGGAAGCGCACGGCCACTACCCGCTTGAGATTGCTCTTGTCGCCGAGCAGCATGCTGCCGAACTTGCGAACGCCGGTGTAAACTTCGCGCACCACCGGGATGCGGCCGAGCAGCGCGCTGACGAGTTCCACCACGCGCTGCCCCACCACCCGGCCCACCGACAAACCGACGAGAGTGATGAGCAGAACGGTGATGAGGAAACCGACCACGTCGGCGGAGAGCGTGACCAATCCCGGCCAGTGGCCTTCGCCCAAGAGGCGCACCGCCGCGGCGCGCAAATAAGGGGAGAGAAAGCCGCCCAGCGTGCGCACCACCAGCACCACGATGTAGCCGGTTATCCAGAGGGGAGTGAGCACTAAGAGGCCGGTGACGAAGTGCTGACGGAAGCGCGAGGCCCGCGAAAGCGCCGCATCCGGGGAAGGCGTACCGTTCATGTGTCTCTCCAAGAGAGAACCCGACTTGCGCTGCGTCAAGCCGGGTTCAGTATGGCCTGATCCTCAGGCTAAGGTTTGGGCGTTTCCACGCGGATTTCGTAAATCGTCTCTCCCGGACCGGCAAAATCCTGCTCGCGCGCGGCGCGCTCGAGCGCCTGCTCGTCGCCTTTCTTGAGCGCGGCGAGGCAGCTTTCCAGCCGCTGCTTCCTTACTTCGAGCAGTCGAATCTTCTCGGTCTGGGCACACTCTTTTTTCTGGAGCCGCCAACTGTCCCACACGCCGCTGCGGCCGAAGACAAACCACGGCGTGAACAGCAGGCCGGCCAGAATCGCCAGAATCGGGATCGGCCGCAAATACCACATGCGCTTTTTTCTGAGAGCGGTCATGGTTCTTACTTCCACATGGTGCCGAAGTAGACGGCGTCGTCGCCTAATTCTTCTTCGATGCGCAGCAGTTGGTTGTATTTGGCGACGCGGTCGGTGCGCGAGGCGCTGCCGGTCTTAATCATGCCGCAGCCGGTGGCCACCGCCAAGTCGGCGATAAACGTGTCCTCGGTCTCGCCGGAGCGGTGCGAGATCATCTGCGTGTAGCCGGCGCGGCGCGCCAACTCGACCGCGTCGAGAGTCTCGGACAGCGTGCCGATCTGATTCAGCTTGATGAGAACCGAGTTGGCCACGCCCTCTTCGATACCGCGCTGCAAGAGGCGGACGTTGGTGACGAAGATGTCGTCGCCCACGAGTTGCATCTTCTTGCCCAGTTTCTGCGTGAGCAACTTCCAGCCGTCCCAGTCGTTTTCAGCCATGCCGTCTTCGATGGAAACGATGGGATAGTCCTTGAGGAGCGCGGTGTAGTAGTCCACCATCTCCGCCGGGCTGAGCTTTTTGTTTTCGCAGGAGAGATCGTACTTGCCGGTCTTGGGATCGTAGAACTCGGAGGCGGCGGGGTCGAGCGCGATGGCGATTTCATCGCCGGGTGTGTAGCCCGCTTTGCCGATGGCTTCGAGGATTGCATCGAGCGCTTCGCGGTGGGATTTCAGATTCGGCGCGAATCCGCCTTCATCGCCGACGTTGGTGGAGTGGCCGGCTTTCTTGAGCACTTTTTTCAGATGATGAAAGGTCTCTACGCCCGCGCGCAGGCCCTCGGTAAAAGAGGAGAAGCCGCGCGGCACGATCATGAATTCCTGAATGTCGAGCGGACTGTCGGCGTGGGCACCGCCGTTGATGACGTTCATGAAGGGCACGGGCATGACCTTGGCTCCGACGCCGCCCAGATACTGATAGAGGGGCAGCTCCACGGCCTCGGCGGCGGCGCGCGCCACCGCCAGACTGACGGCCAGCATGGCATTCGCTCCGAGCTTGGACTTGTTTTCGGTGCCGTCCAGCGAGAGCAGTTGCGAATCAATGGCCTGCTGGTAGACGGCATCCTGTCCGATGATCTCGTCGGCGATGCGGGTGTTGACGTTCTTGACGGCCTCGAGCACGCCCTTGCCGAGGTAGCGGGATTCATCGCCGTCGCGCAGTTCGAGCGCCTCGTTCTCGCCGGTGGAGGCGCCGGAAGGCACGGAGGCGCGGCCCAGAGCTCCGCCCGACAGCACTACTTCCACTTCCACCGTGGGGTTGCCGCGCGAATCCAGAACCTCGCGGGCAAAAACGTCGCTGATCTCGGTCATGGGCGCCAACTTCCTGAAAGATAAGGCTCGTCGAGGGAATATACGAAAAGAGAGCGGGAAAGGCAACACCCGCCGGTTCTCAAGATTCGGTGTCGGGGTCGCCTTCGCCGGGCTGGCGGTGAAGAAGAGACTCGTAGATTTCCATCGCCCGGTCGTAGAACTCTTCCGGCACTTGAATGCGCCACGGCCGCCCCACCGGCTCGGTTCCCATAATCATTCCCAGTCCGCCGGCGGCCAGATCGGTCTTGACGAGGTTGGGGATGTTCTCGCCGTCCAACACTTCAGTGACCATGCCCACATAGAGTCCGCCGCTCAGGGGCGGCAGCGATTTCCATTTTGCCTCGCTCACGAGTCCTCCGATGCAGGGGGTTCGATGGACTTGAGATAGAAGAAGCGTTCCATGAGCTTCACGTATTCCGAAAAATCCTGACCTTCAGGAGTGGCGGCGCGCACGCGGGCGAAGGCGTCGAGCTTGCTGTCAATTTCATCCAGAAAATGCAGCACCAGCGCCTCGGGAGTCATGGGCTTGACCGGCGAACTCATGGTGGGATCGCCCTGATGCGAGAGGATCAGATGCAGCACCTGGCGGCGCACTTCCTCCGGGAAATCGGGCAGCGCGAGGAGCTTGCTCTCGATCAGCAGGGTGCCCTGCACAATGTGACCTAATAGCCGGCCTTCCACACTGTAGTCAATGGCCGCGTCGGTGGTGTACTCCATCACTTTGCCCACGTCGTGCAACAGCGCGCCGGTCACTAACAGATCGCGGTTCAGAGCCGGATAGTGCGCGCAGATCGCATCGGCCACCTGCGCAAGTTTGACCGTGTGTTCGGCCAGTCCGCCCAGCGCGGCATGATGCCAGAGCTTGCCGCCGGGAGCTTCAAGGAAGGCGCGGCGAAAGTCCGCATCGTTGAAAACGGTCTCGATGAGCGCCTTCAAATGAGGATTCTGCAGCGAGGAGATGAGCGCATCGAGCTGCGCCGAAGCCTCGGCGGCGGGAAGAGCGGAGTGGGGAAGAAAAGCGCGGCGATCGGGCGCTTCTTCGGGAGTGGCGAGGCGAACGCGCGAGATCACCAGCCCGGGCACATCGCGATAGTGATCCACGGTCGCTTCCACCTTCAGCACATCACCGGGTTTGGCCGCCGCCGCGAGTTTCTCGAAACCCTCCCACATCTTGGCCTCGATGCGCGCGCTCGCATCCTGCAAATGGAAGATGGCGAAGGGCACGCCGTCTTTCTTGGGGCGGGTTTCGAGCTTGCTGAGCAGATAAAAGCCGGTAATCTTGTCACCGGCGGGCAGCTCACGAACGCGCGTCAGAGGTGGAGAAGTTTCAGGAGTGGGGGGCATGGGAGGAAAAAGCTGAAAATCTGAAAGTGGAAAGCTGAAAAAGGTCGCAGAAGTACTGTCATTCTGTTCGTCTTCGAACAGAATCCCTCCCATTGACGGCCCTGCTTCTGGTGTGAGGGATTCTGTTCCCGAAGACGGGAACAGAATGACACGCACTCGACGGGAACGGAAGGACACGGCGT
>Ga0315288_10012077_pt1 | contig 10863 bp, 10 predicted proteins | sample YL17G11_20_MG_FD_203454 | JGI IMG/M metagenome (GOLD analysis project Ga0315288, IMG submission 203454) | Sediment microbial communities from Yellowstone Lake, YNP, Wyoming, USA - YL17G11_20 | ecosystem: Environmental > Aquatic > Freshwater > Lake > Sediment | place: USA: Wyoming | collected...
TCATGATCCCGGCAGTCAGCGCCATATCGATCTCGGCTACTGTCTTGCCCACGCCTGAGTACACGATCTTCGAAGCCGGTATGCCCGCCTTCATAGCCATGTAGAGTTCGCCGCCGGATACGACGTCTGCTCCGAGACTTTGCCGTGCCATATAGGAGAGGATGGCAAGGTTTGGATTGGCTTTCATGGCAAAACAGGTCTGGTGATCCACGCCAGCAAGCGGGTCTTCAAAGGCCCGCACATGCCTCCTGAGCGTCGGCAGGCTGTAGCAGTAGAACGGGGTCCCTACGGCTTGGGCGATATCGGCGAGCGAAACATCCCCGCAATGGAGACTTCCCTGCTTGTATACGAAATCATGCATTGTCCATCTCCTTAAAAAATCTCAATCCCCCGACCTTCCTTAGCCCCCTGAAGATTCAGGGGGACGAGATGGTTTACTTTTTTATTTGCATACAATTCGGGCTGGACTCAACCATGTTGTTGTGCCCTTTTCTAGCCTGAGGCGGTAGACCATGCAGTTCTCTTCCGGGGTCTCATCTTGAAGCTGCAGCGTCCCTTCTTGAGCCTCCACCTCTACCTTTTGATTCAGATCGCCCGTGCATTGCGGACAGATTCCCTGCGGCTTGCCGAGCAGAACGAGCTTGACCGCGCTTTCATTGCACGTGATCTTGACTACGACGGCCTTGTCCACAAACTTGATCGAGTTGATGATCACGGGCTCTTCCGGAGCAGGGGGCAGGGGGGGAAGCTTCCTCCCGCAGCCGAGGCATACAAGACATACGAGGATGAACCACAACCCAAGACTATACCTTCTCATATCCGACATCTTCCAGCAATGCATAAGCTTCCTTTATAGCGGCCTTGACGTTTTCCCTGGAAGTCCCGCCAAAGCTCCGCCTCCTGTCAACCGCGGATGAAGGATGAATGTATGCGAAAATATCATCCCCGAATTTATCAGAGAATGCCTTGAATTCAAGCAAGGTCATGTCGTCAATGGTCTTGCCCTGGTGTATCCGCGAGGCAACAATCTCTCCGGTTAGGCGATGGGCATCCCGGAACGGCACACCCTTCTCAGCGAGGTAATCGACTATATCGGTGGCGGTGAGGAAGCCCTTCTTGAGGGCACGTTCCGCAGCCTGTCGGTTGATAACCATCCCTCTGATCAGTCCGGTGATGACCTCAACACAGGCCGAGACCGTATCGAGCGAGTCCATGACCGGCAGTTTGTCCTCCTGCATGTCCCGGTTGTAGGTAAGCGGCAGGCCCTTCATCATCGTGAGCAGATTGACAAGATTGCCGTACACCCTGCCGGTCTTGCCTCTGACGAGTTCGGCCACATCCGGGTTCTTCTTCTGCGGCATGATGGAGCTGCCGGTCGTGTAGCTGTCCGGTAGATCGACAAGGGCATACCCCTGTGAATTCCAGATGATGATCTCCTCACAGAGCCTGCTCAAGTGCATCATCACGAGGCTCACGGCGAATACGGCCTCGATCGCGAAGTCCCGGTCGCTCACGCCGTCCATGGAGTTCCGGCACGGGGAGGCAAAGCCGAGCTCTTTCGCCGTCCGGAACCGGTCGATGGGATGCGGCGTCCCGGCCAGAGCGGCGCTCCCCAGAGGCGAGACATTGAGTCGCTCAAGAGCGTCATCGATTCTCTGATAATCCCGTAAGAACATCTCGAAGTAGGCGAGCAGGTGGTGGCCAAAGGACACGGGCTGGGCGAACTGGAGGTGGGTCATGCCGGGGATGATGGTATCCGCTTGTTCGGAGGCCTTGTCCACGATGGTCTTCATGAAATCCCGGAGTAAACGGAGGATCTGAGTAAGCACATGCCTGACATACAATCGCAAATCGGTAGACACCTGATCGTTCCTGCTCCGCGCCGTATGGAGCTTCTTCCCCGCCTCGCCGATCCTCTTCGTGAGCTCGACCTCGATGTTCATGTGGACGTCTTCGAGGGCGGGGTCGAAAACGAAGGTGCCCGCGTCGATGTCTTTCCGTATGGAGAAAAGACCCTGGACAATCGTCTCCGCCTCCTTTGGGGTGAGGATGCCGACTGCGGCGAGCATCCGCGCATGAGCGATGCTCCCCTCGATATCCTGCCGATAGAGCCGATGGTCGATACTCACGCTCTCGGTGAAGGCTTCAACTTTTTTATCGACCCCTTCCTGGAACCTGCCCGACCAAGGTTTATCAGTCATTGTTCCGCATTGCCCTCATCCGAAGTCTCAAGGCGCTCAGGCGGATGAAGCCCTTCGCATCCTTCTGGTCATAGACCTCGTCTTCGCCGAAGGTGGCGAGTTCAGGCCGGTACAGGGAGCATTTCGATCTCCTCCCCGTCACGACGCAATTGCCCTTGTAGAGCTTGACCCTAACATCGCCGGTAACCCCCTTCTGAGAATCGTCAATAAGCTTCTGGAGGGCTTCGCGTTCAGGGGCGAACCAGTAGCCGTAATAGATCAACGTCGCGTAGCGCGGCATGAGCTCGTCTCTGAGGTGCATGAGCTCCCTGTCCAGAGTAATCTGCTCGATCCCCCGGTGTGCAGTCTTGAGAATGGTCCCGCCCGGAGTCTCGTACACACCGCGGGACTTCATGCCCACATAGCGGTTTTCAACGATGTCCACACGGCCGATGCCGTTGCGACCGCCGAGCTCATTCAGCTTCGCCAGAAGCGTGTCGGGGCTCATACGTTTGCCGCCTATCGCCACCGGGTTCCCGTCCTCGAAGGAGATCACCACATTGGTCGGTTTATCAGGCGCTTTTTCCGGCGAGCGAGTGAGGATGAACATATCCTCGTCAGGCTCCTTCCAAGGGTCTTCGAGGATGCCGCCCTCATAGCTGATGTGGAGGAGGTTCCTGTCCATGCTATAGGGCTTTTTCTTTGTCGCCGGGACCGGTATGCCATGCTCCTTGGCATAGTCGATCATCTTCTCCCGCGAACGGAGTTTCCACTCGTTCATTTTCCAGGGCGCGATCACCTTGATGTTCGGCTGCAACGCCCAGAAGGTAAGCTCGAAGCGCACCTGATCATTGCCTTTGCCCGTTGCTCCATGAGCGACCGCTTCCGCATCCTCCTTGCGCGCGATCTCGACTACGCGTTTGGCGATGAGCGGACGGGCGAGCGCGGTCCCGAGGAGGTAGAGGCCCTCATAAGCCACGTCCGCCCGGAAGGCGGGGAAGACATAGTCCCGGACGAACTCCTCGCGCAGATCCTCGATATAGATCTTCTTGGCCCCTGTCTGCCTGGCCTTCTCCTTGAGACCATCCAGCTCCTCGGCTTGGCCCAAGTCGGCACAGTAGCAGATGACGTCGAAGCCGAGCTCTTCTTGGAGCCATTTCAGGATCACCGAGGTGTCTAATCCCCCGGAATACGCCAAAACGACCTTCTTCTTTCCCATACCCGCTCCTTATCCGCAATGCTTCAGTCATGAGTAGCTTTAAAATCTGAATCCCCCTGCCCCCTTGGTCTCAAGGGTGGCCAAGGATCCACCGGGGCATACCGGTCAGCGAGTGAAACGAGCCGTCCGGTATGCCCCGGTGGATGTCTAGCCCTCTTGAAGATTCAGGGGGGCTGGGGGGATTGAGATTTTAGAGCCACTCATCACTGCAGGATTACCCTCATCCGATCAAAAAGTCCATGATGGCCTCTTGCACGTAGAGTCGATTTTCCGCCTGATCCCAGACGATCGACCAGGGAGACTCGAGGACCTCTTCCGTCACCTCTTCACCACGGTGGGCCGGTAGGCAGTGCAGGAAGACCGCATCCCTTAAGGCCTTCTCCATGAGGGCGGCATCTACCTGGAAGCCCTTGAACGCCTCAGCGCGCTTGAGCGCCTCCTGCTCCTGTCCCATGCTCGCCCAGACATCCGTATTCACGGCAATCGCCCCCTGAACTGCCGCATGGGGCTCTCGCATTACCCTGACCCGTGCACCGTCTGCAATCGCTCTCTCGAAGATCGTTGTATCCGGAGCATAGCCCTGTGGACAAGCGAGCATCAGTTCGAAGCCGAGCACGGCGGCGGCATTGATCCAGGAATTCGCCATGTTGTTCCCGTCGCCGATCCAGGCGACCTTCTTGTCCGCCAATGTCCCAAAGTGCTCCATGAGGGTAAAGCAGTCAGACAGGACCTGACACGGGTGGAGAAGGTCGGTGAGCGCATTGACGACGGGTACATCCGCATAGTGCGCCATCTCTTCCACTTTGGCATGGGAATAGGTCCGCATAACGATTCCATCGCAGTAGCGCGCCAAGATACGCGCCGTGTCCTTAAGCGGCTCGCCACGCACCATCTGGCTCGCTTCGGGGGTGAGTACGATCGGGTGGCCGCCGAGACGCGCGATACCCACTTCAAAGGAGATACGCGTCCGCGTGGAAGCCTTTTCGAAGACGAGCACGATCGACTTGCTTACCAGACCCTGCCGCACGTTTCCACGCTTGAACGCCCGCGCCCTCTCAAAGATCTGATCTATCTCACCTTTGGAAAGATCTCTGATCGATAGAAAATCCCGTTCCTTCATAATCCCTTTTCCGTCAACAGCGTATCAAGAATCTCCACCGCCCGGTCGATCTCTGAGAGGGAGATGATAAGCGGCGGCACCAGCCTGAGGACATGGTCCTTGATGACATTGAACATGCCCCCCTTTTCCAGTCCCGCCTTTGGAAGGAAGTCTACCGCGGGTTCGAACTCCACCCCGATCATGAGTCCCTTCCCTCGCACGTCTTTAATGCTCGCGTGCCTGAGCTTGAGCTCACCCAGACGCTTCTGAAAATATAGACCCTGGGTCTGACTCTTCTGGGCCATATGATCTCGCTCCATCACCGCAAGGGTAGCAATCCCGGCGGCCATGGCGAGTGGATTGCCGCCGAAGGTGGAGGCATGGGAGCCCGGATCGAAGGTGGAGGCGATCTCCTTTTTGGCAATGATGGCTCCGGCCGGAAAGCCGTTGGCCAGACCTTTGGCCAGGGTCATGATATCCGGCTCGACCTCCTCGTGCATATAGGCGTACATCTTTCCTGTACGGCACAACCCTGTCTGTACCTCATCGAAGGCCAGGATGAGGCCGTGGCTGTCGCATAACTCCCGTACCTTTCTGATGTAGCCAGGCGCGGGTATATTAATCCCGCTCTCGCCCTGGATCGGCTCGAGCATGACCGCGCCGATATGATCGTCGATGGCGGATGCGAGAGCGTCGATATCATCGTATGTCACATTGATGAAACCTTCCGGGATCGGATCATAGCCCTTCCGGAACTTATCTTGGCCGGTGGCGGCAACCGTCGCCAGGGTTCGACCATGGAACGAGCCCTTGAAGGTGATGATCTTGCTCCCGCGCTTGCCCTTGGTGTTGCAGGAGCGCCGGATCAGCTTGATTGCACCCTCATTGGCTTCCGCACCGGAATTGCAAAAAAAGACCTGACCCTCGAATGCGTTCTTGACGAGCAATCGGGCCAGGGTCTCCTGTTGGGGAATGTGGTAGAGGTTCGAGCAGTGGAAGAGCCTGTCCGCCTGCTCCTGGACTGCCCTTACCACCTCCGGATGGCAGTGTCCCAGGTTGCAGACTGCAATCCCGGCCACCAGGTCGAGATACGCATTCCCCTTATCGTCCCAGAGCCAGCATCCCTCACCTCTGACGAGACTGACGGGCAGCCTGGCGTATGTATCCATGAGATAATCCATTTCCCTACCCTTTGATGATCTGCGTCCCGATTCCGGCATCCGTGAGGATCTCGAGCAGGATGGAATAGGGGATCCGGCCGTCGATGATATGGGTCTTCTTCACCCCTCGATTGAGGGCCGACCGGCAGCATTCGAGCTTCGGGATCATTCCGCCCGTTACTGCCCCGGTTTCGATCAGGGTGTTTATCCGCTTGTCTTCGATGCTGGAGATCAGGTTTCTGTCCTTGTCAATGACACCAGCCTCATCGGTCAGGATGATGAGCTTCTCCGCCGCAAGGCTGCCGGCTATGGCAGAGGCGACGGTATCCGCATTGATGTTGTAGGTGACGCCGTCCGAATCTACACCCAGCGGAGCGATGACCGCCACGAACCCTTTGGCCTCCACGGTGTCGATGATCTCGGTATTGACCGCCCTCACCTCGCCTACCAGCCCGAGGTCGATGAGGTCGTCATTGCCATCCCCGGCATTGCGTTTCAGGTAGAGCTTTTCCGCCCGCAAAAGCCCGGCATCCTTGCCCGAGAGCCCCACGGCCTTACCGCCCTCGATCGTGATGAGGTTGACGATCTCCTTGTTCACCACCCCAGAGAGCACCATTTCTACCACGTCGAGGGTCTGTTCATCGGTGATGCGCTTGCCCTCGACAAAGTTCGGGACGATCCCCATCTGCTTAAGCACGGTGTTGATCTGCGGGCCGCCGCCATGCACGACCGTGACCTGTATGCCGACGTACTGCAGGAGAACGATCTGCCGGGCGAAGGTTCGCTTCAGTTCTGGGTCCGCCATGGCGTGGCCGCCGTATTTGATGACGACCCGCTTGCCCCGGAAATCCCTGATATAGGGCAGGGCCTCCACGAGAATGCGCGCTCTCTGTATCGCCTGTTCCATTGGCCTTCCCTCACTAAAAAAAGAAGATCACCTTATAGCACCCAAGCTTTTTTGAATCTACTATTATCTTGCACACCCGTTCACCCTCCTTGAAGAGGCCAGCGTTCCTCCGTTTCACCTGCATGGCATACATGCTATGCGGCAGGCCTTGATTGCATGCCCTCAGAAAGTATTGATCGCATACAGTACGCTTGATTTTCCTAGATAAGCAGTCATCAGCGTCGAGGACGCAGGTTGGGATTTCTTCTTCATGGCATCACTACTGTTCATGAATGGTTATTGACACAAATATGCATTGCATGCAATATCTTCAGGCGGAAGAGGAAGTGCTATGGACATCGAGGGGCTCAAGACCAATTCGAAGCTCATTTTCATCGCCATTGCCGTGGCTTGCGGTTTTATCTTCATCCTGCAGAACTTCGAGCAGACGTCCTTCCAGTTCCTCATCTGGACCCTGTTTTCCGCTCCGAAATGGATCGTGGTCTCCGGCACCTTCCTCATCGGAGTGGTCTTCGGCTACCTCCTCGGCAAGAAGAAGGCGTAAGTCGCATTTTCAAAATTCAATCCCACATCCCGCCAGTTCTTCCAAACATCAAGCTGGCGGCATGCCCCTGTGGATGTCTAGCCCCCCTGTAGATTCAGGGGGGATGGGGGTATGAGCTTCTACATCCGTGCGATGATGGCCTGCGCGAACCCCGAGCAGGAAAGGAGGGTGGCGCCTTCCATCTGGCGCTCGAGGTCGTAGGTGACCTGCTTGTCCATGATGGAGAGCTCGAGCCCGTTACGGATGAGGGTGGCGGCTTCGTTCCAGCCGAGGTGATCGAGCAGCATGGTCCCAGAGAGGATGAGCGAGCCGGGGTTCACCTTATCCTGGCCGGCGTATTTGGGTGCGGTCCCGTGGGTGGCTTCGAAGACTGCGGTCGGTATGCCGATGTTCGCCCCCGGCGCCATGCCGAGACCGCCCACCTGGGCGGCCAGGGCGTCGGAGATGAAATCGCCGATGAGGTTCGGCACGGCGAGCACGCTGTACTCGGCGGGCCTTAAGAGCACCTGCTGGAACATGGAGTCCGCGATGCGGTCGTTTACGAGGATTTTCCCTTTCGGCAGCCTAGAGCCGCCAAGCTCCCGCTCGGTGATGGCCACATCCCCGAACTCCTCCTTTACGAGCTGGTAGCCCCAATCCCGGAAGGAGCCCTCGGTATACTTCATGATGTTGCCCTTGTGTACGATTGTCACGGTCTGCTTACCCATTTTGATGGCGTAGTCCATGGCCATGCGCACGAGCCGCTTGGTGCCAAAGATGCTGATAGGCTTGATCCCAATGCCGGAATCCGGGCGAATGTGCGTGCCCATCTCCTTGTTGAGGAAGTCAATCACCTTGGTCGCCTCCGTTGTCCCTTCAGGCCACTCGATGCCAGCATAGACATCCTCGGTATTTTCCCGGAAGACGGTGATATCAACGAGGTCGGGCCGTTTGACCGGGGTGGGGGTGCCTGCATAGTACTTGACCGGACGCACGCAGGCGAAGAGGTCGAGGATCTGGCGCAGGGTGACGTTCAAACTTCTGATCCCTCCACCTATCGGCGTGGTCAGGGGGCCTTTGATGCCGACGATATGTTCCCGCAAAGCCTCCAAGGTCGTATCCGGAAGATAGGTCCCGTATTGCGCATAGGCCTTCTCGCCTGCATAGACCTCAAGCCAGGAGATATGCTTCTTCCCGAAGTAGGCCTTTTCCACCGCGGTGTCCATGACAGCCTGTGCGGCCTTCCATATATCAGGTCCCACGCCATCACCCTCAATGAAGGGGATGATGGGATCGTCCGGAACGATCAGCATTCCATCCCTATACGCGATTTTCGTTCCGAGCACTCTCTCCATGTATCTTCTCCACATGGTAAAAAATCAGGGCGCGATGCATTGTGCTCCAATATCTCTTTTTGCCATGCGAGGGTCAACCCTCCGCTATTCCCCTTCGCCCTTTGCCCCGTTCTCTTCGCTCAGGATTTGTCCGTGTTGCCTGGGCTTATACTTGCTTGTGCAATTCTTCCCACATGAGGGCCTGGTATTTATGCAGGTCCCGCGTGCTCATACCCATGCCATGCGCCTCATACAGGGTCTGGATAGCCTTGACCACGTCCTCGAAGCGGATATCGAGGCCGAGGACGCCGTTCATATCGTCATTTTCATTCACGATCGGGGCAGAGACGGTGATGATGAGAGCCCCAGTGATGCGGGAGGCGATGATGCCGCTCACATGGAGCTTGCCATCCTCCACGGTATTCCGGAACCACTCCCGGTCGGAACAGTCCTCGTGTTCCTTCATCTTGTGCATGAAATGACCCCGATACTCTGGCTGGGTGATATTCTTGGTGATCTTGATACCCTTCATGTCGGTCACGTAAGCGAACTGGATGAAGGGATACTCTGCAATGAACTCACTCAAGACGGCCTCCTGTTTGGCAGGTTTCATGCTGCGCATATCAGGATGGGTAAGGAGCTTTTCGATGAGCTGGCTTGCGTATTCCCTGGCCTCGTACTTTATGAGATCGAACCCGGAGAGGAAGAGCTGCGGTATGAAACGCTTGGCGAGCTTGTCGAGTTCCTCGTCCGACATGGCGGTCATCCGGCCATCCTCGTACTCATTGACGATGATCTGGTACATGCGGGCAATGCCAGGATGCTTTTTATCGATCGTATCAGGGCCGGTGAGCTTGTAGTGGGTGTTGATCCAATGGGCCAGCCCAGACTTGCCCGACTTGTCCGTTATGGCTATGGAAATAGGCCGGCCGAGGATCTTGTCCGTATTGAATATGTTGTAGATCTCCTCGTTCTTGACCAGTCCGTCGGCATGGATGCCGGCGCGGGTCACATTGAAGTTCTCGCCGACGAAGGGGAAATTGGGTGGTATGGTATAATTCATCTCGGAGTTCACGTAGTTGGCCATCTCAGTGATGGCCCTGGTGTCGATACTTTCTTCGTGGCCACGGATCTGGAGGAATTCGAAGACCATGGCCTCGATCGGGGTATTTCCGGTCCGCTCGCCAAAGCCGAGGATAGCGCAATTGACCCCGCTGCACCCATACATCCAGGCGGTCGTAGCGTTCACAAGGCCTTTGTGGAAATCGTTGTGCCCGTGCCATTCGAGGAGTTCGCCCGGGACGCCTGCATCGTCGATGAATGTCCTGACCAGCTTGTCCACCGACCGCGGCAACGCAACCCCCGGGATGTTCACCCCATAACCCAGAGTATCGCAGAGTCTGATCTTGACAGCGATCCCCGAGTCCTCCCTGAGCTTCATCAATTCCCGTGCGAATGGTATGCAGAAGCCGTAGATGTCGGCCCGCGTCACATCCTCGAAATGGCAGCGGGGGATGATGTCCATGGAGAGGGCGTCCTTGACGATGCCGAGGTATTCATCAAGCGCCTTGCGCCGGTTCATATTCATCTTCAAGAAGATGTGGTAGTCGGAGACCGAGGTGAGGATGCCTGTCTCATTGACGCCGATCTCCTTGAGAAGCTTCAGGTCATCCTTGTGCGCACGGATCCATGCGGTCACCCTGGGATACTCGTACCCCTTGCTCAGACAGGTCTCGACAGCGACCTTGTCCTTCTTGGTATAGAGGAAGAATTCGCTGGCCCGAATAAGGCCGTTCTTGCCGCCGATACGGTGGAGGAAATCGAAGAGGGTCTCGATCTGCTTGACAGAAAACGGGGTCATGGACTGCTGGCCGTCCCGGAAGGTGGTATCGGTGATCCAGATCTCATCCGCAGGCTGGATCGGGATAATGCGCATGTCAAAGTCGATCTTCGGGACCTCGTCATAATTGAAGATGGAACGGTAATAGTTCCCATCCTCCCGCTCATGGATGCCCGTCTCGAAATTTTTGCCCCCGGTGTAATAGAAGATCTTCTTCTTTTCATCCCAGCGTGCCATGCTATTTCGTCCTCCTCGGCAATACTGCATCTTTCGGAATCTTCTCAGGTTCGGGGGCCCCTGCCTCCCTCCGCGCCTGGATGATATCATCCATGGACATGTCACGTGGAATCTTCAGGTCCTGACCCGTGTAGAGAACCTTCGGGTCCTTGATCTGGTCCCGGTTCGCCTTGTAGATGAGCGGCCACATGAATGAGTCGTTATAGACCTCATATCTGGCAGCGATGCTCGGTAGGGTATCCCCCTTCTTCACGATATAGATGCTCGGATATACCTGAAGGACGTCGGGTTCGGCCTGTTTCTTGATCTCCTCCTTCTTGACCGCAACCTCCTGCCCCAGGGCCTCCAGTCGTTTCTGCTTCGC
>Ga0315288_10012078_pt1 | contig 10863 bp, 13 predicted proteins | sample YL17G11_20_MG_FD_203454 | JGI IMG/M metagenome (GOLD analysis project Ga0315288, IMG submission 203454) | Sediment microbial communities from Yellowstone Lake, YNP, Wyoming, USA - YL17G11_20 | ecosystem: Environmental > Aquatic > Freshwater > Lake > Sediment | place: USA: Wyoming | collected...
CACGACACCGCGAAAAATAACATCTCCGCCACGCGACAGTACCGACCGGCTACCAAACTCTCATAGCCGGCTCACCAGCAGCTCCCGCTCAAAAACCATCTGCTTCGGCAAGTCCGCCGCAAGCTTCAGAAACAACTCCTCCTGGCTCATCAGGTCGTTTCGGATGTCCGACGTGTTGATCGCCTGCAGCGCCTCAAGGTCCTGCCGCGTCATCCCCAAACCCTCCAGGTTGATGTCCTCCGGCCGCGGCATCCAACCCAAAGGCGATTCCACCCCGTACGCATGGCCACGGCATCGCTCCACGATCCACTCCAAGACCCGCATGTTCTCCCCGAAACCAGGCCACATGAACTGCCCCTGATCGTTCTTCCGAAACCAGTTCACGCTGAAGATCCGCGGACAGTCCTTCATCTTCTTCCGCATCCGGCACCAGTGAATCAGGTAGTCCCGAACGTTGTACCCGATGAACGGCAGCATCGCCATCGGGTCCCGCCGAACCACTCCGATCTGACCCGTCGCCGCCGCCGTCGTCTCCGATCCCAGACTCGCCCCGATGTACACCCCGTGAACCCAGTTGAACGCCTGGTATACCAGCGGTATCGCCTGGCTGCGCCGGCCCCCGAAAATGATCGCCGACACCAGCACCCCGTTCGGATCGTTCGCGGCCGCGTCCAGCACAGGATTGTTCGCCATCGGCGCCGTGAACCGAGCATTCGGATGCGTCGCCTTACGCCCGCATCCCGCCGTCCACGCCTGACCCGCCCAGTCGATGCACTCCTTCGGCGACTCCCTCGTCTTCCCTTCCCACCACACGTCGCCGTCCGGCAGCAGCCCCACGTTCGTGTAAATCGTGTTCCGCGAGATCGACTGCATCGCATTCGGATTCGTCTCGTGATTCGTCCCCGGCACCACCCCGAAGTAACCCGCCTCAGGATTGATCGCCCGCAGCCGTCCCGTGTCGTCCACCCACATCCACGCAATGTCGTCCCCCAGCGTCGTCACCCGCCACCCATCCTTCCGATACTTCTCCGGCGGCACCATCATCGCGAAATTCGTCTTCCCGCACGCGCTCGGAAACGCCGCCGCCACGTACGTCTTCTGCCCCCGTGGATCCTGCACGCCCATCAGCAGCATGTGCTCCGCCATCCACCCCTGCTGCTGCCCCAGAAAACTGGCAATCCGCAGCGCCAGACATTTCTTGCCAAGCAATGCGTTCCCGCCATACCCCGACCCGAAACTCCAGATCGCATTGTCATGCGGAAAGTGGCAGACGTACCGCCGCTCCGGGTTGCAGTCCCCAACGCTGTGCAGGCACCGCGTGAACTCGTCCCCGCCGCCAAGCTGCTCCCACGCAATCTCACCCATCCGCGTCATGATCCCCATGTTCACCGCAACGTACAGCGAGTCCGTCACCTCGATCCCCACCTTCGCCAGCGGCGAACCCACAGGCCCCATCAGGAACGGCACGACATACATCGTCCGGCCACTCATGCTCCCCGCGAACAGCGCCCGCAGCTTCGCATACGCCGCCTTGGGGTCCATCCAGTTGTTCGTCGGCCCCGCCCCATCCTGGCTCGGCGTGCAGATGAACGTCAGGTGCTCGCTCCGAGCTACGTCGTTCTGGTTGCTGCGATGCAGGTAGCACCCCGGCAGCTTCTCCTGGTTCAGCCGCACAAAAACGCCCTCGCGGACCCCCTGCTCGAACAGCGCGTCACGCTCCTCGATGCTCCCGTTGCACCAGTAGATCCTGTCCGGCTTGCACAGCTCGGCACATTCCTGGATCCACTGATCAACGGCCTTGTTCGCAACTGCCTGCGGACGGCCGCCTTCCCCTGCCCCGGCGCTTCTCACTGTCGCTACTTCCGTTCCGTCGCTCATGAATGGTCCTCTTACGCTCAGATCGCATCGCATCATACCAGCCGATGGCTGGCCGTAAACCTTATAGGGCACTGGCCCCTGCCTGCCAACTGCCAACCTTGCCGCCGCTACGGCTTGCGATCGCCCACGTCTCCCTGCATCAACCTCGTGTTCCGCCAGACCTGCTTGGCCCTGAGGGCCGCCGCCAGATCGGCCAGCGTCGTCATCATCATGTAGTCTCTGAGGCGTCGGCGGATGGGCTTGTATAAGTCATGTTGCGGACAGGGCATCTGATCGCTGCATTTCTCAAGGCCCACAACACACCGGTCCAGAGGCTGAGGGCCGTCAATGGCTTCGACGATACTGATCAGTGCAATCTCCTCGGCAGGCCGGGCCAGGCAAAACCCCCCGCCGCGACCCTTGGCGCTCCGTAAGACCTCGCCATGCACGAGTTTCTGGAAGACCTTGGCCAGGAAGTCCCGCGGCAAGTCGGTGCCGGCGACCAAGTCGTCAAGCATGACCGGCCCTTCGGCATGTCGGGCGGCCAGCTCGCTCAGGCCGCGAATCGCGTACTCCGTGGAACTCGAGAAAATCATCCGCCAACTCCCGGTCCATCTGAACAGGACGATCATATCCTGTTACGTCGCTACGTCTGGTTGCCTGAACTCGTTCAGAAGGGGGACCGTGCGGGCACATTAACCGATAAGGCTGGCTTTGCCAACGAATACCAGCTGGAACATCAGCGGACAATATTGTCCGATGTACCCGCGCGGTCTCTTCTTCAGGCCACTGCGGCGACTACTCTGCGGGCGGCATCGGTCAGGTCGGTGGCTGCAATGAGGGTCGGCAGATCACCCTTGGCCTCGTCGAGGATCTCGCGGGCCTTCTGGACGTTGGTCCCCTCAAGGCGGACGACAACTGGGATCCTGAAGCCCAGCTCGCGGCCTGCGGCAACCAGCGCGGCGGCGATCGTGTCGCACTTGGCGATCCCGCCGAAGATGTTGACCAGAATGCCTTTAACCTTCGGGTCGGCCAGGATGATGCGGAAGGCTTCGACGGCGGCCTCGGGGCTGACCGAGCCGCCGACATCCAGGAAATTAGCCGGCTCGGCGCCGTGAAGCTTGATGATGTCCATGGTGGCCATGGCCAGACCGGCGCCGTTCACCAGGCAGCCGATCGTGCCGTCGAGGGCGATGTAGTTGAGGTCGGCCTTGCGGGCTCGCACGTCCAGCGGCTTCTCCTGGGACTCATCGGCCAGGGCGGCGATGTCCGGGTGGCGGAAGAGCGCGCTGTCATCGAAGTTGATCTTGGCATCAATGGCGAGCAACTGGCCGTCCCTGGTAAGGACCAGGGGGTTGATCTCGGCCAGCGAGGCATCGGTCTTGTACAGGACCTTGGCGAGGTTCATGAGGAGCTTGGCGGCCTCGCCGGCGAGCTTGTCTTTGAAGCCGAGCTTGTAGGCGATCTGCCGAGCCTGGAAGGGTTGGAGGCCGAGGATGGGATGGAGGGGTTCCTTGATGACTTTCTCGGGACTTCGCTTGGCGACTTCCTCGATTTCGACGCCACCTTCGGCCGAGGCGATGAGTGTGACGGTGGCGCGTGCGCGATCGACGGTGACGCCGACATAGTATTCGTGGGCGATGTCGACGCCGGGGGCGAGGAGGAGGACGGAGACGGGGGCGCCTTCGGGGCCGGTCTGCGGGCTGACCATGCGGTGGCCGAGCATGAATTTGGCGGCAGCGCGAGCTTCGTCGGCGTTGTGGACGAGCTTGACGAAGCCGGCTTTGCCTCGCCCGCCGGCGTAGACCTGGGCCTTGACGACACAGACGGGGGTGGCGAGCTTCTTGAAGGCCGCGCCGGCTTCGTCGGGTGTGCGGACGACCTCCGCCGGAGGGACGGGCAGGCCGTTGTCGCTGAAGATCTGACGGGCTTGGTATTCGTGGATTTTCATAGTTGCTTGTTGCCACTGTTCAGTTGCCGATGCTGCGTCGGTCGCGGGACCGGGGAACGCCGGCCTCTATGAGCAGACGGCTGCGCACGATACAATCGGGGACGATGCAGATCAACCGTTCTGGGGCCATCGTGCTGAGCAGCGGAGGGATCGACTCGACGACGTGTCTGGCGATCGCGAGGCGAGAGGGGTTTACGCCGCTGTATGCGATGTCGTTCGACTATGGGCAGAGGCATCGGCATGAGTTGGAGGCGGCCGCGCGCGTGGGGAAGGCGTTCGGCGTGGCGGAGCACCGCGTGATCCGGATCGACCTGCGGCAGTTTGGCGGCAGCGCGCTGACGGACGACATCGCGGTGCCGAAGGATCGCGACGAGTCGCGGATGTCGGCGGAGATTCCGATCACCTATGTGCCGGCGCGGAACACGGTGTTCCTGAGCTATGCGTTGGCGTGGGCGGAGGTGCTGAGTATCCGCGACATCTTCATCGGGGTGAATGCGATCGATTACAGCGGGTACCCGGACTGCCGGGAGGAGTTCATCGCGGCGTTCGAGAAGATGGCGAACCTTGGGACGAAGATGACGGTGGGGGGGGGAAGGCCTTTGAGGATTCACAGGCCGCTGATCCGCATGACCAAGGGCCAGATCATCCGCACGGGGATGGAGCTTGGGGTGGACTATTCCCTGACGCACAGTTGCTACGATCCTGATGAGCAGGGCCGTGCGTGCGGGCGGTGCGATAGCTGCGTGCTGCGTAAGAAGGGGTTCGCGGCGGCGGGGGTTGAGGATCCGACGAGGTATGCGCAGTAGGGCGCGGGCTTTGCCCAGTTGCCAGTTGTGGGCAACTGGCCGAGTGGTGGCTTGGCGGGTCACTAGGGTGTATGATCCAGGAAGCTCGATCCGAGGTAGACACATGGTTGCGCGGGCAAAGCGAAAGATGAAGCTGTTCCTGAGCTACTCGCATCGCGATCAGGAATTCGCCGGAGAGATCCGAAAGGAACTGGGGAAGCGCGGTTTTTCGGTATGGGACGACACATGCATTCCGCCAGGGTCGGCCTGGTTCGAGGAGGTCGCGAAGGCAATGAGGGAATCCGATGCGGTGGTGATCCTCCTGTCTCCGGACTATTTCAAATCGCAATGGTCCCAGCACGAATGGGCCTACGCTGTGACCACCCCGAGATACGAGGGGCGTCTGATACCGGTGCTCCTCAAGCCAACGACCGGCGTCCCGTGGATTCTTGAGCAACTTAGTTACATCGATGCGACACGCAAGCGGGAGGGGGTCGGCAGGAAGATCGCCGAGGCGCTTCGGCCTTTGCGGGAGGTCAGCAAACGTTGAACGCCAAGTGGGGCAAGAAGCCGCGTGAGATATTCCTCTCCCACTCGAGCAGGGACCGCACCTTTGCACTGCGGCTGGCACGGGTGCTGTCCGATCACGGGTTGCCCGTGTGGTTCAGCCCGACGGAGCTTGTTCCTGCTCAGGAATGGCACGACGAGATCGGTGCGGCGCTGGCGAGGTGTGACTGGTTTGTTGTTGTGGTGTCGCCGAATGCGATCAAGTCGCAGTGGGTGCGTCGGGAGCTCGTATACGCCTTGGGAGACCGACGCTATGGGGGGCGCATCGTTCCCGTGATCCGCAGGACGTGCAATTGGAGGAAGCTGTCGTGGGCACTCCCCGGGTTGCAGAAGGTTGACTTCACAAGCGGTTTTGTCGCCGGCTGCCAGGAATTGCTGAAGGTCTGGGGGAAGGGCTCTCGCGGGTCGTGATCTCGTAGGGGCGGGGACACGTAACACAACTGCTGGAGCGTAAGGTCCGCTCAGCGGCCGCCGGGGTCATTTCGGCGCGGTGAGGGGCTGGATCCACTTCAGATCGATTCCTCCGACTCCATTGAAGTCATAGGGCGGAATGGACATCTTGAGCGTACCCTTCTCGTCCCAATGCTTGTAGACCACGTGCCCATCGGCAAACGACAAGTTGGCTCCATTGTTGTGCCAGATACCGGGCGCATCGATCCAGTGGAGGTCGTATCGCCGCACCATGAACGACCCGAGGTTGTACCCGAACTGATAGTCTCTCCAGTCGTTCTCGTCGATGAACACCCATATGTCCGCGGCCCGCTTGATGTCTGATCGTTTGTGGATGACCTCTGGCGTGGCGCCCGGCGAACCCTCGCCGTTCAGCCACCCGTTGATCGAAACGCTCACCAGGTGCCAGCCGTCATCGCCGGGGCAGTGGTACAGTTTCGTCTCGCGCGCGTACTTGAACAGCGCTCCCTCCCGGATGGCGGCCTCCGAATTGCCGTATTGCGCGCCCCAGGCCTTACCTTTGAAGAACGGAATCTGATAACGGCGCCCCGGCGGCAGTTTCCCAGGCGGCCTGTTTGGATCTCTATCCGGCCAGCCATCCACCAGCCAGTCCTTGTTGTCGTCCGCGTAGTACATCCACGCGATCGCCAGTTGCCGCATGCCCGAACTGCAGACCACCTGCTGCGCCGCCCTTTGCGCTCGCTTGAGCGTCGGCAGAAGGATGGAGATCAACAGGGCAATGATCCCGATCACCACCAGCAACTCAACCAGCGTGAAGCCATTGCGTCGTGCCGCTCTGGATGTGTCGTTCCGCATAAGCAACCCTTTCCGCCCGCTGCTGCGGCCTTGAGGCTTTGTGCCAAGCCTCTGTACAAGACGTGCCAACACCGACGTGAGCGCAAAGCCAAGCATCCCGGCAATGCGTCCGTCCCTCCGCTATTACTTATAGTGTGCCACCCCTCGCGGTCCAATGCAAGAACAAATGGCCCAATGGCGCCCTGTTATTCCCTTTTCCTACCCAAGCCCAAAGCGCAACTGCACCTTCTGCTGGAGCTTTGCGAAACCCCAACGGTCCGCGACCATGCCGACCACGACCATGATGATCATCACGGCCACAACCTGTTCTACGGTGGAGGTTTCCCGCCCCATCATGAGCAGGAACCCCAGTCCATGGTCCCGCACGGCGACGAACATCAGTTCGGCCCCCATGAGGGACCGCCAGGCGAACGAGAAGCCCTGGCGCAAGCTCCCTGCCATGGCGGGCAGCGCCGCCGGGAGCAAGACGTATCGGTAGAGCTTCCAACCATCGGCCCCCAGCATCAGCCCGGCGCGCTGGTAGATGGGCGGTATCTGCTTGAGGCCATCGCGCAAGGCGATGGCAATGGCAAAGAAACTCCCCATGACCAGCACGAACAGCACTCCCGTCTCATTGATGCCGAAGACCAGGATAGCCATGGGCGCCCAGCACACGCTGGGCAATGTTTGCAACCCGAGAAACAAGGGCCCGAGCAACTGATCGAGCGCCTTGGACCGCCACATGGCCAGGCCAAGGAATCCTCCCAGACCGATGCTGATGGCAAAGCCGGCGAGCAGCCGCAGGCCGCTGACGAGGTTGGCCGAGAGCAGAGGACTGGAGTACCACGGCCCCGGGTCCCTGCCGGCGGGTCCCTTGATCAAGGGCCAACCGGCCGCCAGGGGTTTTCCGAACCCCGTTCTCACATCGAGCATCCCCAGCATGGCGTCCAGGACATGGCTGGGCGCCGGGAAGATCCACTCTCGCCAGCCGATGACCCTATATGCCCCCTCCCATATCATGAGGATCAACGCCCAGATCAGCAGCCGCTGCAGGCTTCCAGAAATCCCCCGCCATTTTCCGGTTGACACGATTCACCTCGTCTTCGATCTCGGTACGGACCAGCTTGACCAACTCGCTGATCTGCGGGCTGTCGAAATCCCGGGGATGCGACAGCTCGACGCGGACCTCCCGCCCGATCCGGCCCGGCTGCGCGCTGAGCACAATGATCCGGTCGGCCAGGCGCACCGCCTCACCGACCGAGTGAGTCACGAACAGTATGGTCTTTTTGGTCGCGCACCACAGTTCCTGCAACTGGGCGTGCAGCAGCGTGCGCGTCTGCGCATCGACCGCCGCAAACGGCTCGTCCATGAGCAGCACCGCCGGGTCCATCACGAGCGCTCGCGCGATGGCCACCCGCTGCTTCATGCCTCCGGACAGCTCGTGCACCAGCTTCTCCCCGCTGCTGCTCAGATGCACGGTGCGCAACGCCTCGGCGACCCGGTCTTTCCGCTCGGCGCGGCTCATCCCCGCCATCCGCAACCCGAAGCCGATATTCTGCGCCGCCGTGAGCCACGGGAACAGCCCGTGATCCTGGAAGACCATAGCGCGCTCGGGTCCGGGTCCGTCCACGGGCTTGCCGTCGAGCAAGACCTCTCCGCCGTCTGCCTTGACCATTCCGCCCGCGAGGTTGAGCAGGGTCGTTTTCCCGCACCCGCTAGGCCCGACGACGACCATGAACTCGCCGCTGGCCACGGTGAGGCTGATGTCCTGCAACACGAGGGTTTCCGTCCCGTTAAAACCCTTATCCACCCCGCGCATCTCCAGCCGGCCCCGGCCAACGTCTCTCAGCACCGGCGCGCGCTGCAACTGGGCCGGGGCAAACGGCCCGACCGCGCGCCTCTGCTCGCCGGAGCCTCTGTCAACCGCGTTCATCCTCACCTCACCCCTTCTTCAGCACGCTCAGATCCACCAGGCCCTCGACGCCGGTCTGCTCCTTGGAGAAGCCCAGCTCAAAGGACCACTTGGCCATCGATCTGAGCGTTTCTTCCAGCGGATCATCCGTGAACGTGGTGTTCCTGATGGAGGCTTCGAGCACGCCGGCCGGGAGCCTCTTGTTGGTGAGCTTGAACAGGGCCACATCCAGATCGGCGGCACACTTCACGCCCTCGGTCTGCAGCCGTTTGGTCATCGCCCGATGCGCTGCGAGCACCTTTGCCAGGACATCGGGATGCGCCTTGATGAACTCGGGGGTGGAGATGACCACGGTCAGCGCCAACTCGCCTGCCGGCCACATCTCCTTGATATCTTTCTCTTCGGCGATTAGTTTCGCATCGGCCTCCGCGATGAGCCGGGACCCCCATGGCTCAGGTACCCAGGCCGCATCGATCTGCTTTCTCACCATCATGGCCGACTGTTCGGCATTCGCCACGGGCATGATGTTGTTCGAGTCCGTCTGCTTCAGGACGGCTATCACATAGTGCTTGGCCGATATGTCCTGTGTGTTACCGAGCTGAGGGGTCGCGATTCTCTTGCCTTTGAGATCGGCCAAGGTGTTGATCCCGGCATCCTTTCTGGCGACGATCAGCGCCCCGTTGGCGGCGGCTCCCGCGACCACGCGCACGCCCTGTCCCCTGCTCCTGCCATGCCCGCTGATCGCGGGCCCAGGCCCGATGTATCCGATGTCAACTTCCCCGGCGAAGAGCGCTTCGATGAGGGATGGTCCGGCGTTGAAGAGCTTGGTCGAGAGCTTGGCCGGGGCGACGGCCTTGGCAAACTCCCCGGATTCCACGCCCAGGAGGGCCTGGGCGTGGGTCACGTTGGCGAAATAGGCCAGTCGGACTTCCTTGAGGGGCTTGGGTCCGCCGCTCGTCGGTCCGGCATCCTTTTTCTCGCATCCGATCAGTGCCAGCGTTGCCGCAGCAAGTGCGGCGAAGGCCATTCTCATCCGTAAGCGATTCATAGACTGGTCTCCCAAGCACATGCGGCCCGAAGGAAGCCCTTATCCCGTGAGCCCCGGAGGGCATCGTTACGCAGACGCTGCTCTGCGGGGGGGACTCTACCGCGCAGGCGAGGTGGCGTCAAACCAAATATACATTTCCTATAGAAAATAAAGACTATTGGGACCACGGATAAGATACCAAGATGCGTGCGGATCGCCAGTTGTAGCCGGCCAACCTACCCTGGATTTCTTTCCACCTACTCTGGACCACTCCCCCGCGCAGACATTCAGCTGGACCCTTCCGGGCCGGCTGAAAAACGCGAGATTTACGGCCCCCTCGAACGGCTCTCGAACGGCTCACGAAAGCCGTTTCAGGCCCCGTCGATCAACCAAGGCGGCATCGCCCCCGGCCGCCCATCGCCTGCGCCAGTTATACAAGCTCGCCCGCGACAACTTCACCCCCTGATAAACCTCCAGGCGCTCGAGGAAGTCGGCAGTCGCAGCCGGCTTAGACCACCTCGCCTTCCGAGCCTCGGCACATGCCCGATCCCAGTCGTCAAGGATGACCGCCCGCCGCTTCACAATGGCCCGCTGTTTCCGAGAGAGTTCCCGCAGATCGGCCGGCCAGGGGCGAAGTGACAACGCACTGTCGTCGCTCGACAGGAAGGCGCGTAGAATGCGGGTCAACATCTCGCTACGGTTTCGCCCGGTGAGGGCAGCCACACGGTCTAGACCCGCCAGGACGCCGCCGGGCAGTTTGACAGATACGGTGTCAGTGATCTGCTTTGCCATCTTCATCCGAACTTGCACACGGGCCGCCGGCCATCCGCCAGCAACCTCTGATCCAAGTGCGCCAACGCCTTCCGATGCACCATCAACCCCAACGCCCCTCTCAGCATGTCGGCGGTCAGCACTTCCGCCCGCATCGCGTGCAGGGTCGTTGCCATCTGGACCAACGCGCTGCACGTGCCTCAGCTCGACTTTTGCCGTTTTTGTCAGCTCACGCCACCTGACTCAGATGATCCAGCAGCGTGATCCTTAACCGTGTCGGAAGTTTTGTAACACCCGCATGTTGGCCTGGTATCCGAAAAATCTCTTCCCCACCTTGACGACGCACCGTACGCCTGGCGTCGCTGAACGTCGCTTCGGTCTTCGGATACCACGGCCCCGACGCCGCCTTGGGCGTCTTAAGCTCGCCGGCCCTCCCCAACATCAAGCTCGCCAGGCTGAGGAGCCCCCGCACGCACGGGGCCATCCGCAGGACGCTGTTCTTCGGCCAGGTCCCAACCATCGTGAAGCCCCCGTGCGTCCGCCCCACCTGGACGGTGACCTCGAAGCTGCGGCGGCCGGTGAACCGTCCCACGATCTTCACGGGAGCGAGCGTCCGGTCCGTGCCCTGGAAGGATTCCTCCCGATGGGTGCCGGTCGGATCGTCAACGAACACTCATCGCACGGAAGCCCGTCCGCCGCCGTTCATGGCCTTGAACCCGTGCCCTTCGCCCCCGATCAGTTGGACGCG
>Ga0315288_10012079_pt1 | contig 10863 bp, 4 predicted proteins | sample YL17G11_20_MG_FD_203454 | JGI IMG/M metagenome (GOLD analysis project Ga0315288, IMG submission 203454) | Sediment microbial communities from Yellowstone Lake, YNP, Wyoming, USA - YL17G11_20 | ecosystem: Environmental > Aquatic > Freshwater > Lake > Sediment | place: USA: Wyoming | collected...
CAGGAAACACGGAGGCGTTGGTCGCTTTGGCGCTCGCCCGGTTCAAAAACAGGCCCCCCACTCTCCCGATTTTGGCAGGTGCACATGATAGGCAATTTATGATAAACCAATAGCTGGACCCCTCCATTGCAACTTCGGTACCACAAAGTCCGCATTGGGACGGGAAGTTCCCGTTTTGTCGCGGCGTAACTATATGTAGTTAAGCGAGATAAAGAATGGGTTTACGCAGGCAGAAGCTGTGTGGACGGAGAAGGCACTCCGCAACCTCGTGGTTGGGGGTTTTCAGCCGATGAGTTTTCGGCTGAATACCCTAACTCACTGAATCACATGATGATAAACGACGCCCAGCCGCGCCCGCCAATCTGGGTGTCAACCCCCAAGTTTAATCACGTTGGGCCAAAATACGAAACTTGTGCCCGCGGTTTTCATAGCCTGCCAGCGCAGTCTCGGCCCGATCTCGCGAGTCAAACCGGGCCACGATAACCCGGTACTGTTCGCCCGACCTCTCAACCGACGAACTGACCTTCAGAAGACGAAGTGCCCGAACTTCCGCCTCGGCGCTCTCCAGACGCCCGTGAACGCCTCCCACAACCAGATAGGACGTCTTCTGAGGCTCGGGTGCGCGCGCAGGCGCGTTCGCGCGAGCCTGGGGAGCCGCCGCGCGGACCGCAGGTCCGGTCGCGGCGCCGGTCGTCATTGCCACCACGGGCGGCTGTGCTGTGGAGGCCCCCTGCGATGTGTTCTGCGGGTGGAAGGACGCGGAAGCGGCGCCAAAGGAAAAACCCACTGAGAACGTGTGCGTAGCCGAAAAGTACTCTTGGGATGTATAGGCGTAATCGAGAGAGAAGCCCCCGCGGCGAAACCCGAGCCCGGCGCTAAGCGGCATCGCGCTCTGCGCCGCGGCGTCCAACGCGTGGTTGTACCCCATCCGGACAGTCATAAGGCGACTGAAGCGGTACGCCCCGCCAAACTCGACTTGTCTGAGTTCGAAGTTCGAAATCACGACCTGCGTACCCAGATCGAGTCTCCCGGGACCCCCGATGATGGAATATCCGTACCCCGCCACGTAACGGCCTTCGATCGGATAATCGTGACCCGCGAAGCTGAGCGTCCCCCCCAGGTTCTCGGCAAACAGGTCCAAACGGTGACCCGACCGGGCATACGATGCGCCGAGCGAGAACGACACACCATCCCCCGTCTCGCCCGGGAGGTGCTCGCGGGAATACGTGACCCCGGCGCCAAGCGCGATGCCGGTGCTCGAAAACCGGCGGCTCACCGCGGATGACAACGACAGCCCGTAGTAGCTATCGCTTTCCACAACGTTCTGCGCCTCGTCGAATCCTTGGATGTCGCCAGAGTACAGGAGGCGGGTTCCTAACGACCAGACGAGGCCGAGGCGCGGGACGGGCATTCCGAAGCTCGCAGCATTCATGCTGAGGTCTTCTAACCAGCTCGCGCGAGAGAGAAAAAGTTGGGGACACCTAAGATCGCCCAGAGTCGCCGGGTTGGAAAACAAGAGCGACGCGTCCGGGTCCATGCCCGCAACCACGTCCGGAACGCTCATGCCGGCGGCCCCGACCGGGACTTGGAGAAATGCGGCTCCGTGCGTGCCGGCGTCTTCGACGCCCGCGCGAACGGCAGGTGAGAGAGTGCACAGGACACACAGAACCGCGATTCCCGTGAGCTGTCCCGCGGAACCTACCCGCTTGCGTCCGATCATGCTGCATACCTCCAGCGGATGGGTGTTCGTCCAGTATGGACTGGGGTTTCAGGGGGCATGAAGCAAGGCAAATACCAAACCGCCGCGAGAATGGCAGAAGTGGCCGACCGTAAGCCACGAATTCGTCTTGAGTTATGAAACAGATTGGCCAGGGCGCTGAACTCCCATCGTGAGACGCCGGCTGGGCGAGGCATTTCACCGCTGGTATGGCAAAACACCTACCCGCCGGTCTGCAAAACACTGCCGGTGGCCGAACCGCTTAATGATTTTGGTACAGGGGGCGCCGCCCGATTGACAGGTGGGGTACACGACCGGCGGCGCTCGCGAATCCTATCGATTACTGGACCGTTTGCCGGTGGGATAAAGAGTCCAGCTGTGCTCTGACGTTCCCTGAATAGCGTGAGGCGGGAAAAAGGTCAAGACATTTTTCAAGCATACGGACGCCGTTCTCGCGATCATCCAGTAAGTTCAAATAAATCAGCGCACTCTTGATGAGCCCGACGGCCCCGTTTTCCCCGGACCAGGTTGGGGCTCGCTCTTCCAGCACCATCGCGGCTCCTCTCGGGTCGCCCATGAGAAGATAACTTTCGATCAAGTAGTCTTTGACCAAGTGCCGGTATCGCAGCGACGCGCTGTCCATCCCGATCGCCGAGAGGTAGAACTCCACCGTTTTGCGGTGGACCCTCTCGACGCTTTCGCGGTTACCTGCGCCCAATTCGTGTCGAAGCATTACGAGGGGAGCCACCATGCCTGCCCGCGTGAACGGATAAAGACGACAGATTCTCCAGAGAAGGGTGACGGCTTCCCCCCAATCGCCGCTCTCGTTCACGATCAGTGCTCGAAGGAACATCGCGGCGGTTCGCATTTCCAGCGGCATTTCTTTTGCCATCTCCAGTTCGCGAATCATCTCAACGGCCTCGCGCGTTTCTCCCCTCCTCGCCAACATCGCCGCGAGGTCGAGCGAGGCCGCGCGCGATACGCGAGTCCCCGCATAGGACGTCTTGAGCGCGGTGAAAACCGACTCGGCTTCCGCGTAGCGTCCCAATCCATGCGCGAGGATCTCGCCACGGAGAAGACGGATCTCCCCGGGATGCCCCGCGAACCGTCCGGAGGCAACCACCGCATCGACATCCGCGAGAGCCTCTTCGTATCGCGCGAGCATGATGTAGAGATCCACCCTGGACAAACGCGCTTTCTGTCCGATGAGACTATCCGGCCACATGGCGATGACCCGTCCCAGCAACTGCTCCGCCGGCTCGACGTGTTCGGGGACAGCCTCTCCCCTGTCGAGCTCGATGTGGACGAGATAGCCCGGGACGGCCAACAAGGTATCGCCGATCTCCTTTCCATCCGCCCACAGATGTTCGTCGCGGGCGATATCAGCAAGAACCGACGAACATTTGACCTCGAGTGGATCTCGCGCCTGCTTTGCGTAGATTGCCTTGACCAGCGAAAGCCCAAGATCCCGCCGGTCCCTGAAGAGAAGATCGTGACGCTGCACACCCGATCTGAAATACGTGACGCCCGAATTGTTTTGAAGGCGGATGAAGTAGAGTTTCACAAGGGCGACATTCGACGAGAAACGGAGTCTCTCAATGTCCCCCCGGACGCGTGGGCTCCAAGATTCGGAGTTTGGGTCGACCAGTGGGTTCGCGGCCAAAACGGACTCGTAAGCCGCGATCGCCGCGCCGAGGTCCTCGTCGCGCACGGCGAGAGGCTCGAGCCAGATCCGTTCTTCCCTCATTCGGGCTTCCCAGACCCTCTTTTCGTAGGCGTATCGCGCATCGATTCCCTTCTCCCCCCCGCATCCGCAGCAAAAGGAGATGAGCCCAACCATCCACGGAAATATCAAGTGGCCGATTCTCACAACATCACGTCCGAGTGCGGTCGAGCGCCTTCGATGTAAGCGCCCCGAAGAGGAAAAACGACGTCACCACCTCGAGCAGAACCCCGAGAAAAAGAAATCCAGGCACCCAATTCTCGTGGAGATTTCCGACCAACGATCCGCTATCGGACGCGAGGTATTCCAGGATTTTCTCCGGAACGAACACGGTGACCACTACGAGCGACGTGAGCGTCAAGTGTTCTCGAGCGTAACCGACGCTCGCCCGCACGGCGGCGAGCGCCCCCCCCTTGACCGATCGAAGAAAATATGGGGTATACCCCAGAAAGACCGTCGCCAGAAACCCGGCGGCGAGCGCTCCCGAGAGCAGAAGAAATTGGATCTTTGGTCGTTCCTCGAACTCCTCCGCGGCCCAATTGAGGGCCATTGGAATCCCGATAGTGCCTGCGGCGAAGCACAGCGCAATGATGACTATCGCCGGCGTGAGAATGGCGACCACACCGGCGTACGCGATGAATCTTCGCCTCCTGCCCTCGAGGGTGTCGGCGATCAGGAATACCGCCCAGATGGTCAAGGCGAAAGAGAACAGCATCATCAACACGATCTCAGCCGTCTGAAACATCACCGGAAACGCTCTCACGTGTCCCGGGAAATGGAGCGCGTCTTCCCCACCGAGGGTCCTCAGGGCCGGCACCATGAACCCGGCAAGGAGCGGGTGCCAGAAAAAGAACATGGCGAAGAGAACGGCGGATTTCGCCGCCGCGATGATGGCAAAAGGCAGGAACAGCGCCGGACGCCGCGCAAGCGCGAGGACGTCGGTCCAGCAGCGCAAATAACGTTGAAGCGGGGGTTCCATGCTTTTCGGTTCGGTATACTAGGCGATGGTCAAGTCTGAGTAAAGACAAAACATAGTTCTCCCAAGCCCCAAAAAGAACAGGGAGCGAGGCACATGTGCCCCGCTCCCTCCAATCGCCAAGAATGCGATCAGAATCTAGCTGTCGGATCGGACCACGAACCGCCCGCTCCGTTTGACCGATCCGGACTCATCGACCACACGGATCAGGTAGAGGGACTTGGCCACACGCCGGCCGTGATCGTTCTCAAAATTCCATGTCCAGTCGAGACCGTCCGTCTGCGCGTTTCTGAAGCTTCTGACCTCGGACCCCCCCGTATCGAAGATCCTTACCGTCCACCCCGGCGGAAGGTCCCTCACTTCAAGGGGCTTGCGGGTATCGTGCGCCCAGTATCCGTCCGGCACGATGCGAGCGAGTAAGTTCTCCGGAACGCGGTCAGCCTCGCGGACTTCGAACGAGAACTCCACGATCGTGGAGTTGGACGCGAGGTCACTCAACGTAACGCTCACGTTGACCGTCGAGCCCGGGACGAACCGCGTCTCGTTGTCGAATTGAACGGTCACGTCGCCATTATCATGGAAGGTGAGGCTCGTATCGGTCACCGTCTCGCCGTTGACGCTGAAATCGATCGACGGTGTCGAAATCCCGCTGGCGTCGGAGAATCGAAGCCGCACGACCGCCGAGGGATCGACGTTCGTGGCGCCCGGCGCGGGGTCTTGCGCAACCAGAACCGGCGGCGCATCGTCCTCAACCGACCCGGTAGTAAAGCTCCACGAAATCGTCTTGCTATTCGGTGTATCGGCGAGGTCCGATACCGCAACCCCGATAGTCATCGACGAATTCGCTGCAAACCCGCCTGCCCGTTCGCACACAACGGCGTAGCTTGTGGAATCGCCGTTTACGCTCATCGCCCCCGGCGCCGACCCGTTGATTTTCACCTCGATCGAATTCCGGTCCACCCCCGTCTGCCCGTCCGCCACCACGAAAAGAATGCTCGAGTTTAGTGCAACATCGGTTGCGCCGTCGCGCGGGCTCGCGATGATGATCTCCGGATCCTCGAGATCCTCGCCGAGCACATACACCGACTGCTCCAACGAGAATCCGCTAAAGGCCCCGGTGCCGTCGTACGCTCTGACCGCCACGAAATACGCGCCGTTATCGAACCCGCAAATTTGATGGGAACTCTTGTTGCCCACATCGACCGAACCGTCGTACGCGCTTGCGTCCCCGTTCGCGACGGAGCGATCACCGTGGTAGACCACGTAGCCCGCCACGTTGGGTTCCGTGTTGCGTTGCCAAGACACCTTGATGCACCCCGGGTACCCTTCGACGGTCTGAACATTTTGCGGGGGCAGAGGGGGTTGGGCCGCCCCGTTGGACACTTGAGTGGAGACTTCCACGCTCGGCCTGCTCAACAACCCGGACTCGTTTCGCGCCCTCAACGCCACGTAATAGACTCCTTCGGGCAATCCGCAGACCGTCCGGCCGGTGATTCCGGCCACCGTAAGCGAATCGTCATAGGACGATGCATCTCCGAGGGCGACGGATTCGCGTCCGTAGTAGATCCGGTATCCCGTGACATCAACCTCTGGATTGGCGTTCCAGGCGACGTTTATGCACCCCATGTCGTCGCCCTGGGCCGTCAACCCCGCCGGCGGACTTGGCCGACCGGTCGTCGTCCTAAAGCTCCATGTCACTCGCGTGAGGTTAGGCGGTGACGCCATGTCCGCAACCGTTACCTGCACCGTCACCCGCGTATTGAGCGGCAGGTCGTTCCCCGGATCGCACACCACGGCGAAGGCTGCGTCGTCCCCGGTGTATGAGACCTTTGACGGTTCCTTTCCGCTGATGGACACATAGACGGAAGCCGTGTCCACACCCGTCTGGCCGTCGGAAACGACGAAGAACACGTTGCTCGTCGGCCGAACCTCGATCGCGTCGTTCACCGGTCCCCCGACCAAGACCTTAGGCGGTGAGACATCCCGTCCCACCACATCGATCCACTTTTCCGTGGAGAACCCGCCGAGGACGTGCGAGGTGTCGTAGGTCCTCACCGCGAAATAGTACATGCCGCGTTCGAGATCGCAGACAACCTTCGAAGTAAACAGCCCCACGTCGACGGAATCCGTGTACTCCCCCGGACCACCGGTAAGAGAGGAGAACAACCGGTGGTACACGATGTAGCCGGCGACATTCGCGGCCGTATTGCGTTGCCAGCCGATCGTCACGCATCCCGGCGAGGTTTCGCCGACGTGGACCTGTTGGGGTGGCAACGGACCCTCCGTGGCTGCGTTCGTGACGACGGCGGACGCTTCGTCCGAAAGTCCGCCGAGGACACCTACGACGTTCTTCGCGCGAACGGCAAAGTAGTACGTGTCCTCCAAAAGACCGCACACCGAAAGGTTCGTCGACAATCCCACCACCATCGAGTCCGAATACGTGCTCGCCTGCCCCCCTTCCACCGAAACGGTGCCGAAATAAACCACGTAGCCCGCGAGGTCGCTCTCCGGGTTTGGGTCCCAGGCAAGGTCCGCGCAACCCGAACTGTTGCCCGCGGCGGAGAGGCCCGTCGGGGCCGAAGGCCGGCTGCTCGCCGTTCTGAACATCCAACTCTTGCTCGTTTCATTCGCGGGCGATGCCAGGTCAGACACCCGCACGAGGACGGTGATCGCGGTGTTGGGAGGAAGCGCCGCGCCAAGGCGGCACACAACCGCGTACCTTTGGGGATCGCCGATGTAGGTAATGCTCGAGGGATACCGGCCGCCGACGGTAACGGCGACCGAACTGCTGTCCACCCCTGACTGTACGTCGGAAAGCACGAAGAGAATATCGGCGGTCTGGGACACCCCAGTCGCGCCGTCCGCGGGGCTCGCGATCAGCAACGAGGGCGGCACAACATCGGGGCCGACTACGTCGACCGGTTTCTCGGCCGAATACGCGCTATACAGGCTCGTTGTGCTATACGCCCGAACGGCGAAGTACTCGATACCCGGCGAAAACCCGCAGATCTCCCTCGACGTGGTGTTCCCCACGTTGATCGAATCGGGGTATTGTCCCGATTCGCCTTGGGCCACCGATTGCGTTCCGTAGTAAATTACATATCCGCCGATGTTCGACTCCGGATTGCGGTCCCACGCGACGGTCACGCATCCGGGCGTGTTCTCGTCTACCTGGACCTGCTGTGGGGGCGTCGGCCCCTGCAGACTCACGTCGGTCACCTCCGCCGACGCCTCGGCCGAATATGGGCTAAAAAGACCGGACTCGTTCCGCGCGCGTATCGCAAAGTAGTACGTGTCGTTCGTAAGTCCGCAGATGTTTCGGGTGGTGACGTCGCCCACGGTCATCGAGTCGTCGTATTGAGCCGCATCCCCCGACGCTACGGATGCGGTCCCATAGTAGATCGTGTAAGCCGCCACGTCCGGTTCGGGGTTTGGGTTCCACGCCAAGGATGCGCATCCATCGTTCCCGCCGTAGGCGGAGAGCCCCGTCGGGATCGTCGGGGGGACGCTCCGCGTGGCGAAGCTCCACTGGATCGTGGAGGTGTTGGAGGGAGACGCCCGGTCTTCGACCGTCACGTTGACGACAATCGTGCTGTTCGCCGGCAGAGGCCCCGCAGGCTCACAAACCACCGCGTACGCCGCCGGGTCCCCCGTGTACCTCGTTTTCGCGGGCGCCGAACCGTTGATCAACACGGATACCTCCGCGGTGTCAACGCCGGCTCCCCCATCCGAGGCCAGGAAGAAAATCGTCGTGTTCCTGGGATCGACGTCCACGGCTCCGTCTGCCGGGCTACCGACCACGATCGAAGGCGCTTCGAGATCCGGACCATCGAGCGTCACCATTATCTCGCCGGAATAAGCGCTGTAATCCCCGCTCGTGTTACGCGCGCGGATGTTGAAGTAGCGTACGCCCGCCGTGAGTCCGCAGATCTGCGCCAAAGTGACGTTACCGACGGTGACGGAGTCCGTGTACGAGGATGCATCGCCGGCCTGCACTGAACGAGAACCGTGGTAGATCCGATAGCCGCTCACCCCGGCACTTGAGCTCGCGTGCCAGGTGAGATCTGCGCAACCCGGCGTGACCTCGCTCCCCTGAAACGCCGTCGGCGGCAAAGGAGGCGCCGGAGCGTCCTCGGTGAACACGGCACCGACGGTCAGATTCGAAGTCATCGTGAGCGTTCTCGGATTTACGCTGCCGGTGAGGCCGCCGGACCAAGACGTGAAGCTCCAGCCCGAGAGCGCCACCGCGGTGAGAGTGACCTGCTCGTTCTGGGCATAGCTAGTCTTGTTTGGGTTCTTCGTCACGGACCCGCCCGTGGTCGGGGAAATCGTAAGGGTGAAGGTGGGCGTGTTCTGGGTGAAGACGGCGCCGACCGTCAGGTTCGAAGTCATCGTGACCGTCCTCGGGTTCACGCTGCCGGTGAGACCGCCGGACCACGAGGTAAAGCTCCAGTCCGAATTAGCTACGGCGGTGAGGATTACCTGCTCGTTCTGGGCATAGCTAGTCTTGTTCGGGTTCTTGGTCACGGACCCGCCGGTGCTCGGCTGAATCGTGAGCGCGAAGGTGGGGGTTCCGTCGACGATTTCGTAGGCGCCGAGGTCGTAGGGCGCGACACGCAGAGCCCCTGTGATATCTTTCAACGGGGCGTCTCGTCCAGCAAACGACACGACACCCGCATCGTCGGCAGCGCTCCCTGCACGGATCCGGTAGTCGGCCGCCGCGTAGTTTTCGAACAGGTTGTTCAGGGTCGTGGTAGACCAGTTCAGCATCAGGTTGCTACCCGTCGCCGTGTTGATACCGTCTCCAGAGATGGCGTTCGCGCCGTTCGTTGTGACGAAAATGTTATTGAAAATTACGTTGTCTTTGGCGTAGACGAACCCCCCCAGGGGCATCCGAACAACCTGTGACATGTTGGATGCCACAAATGTGTTGTTGCATATAACATTCCTCGCACCATCCGATGGATCAGAATCAGGGTTGGATCCTATCGTGATAGTGTTGTTTATGAACAAGTTGTCATAACACCACGAGTCGTGCGTGTCCAGGAAGTCCATGCCCTGAAAACCGTTTTCATTCCTGTCAAAAACATTTCTCCGCACGACGACACCAGAGTTGATGGCACCGGTGCCGCCGTTCACGTGCAATCCCTGCTCCGCATTCTGACGGAATATGTTGTCTTCGATAATGCAACTATCGCAATTCGACGACAGATAAATCCCATGCGTGATGTCGGCGGGGGGGGCTTTTCCAAGAAACCCGTTGTTGTAGACATTGCAGTTGCGGATGATTCCTCGAAAGGCCTCCCACCCAAACACCCCTTTGTTCGGGTTATTGAAGATTTCACACGAGTCAATTACGCAGTCGGTTCCGCCAAAACCAATTCCCCCGCGGCACGAATTCGTGCTGTGGCCGCCGTTAACAATCTGAAGCCCCCTCAACACGTTGCGTGTCCCCATGAACGAAAAAACAAACTCATTTCCCGTCACGAGTGAACCGTCCAACCGGACGTCTCTGTTTGGCGCAACAACGGTGACGTCCGTCTTTTCCAGAACAGTCTCACTCGTCTCTTTCAAAACGTACGGGTTCTTGGGGTCTCCCGTCCCGTACACCGTCAGCACGCACTGGTTGGGAATTCGGGTGATGGCGTATTTAATCGTCTTCCACGGGTGAGCCACGCTCCCGTCCTGAGCCGCAGAATTTTCACCGCTAGGGGAAACGTACTTGTACGTGACTGCCTTCGCGAAGGGCGCGTAAAATATCGCGCATGCAGCCAGTGAGCTACTGAAACAGATGATTCTCCAAAGTTGCGACCGTTTCTTAGACATCTCACTTACCTGCCTTTTCGGTTCAATCCCTCCCCCACTCTTGGAGGTATCGAAAGGCTTGAGGTCACGCGGTGCCAATTGTCCCGCCGGGTCGACGGCCGCCCCAAAACGCGATCGCCCGACGGAATATTGCGAGACGACGCACCGCCCACATCGCGCGACTCTTCGGTCCCCCAGATCTGGGTCATCAGTTCTTGAGGACACCACAGGGAACAACCGTCAAGCGATCGGATTCAGGGGAAGTCGTTTTCGCGGAAATCGCGTGCATCGTGCTAACCACCCCTCAATTTATGGCTTTGGTTCGCCAGATTAGCAAGCAAGAATCATGCTTTTGCGGCAACGGGATGGCAAGTCCAAAGTCTCCGTGAGCCACATGGGGCCCTGAGCCGGAACTTCGGCGGCCCTCAGATTTTCCGCCGAAGGGCGTCAAAGGTCCGGTTGTGTCTCCGGGGGTGGTTCAGTCGGTCCCTCGGTCCCAAAGAGCAAAGCACATTCGGCCAGCGTCAGCAGCACGAACAGGACCGTCGCCGACCCACGTGCGTCCAGTGCTGAGTAGATCGATCGTCGAACCCCGTCACGGTCGAAGAGGTCGGCCGGAAACGCGTCCAATTTGAGCCGTGT
>Ga0315288_10012081_pt1 | contig 10862 bp, 9 predicted proteins | sample YL17G11_20_MG_FD_203454 | JGI IMG/M metagenome (GOLD analysis project Ga0315288, IMG submission 203454) | Sediment microbial communities from Yellowstone Lake, YNP, Wyoming, USA - YL17G11_20 | ecosystem: Environmental > Aquatic > Freshwater > Lake > Sediment | place: USA: Wyoming | collected...
AACCAAAAAGGCGTCACCCCAGAAATTATCCCGATAAACAAAAGGTCTTTAGGGCAATTGCCAAAAGGCAGTTCGATAGGGTAGGGGGTTTTACCCCTGGGGGCTATACCGACGATTACAGTTTATATGAGAAACTGGGCTTCATGGCGCTCTCTGCTCCCGGTGCCATTTTTAATCACGAAAACCCTTCAAGCCTCACGGAGGTTTTTAGACAGGCAAAGTGGTCTGGAAAAAGGAAATACAAGCTTGGTCCTTTAGGCTACATCATTGCCCTCATTAGGGCATCTTTTCCTATATCGATAATCATCGGACTTTTGAAAACTTTTACCAGCGGGGAGCCTAGATTCCTGTTATTTAAGATAGTTTACGATTTTGGGATATTCTTGGGGATTTTGGAGCTGATACTTCTAAGAAAGCAAGTTAAATGAGGCTTATTTGGAGTTTTTTGGCTCTTGCACCAATTCTTCTTTTGACAGCCTCTCCATTAAAAGCACAAGAGGAGGCTGTTGACTGTGACAAACGCTTCGTGACTTTGGTAAATCCGGTACGAGGCAGAGATAAGTGGAACGATAAAACCATAACCCCACTTGTTAATCAATATAGCTTGGTAAAAAAAGAAGGATTTGCGGCGACTTGGCTTTTGCAGTACGATGCCCTAACCGACCCAGAGGTTGCATCCAGGATAAAAAGTTTTGACCCAAACCAGGAAATTGGTCTATTTCTCGAAGTAAGCCCCGATCTTGCCAAAGAGGCCAGGGTTATTTATCCGACCCAAGTGGCTTGGGCTAATCCACGCGTCTTATTTTTATCCGGATATCTTCAGTCGGAAAGAAGAAAATTAATTGATGCCCTTTTTTTAAGGTTTAAGAAAACATTCGGATATTTTCCTAGGTCAATCGGGGCGTGGTGGATAGATTCCTATTCCTTGAATTATCTGAGAGAAAAGTATGATGTGACCGCTGCCATGATAGTTGCCGACCAAAAAACTACAGATAACTATGGCGTTTGGGGGCAGTGGTGGGGCGCGGCTTATTTTCCTTCAAATGCAAATATTCTTACTCCGGCGAATGGGAATGCCAACAGGGCGGAAGTTGTAGTAATACAATGGGCCCAGAGAGATTTAAGCTTAGCCTATGGGGAGGGGCCCGAGTACTCAAATCATTCACTTCAGGCAAATGACTACACAAGTCTGGGAAAAGATACGGGCTATTTTGTAGACCTTGCGAGGCAATATCTTGATTGTCGGAACAATCTGGCCCAAATAACCGTGGGGTTGGAAACGGGAATGGAGGGAACGACTTTTTTCCCCGAGTACAAAAGACAAATTACCGAGCTTAAAAAATTCCCTCGCCTTAAAAGCTTGACTATGAGCGATTTCGCGGGCGAGTTCAGGGCCAACCACGGCAGTAATCCCGAAAAGTTTTTTCTGGGAGATGAAAATAACGGGTGGGTATTAACTCCACAGGCAAGGGTCAATCGGGCATTGGGCGATGAGGTTTCTTACAACCCCGAAGTTTCCTTTTTCGATTATTTCGTCAAAGACGACTCTAATTTCTTAGACAGAAGACTAGGAAGTGAGGATTTGAGAACTTCTGGCAAAAAGTGGCAGCCCTTCTTTATTCCGGTTTTTCTTTTGTCTCTAGCCTTCTTTGTAAGGCAAAGAAAACTTAAAGAATGGGTAGTTGTCTCGCTTTTTATTTTGGCAGCATTCGGACTTCTCCTTCGATCAAAAGCCCAATTCGGTTGGTTAGTTTATTACGGACCGGCAGTTACAAACTTAGAGTACGTACAGGCAATTGTCTTAGGGGTCGCGTATATATTTTTCTATATGCTTATTTCTTTTGTTCAAAAAAGAATTAAAAAAAATCTTGATCTTTTTTATTGGTCTATGCCTTTGTCTTTTGGGTTCGATAAGCTAATTTTGGCTCTTCGTTATTCATCCATTTCGGGGGAGCGGTATTTCGGCATTGCTATTGATACTCTAAGATTTGTGGGTATAAAGGTCGCGGGTACCTCTGGGGTAGATTTGGTCAACCAGGATTTTCAGCCGGCCATAGCTGCCTCTTTGCTTAGATTTAACCCGGCCAATATCTGGGGAAATAATTTCTTGAGCTTTGTGGTATATCCCTTGGCACATCTTTTGTGTGCTTCGATTTTGTTTTTAATCTTAATAAAAACGAGGAAAGGATTAAGAAATGTAATAATATTGATATTGGCGGCTTTGTTTGTCGGGCAGGTACTAGCAATTTTTGGCGCTGACCCTAGAGTGGTTCTGCGAGGTCTATGAAGAAATACATCTTCTTGATATTAATTGGGGCTTCGATTTTGCGGTTTGTGGCTATAAATCAGTCTCTTTGGTTGGATGAGGCAATAGGAGCCTTGGTAGTAAAAAGCCAGAATTATAGGCAGATTATTACGGAATTTCCTCTACACGATAACCATCCGCCTCTTTATTATCTAACCCTTAAGCTTTGGAGCGACATCTTCGGCTATTCGGAGGTTGCACTCAGGAGCTTATCGGTTTTGATGGGAGTTGCTACGATTTATGTAGTTTATAAAATTTCAGAACTTTTTAAAATTAAACCTTACTGGCTTTCTCCATTACTTTTGGCCACATCGCAAATCCACATTTATTATTCACAGGAAGCAAGAATGTATATAATGGCCGCCTTCCTTGCCTCATGTGCTTTTTATTTTTTTCTGAAAGAGAAATGGAGCTTATTTTCTCTTTCTCTTACAGCATTAGTATTCTCGGATTATGTTCCTGTTTTTCTATTGCCGGTTTTTTGGGTAATCGGTTTTATCAACAAAAAACCCAAAGAATGGTGGAAGAACTTAGTTTTAAGTCATTTGCCCCTTTTAGTTTTGGGATTATTGTGGTTCCCGATATTTTTGGCCCAATCACAAGCGGGAAAATGGCTTCTGGAAACACTTCCAGCCTGGAAGACAGTTGCAGGAGGGGCCACATTTAAACAGGCTCTTCTGGTCTGGACCAAGTTTACTTTCGGCAGACTTTCTTTGGAAGGCAAAAGCCTTTACTATGCTCTGGTAGGGATTTTTTCAATCCCATTTGTTCTGGCACTTTTTAGAGCTTGGAAAGAAAAAAGCAAGGCTACTGCTTTGTGGTTTTATCTTCTAACCCCCCTATTTTTGGGTTTTGTCGCTTCTTTCTTTTTCCCCGCCTTTATTTACTTTAGATTGCTTTATGTTCTCCCTGCCTTTTATCTGCTTACTGCTCTAGGGATAAGCCGATTTAGTAAAAAGGTTCAACTTCTTCTTGTTCTTACTGTTCTTACCGGAAACTTAGTTGGATGGCTCATTTATATTAAAGACCCTTATCAGCAAAGAGAGGACTGGAGGCAGGCGGTTTCCTTTGTGGAGAAAAAAGCCAAAGAAAAAGAGATGGTTGTTTTTAGCTTTACCGAGCCATTTGCTCCTTATCGGTGGTATGCTAGTGGCGGAGTTATTGCTAAGGGTCTAACGGATTCAATATTGGCTAACCCCGAGGCTACAAGGAAAAAGACACTAGGGGAGACTTTAGAGGCAAAAGGAGTTTATTATTTCGAGTACTTGTGGGAACTACACGACCCGGAAAGGGTAGTTGAGAGTTCGTTAAAAGACGAAGGCTTTAACGAAGTTGCTGCTTTTGATTTCCCGGGGGTCGGGATAATAAGATATCTAAGAAAACTATGAAGATTGCACTAGACGTATCTCAGATTGTTTACGAAACTGGCGTATCTACCTATACAAAGGAACTGGTTAGAAACCTTCTTAAGGTTGATTCGGAGAACGAGTACGTTTTCTTCGGAGGAGCCCTTAGGCAATTGGGTACCCTAAAAGAGTTTTTGGGCGGCATTAGCGGAAATTTCAGTTCAAAGATTTTTCCTATTCCTCCGACTCTCGCCGATATTTTCTGGAACAGGCTTCATATTCTTCCCATAGAGAAATTTGTTGGGGTTGTTGACGTTTTTCATTCATCAGATTGGACGCAGCCCCCTTCCAGTTCATTTAAGGTTACGACCATACACGACTTAGCCCCCATCAGATTTCCGAAGTTGACCCATCCTAAGATCTATGCGGCACATAAAGCCAGGCTTGCCTGGGTCAAAAAAGAGGTGGACAGGATTATTGTGCCTTCAAATGCTACCAAAAATGAAATGTTAAAAATCGGATTTGATGAAGCAAAAATAAGAGTCATACCGGAGGCACCATCGGACATTTTTTATCAAAGAGGGGAAGAAGAAGTTAAAAAATTAAGAGTTAAGTATGGGATTTTCGGCAAATTTATTATTAGTGTAGGGGTAGGACCCAGGAAAAATACGGAAAGACTCATAAAAGCCTTTGATTTGGTAAGAGAGGGCGACCTAAAGCTGGTTTTGATAGGAAGAGTTCAAGGAAAGAGTATTGAGTCAAGAAACATAAGAATTTTGGGTCATGTTGGATCCGAGGAGTTGCCAGCCTTATATCGAGGGGCCGAAGCCTTGGTCTATCCGTCTTTATACGAAGGATTCGGTCTGCCAATTTTGGAAGCTTTTGCCAGCGGTATCCCGGTTGTAACCTCAAATCTCTCTTCCATGGTTGAAGTTGCGGGGGATGCCGCTGTCTTGATCGACCCCTACGAAGTAGAATCGATTGTGGAGGGTATTAGAAAGGTTTTAAGAGGCAAAATAGGGCTAGTTAGGAAAGGATTTAGACAGGTAAAGAAATATTCTTGGGAAAAAACCGCAAAAATGACGCTTGATGTCTATTCTGAGGCTAAAAAATGATAATCGGTATCGACGGAAACGAAGCGAATATAGTTACGAAGGTAGGAGTTAATGTTTATGCCTTCAATTTACTCTGGGGGATCTACAAACTACAGGATCAGTGGCAAAATAAGCATAAGGTCATAGTTTATCTCAAAAATTCACCCCTACCCGACCTCCCCAAACCCATAAAAAGCTTTAGCTATAAAGTTATTCCCGGCGGGGGAGCATGGATAGTTAAAAAATTGACCCCGAAGCTGTTCACTGATAAGCCCAGACCGGACATTTTTTTCTCGCCAAGTCATTATGTTCCTCCTTTTTCGCCCATTCCCAGGGTATGCTCGATTATGGACCTTGGATACCTCGAATTTTCGGGACAATTTAAAAAATACGACTTTTGGCAGCTTAAGCTCTGGAGTGCTTATTCACTATATGTATCAAAAGCGGTCATAGCAATATCAAATAGTACAAAGGAAGACATTGTACGACATTACCCTTTTGCTTCGAAGAAAACCTTTGTTACGCTTCTTGCCTACGACAAAAAGAAATTTCATACCAGGATAAGTCCTAATGATGTGCGACGTGTCCTTCACAAGTACTCTATAGTCAACGACTATGTGTTATACCTAAGCACTCTTAAGCCCAGTAAGAACGTCGTAGGGCTCTTGACGGCCTGGAGCGAGGTAAAAAAAGGCTTTCCCGACACTAAATTGGTTATTGCCGGTAAGAAAGGGTGGCTATATGACTCTATTTTCGCAAAAGTAAAAGAATTGGGCCTCACAAAGGATATTATTTTTACGGATTACATTCCCGAAGAGGATAAACCGGGATTAATTAAGGGCGCAAAGCTTTTTGTGCTGCCATCATTTTGGGAAGGATTCGGACTGGATGTGTTAAATGCTATGGCCTCGGGAGTTCCTGTTGTAGTTTCTAATGTAGCTAGCCTTCCGGAGGTGGTAGGTAGTGCTGGAATTCTGGTTGACCCCTACAATATAAAAAGTTTAGGGGATGGGATTAAAAAAGTGCTTTCGATGCCTATCATAGAATATAATACATTGGTAGAAAGGGGAATTATACAGGCCGGGGAGTTTTCCTGGGAGAAAACAGCCAGAGAAACCCTGCAAATACTAGAAAAGGCAGCAAAATAATGGCAATTTTTCAAAACAGGATGGGAAATCCCCTTACTTTGGATCAGGCTTTCCCAAAAATAATTAATCGAATCTATAACTGGTGGTTGGATTTTGAGCTAATGCTTTTAAGATGGGTTGGGCACGTTCCTTTTCATTCGTTCAGAAAACTTTGCTACACTCTCGCCGGAATGAAAATAGGAAGGGATTCTACCCTTCATATGTGGGCGAGCTTTTTTAACCCCGGCAATATCAAGATTGGAGAGGGGACGATAATCGGCGACCACGCATTCTTAGACGGCCGAGCCAGGCTTAAAATAGGTAGTCACGTAGATATCGCCTCGTCGGTAATGATTTATAATTCCGAGCACGATTTAGCAAAGGAAGACTTTGGAGCAATTGAGGAGCCAGTTGAGATTGGGGACTATGTTTTTATTGGTCCCAGGGCAATTATTCTGCCCGGGGTAAAAATTGGAAAAGGAGCTGTCGTGGGAGCAGGCGCCGTTGTCACCAAAGACGTTCCCGATTTTGCTATCGTGGGGGGAGTCCCGGCCCAAATAATCGGAGAAAGAAAAAACAAAAATCTCAAATATAGACTCGGTCGGGCTAGACTTTTTCAGTGAACAATATAAATGAAATTAACAAAAATTTTATATATTCTTTTTTCTATAATCTTTCTTGCGTATTTGTCTCTTCCTAACTCCGAATTTCCTGCCCCACCCAGTGACGCGCTTCAATCGGATGAACCGGCTGACACGGAAACTCCATTAAGGCGAGCCTACTTTACAAACTACACACGAGAAGAGGTTATGGAGCATTATAAAAATGAATTTAAGAGATCGTATAGGCTTAACTATCCACCCGAGGAGGCCAGAACCATCATTCGGGATCAAACCAGAAGTACTTTTTTAGAAGAAATTGTTCATCCCTTTCGCGAATCGATTTTTATTAATGGTTTTGAGCCGAAGGAGCAAAAAGACGCTATCGAAATTGCGGGAAGGAGCTGGCGACAAAAAATAATTGTTAGACACGTTCCCAGTAGCATTTGGGTGAGGTTGGTATTGGGTATTTCTACAATCTTCGCCATGGCGATTGTTTTTAGGGAGTATAAAGATTTAATATGCCGGAAATTTCAATAGTTATTGTTTCAACCAATATAAAAGACTTGCTTAAAACATGTCTTATGTCGGTTTCCGCCGCCTTAAAGGGGATTGAAAGCGAAGTTATCGTTGTTGATAACGCATCGGCTGATGGTACACCCGATATGGTGGCCAAGGAGTTTGCCTGGGTAAAACTACTAAGAAAGAAAAAAAACCGCGGCTTTGGTGAAAATAATAATTTCGGAATGCGGGTAGCTAAAGGCAGGTATGTACTGCTTTTGAATTCCGATACCGAGATAATCGACAACAAAATATTTAGGCAGATGATAGATTGGATGGATACTCACCCCAAAGTCGGTGTTGTAAGCTGCGCTCTATTAAATCCGGACGGAAAAACCCTCCAAGGTTCCGGCGGATATTTTCCAAATCTCCCCCGGGTTATTGCTTGGATGAGCTTCCTTGACGATATTCCAGGAATTGATGCTTTGGTTAAACCTTATCATCCGCTTCATGGTTGGTCGCCATTTTATAAAGGCGAAGGCTATTTCAAAAAGCCCCATAAACAGGACTGGGTGACAGGGGCATATTACCTGATGAGAAAAAATGCTATGGATGAAGTGGGGCTTTTCGACGAGGATTTCTTCTTATATGTTGAAGAAGTGGAGCTCTCTTATAGATTTATCAAAAAGGGTTGGGAGATATGGTACTTGCCAAAATGGAAAATAGTTCATTACGGGCAGGTGACCATCGGTAGCGAGAAGGCAATGGTCTATGAGCTTGAAAACTTGAAGCTTTTTTATAAAAAACATTATCCTGCCTGGCAGCTTCCGGCCCTGACATTAATCCTTAAGTTTGGGGTATTACTTCGCACCATCCTCTACGCCTTGGTTGGCAAATTCAGTGTTTCAAAAATCTATGTCAAAGCTTTTAAAACAATTTGACGGCCTAGTTAAATACGCTATAGCCTCGCTTCTTATGGCGATACCCCTTTATCCGAAGTTTCCTTCTATAAGGGTTCCGGGAACCTATGTTTCAGTAAGACTTGAAGATTTTTTGATTGCCGCAGTTACCCTTATTTTCTTAATACGTTTTTTGCCGGAAATTACGAGACTTTTTAAGAAAGACATTGAAAGGTCGATATTAATATTATTGGGAATTGGGCTTATTTCGCTTCTTTCGGCAATACTCATTACTCAAACCGTTGTGCCCTACATCGGAGTTCTTCATTGGGTAAGACGCATCGAGTATTTTATTCCTTTTTTCATCGGTTTAATGTATTTTCGGGATAAAAAAGAAAATACGTTGGAATTTTTCCTAAAGATTTTGATGATTGTTTTGGTGGTCGCCTTTATTTACGGCATAGGCCAAAAATATTTTCACTGGCCTGTAATTATTACACAGAACGAGGAGTATTCTAAGGGTGTGGCTCTAAGGTGGATTCCGGGAAGCCATATTAACTCAACTTTCGCGGGGCACTACGATTTGGCAACTTTTTTGGTTCTACTTTTGCCAATTTTTGTTTCCCTCTTCTTTTTAGTTAAAAAGATCCCTACGAAAGTGGCACTTTTTATAGTCATTTTTTCCGGACTTTGGCTTTTGGCAAACGCCGTTTCGAGAATATCCATCGTATCTTACTTATTGGGTGTGACCTCGGCTCTTATTTTAATAAAAAGGTTTAAGGCTATTCCCATTGTTATTCTAGTAAGCCTAGTTGTCTTTGGTTTCTCATCGGAATTACTGGCACGCTATACCCAAATAATCGAAGTTACATATAAAAAGATTATTACTAAATCTATAAACATAAACTTTCCCTCTCTCATTTATGCCCGAGCTTCTACTCCCACGCCCACACCACCCCCTGTTTTTGAAGACCGCTCTACCTCAATTCGGTTAAACGTTGAGTGGCCCAGGGCTATTCGGGCATTTGAGAAAAATCCCTTGCTGGGTACGGGGTATTCCTCAATAACCTTAGCAACCGACAATGATTTTTTAAGACTCCTAGGAGAAATAGGACTTTTGGGATTTTTGGCCTTCTGGCTACTCTTTGCAAGGATTTTTCATACATTTAGTAAGGTATTTCCGATAACCAAGTATTTCAGGGGCATAAGCCTGGCTTTTGTCGGGGGAGTTTTCGGGGCGTTGCCCGGGATTTTTCTTAACGCTTTCTTTATAGACGTTTTTGAAGCATCAAAATTCGCAACGATTTTCTGGTTGCTTATAGGAATTGCGGTAGCCATGGCCAGAAAGATAATAAATGAAGATAATATTTGAACGGATTATGAACACAAAGAAATTAGAGTATATTTTATTATCAATTATACTTATATTGGGCTTTATTGTCCGTTTATACAAAATAAATAACCCAATCGCCGATTGGCATTCCTGGCGACAGGCGGATACTGCTTCAGTTACCAGAACTTATGTAGAAAAAGGAATAAATCTTCTTTACCCACGCTACCACGATGTTTCCAGCATCCAGTCGCGTATTTTTAACCCCAACGGGTATAGATTTGTGGAATTCCCCTTATATAACGCGGTACACGCAATTCTTGTTAAGAATTTCGGGTATTTCGGTCTTGAGGTCTGGGGGAGGTTGGTCTCAATAGTCTGTTCTTTGGTCTCGGCGGTTTTGCTTTTTTTCATTGGCAAAAGATTTATGGGCAGATGGGGAGGGATTCTTTCGGCATTTTTCTTTGCATTCATTCCCTACAATATCTATTTTGGCAGGGTAATATTACCGGAACCCATGGCGGTTACGTTCGGACTTTTGGCTATCTGGCTTTTTGTAAAGTTTTTCGACAGCGATAAAAGCATTTTTCTCTATTTCTCGGCAGTCTTTCTTTCTCTGGCAATTCTTGTTAAGCCATTCACCCTCTTTTATGCCGTTCCTATCTTTTATCTGGCTTGGACAAAACCCTCTAAGCCTAAAATTTTGTATCTGGTTTTTCTCAGTATTGTCATGGTTCCTTTTTTGGCTTGGAGAGCCTGGATCGGACTGCACCCGGAAGGGATTCCTTTAACCGCCTGGGCTTTTAACGGAGACAGAATTCGCTTTCGCCCTTCTTTCTGGCGATGGATTTTCGGCGAAAGGTTGGGAAAGCTTATCCTGGGAGTCTGGGGGCTTATTCCATTCGTTTTCGGAATAATAAAGGCGCGTAAAGAAACCTACTTTAACCTGTCCTTTTTACTGGGAATGTTTTTATATGTTTTGGTATTTGCCACCGCAAACGTAAAACACGATTATTACCAAACTTTCATAATCCCTGCAGTTTCTCTGACCCTTGCGGCGGGGTCCTTAGAGCTTTGGAAAGCCGAGAGATTAAATAAGTTTTTTTCGAGGGGGATACTAGTTTTCTCGGTTTTCTTGATGTTTTTAATGGGGGCTATGGATATCAAAGGAAACTTTGTTGTAAACCACCCCGAGATAATTGAGGCGGGGAAAGCGGTAGACAGATTATCTCCCAAAGATGCATGGATTATCGCTCCGTATAACGGCGATACGGCATTTTTGTATCAGACAAAGAGGTGGGGTTGGCCGGCGATTGACGATTCAATTGATAACATCATCGAAAAAGGCGCGGATTATTACGTGTCGGTGGCACTTGCCGACCCCGACACAAAGATGATTAGAGAAAGATTTACAGTTGTTGAAGAAACCCCATCCTACATTATTTTTGATCTTCACAAAAAGCTATGAAAATACTGATGCTTACGCCCTATCTTCCTTATCCGCCCTCCTCAGGGGGCCAGGTCCGTTCCTATAATTTGATTAAGCACCTGAGCAAGGCCCACGAAATTACCCTTTTTTCCCTTATTAAGACGGACGAAGAAAGGCGTTTTATTCCAGAACTTAAGAAATACTGTAGAAAAGTTTTTGTTTTCAAGCGTTC
>Ga0315288_10012082_pt1 | contig 10862 bp, 4 predicted proteins | sample YL17G11_20_MG_FD_203454 | JGI IMG/M metagenome (GOLD analysis project Ga0315288, IMG submission 203454) | Sediment microbial communities from Yellowstone Lake, YNP, Wyoming, USA - YL17G11_20 | ecosystem: Environmental > Aquatic > Freshwater > Lake > Sediment | place: USA: Wyoming | collected...
GCCTGGAGCAGGACGGCCGCAACGTCTGGGGGTGCTACCACGAGGGCGACGGTCAGATCGCGGGCAGCATGACGGGGCGCGTGCTGCAGGCCGAGTGGCGCGAGAACCAGGGCACGCGAACGGGCGCTGTAGTGATGGTGCTCTCCACCGCAGGCGACGTGCTCAACGGGGTGTGGTACGAGCACGGGACGCTGGCGGGGGAGTGGTCTGGGCACCGCGCCGAGGTCGAAGCCGGGTGCACCCCCGCGCGGGGCGAGGGCCTGGCGCAGCGCCTTGCGTCGCAAGGGCGCGCCGTGCTGCGCGGGATCTACTTCGACTCGGATTCGGCGACGATCAAGCCGGAGTCGCAGACGACGCTGGAGGAAGTCCTGGCGGCGTTGAAGGCCGATCCCGCGCTGAGGCTCCAGGTCGGCGGGCACACCGACTCGACCAACACCGACGCCTACAACCTGCAGCTCTCGCAGCGGCGGGCCGAGGCGGTCGTCAGGTGGCTGACCGACCATGGTGTCGCCGCCGACCGCCTCACGGCGAAGGGCTTCGGCAAGTCGCAGCCGGTGGCGGACAACGCCACCGCAACCGGCCGGGCGCTCAACCGCCGCGTCGAGGTGATCGTACTGAAGTAGCGGGGCACTCTCGGACTCGATCGTCCGTCTCCAGCATTCTGAGGCCGAGCGTCCTGCAACACTCTGTCATCCTGAGGCCGAGCGGCACCGAGAAAGCCAGCCCTGCGCGGAGCGCAGGGAAGGATCCCACGGCGCCTGGAGCGCGCTCGGCCCGTGCCACGACCATCTCGCAGCGGCGCCACAAAGGTTGCAGTGTCGGCCCCCGCCAACGCCCACGCTGGCACTGGTTTTCGACGAGGCCGTCGACGGCGGGGGGTGAGGCGTGCTACATAGGCCGGCGACGTGGCGCGGTGGCATCCGAAGTCGCCGCCGTGCCCCTGGATATTGATACACTGTCTCAACTCCAAAGGGAGGCTCGTGTGAATCCAACGACCACCAGGTTCGCGACCGTGGCTGCGGCTGCCGGTGCCGCGCTTGCTCTTGTTCTGGCGCTACCGGGCCCGGCGGCCGCTTGCACCACCGCCGTCGTCTCCGGCGCGGCCACCGCAGACGGGCGGCCGATCCTCTGGAAGAACCGCGACGCCGCCGACCTCCACAACCAGCTCGTCGCCTGCCGCGACGGCCGATACGGCTACGTCGGTGTGGTCAACAAGGGCGACACGGCGGGGCTCCAGATCTGGGCCGGCATCAACACCCGGGGGTTCGCCATCATGAACTCCGCCTCCTACAGCCTCGAGGAAGGAGACACGGTGGCCGAGGGCAACTTCATGAAGCTCGCCCTGCAGACGTGCGCGACCGTCGCCGACTTCCAGGCGCTGCTCGACAAGACCAGCCCCGGCCGCGACATCTCGGCCAACTTCGGAGTCATCGACGCCCAGGGCGGTGCCGCCCTCTTCGAGACCGGCAAGACCACGTACACCAAGTACGACGCCACCGACCCCAAGATCGCACCGCACGGCTACATCGTGCGCACCAACTACAGCGAGAGCGCCAACCGGGACAAGGGCTCGGGATTCCTGCGGGCCCAGCGCGCGAATGCCCTCTTCGAGGCCATGCTGGCCGGAGGCCCGCTCACAGTGCAGCGGATGCTCGTCGGCGCTTGCCGCGACATCGGCAACGCCCGCCTCGGCGACCCGCTCGGGGCGCGCCAACCGGACGACTCGGTGTGGGGCTACACCCGCGACAGCATCAACCGCTACGAGACCTCCTCCGCGGCGCTCTTCGCCGGCGTCAAGCCCGGCGAGGACCCGGCCCTCGCCACCGCCTGGATCGTCCTCGGCCAGCCCGTCACCGGCGTGGCCGTCCCGGTGTGGGCGGCCGCGGGCGACGTCCCCGAGGAGGTTGCGGCGGGGAAAGACCCCGCGCCGCTCAACGCCGCCTTCGACAAGATCAGGGATTTCCTGTACCCCGAACGCTACGGCGACCTCAAGTGGTACATCAACATCGAGCGTCTCGCCGACGCGAAGAACGGAATCCCCACGGCGCTGATGGGCCAGGAGGCCGACAACTTCGCCAAGGCCGGCAATGCGCTCGCGAAGTGGCGCACCAGCCCGCCGGCGCCCGCCGACATGGCCGCGCTCCAGAAGGAGCTGGTCAGAAGCACGCTCGAGGCAATGAAGGCCCTCGCCTCCAAGCTCGGCCTCTAACGCCGCACTCGTTTCTGTGGAGCACGTGCTCCGCGCGTGCTCGAGCAGTGGCACCCCGGCGTGATGTGGGGCCGGCGCTCCGCGCCGGCGCTTCTCGCGAGCAAATGATAGAGGCGCGCCCGGAGGGCGTGCCCCACATTCTCTAACCGTAGAGCCGGGCCTTGCCCCCGCCCTCGCTGTCACCCTGATGCCGTCCCGCCCTGGCGGGACGGCAGAAGGATCTCCTCAAGCCGGCAGCCCTAACCCAGTCCGCGTGGCGAGCAGCCAGGCCCGGAGAAGCGCAATCAGGGTGATGAGCCTACAGAGCCCCAGGTCCGACGCTGCTGGGATCGGGTCGGTGTCGACGCTCATCCGATCGAGGCTCACCGGCGCGCGCAGCGCGGGAGACGGCGCCCGCCGCGCCGCGAGGGCGATCGCAGAAGCAACAAACCACAGGCGGGGCCGCGAGGCCCCGCCTTCTTTCCTGCCGAGGTTGGAAGCCGGAACTCCGGGGGGGCGATGCCCTCAACCTCAACGGCAACCTTCGCCACTCCCCGGAGCGTGGCCGTGCCCAGAATCAGAATCTGAAACCGACCGAAACGCGGAACGTCCGCGGCGTCTGGTAGTCGCCTTCACTGTTCGGCTTGCCGAAGTTCGGGCCTCTCTGGAAATTCGCACCCATCTCCTGGCAGGTCGCGGCCGCCGCCCCCTGCGGGCACTCAATGGGTTTCGTGGTGAACGGGTTGAAGGCGGCCAGGTAGGTCACATCGTAGTTCGTCAGCACCTCCTCGTCGTAGCTCTCGACGCCCTGTTCGTTGAAAACGTTGAACACCTCGGCCTGGATGAACAGGTTCACGCCTTTGATCGGGAGCTTGTAGTTCACCGCCATGTCGGTCCGCGTGATGTCGTCGGTGGACAGATTGCCGCGGCCACCGAAGTAGTAGCTGAGCCCCGTCGGCGTGCTGACATAGCCCGGGTTGGTCACATAGGCGGCCGAGTTGATGGCCCCGTCCACCGATGTGCGCGTCCCGGAGTCGAAGTTCTGGAGCAGGCTGAAGTTGAAGTCCCCGGCCCGCGTCGGCACGTCCAGCGTGACCCACACCCTCGCCCGATGCCGCTGGTCGCCGGTGAGGTATCCCATGGGGTAGTTCCAGCTCGCCTGGCGGTACTCGGGACGCTCCGCCGCCACGCCGGTGAGGGGGCCGCTGCCGGTGTCCTCGCCCGTCACATTGCCGACGAGGCGTGACCACGTGTAGGTGCCGCCGAAGTCCCACCGGTCCGAGAGGCGGTAGCGGAACTGGGTCTGGATTCCGGTGTACTCCCGGTCGTAGATGTCGCTGTCGTTGCTGACGATGGCATGGTCGTACGTGGTGCCGTAGGCGTCGGTGACCTTGCCAGTCGATGTGTTGACGAACGAGGCGTAGAAGTCGTCCCAGTTGCGGTAAACGAGGTCGGCGCGTGCGTAGCCACGGGTGCCGATCGGGCCACCGACGCCGAGGGTCCACTCCTTGACGTTCGGCGACCGCAGTCCTTTCGGGTCGAGTGTGCTTTCCACGCCGGGGACCGACGGCGGCGTGCGGAACGGTCGCAGGTTGGTTCCACCGTTGGCGAAGAACCAGTCGAAGATCATCTTCAGCGCGACGTCGGTCGGGACGAGCGAGCTGGTCGGGGCGTTGAGATCGTTGTTGATGCTCGGCCCGCGGTAGTTCCACGAAAACGAAGCGTTGCGGCCGGCCGGATCGCCGTCGTTTCCGACGCCCTCGGCCAGGCGCCCCACATACTGGCCATAGCTGGCGTTGATCATGAGGCGGCCCGTGCCGAACACGTCATAGTGCGCGGCGAGACGCGGGCTGATCGCAGAGTCTTTCGCGACCTGGAACGTGTGGTCGCCGCTCACGGCGTCGTTCTTGTCGTACCGCGCGCCGAGGTTGAAAGTCCAGTGTTTGTTCAGTATCCAGCGATCGTTCAGGTAGATCGAATCGGAGGCGTACTCGGAGCCCTCGCTGACGACGAGGATCGGAAGCCAGGAAATGCGGGTGGACGTTCCGGAGGAGCCACCGGTGAAGCGGCCGAAGATCTGGTCTCCGCGAACGATGCTCTGGGAGAGGCTGATGCGGTAGTCACTGCCGTTCTGGTAGTTGTTGACGTTACGCACTTCCAGGAAGTGCTCGTAGCCGAACTTGATGTCGTGGCTGCCGAGCCGCGGCGTCGACCAGAAGTAGGTGCCCTTGGCGGTGTACAGGTCGTGGTCGCGATGCTCGCCGTCCGCCGTGGCCCTGAACGTCGGCGACCAGTAGCGTGTCCCGCGCGCGCGATCTTGGATCAGCGTGCCCTTGATCAGGTCGAAGTACGGCGAGCCGGAGCCGAGGAACGCGAATTTCTTCTTCGAGTACTGTGCCTCGATGAAGAACCGATCCGTGATCACGCCGCTGTAGTTCACAGCAAACATTGAGTTCGGCGTCTGACGCTCCTTGACCAGGCTGTCGAGGTCCATGATGACCTGCCCGGTCTGGTTGGTCTCGCTGGCATCAACGTCCATGTACGAGGCGATGATCGTGTGGCTCGAGGTGATGGCGCCGGTCAGCTTTCCTTCCAGCCGCGTGTCCTTCGTCCCGTGCGGGTACGTTATCGGCGCGAGCGGCGTGCCGACGGGGATCGGATTCCCGTTGGCGTCCTGGTCGCCCGTGCGCGCCAGGCCGGGCACGGTCTGACGAACGTCGCTCGTCTTCGCGAACCGTCCTGCTCCGAAGAACCACAGCCGGTCGCGCCAGAACGGCCCACCGAGCGTGGCCTCGTACACCGGGTTGATCTTGTCCTCCTGGTCGGCCGTCAGAGGCGTTTTGGCGACCCAGCTCTCGTTATTGAGGGTGGTCCGGAAGCTTCCTTTGAACTGGTTGCCGCCCGACTTGGTGATCATGTTGACGACGCCGCCGGTGAAGTGTCCGTACTCGGCCGAGATGCCGCCGGTGAGGACCGTTGTCTCCTGGATGGCGTCTTCGATGAAGAGGTTGTGCGCCTGTCCCCGCAGGTTCTCATTCACGATCGCGCCGTTGACCAGGTAGAGGCTGTCGAACGACATCGCGCCGGACATCATGATATTGCCGCCCGGCCCGTTGCTGTTGGCGCCCGGAGCGAGAAGCGTGACCGCCTGCAGGGTGCGCCCGACCGGGAGGGTCTCGATCAGGTCCTGCCTGAAGTTCGTGCTGACCTGCGTTGACTCGATCGGCGCCGTCATGATCGTTTCCGCGGTGACTGTGACGGCCTCCGACACGGCGGTGGGTTTGAGCTCGATGTCGAGGCGATCCGTCCGCGCCGCCGTCAGCGTCACCTTCCGATTGACGGTCTGCATTCCCTGCAGCTCGAAGGTGACCGTGTAGTCTCCGGGCGGAAGGAACGGAAGAAGGTAGTCTCCCGCCTCCGTGGTCACGACCGTGCGCAAGCCTTGAAGGCTTGGGGACGACACCGTGACTGTAACACCGGGAAGTGCGAATGCATCCGCCGTGACTTTTCCGGTCAGTGTGGATTGCGGGATGGACTGGGCCATGGCGCCAGCCGCAACCAGACAAACGATGACGAAAACGATCGTTCGCCTTCTCATTGGAGCCCCCTTTTATAGTGAATATAGGTCGTTTGATTCTCGCCCGCAACAGGGCGAGGCTCTCCAAAGGGTGCGGAATGGGCTACCGGCCCCGCGCAGCGGCTGGACTTGGGGCTAGGGATACTTGGAGGGGACCGTCAACGCCGCTGAGGCCGGCGTGGGCGAGAGAATCGGATCGAAACAGCCACTCAAACTACCCTTCGCCTCTTCGGCGGAGGGTCGGTTTCTAAGCGGGAGGGATCACGGGAGGAGGGCCTTGGTGGGGGCCGGTGGGCGACGCCAGACCCCCACTCCGTTTTCGATCTCCAACCGGGTGCCAAAGGGCGTGGAAAGGCTCTGAAGGCGCTCAAGAATGGCGCGCGCTTTCGCGCCTTCAGCTAAACGGGCGGTGCCTCGTTGGGGGAGGGGCATCTTCTGACCGAGGTCCAGGGGCACGAGGCGCATCTCGGAAAGCGCGCCCTTCTCGAAGGTGGGGAGGGCGAGAACGCTCTCATACCACTGTGGAGCAGATGGGAAACCCTTTTTCTCGTGCTCCTTGGCCACCAGATAGTCGGACACCAGGGCGTCCGGCCCCAGTCCGGCGGCTTCGTAGCGGTCGGCGGGCTCCGGATCGATGGTGTCGTTTTGGAAGAAGAAGTTGCCGATGGAATACAAGATTGGCCTGTCCTTGTAGATCTCTATGCCGCGCAGTTGATGGGGTCCGTTAATCGCGATCAAGGTGGCCCCGGCGTCGATGCATGCCTTGGTCAGCCCCTTCATCCAGTCGGGAGGTTCGATCGAGTAGTTTCCGGGCTGGTGGCCGTGGATGTTGACCACCACGAAGTCCGCCAAGCGGGAGGCGTTGGTGATCTCACGAAGGATCCTGTCCTGGTCGCGACGGTCCACTCGCTCATATGCGGCGATGCGGTCGGATTTCTTGACTTCGGTCGCTCCAGCGGTTTCCCTGAGCTTGAACGAGACCACGTCAGCATTTGGGGGTCCGGTCCGGTTCCAGGTGGGGGAAAGCTGGCGGAGGGTTTCGAAGGTGGTGGGGTCCACCTCGATGGTCCGATGCAACCTCACCGCATTGACCCCGGGCCGACCGACCATGTCTGGGCGGGACTGGCCCGCTCGGGACATAGGTGGGAAGGAGGTCGTGAAGCTGATGAGGGCAACGCGACCACGGGCGGTGTCCATGTAGGCGGGCCGCGAGGCTTCGCCCAGGTTGTTCCCACTTCCCGCATGGGGGATGCTCAGGCGGTCCAGGAGGCGGTTGGTTTCCCGCATCCCCTCCACACCGAAGTCAGTGGTGTGGTTGTTGGCGCGGGCAAACATGTCGAAGCCCATGGCCAGCAACTCGGACGCCATCTCCGGCGGGGCCACCTCCCAGTTGCCTCCGTTCTCCGCCTCGGCCCAGCCCTTGAATTCCGAGAAGCGGAGGAGGGACTCCTCCAGGTTGATGATCGCCACGTCGGCTCCCCGGACCAGGCGCACCACACCGGAGAACCCGATGTCGCCCGGATTGTCGAAGACCATTACCCGGCGGGTCAGGATGCCGTCCCCCGCCAGCGCGAAGGTGATCCTGGCCTGGGGCCCCGGTGGGGAGGCCTGCCGGGTCTGGGCGAAGGCGTGGCCCAGGACCATCACGCCCAGTGTGAATACTGAAAAGAAGCGTTTCAAAGTTTGCATGGATCCCGCCAAAGCTGGAGTTTTCCCAGATTGGATCTAAAGGACGCCGGAAGCGAAAGAAGGGCCATGTCCATGCAATCCCCGTCTAGCTGGCGACCCGCGGCCCAGAGAACGGCGGGGTGGAGTTGCTTGGGGATAGGAGGTTCCTTTCGCACCACCCGATGATACGGAAGGCCTTCGGGTTGTAGCAAGGCCTGAGACAGGGTCCCCGGGCAGGAGGTGGGCTCGAGGTTAGCGCCGGCGCCTGCCAAGACCGGGTCATAAGCCTCGCTAGCGGCGGGACAGCGCGCGCCCCGCGCGTGTTCAAGCAGTGACACCCCGGCCTGATGTGGGGCCGGCGCTCCGCGCCGGCGCTTCTCGCGAGCGAATAACAGACGCACGCCCGGACGGCGTGCCCCACACAAACTCGGGATTTGAAGGTAGGAGCGGGCCTCGCGCTCGCCCCTTGCGTGTCATCGTGAGGGAGTCCCGCCCCGCAGCGGCGGGGCGGGACTCGGAATGACCCGGCGAATCCTGGCTACTTCTTCACCACCCGGATCGTGCCGTTGACCGTCTCGAGCCGCACGTCCCCACCGGCTCGGTCGGCACGAGATCGTCAGCCTCATCGGTTTCGGGGGGATCGGGGAAGTCTGGCGGGCGCGGGACGTCCAGCTCGTCCGGGGCGTGGCCGTCAAGGTTCTCAGCGCAAAGGCATCGGAGGACCCAGAACGCCTGGAAAGGTTCGAGCAGCGGGCACACGCGGTGGCCGTGCTCTTTCACCCGGACGTTCTGGGCATCCATGATTTCGGCGCTGACGGCGGGGTGACGTGCGTGGTCACGGAGCTGCTGGGGGAGAAACGCCAGTCGGTGTTGCGCTTCGAGGCGGGCGTCAGTGCACCGGGCCTGCAGGAAATGGCGGACGGGCTGACCGTGGTGGTGGCGAGGGAGCTATCGGTGCTCGGGGAAGGCGAGACCAGCACCGCTGAAGCTGCTTGTGGGGTAGACTGCAGCGAAGACCTAAGCTGAGCCAAGAGTTGCCGAGCAGTCGCACCGCCGCACGGAGGGCTCACCATGGACGTCCTCGCGTTCCTCCTGTCACTCCTCGCGGTCATCCTGGCGGTGAAGGCCATCGGGTCGGGCAAGGGCGTTCAGGACCTCAGCGAAAGCACGGAAAGGGAGCTGCAGTGGCTGCGCTCCCGGCTCACGGACCTGACGAAGCGATCCGAGAGCCTGGAGGCGAGCATCCTCGAGGCGCGAGGCGGGGCTGCCCCAGCCGCTCAACCCGAGCAGGCGGTGCCGGCAGTGGCGGTCGCTCCGCCGGAAGCGGTCGCCGCGCCGCCGCCGGCCATGCCGCTCGAGGAGCCGGCGGTCGAGCCGGTCGCTCCGCCTACGCCCCCGGCAGAGCTCTTGCCGGCGGAGGAGGCGCCGGTCCCGCCCGCTACGCCGCCGGAGTGGAGTCTCGCCGATGAGGCCGTGGGCGCACCGCCGCCTCCGGCGCCGGCCGCCGAGGCACCCGCCGCGGGGGAGCCAAAGGAGGGCTGGGAACGCCGTCTCGGCATCCTCGCGCCGGTGTGGGTGGGCGCCATCGCCCTCGCCCTCGCTGGCGCGTTCCTCGTCAAGTACAGCGTCGAGCGGGGGCTGCTCGGGCCCGGGGCGCGCGTGACGCTGGCGACGATCCTCGGGATCGCGCTACTGGTCGTGGGCGAGAGGCTGCGGCGGCGCTCGGTGGCGACCGCGGTCGGTGCCAGCGCGGCCGGGATCGCGGTGTTGTACGCCGCCTTCTTGGGCGGCGCGGTGCTGTACAAGCTAATCTCGCCGTGGCTCGGGTTTGCCCTGCTGGTCCTCGTCACCGCGACCGCCGTGGTGCTGTCGTTGCGGCAGGGCATCGTGGTGGCGGTCGTCGGGCTGGTTGGCGGCTTCCTCACGCCGTTCTGGATCGGGGCTGTCACGGCCTCCCCGGCGATCCTCTTCGCGTACCTGCTGACGCTGCAGGCGGGCCTGCTGATCGTGACGCGCAGGCGGGAATGGACGGGGCTTTCGACCCTCACCCTGCTGGCGGGACTGGCGGCGGCCGCGAGCCGGATCTTCGTGGCGACGGGTGCCGCCGACGCGATCTGGATCGGGCTCTTCCTGCTCGCCTCCGCGGCGGCCTTCGTGATCACGGCGCGCGGCTGGGAGACCCCGCAGATGGTCATCCTGTTCGACCCCGAGAAGCCCTTCCCGATCAACCTCGCGCTCGCCGGCACTGCGATCCTGGGCGCGACGGCCCTCTTGGCGGTGCTCGCCGTACGCGCCCACTTCGCGCTGGAGGAGTGGGCCTTCCTCGCGATTCTGGGTGTCGGCTCGCTCGTCCTTGCCCGCCTGGACAACAGCTACCAGCGGCTACCCTGGGCCGTGCTGGTCGTCACGGTGGGGCTGATCCTCGGCTGGGTGGTAAGCAGCAGCCCGGGCGAGCGGGAGAGCGTGTGGCTGGTTACGGCGGGGCTGTTCGCGATCTTCGGCGTCGGGGGCTGGCTCGTGCAGCAGGGGCCCCGAGCTCCCGCGCAGTGGGCTTGGCTGTCGGCGTGCGCCGGCCTTGCCGCCTTCGGGCTGGCGTGGTGGGTGGACAAGCGCCACGGGTTGAGCGTGGCGCACTGGGGGGTGGTGGCGCTGGGACTTGCCGTCCCATACCTGCTCGCCGCCTTGCGTGCCGCCCGGCGCGTGCCTCCGGCGGAAGGCCGCGACGCCGCGCTGGCCGGCTTTGCCGTGGCGGTGACCGCGTTCGTCAGCCTCACGGTGCCCCTGGAGCTGGCTCACGAGTGGCTGGCGGTGGCATGGGCGCTTGAGGTGGCGGCGCTCGCCTGGCTGTTTTCGCGCCTGCACATGCCGGTTCTGGCTTACCTCGGAATGGTGGTGACGGCGCTGGTGGCGGCGCGGCTCTTGGTCAACCCCGGCGTGGTCTCGTACCCGATCGGCACGACGCCTGTGCTCAACTGGATCCTCTACGGCTATGGCATCCCGCTGCTGGCCTTCGCCGCCGCCGCGTACCTGTACTGGCGCGAGGGTTGGCGAACCACGGGCACGGCTCTCGCCTGGGGTTCGGCGGCGTTCGCCTTTGCGCTGCTGACCCTCGAGGTCCGGCATGCCTTCCACCCCGGCGGACTGGTCGGTCCACGGCCCGGCCTGATCGAGTGGAGCACCTACTCGCTCGCTTGGCTGCTCGCTGGCCTACTCTGCCTGGTCCTCTGGCTGCGGACGCAAGGGGCGGTTTTCATCCCCATTGCCGTGGCATTCTTCGCTGTGGCGGGCGTGAAGATCGTCATCTGCGAGATGCTCGCCGCCAACCCGCTGCTCGCGCCAGCCAGCGTTGGGGGCCTGCCGGTGTTGAACTGGCTCCTCTACGTCTATGCGCTGCCCGCCCTGGCGACCGTCGCCGGCGCCCGGCTGTTT
>Ga0315288_10012083_pt1 | contig 10862 bp, 8 predicted proteins | sample YL17G11_20_MG_FD_203454 | JGI IMG/M metagenome (GOLD analysis project Ga0315288, IMG submission 203454) | Sediment microbial communities from Yellowstone Lake, YNP, Wyoming, USA - YL17G11_20 | ecosystem: Environmental > Aquatic > Freshwater > Lake > Sediment | place: USA: Wyoming | collected...
TCGTGGCGACGGGCCGGATGGTGCAGGAGGCGAACGGCCGCGCTTTCCTGCTGGACTGCCCCGGCGGGCGTGAGAAGGTCGATTACGCGAACCGCGACGTGGCGAGCATTGAGGTGTTCGGCCTGGTGATCTCCAACATCCCGGAGACCCACTTCCTCGCGAAGACGCCGGGCACGGTGCCGTCCGTCCGCGTGCGCGGGTTTGTGCACAACGGCACGCCGCGAGAGGATGGCGCGCTGCGGTGACCCCCGGGGCGGGCCGGATGGACTCCTTCCCGCTTCGCGGGCCCCTTCCATGCGGCCCCTCCGAGGGAGCGAAGGCTGTGCTACCATGGCGCGGGATCCAGCGCCGACCGGGAGGTCACCGCATGACACGAAGACAGCGCGTCTACGCGGCACTTCGAGGCGAGATGGCGGACCGAGTGCCCTTCACGTGCTATGGCGGGCTGCTCCCGCGGGGAGAGACCTCCCGGAAGCTGCGGGAGATGGGGCTGACGCTCGTCGACCGCATCCCCGTCTTCTCATTCGGCCAACCCGGCGTGGAGTATGAGACGCGGCAGTATGAGCGCGACGGCCGATGGTGGGTCCGGAACACCGTCCGCACTCCGGTCGGCGAGGTCACCGAGGAGCTGCGCACGGGGGGCGGGTATGGCACGTCCCTGCGGCACGAGTTCTTCATCAAGCGGCCCGAGGACTACAGGGTGATGGAGTTCCTCGCTCGCAACGAGGTCTATGCCGCGGCGTACGACGGCTACCTCGCGCATCTGCAGACAACCGGCGAGGACATCGCCGTCATCGGCAACCTGGGCTACACGCCGCTGCAGCAGATGCTCATTATGTGGATGGGGCCCGAACGGTTCGCGATCGACATGATCGAGCGGCCGACGGAGTTCTGGTCGCTATACGAAGCGCAGCGCGAGCGCCATCGGGAGCAGTACGAGCTGGCTGCGAACAGCCCGTCGGAGTTCTTCATCTACGGTGACAACGTCACCGCGGAGATGTGCGGCCCGGAGCGCTTTGCGAAGTACATCGGGTCGTGCTACGACGAGTGCGCGGAGATGCTCCACGCGAAGGGCAAGCGCCTCGGGTCGCACCTCGATGGGAAGATGGTCGCCCTCATGCCCCAGGTGGCCGCGACGAAGCTCGACTTCATCGAGGCCTTCGCGCCCTTCCCGGATGGAGATCTGCCACTAGGCGACGCACGGCGCGCCTGGCCCGACAAGGTGATCTCGACCAACTTCCCTTCGCCGGTCCACCTGCAGCCTCCCGATGAGGTGAGGGCATTCACGCGACAGATGCTCGCCGAGATGGCCCCCGGGGACCGGTTCATCATCGGGATCACGGAGAACATGCCGGAGACAACGTGGCAGGATAGCATGATGGCTATCGCCAGTGTGCTGGGCGAGGAAGGGGACCTGCCGTTGGGGGCAGTACAATGAAACAGCCACCTCGATGACCCGCACGATTCGATGCCTCGATGAGACGCCGTATGGTACGCTTCAGAAGGTGGCTGTATCGTGTGTAAGGCTTGTCATGCCCCTCACGCGGATGCGTGACTAGGGCGAACCAATCGAGGCGCCTGATCCCGAAGGCTCATACGCCGGGCTTCATCGAGGCCGTTAGAAGGAAATCGAGTTCCCGCCGCCGAGCCGCTTCACGTTCGCAGCCTGCGGACCCTTCGTGCCCGGCTCCTTGTCAAACTCGACCTCTTCGCCGTCATTCAGGGTCTTGAAACCGTCTGCTACGATCGCGGAGAAGTGGACGAACACGTCCTCGGAACCGTCGCTGGGGGTGATGAAGCCGTAACCCTTATCTGCATTGAACCACTTTACTGTGCCGCGCAAAAGCTCATTTCTCCTGCCACTAGTGAATTACCGGGGGTGACCCCCAGCTTGGTCACCTTACACCGCTACCGAGCGTTTGTCAAGCGTTTGTTTGTCACATCTCTGGACCCGCCTCAGCCCAACGTTGATCGGTGAACTCCAGCGGCCCCATCTCCCACGCGTCGATCGACCGAACCAGGGCCTCGCCACCCACAGCAGACAGGCGCACTCGGTCGCTGTCATGGCCCTTCGGAAAGACCACCTGCGTGAGGCACTGGCGGTCGTTCGCGAACGCCTCAACCATCGGTCCGTCGATGAACACCCTGAGGCGCAGCCGCTCGCCCGGCCGTAGCGCGAGCGGGGCGTCGAAGCTCCCGATGGGATTGGCGTTGTCCCGCGCCCGCTGCAGGCCGTAGGAGGTGAAGGGCGGGGAACCGTAAGTCACGTCGTCCCGCAATGTCGACCGGGACATATCGAGCCGCAGCGCACCGGCGTCGGCATCGTAGATGATCGATGTCTTCTCACGGCCGTCCTCCGAGCACAGTACGCTCAGCACGACCTGGCGCGCCCGTTCCACACCGATGTCGGCAGACAGCTCGATGTGCGCTCCGCGTATCGCCTCGAGGGTCTTCCCCTCACCGGGCGCGAGCCGGATCCCCTCGACCCGGCGATGCGCACCGCGCAGTGCGGTCAGCTCCTGCGCCGGTGTGATCCGCACCTCGCCCGCCTCATCCAGCCCGAGCACGCGCGGCAGGCTCTGGAAGCCGGACCCGGTCGGCTCTTGGGCCGGGCGAACACGCGGGTCGGTGACCCATGCCCAGAAGACGCGGCGCCCCTTCGCATCCTCCAGGCTCTCCGGCGCGAAGAACATCCCGCCCGGCCAGTTCATGCGCACATGCTGCTCGGGGATGAACTCCTCGCCCTCCATCCGGCCAATATAGGCACGGGCGCCGATCGCATGGCTGATGCACATCAGCACCCGCTTGCCCTGGAGGCGGAAGAAGTCGGGGCACGAGCAGTCCTCATCCGGCCGGCGCCACTCCGGGTCGCCCGTGTAGAAGGGACCCTTCGGCGTCCAGTTCACGAGGTCCGGCGACGTGCAGAGGTAGAGCGTATCGCGGTCGATCGGGAGTCGGTTCCCGCCGAGGAGGCAGTAGTAGGTGTCACCCTCCAGCCAGAGGTAGGGATCCCAGACGGTGTAGACCCCGTAACCCGGCTCGCCCTCCTTCGGCATCGGGATGATGGGATTGCCGGGATGCTTCTCCCATCGGACGAGGTCGTCATCGAGGGCCGTGGCGACGCAGACACCGGCATCGATACCGAACCAGCAGAGCATCGGGACGCCGTCCTTGTTGATGAAGGCGTTGCCGCTGAACGTCCCCGTGTCCGCGTCCCCCGGCCTGGGCTCCAGCGCGGTGGGGAGGTAGGTCCAGTGGACCAGGTCCGGGCTGGCCAGGTGGCCCCAGCAGTGCCGGCCATCATCGGACTGGAAGATGTACATGAGGTGGTACTTGCCCTTCCAGTAGATGCACCCATTCGCATCATAGGGAAGGGCGATTCCCTCATCGGGCAGCGCGGTCACGTGGTACCAGGGCCACCCCTCCTCCGTGCGCGCCACGGTCGGCGAGCGGCGAACGATCATGCAGGCGGCCTGCCCATCGAGGACCAACCTCCCCTCCTCGATCCGCGCACCCCCGAACAGGTCCCCTTCGGGGAAGCTCCCCATTCCGTCCTGCGTGCTGCCATCCTCGAAGGTCCACCACCCGATGGGCCGCGGTCCGGTGAGGCGGTTGGGCTCAAGCTCAGCGAGTGCGGACCCGTCCAGTGCGACGTCGTAGATCCGGGCGTCCTCGATGGTACCGGCGAGGTAGCCCCGCGAAGCGCCCTTGTGCCGCAGGCCGAGGGTGACGATGTCGCCCGTCGTGAATTCCCGGGGCTCGGTCGCCATGGTGTACTCGGCATACCTCTCGCCGTTGCGGAAGATGCGGACCTGCCGCCCCTCGTAGCTGATGGCGATCATCACCAACTCATCCGGACCTGCGGTCTCGATCGGGTACGCGTCCTGCTGCCTATCCGTCCGCTCATAGTAGTTGCTGCCGGCCATCCACCGCGCCGGCGCGATCTCGCCGAACACGATGGCGTCGAAGGACTGCGCGGTGCCGCCAATGCCGATGACGGCTCCGCCGCCCTGGGTCAGGTTGGTGGGAGCGACCCACGCTACGAGCGTCTTGTCACGGATCGGGCGGACCGCAGCGTGCGCATCCGTAGCGGGCGGAACGGAGACCATCAGCAGAAGCACCCCCAGGCGAGCTACCCTCAAGTCGAGTGCCATCGTATGCCGGGACCCCCTTCATCGCAGGAACAGACGTCCCTCGGCAGTCGCCGAACCGGTTCGAGCATACCAAGGCGCCAACCTCCAACCCGTGACGCACGCTGATCTCTGGAAGTCCAACGGGAAGGGCAAGAGGGCACAGCCGAGCGCAGCCCCAGGGGGTCTCGCCCTGCCGAGGCCCACGCGTTCGCCGTCGGCGCTCTGGAAGGTGCCTCCTTCTTCTGGGGCGACATCGCCCAGTTCCCAAGGCCATCTCGTGCGCAGGTGAACGATCAGGGCAAGTTCGTTCTCCAGGGGCTGGTCGACGGCGGGCCCTATCGACTGTCCATCGACAACCCACAGATGTACACCTTCGAGCCCGGTGACACCCCGTTCATCCCTGACGCCGACCAGCAGATCGATCTGGGCACGATCAGGCCCAGGGGCTAGCCTGGATCCCTCACGAGGCGCAAGGTGTCCCGGCTCGGAGGCATCGCGGAGCGACAGGAACGATCCACCGGGCCGCGGAACCGCATCCTCACACTTCTCGAAGCGCGATGTCGGCGGCCAGCCCGCACGGGCAAGCTCTCTCGAACAGGGAGGATCGCGGTGCCACCGCGGACAACCGGCCGCAAGGCCGCGGGGCCTCGGGTTCAGCCGAGGGACACGCAGCTTGCCTCAGGTCTGCTGCGGGTGCCTGCGGAGCACCCGCGAGGAGTCTTGCTGTTCTGCTTCTTCCTATCAGGCGCGACGGGCCTTACCTACGAGGTCGTATGGGCCCGGCGGCTCACGCTGACGTTCGGCGCCACGGTTCTCGCCGTGAGCACCGTCCTGGCGGCCTTCCTCGGCGGTCTGGCGCTGGGCGCGCTCATCTTCGGGCGCATCGCCGACCGAAGGCGTGACCCCGTGCGAGTGTATGCGGCGCTGGAGGGCACGATCGGTCTCGTGTGCTTCCTCACCCCCTGGCTCTTTGGCCTCGTCGAGCACGCCTACGTCTCCCTTCACCCCAGCATGGCCGGGAATCTGTGGCTCGAGCGTCTGCTCCGGTTCGCACTCAGCGGTGCCGTCCTCATTGTCCCCACCGCTCTGATGGGCGGCACGCTTCCGGTCTTGACGCGCGCCCTGGTGCGACGGGAAGGGGACATCAGCGGCGGAGTGGCGTCCCTCTATGGCATCAACACCCTCGGCGCCATGGTCGGCGCCGCGGGTGCGGGGTTCCTCCTCCTGCCCATACTGGGGCTCCGGGGGACCGTCTTCCAGGCAGCGGTGCTGAACCTCGCCGTCGCTACCATGGCATTCTGCGTTCACTCAGTGCGCGGCGAGGACTTCGCTCCGCCAGACAAGCCCGACAGCGTACGGGTGCGGCGCGCGGCGGGCGTGGCGGGGGAGCCGCCTATAGCGCGCGGCGCTCTATGGGCCCTACTTGTGGCCTACGGGTTCTCCGGGGCTGCTGCTCTCATCTACGAGGTGGCCTAGACGCGGGTACTCTCCCTCGCCTTCGGCACGTCCACCTATGCCTTCACAGCGACATTGGTGGCATTCCTGGCCGGGCTGGCGCTGGGCAGTCTCGCGCTCGCCACCCGCGCGGTTGGTCGCCTGAGGAGCCCACTGCTGTGGTTCGGCCTGGCGCAGATCGGTATCGCGGCAAGTGTGACGTTCCTCTCTCCGCTCCTCGACCGCACACCCTTCGTCTTCCTGGCCCTGTACCGACGCATCGGGACGCACTTCGCCCTCCTCGAAAGCGCCGAGCTGCTCGTCTGCCTCGGCCTGTTGCTCCTCCCCACGCTCCTCATGGGGCTGACCTTCCCACTCGTTGCCCGCCTCGCGACCGGGCACATCGGGTTGCTCGGGCGCCGGCTGGCCGCCGTGTACTCGGCGAACACGTGTGGGACGGTGCTCGGCTCCTTCGCTGCTGGCTTCGTGTTGATGCCACTTATCGGCGTTCGGATGACGTTGGCGGTAGGCGTCGCGCTCAATGGAGCCGTCGGGCTCCTCTACGTTCTGCGCTCGTGGCGCATGGCGCCGAGGGGGGCGGCCACCGGGGTCGCCCTCGCCGCCGCCACGGTGGTCGCCTGGGCCGTTCTGCCCGACTGGAACAGGGAAGTGCTCACCAGCGGCGCCTATGTGTACCCCGGGGCCTATGTCGGCCGGAGCGCACAGGCCCGCATGGAGGAGAGGACGCTCCTGCACTACCGGGATGCGCTCACGGCGACGGTCAGTGTGTGCGAGGTCTCTATCCGGGGCGCCACGGAGCCGATCCTCTCCCTGCAGGTCAGTGGAAAGACGGACGCCTCGACAGGCGATATGAGCACGCAGCTCCTCCTCGCCCACTTCCCGATACTCCTGCATCCGGACCCACGGTCAGTGCTCATCATTGGGCTGGCCAGTGGATGCACGCTTGGCGCCGTCGAGCAGCACGCCGGTCTGGAACGGATTGACTGTGTCGAGATCGAGCCCGAGATGGTCCGCGCCAGCGGGTTCTTCCGCGAGGACAACCATGACTGCCTCGACGACCCGCGGCTGCGGCTGTTCATCGATGACGCGCGGTCCTTCGCCCTGACCACGAGTGCCCGCTACGACGTGATCACCTCGGAGCCGTCGAACCCCTGGATCGCGGGAGTAGCGAACCTGTTCAGCCTCGAGCACTTCCGGCTTTGCCGAGAGCGCCTCAACCCGGGCGGTGTCTTCTGCCAATGGATCCCGCTGTACAACCTGGCCCCCGCGGACCTGGGCTGCATCGTGAAGACGTTCCGTGCGGTCTTCCCTCACAGTTCCCTCTGGGTCTATCCGGAGCTCTCCACCGATGCGTTCCTCATGGGCACGGCCGAGCCCCTCGCCATCGACGTGCGGCGGCTCGCGGAACGGCTTCGTCAGCCTGCCGTGATCGAGGACGTCTTGGAGGCCGGCCTCGCGGACGCCTGGGACGTCCTGGGCGGCTACCTGTGTGCGGCGGAGAGTGTCGAGGGACGGATCCCCGATGCTGCCCTCAATACGGACGACATGCCTCTCCTCGAGTACAGCGCGCCGCTGCGGCTCCACTCACCGGCGATGCAGGAGACGCTGCCCCTGGTCCTTGGCATGGCCGCCGCCTCCAGCCCGCCTGTCGGGCTGTGCGATGAGGGGCTACCCGACGGGGGCACGCGCTGCGCGCTTGCCGGCATCCGAACGTCCGCCCCATGGTCGGGTGCGATCCGGCACGGGTTCGTCGTTCCGCACCCTCTGGACCGGTATGTCACCCACAGACTGAGCGGCGGCCAACCCGCCGCGCTTCACCTCGCGACTGCACTTGGCGACGGCACGGCAACAGTCGATGCCTGGCGGAGGGCCATGAGACCGGGCAGAAGCGTGCCGGCTCCACCCGGGGGCCCGCCGCACGGCCAAGCCCAAGTGGGAGGGCACTCAGCCTTGTTCTGGCGCCTGGAGGACGGCGGATGGCTCGCAGAATGGACGTGCGGACCGGGCCGGCGCGTCTTCCGCATCGCGGCCTCGCCCGGGACTCATGTCGAACCGGGCGTGGCGCTGGCCGCGATCCAGTGCGAACATGGGGAGCAGCCGTGACCCTCCCGCCCCGGCTCCGCGCCCAGGCTCTACAGACCTGGCGGCACCCCTTCGACGGCGCGGACATGACCATTGAGGTAGCCCACGTGTGTCCATCCGCCGTGCCGCGGGACCGGGCGGCCCGTCTCGTCGGCATCGAAGAGCACGATCACCTGTTCCGGGTGGGCGAACTCCCCTATGTTGTGCCTGCTGATCGCCGGGTTCATGGCGAAGGGTCCGCGGTAGCGCTTCGCGCTGCCATCGTCTGTGTTGTAGCAACCGAACGGCGCACCGGAGCGCACGTAGGGCGAAACTTGCGCTTGCCAGGTCGCGGAGTAGGGGAGCTTGCCTTCGTGCTCGATCGCGAACTGCTCGACTCCCAGAAGCGCACCCTTCATGCTGAACAGGCACCCGTCGATGCGACTACCCCTGTGCTTCGCGAACACTGGGAACAGGATCCATGCCCCAAGCAGAAGGGTCCCGCAGATCAGTGCCAGCCGGACGACTCGGCGCCGGGCACGCAGTTCGCGATCCCTCAGGTGAGCGATGACCGGCACACGACATCACCTCCCCTACCAGAGGTTACCACCCTTGGAGTGCGCATCGCCGCCCCATGGTGTTACAGGGCCGCTCCGCCAGCGGGCGCCTACCGAGGGATGCGAGCAACCGGGCGGGAATGGGCGCGTGGGGCGGACGTTTCGTTCCGCGGGACGGGGGCTTCACACGATGGTACTCCGGACGGCAGTAGGGGCATCGATCATCGCGGTACTCGTTGCGGGCAGTGCAGTACGGGCGGACACGCACTGGGCGCCGCCGGTGTTCGACGTGCCGCAACTTCGCGACATCGTCGTCGACGGGCGGGCGGGGGACTGGGGGGACCGAGGTCTGCGCGTGGAGGCGCTGTGCGCCACGCAGCCGATGCCGACGTCTGCCGCGGACTTCTCCGCGCGTGCTCGGCTCGGATGGTGCGATGACGGGCTGCTCGCGCTCGTGACGGTCCAGGACGACGTGCCGAACGAGGAGCCCAACGACTTCATGCTCTGGGCGCGCGACTGCGTGGAGATGTCCCTCGCCGCCGAGCCGGGAGGCGACCAGTTCCAGGTCATCATCAGCCCCGGCGTCGATCCCGAGCACCCCGCGCCGCGAGTCCGGGCCTACGACCAGCGCAAGAACGCGGAGCTGCGGAGAGCAGCACTCTCGGCGACGGCAGCCGCGGCGCGGTCGGAGGGCGGTTACACGGTCGAGGCGCTGTTGCCGTGGCGCGACCTCGGGTTGCGGCCGGCGCTCGGCGCACAGGTGGGGTTCCAGTTCACGGTCCGCGACTTCGACTCGGACCTCGACAACGTGGTCTACCCGTGGTACCCGCTACTGGGCACGAGCGGGGACTCGTCGCGGGTTCAGCGACTCCGCATGAGCACCGGGCCCAGCGCGCCCGTGAGGGTCGCGGCGGCCGGGTGGTATGAGCGCTTCCGCCGGACGCAGGTGCGGGTCACTGCGACCCGCGGCCTCGCCGGCCAGAGAGTCACGCTGCGCGAGGGCGGTGTGAGCCTCGTGTCCGCGGCGCTGCACGAGGCGGGGGGCCGGTCCGAGGCGCTCCTCACACTTCCCATGCCGCCGTGGGGCCGGCCATACGCTCCCATCGACGTCGCCATCAACCGCGAGCCGTGCGCCTTCGTCATCCTGCCGAATGCCGACCAGGAGCGACGCGAAGCACTACGCGATGCGGATCTGCTGGCGCAGCCGTTCGTTTTCAGCGGCACGGCGCTGCCGTCGTGCGACTTCGCAGAGCCATCCCTGGTCGAGGATCTCGCCGGGCCCTACTCGATCCGCACGACCTACTACGCCCGCGACTTCCGCCCGGTGACCTCCGCGGACTCGCCGGGCCGCTATGGCGCCGTGGTCGAGGTCGAGACGCGCGATGCGGGGAGGGTGAAGCGGTACGTCACGCTGTTCCGCACCGAGGGAGACCTGCCGTGGCGAAGTGCGGACTGGCCGTTCACGGTGGGCTTCCCTGCGGAGCTTGGTATCCCCGCAGACGTGACGCGCGACCAGCCGGCCGCCGTGAACGCCGGGCTGACGGAGCTGACGCGGAACGGCTTCCGGCGCGATCCTGTGACCGCGGTGTTGCTGGCCAGCCTTCACGAGGCCGGCATCGCCCCGGGAACGTCGGCTTCAGCCGGCACTCCCCTCGGCGGCAGGATCTGGGCGGCCGACCAGCGCTGGCGGTACGGCCTCCGCAAGCAGCTCGGCGATCTCGTGCCGCTGAAGTACCTGCTGTTCGTGCCCGAGGCCTACAGGCCGGACGCGAAGGATAGCTGGCCGCTGCTCCTGTTCCTCCATGGCGCAGGCGAGCGCGGAGACAACCTCGAGCTGGTCAGGGTTCACGGGCCACCGAAGATCGTGCAGACGAAGCCCGGCTTCCCGTTCATTCTCGTCTCCCCGCAGTGCCCAGTCGGCGAGTGGTGGTCGCCGTGGCTGGTCCGCGACCTCCTCGACGAAGTGTGCTCCCGCTACCGCGTCGATCGCGCTCGGATGTACGTCACCGGGCTGTCCATGGGCGGCTATGGCACATGGGACGTGATCACTGAGTTCCCCGGCCTCTTCGCGGCGGCAGTGCCGATCTGCGGCGGTGGCGATCCCGCATCGGCCGCGGCCATCGGGAGTGTTCCGGTCTGGGCTTTCCACGGTGGCAAGGACTCAGTGGTCCCGCTCCGCGAGAGCGAGGACATGGTGAAGGCATTGCAGGCGCTGGGCAGCCCCGCGAAGCTCACGGTCTACCCGAATGCCGATCATGACTCCTGGACAGAGACCTACAACAACCCGGAGCTGTACACGTGGCTGCTCGCGCAGCGGAGGTAGCTGGGCAGGGGCAGAGGCGCCCAGCGGCCTGCGTCCGTGACGCTATTCGGCGCCGTCAGCCCGAAGTTCCTCGAGGGGGACTCGGCGACCGTTCTCGTACACGAACGTGAACCGGCCACGTTGGGCCTCCTCGACCCTAACGAGCTTGTCGAATATCTCCGGGTGCACATCGAGGAGCTTCTCGAAGTCCGACCGCTTCTTGTAGGCCCCGCACCAACACTCCGCAGAGCACCCCAAGGACTTCGCTGGGCTCTCCGGTATGTCACTCCTCTTGAGGTAGGAGCGCACCTTCGCATTGGACCAGTCGATGATGGGGCTGGCCGAAAGGCAGCG
>Ga0315288_10012085_pt1 | contig 10862 bp, 21 predicted proteins | sample YL17G11_20_MG_FD_203454 | JGI IMG/M metagenome (GOLD analysis project Ga0315288, IMG submission 203454) | Sediment microbial communities from Yellowstone Lake, YNP, Wyoming, USA - YL17G11_20 | ecosystem: Environmental > Aquatic > Freshwater > Lake > Sediment | place: USA: Wyoming | collected...
CCGGCGTGACCCGGGGAAAGTCTGGAGGGAACCGACATGCCAACGAGTCGCGGACAGAACGTTCGCACGCTGATGGCGGCCTTTCGTGGCGGCACAGACGAGAAGGCCGCCGCGGCGGTCATCGTAGTGGACCTGCTCGAAGCGCAGGAGCTGGAGGAGGGCGGCGGGATCATCGGGGTCATCGAGACGGTACTGAAGACCGGCATCTCCACCCCCGACGCGGCGGAGATCACCGCCGGGATCGCGGGCAAGATCGTGGACCTGTTCGGGGAGGTGTGAACGATGTCGTGGCTCAGCGAGTGGATCGCAGCAGGGAAGATTCGCCTGCCGCAGAAGTACAACTCCATCGGCGACCTGCGTAAGGCGCTCAAGCAGGAACTCACCCCGGAGGTCATGGCGAAGATCGTGGCGGGCGTCAACAAGCAGGTTGACATGCCCATGCTCGACGAGGCGCAGGAGGCGAAGCTCATCGAGACCATCCTCGCCTACGGATTCAAGGCGCTGCTGGGGGAGTGAAGAATGGGCATCCTGGAACAGGTCGTCGCCGACGTCGCCCGACGGGCGGTTTTCGTGTACGAGACCTGCCGACTGGAGGCCATAGCATCCCTTCGGCCAATTGTTCCTGAGACATGGGAACAGCGCGATTTGGCTTTTCGGGAGCAGTTTGTGCGTGTCATTGAGCGGCTTTGCGCCGCAGACGCGCCCCCGACAACGCCAGAGCGCGAGCACGAGAGTTGGATGCGAGCCTACGAAGAAATGGGGTGGAAGTGGGGGCCAGTACGTGATGTGTCGGCTAAGACCCATCCGGACATGCGCCCATTCGGTGAGTTGCCCGAGGCGGAGCGCCACAAAGACGCCGTCTTTCTCGACGTTTGCTATCTGGCCAAGAAGTGGATAGTGGCGCTCGACTGATTGGGTGAAAGTATCAGAGAGACGGCTCGCCTCTGCCGCGGGGAGCGCGGTTGACCGGGCGGCGGGAATGGGGAGTGAATGACATGGGCATCATGGAGCAAGCCGTCGCCGACGTGGCCCGACGGGCGGTGGAGGCGAGAACGCACGGCGAGCATCGCTACTCGGAGGGCGGGCACACATTCCTCCTTGATAGGGGCGGAATGTGCGCCCGCTTCGTCCGCCAGTGCTGCGAAGTCGCGGCGGGCCTGCCGCCCTTCGGCATTTGGTTCGCCGCCCCGACCGCCCGCAAGATGGAGGAGAATCTGCGCGCTGGCGGCAAGGCGGTCCCGAACCTTCAGACTGGGGATATCATCGGGTTCAACCGGCAGTCCTATCCGGCGGGGCACATCGGCATCTTCATCGGCGACGGACACGTCGCGGAGAACACGTCGAGTGACGAGCGCGGCGACCCTCGCGCGGCGGGCACCAAGATCACGCCGTTGTCGGCGTTGCTCGGGAAGGTCAGCGGATACTTCCGCCCGTTCGAGGGCATCGGCGCGCCGCGAGTGATCGCGCAGTTGGCGGACGGCAGCTCGCAGGTGGTGGAGTGTCACCTGGTCATCGAGGGCGGCGTCTCCCGCGTAGACCTGCGGGCGCTCGCCGAGGCGCTCGGGATGACCGTCACCGACCACATCGCCGACCAGGGGAAGGTGTACGTGAGCCGCGGATAGCCCCTCATCCAACGCACGACCTCGATAGCCGCGCTTCTGCACCCGCCCCTCGGTTCCTCCGACCGGGGGGCGGACCCTCTTTCACTCTCCCCAAAATAGTCAAAATAATAGTTGACTTGTGTTCCGAACTATGCTATACTGCGGTCAGACTCAAGAGATACCAGGGAGGGCACGACGATGGGGAAGAGCGGACCCGCCCGCCGCATTCAACGCAGCGAAGGAGTGAATGAAATGAGGAACGGCCTTGTCGTTGATGATGGAGTACAACGTTGGTATAAGGACGACAAACTGCACAAGGAGGACGGCCCGGCAGTCGTCTGGGCAGATGGAACGCAGGAGTGGTGGCGCGAGGGGAAGCTGCACCGGGAGGACGGCCCGGCAGTCGTCCGGGCAGATGGAAGGCAGCGGTGGTTCCGCGAGGGGAAGCTGCACCGGGAGGACGGCCCGGCAGTCGTCGGGGCAGATGGAACGCAGCAGTGGTGGCGCGAGGGGAAGCAGCACCGGGAGGACGGCCCGGCAATCGTCTGGGCGAGCGGAAGGCAGGAGTGGTGGCGCGAGGGGGAGCGGCACCGGGAGGACGGCCCGGCAGTCGTCTGGGCAGATGGAACGCAGGAGTGGTGGCGCGAGGGGAAGCTGCACCGGGAGGATGGCCCGGCAGTCGTCTGGGCAGATGGAACGCAGGAGTGGTGGCGCGAGGGGGAGCGCATCGAGTGTTCGGGTGATGCAGTCTCAACGGAGCTGCGGAGTATCGCGGCGCAACTGGTGGCGTTAGCCAAGAAGGTCTGGCACGCCCGCAACCATCCACGGCGGAGGATCTTGAGGCCCTGCTACGGCAGGCGCAGAAAGGAGAGGCCCATGAGTGATGCGACCCGCGACGAGTTCCGACACATGCTGGTCGTAGCGGAACGCATCGCAACCGGCCAGGCATTGCTCGCGACTATCTCGGCAATCGTGGCCGCCGCGAGGGGGCTCCTGTTTGGGGCTTTTGCCGATTCCGGGAAAGCCCTTCAGGACCAGCGGGAGGCCCTCGCAACGGCCTCCAAACTACTGCTGGAAACCGCCGCGACCGCCGTGGAGGGGGCCGGCATCTACGTTGAGGGTGTCATCTTGGCTCACGCCGCGGGCTCCTACGAGGAGGCAATGGCGGAGGTGGAGGAGGGCGTGGGCGATGCTCATACCGCAGAATGACTGGCTTCGAGCAGACCGCGCTCAACTGATCGAAGAGAACGCCATCCTGACTGCGAGGGTGAAGGAGCTGGAGGCCAACAGGTGGGCAAACGCCACAGATGGAGAATTGGAGGACATACTCCAAGGGTGTATCGGTCCCGAAACGCTAAGTCAAGTGGAGGCCGAAGTCGCCCGGCGGGAGGCGCAACCATGAGTGAGCGATACGCGATCTGCAGGCAGATGGCCGACGACTCGGACATGGAGGATGAGTGGGCGCACCAGTGTACCATTCCCCCCGCCCAGGCCGCGCTCGGGGCGATGACGGAGAGAGAAATCGGTGCGGTGCTGCTGTTCAGACACGGCCACGAGTCGGGTGAGCGGTTCGAGGTCGTCGCCGACTCGGACGGGGAACTGGGAGCGGACGAGCTTGCGAAGGAACTTGGCCTGTGGCCGGAGGTGACGACTCGGCGCGAATCCGGGCATCTCTCGTCCGATGAGTGGCGCGACTGGAATCCGCCGAAGAATCCGGAGGTGGGCAAGGATGGCTGAGTACGTCCTATTCAAGCGTACCCAGGAGCATGTGCGGAGTCCCTATGATGCCGATACGATGCTGGAAGAGGTCTCCCCCATCCCCGAGTCCCTGGTGGACGCCCTCCGCAAGGCGACCCCGGAGCAGCTCCAGGAGATCGCGGACGCGGCGGTCTGCCTGATGGCGGGGCTGAGGACGCTTGAACCCGTTTCAGTGGTTGGGAAGATGGAGTACAAGGCCGTCATGCCAAGCGGCCAGTCCGCTTACGGCGACACCCGCGCCGAGGCCCTGCAGGCGCTGGTCAAGGCCGTCAAGGGGGAGAATCCGAAGTGAGGACCCTCCGCTTCCTGCCCAAGAACTTCGACCTGCTGCTGCAGGGGCCGTCCGTGAAGAGAACGACCATCCGGGCCGGAGACAAGTCGAAGCGATTCTACGTCGGCGAGATCATCGAGGCGCGGTGCAACCGGGACCACCGGGCAGTTGAGTGCGATGTCACGCGGATGGTGGCCTGCACCGTCAACGATCTCGGCGACCACAACGCCCGTGATGATGGGTTTGCCACCATTCAACAGGTCTGGGCAGTCCTACAGAAACTCAATCCCGGCATGACGCTCGGGGACACCGTGACCATCATCGGCCTGCGGGTGGTCGGGGAGGTCCGGGACACGAGGTTTGAGGCATTCACGGACCATGAGTTGGAGACCATGCACCATTACCTAAATCAGGGCGGGACTTACCTGGAGGGTGGTTGCGACAGCCGCCTGCGAATCGAGACCAGGACCGAACTCAACCGCCGCAAGACGGGGGTGCAGGGAGGACCGCGCTAGAGGCCGCGAGGGCGCTGGGCGGAAAGCAGGAAGGCCGTTATCTGCGGCGCTTCCTGGTGGGGCAGATCGTAGACTACTTAGACCGTTGTACCCGCTACACGAACGCGGGGGAGCGTGAGGCGTTCGTGGCTTGGCGAAACGCGACGCCGGAAGAGCAGGACGCAGCCGCCGAAGAATTGCTCAAGGGGTTGATCTGATGCCCGCACTCGCGCTGCTGATCCTCGCCGCCAACCCGCACCTGCCGGCGGGGGAGATGGCCGCGCACTTGACCAAGATCGAGCAGGCCGGCGGGCCGCCCGCCTCGGTGATGTACGGACTCATCTGCGTGGAGACCGGCGACACCTGGAAGACCACCACCCGGGGAGCCGCCGGCGAGTGGGGACTCACGCAGGTACATCCCTGCCACAAGAAACTCCACGCGCAAGCGCATACCGGCTGGGTCGGGCAGATGGACGCCGGGGCCAGCATCCTCCGCGACTGCATGAGGCGGCATCCGAAGTCTATGCGCGCCGCGCTCGCCGACTACAACGGCGGGCCAAGCGGACACCGCAAGGCCCGGTGTTTGCGGTACGCGGACAGGACGCTCGCGAAAGGGGCGAAGGCGAAGTGACCGAGAGGCCGGCGCGCGTGGCATCATTGTACCCGGAGGTGATGCCGAATGAACACGGATCCCCATGACTATCTCGACGTGCTCCGCAAGAGAGGCTTAATACTACGCCGCCGCTGAAAGGAGGTGATGCCCTACGAGCCTCTGCAAGCACAGCCGGATGCCACTCGCGTGTCCAGATTGTCGTGAAGAGGATGCCTTGACGCAACGACGTTCCGCGCGTGAGGCGGAGCGCAGCCGGAGGGGGAATGGTGTATGGTCGACATGAAAGTGGAGCACGGAAGATTCGTCGGGCCTTGCAGAGAGGAATACAAGTGCCGAGTCACGCTCTCTGGGCAAGTGGAGCACCTGTCGGACAACAGTTTCGAGGGCGAGAAGATGGCCGTCAATACGCTGCAGCGGGAGGCGGGATTACTCGTCGGGCCTCACGACCTGCTGAGTCGGGTAGAGGATGACGCTCAGACCCTGACCTGGTGGGCAAATCAGGGCCAGAAGGATGAGAAGACTATCCGCAAACTGCGCAACCAGGTCCGCTGCCTCCAGCGGGCACTCAAGGGGCGAGAATGAGAGGGCAGTGATGATTCGGCTGTCGGAGTGCGGGCACCTGCGGTACAGTCCTGGACTGGAGGTGTCGGGACCCGGGGATGAGCCGCCGTACCTGATGCGCGGGGAGGGATGGTATCACAACGGATTGTATCTCTCTTGGCCTAAGTTCTGCCCCGAGTGTGGTGCCGACGTGTCCCTGAAAACCGCCAGACTGGTCGAGGAAGGAGATGGCGATGCCGGAGCCAATGAGTCTTGACACACTATCCCACACGCTGAATGACCTCAAGCATGACCTCGAACACATCGGGGTCGGCGAGGGCACGAAGTACCACGCGGCCCTGGAGGAGGCGTCGCGGGTGCTCTATCCGGCCCCAGTGGACGCCATAGTTCCAGGCGCTCCAGTCTTCCTGGTGGAGGCGATAGCAAAGGCCGAGGAAGAGGCGGAAATCCTCGGAAACGAGTGGCATTCCAGGTATCATCACGGGATGGCGGAGGCCATCCGTACCGTGAACCGGGCGCTGGTCGAGCGGCTCAAGAAGGAGACTGCTGACCATGCCGAGTGACTTGGAGTGGGCGAGGGAGTGGCTGATGGTGTTCATCGAGGATTCGGCATGGGCAGGGAGTCTGGCGGTCGGGCACGTCCGGGTCCTGCTCGCCGCCACGGAGCCCGTACAGGAGCGGGAGTTGGCGGAGGCGGTGGAGGCCACAATCGCCGAGTTGGAGCGCGTCATCGAACTGCACGTCTGCTGCTTCAAGAGCAGTGAACAGCGAGCCGCAGACTGGGGAAGGACCGCGCAGGCGAGACGCAAGCAGTTGAGGGAGCAGCAGAAGGCGGTCATCCACCGAAACGCCGAGATCAAGAAACTGGAGGGCCGCGTCGCGCACTTCCAGCGAAGGCTATCGGAAGCAGAGAATGCGTGCTGTCTGCATATGGAGCACATCCGGGGGGCAGTGCCTGCGGTGAGCATGGACGAGGAAGACGTGGATGCGATTGCGGAGGCGGCGATTGAGTCGTGGTGTGGGCGCGAGTATGCCCCCAGCATGACAGTTGCAATCCTCGCCGCCCGCGCCTGCTGGGAGAAGCGGCGGGCCGAGAAGCCGCGGTTCGAGGTGGGCACATGGGTACAGATGCTGTCCGGCTATCGCGTTCGGATCACGTCCGAACCCGCGTGGATGCAGTGGGCAACGGATTGCGATGGAGGCTCCCTCTGCCTCCGAGTAGATGGCCTCAAGCCCATCCCGCCTTCCCCGCCGGTCGAAGCGCCGACCGTGGCGGCGAGGAACTGCTCTGTGGACCACACACTCGCCCATGAATTCGGCGCGCGTTTCCGCCAAAGGTACGCCGAGCAACTCAATGTCCCGGAGGTGGCCGATGTACCCGACGAAGAGTAGGATAGCGAAGGTGCTCACGGATGCCGGGTATCAGGTCAGGGAACAGCCCCACGGGTCCGAGGAGTGCCGGATCACAACCATCATCAGCAAGCGGGAGTACCTCGTAGACAACGGCAGTCTCAACCCGCTCGGGGACATAGCCGGACACGCCGGAATCGCATGTGCGCTCTCGGAGCAGTTCGCTGTTGCGGCAGACTGTTATCGCGTCGTGGTCAGGAAGAAGAAGGTGCCCGATGGCGTTCCTAGTGCGGTGTGAAGAGTGCGGGTGGGAAGGCGACGAGAATCAGGCGGAAGGGTGGTACTACACCGGACGAGGGATGGAACTGACGAAGCGGTGTCCTCAGTGTGGAGCGTTTGCGGTCGAGTACGTCGAAGAGGAGGAGGTGCCGCATGGCGCTGAGTGAGTTCGACCTCAAGGATGTAGAGGACGTCGTCCTCGGCCTGGACCTGCACAACCCATCGGAGACCGAAGCCCGGCAGGCGAGGGCCATCCGCAACGTCCTCGCGGAGTTGGAGAGGCTGCAGGAACTTGAGCGCGACCCCCGGGTGCGCCTCGTGATGATGGTCGGGGAGAAGAAGCCGCTCGCGGAGTTGACGTTCGACGTGGCGTTGGGCGAAGACCTCGGCTTCGCGAAGGTCGGATGGTTCCAGTGGGGGACCGTGATCGGCGAGAAGTCCGTCTACCCCCACATCGACGGGGACTGGCCGGAAGTGGCGCGGGAGGCGCTCGATGTGATTGAGGCCGGAGGCTTCCAGGAGGAGGGCAAGGCCGATGGCGCGCGGTTGCGAGGGCAGCAGGTGACGGAGGAGAAGCCCGATGGGGACCACTGATCCACTCTACCAACTGGTGGAACTCTGGCGTGAGGGCAAGGTCCGGCAGATCATCCTGATGGACCACCGGGCGGCGCGAACGTTCCCGGATGATGCGCCACTCGAATGGCCGTGGAGCATCCTCGTGGAGGACCAGCGGGATGAGGAGGGTTATGAGCACGAGCACCTCTCCCGGATGGCGATGAGCGGGAAGACGCCGGACGAGGCGGCAACGAAGGCCCTTCGCTGGTCTACCGACGCGAAGTACCGGGAGCGGGTCAACCGCAACCACGACCGGGCGATGGCTCACGCGACCCAAGAGCGCATCGAACGCCGGATGAAGGAGAAGGCCGATGCTCAGCCGGATGGCCGGTAAGGCAGGGCCGTGAACCTCGCGACTCTCGCTTCCAAACCGGATGAGAGACTAAACGGACGTGGAGGCCATGTAAGTCCCGACTCTGGGCAACGGCCTGTGAAGCGTCCCCGGGCAAAGACGAACGCCCGAGGCCCCGAGCAATCGGGGCAGCCCCGCACGACGGGTGGTGTGTAGGATTTGGCCGATTGCTTGTGCATCACCCAGGCGCGTGCGGGCTGTTGGGGAGTGGCCCGATGACCGGACCGCCTCAGCTGGCGTATGATCTGGACCCGGTTCAGCCGGCCAACCAGACGGCACAGCACTACTACCTGTGCCTGAAGGCGCGACAGTACCTCCTCGCAAACAGTGCCTGGTGTGTGGGGCTTGAGGTGGGGTTCGAGCGCGAGCACCCGGACCCGAGGGTTGCGGTTTTCGGGCACACGGCCAGGAAGATCGTGGACGTGGTAGGGGTGCAGATGCTCTACCACGCCACGAGTCGTTACTCAGTACCCCTGATGACGAAAGAGACATGGGAGCCGGTGAGCGTGGCCATCGAGGTGAAGGTGTCGAAGTCTGACCTGAGGGCGGGGTTCGTGCAGGACGCCTGCGACTTCAACTACCTGTGCTGTCTGGAGGGGCTAACACGACCCAATGGGTTGCCGCAGAGCGTCGGGTTGATGGTGTGGGGGCAGAAGGACGGGATATGGGAACTCCGGATGCGGAAGCGGGCGAAACGGATTGAGTCCCCGCGGCTGCCCGCTCCCGAGGCGACTGAGCACATCGCGTACTGCAATGCTACGGAGATGCGGAGCCGATTGGTCATCCGTGTGCCCAACCCGTTCGACCCCGCGGAGAAGGACCGCCTCGCCTATCCCTTGAGTCGGATATGTCCGCGGTGCCACAACAGGGAGGAACTCGTCCGCTGGTTGCGGCACAGGTGGGGGATGGAGAACGTGGAGGCCGAGTTGCTACAGTCGCCACTTACCGAGGACTCCGAACTGATATGGTGAGGCGATGCCCGATGACCGGAGTTGAGTGCCGCACCGCAAGGATCGCGCTTGGTTTCAGCCAGCGAGAGTTGGCCCGCAAGGCCAAAGTGTCGCCCGGCTTCCTCTGGAAGTTTGAGCGGGGTTCCGTGGTTTCGACGCCCGCACTGGTCGCGCAGGTGGAGGCGGCGCTGCGCGGCCGTCCCGTGGTGGCCGTCAAGCCAAAGCCGAAGCCCCGCCCGCGCTGCGCCGTCATCATCGCCGGCGCGGGCGAATACCACGACTGGGAGTTGATCGGCACGTGACGGAGATCCTCGTCGGCCACGCGCTCGACGTGCTGAGAGGGATGGAGGCCGACCGCTTCCAGGCTTGCGTGACGAGTCCGCACTTAGACCCGCACTGGCTGCTGGAGCAGTATGTGTGGTTCCAGCGTAGCACCTATGACCTTGGGCGCGAGGTCCGCCGCGACCCGAAGAGGGTCTATGAGAAGTTGCGGGACTTCGGTGTTCCGACTCGACCACGGGGAACCAACCTCACGCGCAGAGGCGGGGACTGCTATGCAACCCAACCAGGCTTCCGTCCGCAGATGACGGGCAGGCACCACACGGAGGCGACGCGACGCAGGCTTTCAGTGGCCGCATCGGTACCGAAGCCCTACCTGCGCGGCGACAGGAACGGCATGGCGCGACGAAGAGGGCCACTGTCGCCCACCTGGAAAGGCGGGGTGACGCCGGAGCGACAAGCCGTCTATGGCCGCCCGGCGTGGAAGGCAGTTGCCGCCGCAGTACGCGCTCGCGACCGGGGATGTTGTCGGCGGTGTGGAGATCACAAACAGGGCCACCATCTGCACATTCACCACATCGCCCAATGGCCGGACGCGCCGGACAAGCGGATGGACGCTGACAACCTGGTCTGCCTTTGCGCGGGGTGTCACCGTTGGGTTCACAGCAGGGCCAACACTGAGCGTTCGTTCCTGGAGGTGACGGCAAGTGAGTAAGGCGGAGATCATGGTGGGGCACGTTCTCGACGTGCTTCGCGGCCTAGATAGCGACCGCTTCCAGGCGGTAGTGACATCCCCGCCTTACTTCTGACTCAACCTTCGCGTCTACCACACGGACCCGCAGGTATGGGGCGGGGAGGTCGGGTGCGAGCACGAGTGGGAGCAGAAGACAACGCGGATGTCTGGCGGCCAGGGGACCTCAACGTGGCACGGCACCCCGGCAAGCGCATTCCAGGAATGGGAGCATACTGGCAACACCTGCCGCCTCTGCGGAGCCTGGCGTGGTGAGTTGGGAGCGGAGCCGGAGCCGGACCTCTACATCGCCCACCTGCTGGAGGTCTTCGCGGAGGTCAAGAGGGTGCTGAGGAAGGACGGGGTGTGCTGGCTGAACATCGGGGACAGTTACAGTGCGGGAGGCGGGGCGCATGGGGATTCATCTGTGCTGAAGTCCGGCAATCGCTCGGTGGTCAAACCCCAGAGCGAGACCTCCCACAAAGTGCAAGGGATGCCACCCAAATCCCTCTGCCTGATCCCGGAGCGGCTCGCGCTGGGGCTGCTGGGGCAGGGATGGATCATCAGGAACCGGGTGGTGTGGCACAAGCCGAACGCGATGCCAACGTCGGCGCGGGACCGTTTCAAGTGCTGCTGGGAGACGGTGTTCATGCTAGTGAAGCAGCAGCGGTACAAGTTCAGGCTGGAGGCGGTGAAACAGCCGCCTGCCCCGGCGTCCGTGGAGCGCGTGCAGTATGGGTACACGCCGAAGAAGGCGTGGCGGTTCGGCCCGGATAGCCCAAATGAGTGGCCGGAGTGTAAGCCCGCCTTCCCCGATGATGGGTGTAACCCCGGCGACGTGTGGCGCATTGCTAGTCAGCCGAGGAGCGAGAACCACTTCGCCGCCTTCCCCGACGACCTCGTGAAGCGCTGCCTGCTGGCCTCCACGAAGCCCGGCGACGAGGTGCTCGACCCGTTCGTCGGGCGGGGCACGACGGTCATCGTCGCGAAGCAGCTAGGGAGGCGCGCA
>Ga0315288_10012087_pt1 | contig 10861 bp, 19 predicted proteins | sample YL17G11_20_MG_FD_203454 | JGI IMG/M metagenome (GOLD analysis project Ga0315288, IMG submission 203454) | Sediment microbial communities from Yellowstone Lake, YNP, Wyoming, USA - YL17G11_20 | ecosystem: Environmental > Aquatic > Freshwater > Lake > Sediment | place: USA: Wyoming | collected...
AAGGTAGATTAATAAATATTAAGCATAAGGAAGAAAGAAAAAAACCAATAATAGAAAGAAGTAAAAAGAAAGAATCAAATTTTTTTATTGCCATTATTCTTACCTCTGTATAAAGGTTTAACTATTTCGTCTGTGTCATAATATTTAAACCATTGTTTTATATTCATAACAAAACTATTTTCTGTAACCTTAAATCTATTCCTTAAATCTGTTACAGTAACAAGTCTATAATTTTTCAATGGATTATTATACTTATCAAAAAGACATTCAGTTGTTACATGGATTGCTATGTATGGCAACAATCTTGAATCCAACATAGTATAATCTTGGGTTGTAAGATAAAAATTAAGTTTTCTCTTTCTTGATTGCAGAAACATATAAGACATAAAAGTATTCTGCATACTATGTCTACAATCCATAAATAAAGTTATTTCATCAATTCCAACAGTTGCATTTTTAAATTTATCTGTTTTAGTATCATCTAGGAAATCTTCAAGAAGTAACTGTTCATACTCTATATTATGTATGTTGATATTACAATAAATCTTCTTACCTTTTCTGTAATCTTCAACTAAATTTCTAATCAAATATAGAGTTTTTCCAGAACCTAAGTTTGTAGCTCCTACTATACCTTCTATCAATACTATCATAACACAACCTCATTAAGTTAATAGAGTTACAAACATAGAATAAAGATATGGAAATAGATAGCATTGCCATTATAAGCATAAAGAAATTAATAAATTCTATTGTTGAATACGAATACATAAATAATATTAAAGACATATATGGAATAATTATTTTACCAACATGAACATTTAAACAAACTTCTTTCTTTGGATTTCCATTCTTTAGTTTTCCATAAAGTTCTATAATGTGATTTGGGTTAATCCTTTCTATTGTAAAATATCTAAACTCTCTTAAATTTCTGTATTGAATAAGTTTAGCTTTATCATCAAAGCCAAACTTTTCTTTTATTTCACTCCAGATTTTGTTTTGTTTTTTATCCATTTAGAATCTCCTAGAGATACCTCCAAATAAATTTAATATGGTATCCCATAGTTTAATCCTACCACTTCTTAAACTTTGAAAGATTGAAGATAAGCTCATTTTCTAAGCATATCTCGATAGTTTTCCATATCCTTATTTCTTTCTAACTGTATAGCTTGAGCAATGGCAATTAAATCCTGTCTACCTTTTCCACCATCTCCAGATATTCTATATCTACACCAATTATGCACAAATTCGTTAAGGAACGGAATATCGTAAACCTGACCCCCCCAATTCATTAAAGTTATAGCTGTAACCTGTCTATTGTCTAAGATTGTTTTTCCTTTAATGTTCTTATCGTCAAGCAACATATTAAGAGAAAGGATTAAATCAGATGGTTGTCTATCTCCAGTAACAGCTATATCTTTTTCTATTGAAGTATCGTTTTTAAATGAATCTACCTTCTCGTATTCGATTTCTTTTTTTTCTTTCATGTTATCACTTGAAGTAATAAGATATAATCATATTTGCTACTCCCATTCCTACCAATACCATAAGACCAATGAAACAATAAAAAGCCCATTTGTCTATTCCAATTTTTGTAAAAACTTCTGCAAATTTTCTATCTGTAAATATTTGTAAAATCCTAGAATCATATTTTAATCCTTTGATTTTCATTATCTTTTTTTCTGATATAGTTCCATCTAGTTCTTTATATTTTACTTTTACAAGCTCCTTATCTATATTTGAATGACCCAGAGGAGTAGATACACCTTCTAAATAAAAAGCTATTCTGTTCCCATTATCTGTAATATAAGTCGAATCTGGATTAATAAAATATAAATGTTGGTTGTGTATGAAATCATTTTGTCTTTTGCCAACTAATAACAATTTAGCTCCTTTATCTTCTCTGAATACCAAAGCTATAAGTTGATTTACTTTTTTTGGAACTTTATCTATTCCTTTTTGAAATTTTCTTTCGAATTTATCTGGAATCAACTCTTTATCTATAGATTTGTTTTCTACTAACTTAACTTTTGCCATACTTTTATATCTCCTATTTTTTCTTTTTATTTTTCTGATATATTGCATAAGTTGGGATTAAAAATGAAATAAGAATTGAGATAAAAGAAATCAAATAACCAAATGGATAAGAATCATAATAAGCTACTCCAGAAAGTATTATACCTAGTGGTAAACCACAACATATAATACAGAATGAAAATATAACCTCTTTCTCTTTATAGAATAAATAAATAAAGTAACTCCATAATCCTATAAGAATTAATAAAAAGAATTGCCCATTGTCTAAAGTTAGCATAGCTCCTAAATATATCCAATTAGAACTAGTTGAATTTAATGAAGTTGCGTTAAAAGATGATTCATTTCCTGTATAATTAGCATATACTTTATATCCAGTTGAATTTAAAGTATAGTTATGAAAACCTGTTGCATTTATGATATTTTCAAAAAGATATAGTTTTAAAATTGTTGATGTATTTCCAGTATCGTTATCATAAATAGTATAACCTGAATTTACATTATATTGATATTCATGTTTCCAAGTTGTATTTACATGGTTGTTTATAAAAGTTATATTAGTAGATGGACATTTAACAACATAAAAACTAAAAGTAACATTACACCAATCAATACCATCTGTTAAATTACCTGAACAGAAAATAGTAACATTTAAAGGATAAGAACCACAATAAACCAAAGTATCATTATAAGTATCATTAAAATAGTCTAAAACAACCCAACTTCCTGAATAATTAGACTTAAAAACAAAATCCATCAAATCAACATCTTTATCAGAAACATCAACAGACAAACATGGAGAAGAAGAAAAAATACTACCAGAAACAGGATAAACATTACTTACAACAGGAAAATTATTCATTGAAACCTCAATACCAAAATCTGAAAACGTTGATTCTATGCCAGTAGTATACATTCTGGCAAAAGTCCAATCCCAAGACATATAATTAGAACCACTAGATGAACCAGAATTTAAAACCAAACCAACAGAAGAACTTGCATCGGCTAATACATTTGTAGTAATCGTTTCATCTAAAACACCATCAATATAATAATAAGTATATCCTGTTTTCCATTTTACGGTAGTGTTATATACTCTACCATTAGACCATGTGTAAATAGTTGAATCTTGTGTTCCTGTTCCCCCTTCTCTTGTATATGCACTTATTCCATCTGCTCCATTTGCTATCCATGTTACAAGATTGTTATAGTCTACCCAAAAAGTAGAAACCCAACCAGAATAAGATTTTGAAGTATCATATTTTATTTTTGATTCAATAGTATAAGGTTTACTAATATCTACTTTGGAATTATAACCATATCTATCGTTACCTGTTTTCTCCATAGTTAGCCAAGAACCAGAAACCGTAACAGTAGATGGAGTATTCAAACCAGATTGCTCCCACATACCAGTATCAATAGATGAACCTAAAAAATCATCAAATAATAAAAAAGTATTCACTCCATTAGAATAAGCAACAGCAGAAGGATTACCATAATACATCTCAAAATGAGTAGTTGAAACTGACATTTCTATCCAAACAATAGCAGAAACACCACTTGTATAAGTTTGAATCCAATAATCAAAAACTGTTGCATTATCATAAACAAAACGTAAATCATCAAAATCATCTTGGCAATGGCCCTCACAATCAACATCACCACCAGTAGACTTACCAATAGTCAATTTAACTTGATAACCACTAATAGGATTAGACACAGTTATTACCTTATAATAACCATAATCAGTATTCCACCAACCTGCAGAAACGATATTAGATAATGGGATTATAGTTATTAATAATAATCCAAATATTATTAATACAATCCATTTTAAGTTTTTCATATTTCTCCTTATACATCTATTAATGGTAAATGATTTATTATAATTTCTGCTAATAGATAAGTAATTATGCCTGAGAATATGGCAATAATACAACCTGCAAAAGCTATAAATTCAACTGGCAAACCACTAGGAAATACTAATAGAGTTATTAAACCTGCAAATGGAATAAAAGAAGTGCCAATACTGGCAACTAAATCTATTACATTTGTGGATTGTTTAGAAATAAATAGAGCTATGTTTATCAATACTAAAATTACAGTAAAAAATAAATACATTTTTACTTTTGGTAATATATCGGACATAATGACCTCTATTGTTTACTTTTAGCCAGATATAGAGCTACTATTATAAGAATCAATACAAACAATAATGCAAATATTGAATACCACGGAAAGAACCCTATAAGACATGAAAGGATAAATCCTGTAGTTCCAGAGAATATAGGAACGTATTTTAACGATTCACTCTCCGATATTCCAATTTTGGCTAAAGCTATAGAAGGAAGTATCATTAACATTATTGTTATTATTGCTCCCATAATGTAAGAGTATGGAGCAGGTAAAAAACCTCCTAATTCACCACTTCCACTAGGTTTTATTACGATAGAAACTACTACAGAATCTACAATTTCCCACACACCATCATTAAAAACTCTTAGAGAAAATGTATGTGTTCCAACAGAGCTAAAAGAATAAGGTATTAGAAAACTTACATTTATTGAAACGTCTTTTATCGGTTTGTTATCCAAATATACAGATAGCTGAGAAAGAATATAACTATGTTGTCCATAAACATTAAATAATTCTCCGATATATCCTTCACCATTTGTCAGAGAAGTTCTTATATAATTATACTGAGCTATGCTATTAACATAATGAACATATGGAGATGTTAAAGGAATAAATGTTACATTATCATTAGTTCCCCACAATCTCCAATATTCCCAACCACTTACAGCAAATGTAAGAAGTGAGGTAGACCAATGTTTATTTCCGTCTAAAGTTCCAACCAATATTTTCCTATTTGATAAATTAAAAATATTTACGTTATCTTTATCTATAACTCCAGATACATAATAATTCTGAAAAACAGTATCATCTGATATATAAACAGTTACTCCATGATTTACTCCCCCAAATGAAGGATTTGGAAAAGTCCAAATTGCATAATCTACAGTCTTTATTGTTATATTGAAATGCTTATGGTCTACTATTGCATCATTAGAATCTTTACAAAGAGATACCGTATAATTTCCCTCTGTGGTAGGAGTAAAACCATATATTACATGATATGAATAAACATCTCTTGGAAATCCCTGCTCATTTCCCTGAGTTATTGCTCCTTTGCTTATATTCAAATGGTAATAATTATCTGTTCTATTGGAGAATACCTCAAAATAAATAGTTTCGTAAATAAAAGAGTAAGGAGTGTTATATGTTGGGTGTGTATTAAACCCTATTAGATTTATACCTACATCAAAATCTGTATTCTCTTCATTTTCTGGAGTTCCAAAAGCAGAAAAATATAATTTCCAACAAGAACCATAATATATAGGAGTTCCATCTAATACTCCATTAGTTCCTGTATTTTTATAGGTTATCATAGTGGGAGAGGGAGGGCCATAAATAAGATTTGCTGTAGATTTAGCAATATTCCAATAATTATTTCCATCAAATGTTATAGAATGGGCTAATTCAAATATAAGAACTTCATCATCTATAGGAGATATAGAACTTAAATCCCATTGCAAAACATAAGTTTGTCCTGACAAAAGATAAAAACATATTGGATTTCCACACGATACTCCATTTATGTATAAGAAATAATTTGAGGTATCAGAATCTCCTTCATATAAAGCAGAACCGACCCATAGTTCAAATACTTCTGGAGTAAGACTTAAAGAACTGTGCGAAGTAAATTCAATGAATGGAGATGAAACATCCATATACCCATCCATAATTTCTATATTTTTAGAATAATAATCCACATCTGAAATATCAATACAACCTCCAGAACCTCCTCCTCCTAAGGAATAAGAAGTTGATATTGTAAAATTTAAATCATCTATAGAACTAGGAGTAGCTGGAGTTCCACTACTAGAAATATATAATCTATCTATTCTATAGTCCAAACCTATCTGAGTGCAATTATTAGCAAAATAATCAACACCTTTCCCTCCATTATAACCATATTTACAAGTACCTGTTCCGTCTAAAATAGAAAAGAAATATCTTTCCCAAGATACTGTCGAAGGATGAACAACATCTGTTTTTACATGATTAGTCCAAATATAAAAAACAGATGGAGAAGCTATAGCCCATTCCCATTGTATTATATTATTTGTAATACTCCCATGAGTAGCATTATAAAAATAAAAATAAATCGTTCTTCCGACAGTTCCAGTTCCAGCACCATAACAATATACAGAAAAATTTGTTAAAAAAGAAGTTACCCCATAAGTTAGATTAATATATCCATAAGAATCAATTATATCAAATCCCTTACTTCCTGTTTTTTTAGTAGTTCCAACTACAAAATTAGTTCCACCCATTTTTTTTGTTACAATATGAGAATCTGAATAAGGATTTCCAGGAGTTCCCGATTCAAAACTAACGGAATAAGTTATAGAAGTTGCTCCAACACTATCATAAGGAATTATAGAAGTTAAAAATAGAGCTACAAAAAAAGCAATTATCATTTTTCCTTTCATTCTTTATCTCTCCTTTTGTGGTAAAGAAATAAAAGAAGGGGAAAAATCCCCTAATTATTTCTTTCCTCTTAGTGTTCTTACTCCCTTAAGTAAGATACCAAAAGCAAAGACGTAGATAATCAAAGAAAGAATCAATGTTAAACCTATGTATGAACTAAGGTTTTCATCTTGGGATACTGTCCAGATAAAACCAGCCATAATAGGCAATAACATAACTCCAACTAGAATTTCTACCATTGCGTCTATAGTTGTGTCAAAGCCCATCTTTATTTTTCACCACAATAAGTATATACATTAATATATATATAAATGTTGCTTGATAACTGTTAGCATGATAAAGAGTAGCACGATTATTTTATCCCTCAATTACACGTTTACAGACCTTACAATACATCGGTTTAATCTTCACCCATTGTTTACCACTAGCACCCCCACGACAGTAAAGAGAAACGAGAGAGGATGAACATTTAGGACACTTCATTAAGCACCCATCCTTCGTTCAGCGTCTTGGTCAGCGTAATCTCGATGTGTCTTTCCACAGGTAAATACATGGCTTCTATAATGAGAAGTTGAAACTTCTCTCCCGCATTTAGGACACAGGTAACCCATTTTTATTCCTCCATTACCCATTTCAAAGTTTTGGTAGTCATTTTTTTATCTCCTTTAAGACCGTTTTCCATTGGTCCTTAATATTATATATGCTTCCTAGGTTTATAAACCTTTCTGTATAGAATAGTGTTTTGATAAATCATTTATAGATATTCTATATATTATTAGAGTTATTTTTCATTTCCTTCTCTTTCATAATGTTTACATTCTACTATGATTCTATTAGGATTTATAAAAGTTGAATTAAAAAGATTAACCCATTTAAAATAAAAGCAATGAGCTATCTTATCACAATCAAAACATTTCCATTCATAGCTAACACGTTTTTTAATTCCCATGTTTCATTTTCTCCTTATAGGAATCGTATTTGTTAAGTCTATTTAGTTCTTGGGTAATAAAAATAGTATGTTTTGCTTTAAGAAATCCCTTATATTCTGGATAATATACGTAATATGTTTTTGATTGTGTTAAACGTATAAATCCGAATATACCTATGTAATTACTGTATAATTCAAATGAGGTATCCTCTTGTTCGTTGCACTCTAGGATTTCCCTATTGTTTTTTTCCATTGTATCTATCTCTCACAATATTTAATAGATATTTTAAAAAAGACTTTTTCTCGGTATTTTTATTTCTACCAACATTATTTATATATTCTAAAAAATCCATATCTTCTTGATTCATCTTTTTCTCCCATTAATTTCTGTTATTCTTTCATCAACAAGTTTTAAAAAGATTGAATTTCCTTCATTAACTCCCTCTTTAATTTGTTTTGCTTTAACATAGTCTCTGGTATTCATCAATTGACTGAGTGTCATTTTTGAGATATATTTATTTACAAAATCTATTGTTTTGTTTACAGTATCTAGTTTAGCTTCTTTAATAAATTTTTTCTTTATCTGTTCTAATTTGTTCATATTATATCCTTCCTTTTTTTGTCTACAATCTTAAAAAATTTTCTTACGTGTTTTGAAATAAAAATATCATAAAAATCTTTAACGATAAATGCAGAAAGAAAAGAAAAAAAGAGGGTAAGAAAATCTAAGCTCATAGCTCCCTTTTCATAAATTTATCAAAAAGAATTAATCCATGTGCATAACATTGGGGGCAAATCATTTTTCCCTGTGTTGTGTGCCATCCATCTGTATTTATTGGGAGATAATCTTTAAATTCCCATTCTCTAGTCAATGTAGAATTGCATCTTTCACAGGTTTTAGATATTTTATTTTCTGATTTTTTACTCATTTTTTACCTCCTCTTTATAATCTGAAAAAATCAAAACAACCCCAGAAATAAAAACAGCAACTCCAATAAAAAAAACAACTACAAAATATAATGTTCTTTCTTCTATTGTTTTAAATGGAGGATTAACTAATATTAAATAAGAACCTAATGCGATAGAATATAAAGACAATATAAAATAAGCTGTTTTTGAAATCCTAAATAATTTTTTCTTAAGTTTATTTTTCTTCTCAAATTCCATATTTAATCACTCCTTTCATCTACAAACCACATTTTAATAAAAGATTGTGGAAACTCTTTCTTTAGTGTTTTCATAATATCATCTTTAAGAATGGGGGAGAGAGTAGTAATGGATATATAAAACATAGTTGTATTTACCACTCTCTGTCATCTCCTCACTATAAGGTTTTTCTCCTAACCTTAAAGAGTTTCATCTCTCCTTTTGGCATTTTTTGAGTATCTATAAACGTAACTTCTATTAAATCGTTTACGTTTACTCCCATCATCAAATCATCTAGTTGAGATGAACCATGAAAACGTATCTGTTCATCTTTATCGTTTTGTATGGAGTATAAACCAAATCCATACTGACTAGATGTTGATTTTTGGAGCAATACTCCAGTCAATTTATCTCCTATGGCTTTGAACTGGAAGAAATTAGGAGATTCTATTTCATTCCATTCATCAATTTTTTCCTGTTGTGGTTTTATTTCTTTCATGTTTGTTTCCTGTTATCACTCATTGATAACTCTCAATGTTCTAAGATATGCTAAATATTTTAAATCTTCAAGAGTTTTTTTTTCACAATGACCATGAAAATGTTTATATTTTCTAGCACAACTAAAACACATATAGTTTTTTTCTGTAGTTCCATTTTTTCTTAAATTATGAGGTTGTGCATAAGTTTTTTTACCACATTTAATACATTTCATTTGCATTTAATCAACTACAGCTATATTATCAGATTCACAATAAGGGCAATAAATAGGAATATCAATATTTTTATTTTGATATGTTTCAACTAAAGGAGATATTTTGAATCGTTTTTTACAATCTTGACATTCTCTATTTCTACTCAATGTCTAACATCTCTTGTTTAGGCATGAATTGACCTTTTCTATATTTCTTTCCTTTGTATTCTATGTTTCTAGTTGCTCTATATCTATAATTAGGTTTTCTTGTTTTATGAGAAATACCTGTTGTTTCAACTCCGTAATAATCTGTTATTTCTTTTTGTTTTGGCAAATAATGTTTAAGTATAAAATCCCAAGCATGATTTAATTGCTTTTCTGTTGGTTCTAACTTCTTATTATCAACAACATAAAAACCATAATCTTTCATTTTATCTGTTAAATCTTTTTTATTGGTGGGAGTATCATAAGCAAAATGAACGGTTAAACTCCTATCAAAAGAAGGATAGTTACTTTTTCTTCTTTGTCTTTTATTTATATGCTCCCATTTCTTTTTTTGATGTTGTCTAAAACTCATAGTTCTCTCACCTTTAAAAATCCGTGTTTTTCTGAACGATAAGCATATATTCTTAAATCTAAATTCTTATCAAATTCTGATATATTATATTTTATTTCAACTCCGTAAAATTGATTCAATGCTATTAAATGAGGTAAACTTTTTTTATATTTTCCTTTATTAAATAAAACTTCTTTAAGAACCTTATCCTTTCCTATTCGTAAAACTAAAAATCCTCTCTTTAAACCTAATCTTCTAAAATCATTGCATAAATATTTAGAATCATAACATAGTTTTTTAAATGTTTCATAATGCAATTTGTCAAGAGAAAAAGCATTAAATCCATGTTCAGAACTAAAAATAAAAATATCAGAAAGTCTATATTTTTGTTGTAATTGTAACAATTCTAGTTTAATTTTGGTATAATCTTCTATATTATCATAATCAAAAAATGGAAGATAAAACAATCTTTTTGTTTTATTTACCATTCCAAGACATACTTTTGATTTATGAGTTGTTACTGGATTCAACATAATTAATTAATTCCTCCAAATCTTTCATTAATGAACTTCCAAGTTTAAATTTAAGTTCCCATGCTCGTGTTATAATTTCTTTCTCTTTTGTTGGAACTTTTAAAGTATCGAATTTTCTAAATTGCTCCTCTATATTCTTATTATGATAAGCACAATTTGTTAATACTTCATTTGTTACAAAACGCAAATCACATAATATTTTAGCTTTATGTTTTAATCTATGAATCATGGATAACATAGTTGTTTGTTGTTGTTCAACTTTTGTTAATTTCTTAAAAGAATGATTAGTATGATTATTATAAGTTTTTGAATAAACTAGTTTATCACATTTAGCTATTGCCATCATTCACCTGTGGAAAGAGGGAAAGAGAAGGGGAAAATAATCATTCGAGGGGAGGAGATTATTATTCGTTCCAGTATAT
>Ga0315288_10012090_pt1 | contig 10860 bp, 9 predicted proteins | sample YL17G11_20_MG_FD_203454 | JGI IMG/M metagenome (GOLD analysis project Ga0315288, IMG submission 203454) | Sediment microbial communities from Yellowstone Lake, YNP, Wyoming, USA - YL17G11_20 | ecosystem: Environmental > Aquatic > Freshwater > Lake > Sediment | place: USA: Wyoming | collected...
GAGATAGGGCTGCTGATAGCAGGTGCCAGATATCCTGGGGTTTTTACGACAGGGATCAGCAAGGCCATTCATAACTTCGAATCGAGATTTGTAAAGTGAATATTTTCAACAACGTCCTCTTCACTCCCGTCTTTCCTGCATCGGGGAGCAAAGGGCGTCCGGTCTCGCTGCTCTGGGATCTCCTCTCCCAAAAGGGCCATGGCCCGATACAGATGATGTAACGACAACTCCTCGACCCCATCGATCTCATAATCCTGGTGCCACACATCACAAGAACGGTCCGAACCGGAAACAAACAGACGATGAAGTAACGTCAGAAAGATCGCTCGCTCCACATCAAATTCAAACTTCCTACCGTTCAAAAGTTCCTTGCTAATCTCTCCGATTCCCAGTTCCTTCCAGATTCTCTCAAAGATCAACGAAGGACCGATCTTTTTGGCGGAGGCCTGGACCTCACTCTTGCCCGACAGAATCAAAAGAGCTTTTTCCGAAAACCGGGAAAGGGAGCGAATGAGATTCTCCACGTCTCCTTTGGCGTGCAGACGATCCAGCCACCCAATAGTCGAGATGACCCGTTGGATGGTCTTGGGGCCTTCTCGACGGTTCTCTACAATTTGAAGGTATTGATGGGGACCTGATTTCTTGATTCTGGCAAACATTGGGGCCTCTTTTTAGGACACCCCAATAATATAAAAACTATAAGCCAAAGTCGAGAAACTTTACCTATATCTGTGGCACTACATTTTTCGTCTTTTTTCAGATTGTCAAAGAATAATGCAGCTATTTATAAGGGGTTGCAGCATTCAACCCTCCACCAACTGTAGAATAAACGTATTACATAACAATGTCTTATTTGACTTCAAAGATGTAAACCGGCTCGCGAACGGGGGAGCCGAAAATACCATGCTCACCGCTGCCGATTCGCCCTATTCCTTCACCAAGAGCTACAAAAGCATATTTCCCTTTGTCTAAAGATATTTCCCTAATACCAATGTGTTCTCCTATTTTCTTGTATACGTCTTTAATCATTTGGGCCTTATCTTTGGTGCCAAGCCAAAATGTAGTACGGACAAGGATAACCCCATCGTCGGTTAATTTAAACAACCCTAGAGGATTTTTATCGTTGTCGAAAAATTTTAGATGCGTGCCTTTTTCGATGGAAACAAATTCCCCAATCACTATGTAATTGTTTTCGGACATAGCTCCACCCCAACCAGCCTTAGGAAACTTTTTCGATTTAAGGGAGAGCTTACCCTTTTTTAGAGGAATATAATCCGAGTCCCCAAACAGAAATATTCCTTGTTCAGACGGGATCTTATGCAGAGTCACAGTCTGAGCAGGAAGCTTTGACTCAGTGGCGATATTAAATTCCAACGTAGCAGAGGTATAATTATCCTTACTGAACAGGACATTAATCTTTCCTGGAACGTACGCAACAGAATATTTTCCATTCCCATCCGTTGTAACTTTAAAGGTGGTTCCCTCGATGGAAACGGTTACGTCTTTCAAAGGCTTCCCGAACCCATCCAGTACCTCGCCGACGATTCGAGCCTTTTTCCCACAACTAAATAGGCCAAAGGCTAGAGTTAAAATACATACCAAATTAACGCCCACCGACGCCAGTCCTTTGATTTTTCGATTATGAGACATAACCAACCTCCTTTCTTTTTCTGCGTAGTAGGCAATGCCGAACAAGCGAAATACCTCCTCGGAACATTTCTGGAAATGTGATTTTTTGGCTATTGATTTTATTGCCAATTTCGACAAATTTAATTGGTGATGAAATTAGTAAGCAAGTCATAATATGAGGAACGTTCCCGGAGGCAGACAAATTCGCTTCACGGATGATCTAAGACTAAAATTATTGACCTGTCCCCCTGAGTGGCAGATCCAGTGTTGGTGTATCTGGATCGTTAGAAGTAATCCTCAATGTGGCTGTTTTTAAGCCTGTCGATGTCGGCTTAAATATTACATTAAGATTGTAAGTCTTTCTGGCTTTTATTGTGATGCTGCTACTCCCCTTGATACTAAAATCTGTTCCTCCAATCCCAGAAATTGTTATAAAAAGATCTCCTGAGCCATTATTGGTAATTTTTAATGTTTTGGTCGCTTTTTTCCACACTTTTACACTTCCGAAGTCAAGAGAACCTGGAGAAACTGAAATGTCAGGGGTCTTCGCCGAAAAGGCTGCTGTCACTGATGTGTCTGTATTCATGGTGACAACACATTTCCCCGTTCCTGAGCATCCACCACCAGACCAACCCGTAAAGATTGAGTTTGTATCTGTTTTGGCTGTAAGCGTCACCTTTTTGCCCGGTGTATAGGCCGCAGAACAGTCGTTCCCACAATTGATCCCCCCTGGGCTGCTTGTTACGGTGCCACTTCCTGTCCCTGACTTTAATACGGTGAGCATAGGGTTACTGGTGATATTAACAGAAAGAGTGCCAGACCAGCTGGAGACTACACTGGTATCGGTTTTACATCGTGCTCTTGCCCTGACACTATATGCTCCTGCAGCCGACCAGGTCTTAGACTGACTTGAAGAATCCCATGAAGAGAGATCCGAACCATCGCCCTTCCAGTCAAATTGGTATTCCACAGAGTGACCAAGGCTTGAGGAAGAGCCCCCGGTTGAGTACGAATAGGAAGTACCAGTTGTGCCACTTCTGGGACCGATGGGAATTGAAGGAGTGGAGACGGTCTCAGAAACGCCGGTACCGGTTAGGTTTACAGTTACAGGGTTCTCATCGGGATCATTGGAAGGAATATTGGAGTTACTCGAAAAAGTGCCTTCTGAAGTCGGTGAATACTGATATGTAATGATGCATGTGGCACCGGCGGAAAGGGTTTGCCCTGAGCAAGTGTCTGATTGTTTTCCAAAAGGAGGTAATGGGGAGGTGACAGAGGCGATGACTAAATTGCCTGTCCCATCGTTTCGAACAGTGGCTGTTAGAGTTGATGTGGACCCTACATTCACATTGCCAAAATTAATCGACGTGGGCGCTACAGATATGTCTGGAATCCCACCACGTGCCGGCCAGACATAAAGGTAGGCCAACTTATCGCCACTGTCCGTGTCGCCATGCCCCATGCTGACGCTCCACGCTCTACCCGTGTCGCTAGCGTCTGTTGTAGAGGACCAGTAGTCCCATGTCTCAACATAAATGAATGGATGACCTGCTGGCAAGACAGGGTCGTATTTAGAGCGGTCAACCAAACTCAAGAGATCTTTTCTATTCGGAAGCCGCCAGTCAGCATATCCAAGGTAACGGCTGGTGTTTAAACATGCAACGTAATCCAACGCCTCCTGCCATCTTTTAATTGTGTCGGGATTGCATGAAGTAGGCCCTGGTGTACGAGCATTTTTTGTCCAGATGAGGCCCGTAAGATTGTCTATTACTGTTCCATTACTTTGATCGTGAAACCTCGGACTTGGCCAAGCGACACCTGTTTTCAGGCTTCCGTCATCCCATAGTGCATAACTTACGGTTTGCCCCGTCTTCCATATTTCCGCATTAGCCAATGATCCGGACTGTCCCGAACGTACCGGCCAGACATAAGTGTATAATGCGCTATTCTTAGCTTGGGTCTGCATGTAGCGGGTTAGCAGGTAGCCACCCCACTTACTCCACATAGCGAAGACCCAGGCGTCACCTATAAACCAAGCATTCGTCGTAGAAGACCAGTAATAGAAATCAGACTGCACATTGCTGAAACCCTGAGTCATTAGCCATGTACCGGTGTCTGCTACGCCTGCATTTGTGAGGCTTTCGATTTCGTTTACATTGGGTAGCCTCCAATCGGTATAACCGAAATTTTGATGGGTTCCTGCATTCATAACAGCCACATATTCCAGCGCCTCCAGCCATGTTTTTGACGAACCGGGCAGGTTAGCATCCTTCGTCCACATAAGGCCTGTAAGGTTATCCGTCACTGTTCCATCCCCATGACCTGTGAATCTAGGTGATGGCCAGGAAACTCCTGCTCGAATATCACCATCATCTCCAGGATAGTAACTTATGGTCTGACCAGTCTTTGGAAGGTCAATAGTACCAGCATAAATTAATCCTACAGCTAAGAATACTGAAAATCCGGTAAGAATTCCAACTGCCCATTTCCCACAGATAGATTTAATTGTTTTCATGTTTACCTCCTTGTCAGCAAAGAACAGAAGAAGAGAAATTTATAATAAGAAACCTTATAGTTTAGGATTCTCCTGCTTAGTGCAGGGAAGTCAGAAAGCTTTATCGGTCCCTTCTTGATCGATCATTCTACCCTAATCTCTACACTACTACCGTCTGGTGATTTCTGAGTGCTATTCCAAAGATCCCAGACTAAAGCAACATGATCAGGAAGGTTGAAGACGCCCAATATCATTTCAAATCCTTCTGCAATTTTTGTTGACCATTCATCCGCAAAATGGGATAGACCTTGATAAAGTTCATCAATTACTTCTTTTGTGCTGCGGTCATTTAAATCAAGGTTACCAAGCCATGTAATCAAATTAACGATCAAATTGGGGAGGCCTTTCTTAGCCAATTTCTTTCCTAAGTCAATTGAAATTTTTTCTAAAATTGGGTCCTTATAAGCAATTGCGAAATTTAAGAGTAGATTTAACTGAGTGGATGTGAAAATATTTGGTGGAAGCACAACTCCAAAAAGTCCCCGTCCAAACAAGTCTAATGAGAGAGCCGCCAATGCAAGATTGTTCTCGTCGCCCCATGGATTGATTTGTCCACCCAACGATCCTGGTTTGCTTGCTTGTAAGTGTAATGATTCTCCCCTATTGAAAGTTATATCTTCAAATGACATCGAGCCGTCCGGTTCCAATAAGATAACATATGGGATTTTATCGTCACCTACGGCAAGGTTTCCCTCGCGCCGGATTTGAAACCAGGTTCGAGCTACATTTTGCAGGGTTAGATCCAGAACGAGATGGTTATCTCCCTTACTTTTAATAGTGTATGTAACTAAAATCCCCTTGTTAATAATTTTACGTTTCACCTTAAGAGGTTGAGTTTTTATCGCAAAGTTTGCTGTTACAACCGTATCAGATTCCAAAGTTACCACGCAGCTTCCAGTGCCAGAGCATCCGCCCCCAGACCAAGCTGTAAAGGTTGAGTTTGTGTCTGCTTTAGCCTTAAGTGTAAGTTTTGTCCCTGGTTTATATCCCTCAGTGCAGTCAGTACCACAACTGATTCCTTTTGGACTGCTTGTTACCGTGCCAGTTCCTGCGCCTGACTTTGTTATTGTAATGGTATATTGTTGGGTTGTCCCAATCCCTGAGAGTAAAACTCCAACGGGATTTTCGTCAGGATCATTTGATGGAATAGAGAGTGTTGCCGCCTTCGATCCTGCAGATGTGGGCGAAAACCTGACCTGAAGGGAACAGGACGCTCCGGGAGTCAATATTTGACCTGAGCAGGTATCGGCAGTTTTGTTGAATTCCGATGCATTCGTACCTGTAATAGCAATACTACCAAGGCTTAAGTTAGCCGATCCATCGTTTCTGATGGTAGCAATCTGGGGAGTGGAGGAAGAACCTACATTGACATTCCCGAAATTGAGAGAAAGAGGAGCTACAGTGATGTCTGGAAGATTTAAAGAAACGCCAGTGCCTGTAAGGCTTACATTAACCGGGTTTTCATCAGGATCGTTTGAGGGGATGTTAGAGTTACTAAAGAAGGAGCCTATTGAGGTAGGTGAGAAAGTATATGTGACATTGCATGAGGCACCTGGAGAGAGGGTTAAGCCCGAGCAATTATCTGCCGATTTACTGAAGGAAGATGAGGGTAATGTGATTGTCCCGATCGCTAAATTAGCGTTACCTGTATTCGACACTGTTACCGTCTCTAACGAACTGCTTCCTACATTGATATTGCCAAAATTGACCGAGGTTCGAGAGACTGAAATGTCAGGGATGTTGGGACTCACTTGCGAAAGGAGCGGATCAAACTTCACCACAAAGGCATCCGCACGACCATTGTAAGAAGTATCATAGGCGCCAGGGGTTACGGGAAAGTTTTGTGAACGAGTATAACCAACCACATAGACATTTCCAGCAGAATCTAACGCTATGGATTGGGCAGAATTATAAACGTAGCTTGGCCCCCCCCCAGATATGTGGACGCAAGAAGGGTTGTCAAGTTCCTGTCAAACTTCGATATGAAGGCATCAACCGCACCATTATAAGAAGTGTCATAAGCGCCAGGAGTTGTCGGGAAGGTTGATGAATTAGTATCGCCAACTATATAGACATTCCCACCAGAATCTACGGCTATGCCCCAGGCAAAATCATCCGAATAGCCACCACCCCCCAGGTACGTGGACGCAAGAAGGGTTGTCAAGTTCCTGTCAAACTTCGATATGAAGGCATCAACCGCACCATTATAAGAAGTGTCATAAGCGCCTGGAGTTGTCGGGAAGTCTGTCGAATAAGTCCAACCCGAGACAAAAATATTTCCATCCAAGTCCATGGCTATAGAAAAGGCGTAATCAGCGGCACCACCCCCAAAAATTTTGGAGGCAAGAAGAGTTCTCAAATCGCTATCAAACCTTGATATAAAGACATCATTATTGGCATCCATTGTATCTATACGCCCAGCTGCATAGATATCGTTGTTTGGACCTATCAATATGGATGTCAGAGTTGTAAAATTTGCCACAAATGTGGAAGAAATTAGGGTTCTTAAATTACCGTCGAGCTTTGATACAAAACCACAGTATGGATCATTATAGGAAGTGCCATAGACACCGGGAGTTGCCGGAAAATCTGAGGATTCGGTGGTTCCAGCTACGTAAACATTTCCACCCGAGTCCAAGGCAACAGAAGAAACAGAATCATTAAGCTCACCCCCCAGGAATGTAGAGGCAAGAAGCACTGTAAGATCCCTGTTGAACTTCGATATAAAGCCATCTCCAAAGACGTATGCTTCACCGTTAAATAAGGTATCGTATGCACCAGACGTGGTTGGGAAGTTGGCTGATTGAGTATAACCAACCACATAGACATTTCCACCTAAATCTACGGCTATCGCACGGGGATAGTCCACCATGTTACCCCCTATATATGTGGAGGCAAGGAGAACTGTTAAGTCTCTATTAAACTTCGATACAAAAGCATCATTGTCACCGTAATTGTAGGAAGTGTCATAAGCACCAGGTGTTGTCGGGAAGTCTGCCGTTGATTGAGTATAACCGGCTATGTAGACATTTCCCTCTGAGTCTATAGCTATGCATCGGGCAATATCGTCATAAGCACCGCCCAGAAATGTGGAGGCAAGAAGAGGATCAATAACTAACTCTTTCGTCCTGTCATAATTCCCCACGATAAACCCATACTCTTTACCCTTTACATCATAAGCAACCTGTATGTACTCCCTTCTATCATCTACCTCCTGGTAGGCCACTGGCTTTGAAAATTTTACTATTCCAAGGTTTGTTTTTAGTTCAAGCTCCCCCTCCTTGTTTACAATTATTTCCTCGATGCCCTCAACCCTCAGCTTTATGTCCTCTGGTTTCCCATCTGGTTTTATATGGAAGAGTTTCTCAACATTGCTTCCATAAGCCCTCAAGTTCATTATAATTCCTTTGTATACCTCTCCTAGATTGACCATGTTGTAGGCTGCTATATCTGTCTTCCAGTTGCCTTTTTCGTTACCAACAAAAAAGTTAACCTTTGCCTGGGATTTATCGATGCCCTGTGGAGATGTACTTAAGGCATTCACAAGACTTTCCTTAAAGGAATATACTTTTGTTGACTCATGCTTTGAATGCTTATCTATCCCCCTTTCCCTATCTTTTTCTTCAGATTTTGGAATGGAATAGATTACTTCCCCTCTATTGGTCACATAGACCGTTCCACCAAAGGTTTTTGCATGAAACCTTACGCTTTCATCCGGTATCTGTCCTTCATTAACAATGAAAGGTAACTGCAACTTAAATGCCTTCTCAATGGTTACCTTTTTAATTATATCTTTTTCTTTCCATGCAAGGGTTGCATCCCCATTGTCACATATCATCATGAAAGAGATGAGGATGGGCAGAAATAAAAAAATCCTTTTATCCATCTCATAACCCTCCTTTCCGGAAATAAGGCTTTTGGGGTCTCTTTCCGTGTTTCCCACTCAGATAAGGTTATTAATCACCATTCACAAATCATATATTTTGAAACGGAACCTCACTCTTCTCTTTGTAAAGAATACTCACAATGCAGGACACACTGGAAAATAGAATGATCCCATTATATTGGCTCCATAGTTGGAAACACCTTTTTACTCATCTACACCAAAGTCGTAAAATCTTTCTCTGGCTACAAAAGCATATTCTCCTTGTGATAAATCCACTTTGGGAAACAATTCAAAAAAGCCTTCTTTGCTTTCCTTAAATTCTATAGGAATGGTTTCCCTGTAAATTCCACCCGTAGAAATAACAAAACGAATATCTTTAGCTTTCTGATATGTTAATTTGACCAATAAAAATCCTGATGGATTCATCTTGGTATAAAAAAGAGGTTTTTTATCATTGGTTCTTACTACTGATTTTTCGCCTCTAATAAAGTGCCAGACATCATGAGGGCCAAAATAATAAGGGATAAAGCTCTTTTTACGTGAGTGTGCTGCCTCAGCAATGATAGGAGGTATTGGTAACAACTGTTCCCCTCTTTTCAAATAAAGATTTGAAAGAATCATACCTCCAACATCTTCCCCTTGCAGTGGAGTTGATCCTTTGGGCCTCGATGCCTCAATCATTGCTTTGATGATTATTTCACTCACCCCCTCATTTTTTAATTTCAATATTGCATCTGTCGAAACATCAAATTGATTTTGAGAAGTTTTAATTTTACTTATGATCAATTCCTCCCCCAGCCCTGCTTTAACCAAGGTAACAATCGTTTCATTGGTGATAATTTCTTCTGCAAACACAGGAATGGCCATGAGTAAAAGAATTATCATCATAATCGATACAAAACGTTCTCTTTTCATCGATACCTCCCCATTTTGATAAATTCTTTAACCCTCACCCTTCCTCTCTCCCGCAAGGTGTAGAGGTTTTGGGTGATGCAGAATTTGCGCTCTGGCACTAAATCTCCGAGCAGGATTTTGCTCCTTCTAAGCTCTGGTTTTTTATTGATTTTCCCGTTAGAGGGTTTTTACCAAATTGCCCTGGGGGATTCAGCAACCGCAGGAATATGAGAAAACCAGTTTCAGGTGGAAGAATAAAAAAGCCCGTGCAGTCTAAAGCAGTTTAGACCTGCAAGAGCTCCTTTATTTTGGCCGGTTAGGACTTTCATATCCCCCTCTCTAAAGTCCCATTTAGCCTGCACTTAGACTCAGAAACCAAAGTTCCTTTTGTTGCTGTATTCTATACCCGATTTTTTGTAAATGTCAATGTATTTTTGGTTAAAGGATGTTATTCCAAAGAACTGTTTCTTGACATCATTTGATCCAAAGATTAAGATTAAATCAAAAAACAAAGAGAGGCGATATTCTATGTCCAAAGTTATAAGCGCCATTTACGAGGACGGTATTTTTAAGCCATTGGAAGATATCCATCTCCCTGACCACCAAAGGGTAAGATTAGAAATTACTTCAGAGGAAGAAGCATCATTAGTCGAGTCTCAAAAAAAGGCTCTCTTTGAAATTGCGGGTATTGGGAACAGCGGACTGAATGATGTAGGAAGGAAACATGATAATTATTTATATCTGAAGGACAGGTAATATGCCATCCGATAATTCCTCATGTTCCAGTCCAATCCCTCTCTTCATGGTTTTCTTATATCCTTCTTTTTGAGGTGATTGTCTCGTTTTAAGCCCCTTCACACCATTCATTATCTACTCAATTCATGAAACAGATCGCCGCTCCAGTAAGTCCATGCGGCGTTTTAAGTTTTCCATTTCGGCTTCGAGGGTTGTGATGCGTCTATCCAATTCAGCATAAGAAAATTTGATTGCAACTAATATGTCCTTTTCCAAATAAGATACATTCGTAAAAAGTCAAAAAACAAAGAAAATGTCATGCTGAACTTGGTTCAGCATCTAACAAAATCAAGAACTTACGAGACCATTAAATAAGATCTAAATTCTCAATCACTAAAGAGCTAAGCTCTTCGAGTCTATACAACCTTTTCTCTACGGGAGTATTTAAATCTTTTCAATAAAAACCTTTGCAGATTTTAAAGCCTCTTTAACTACGCCAACAGAATGGAGGTTTCCCCTATAATAGCCTGCTATGTGTAGTTCTTCATAAAGAGACTCAAACTCTCTCAAAAGTTTCCCATCACGAACTGCTAAATATTTTTGTAATGCCTTTCTGTAAGCATCGATAGACCTAGGTAGTTCTTTTTTGCTTAGCCCTTTAAGCAGTAAATACTCATCTATTGCTTTCAGTATTGCAAGATATGCAGTACCACAAGCCTCCTGAACATACTTCACATCAGTGAATATGTTATTCTCTATGGGAGCTTTGTTTAATATCTCCTTTGCATTATTTAAATATCTCAATGCCTCTTTCATTTTTATGCCTTTCATATCCCTCAATTTTTGTAAAATTCTATCATGAAAATTTAAGCCTGGCAACTATAAAAAAGAAAGCTGGCTTGATGTTGGAAGTTGAAACTTGCAATTCGTAACTTCTAACTGAATTTTAATTCCGCAATCCGCATTCCGAAATCCACCCCTCACCCTCCCCCTCTCCCCCGTGAGGAGAGGGCGGGGTGAGGGGATCTTCTCTCCAAAAATCGCTTCATCTCTGGATCGTAGAGGAAAGTTAAAAAGGTAGCCATTGCTCCCAAGACAGGGAGGGGATCTTCTCTCGAAATTATGTCATAGGACGTATTGGGTTCGAAGAAACGGAAGAAGG
>Ga0315288_10012091_pt1 | contig 10859 bp, 6 predicted proteins | sample YL17G11_20_MG_FD_203454 | JGI IMG/M metagenome (GOLD analysis project Ga0315288, IMG submission 203454) | Sediment microbial communities from Yellowstone Lake, YNP, Wyoming, USA - YL17G11_20 | ecosystem: Environmental > Aquatic > Freshwater > Lake > Sediment | place: USA: Wyoming | collected...
ATACGCGCTGCCAGCCCAGGCCGGATGGGCCGTGGGATGGCTGGTACGAATGGCCGGATCCGGACGGCGGCAAGGGGCGCGTGGCGTATTACGACATCAAGTGGTGAGAAGCGCAGCAGTGCGCTTCCGGCAGGGCTCGGTGCAGGCGTTCGGCTCCGCGCGACGGTGGTGGGATTGACCCGCCACCGTTCGGGCATGAGCCTTGCAAGCGGCGAACCGCGATCTCCATCAGCGGGCCGCTACTCGGCCTTAGAGAGCCCAGCCCGCGCGTGCAGGCGGATTCAAGAGGGCGTTGGCCTCCGCGTTGTTCGAGAACCGCAATTTCTCCGCGTCCCACTCCAGTTTCGTGCCGACCAGTTTGATCGCAATCACGCCCAGCATGGCGATCTCCGTCAGCGGACCGCCATAGGAAAAGTCCGAGCCCGCTTTCCTGCCCGCACGAATGGCCTCGATCCAATCCCAATGATGGTCCCGAACCCGCGGGATGGTCTTGGCCGGGCGCTGGTATTCCTCCATGCGTTTTTCCGGCAGCAACCGCACCCCGCCCGCCCCGTGCGAGCCATAGGCGATCTTGCCCTTGTCCCCGATGACCACGGCGCCGGAGCCGATGTCCTTGTCGTCCGCCTCGAACTCTTCCGGTCGCGGGACCCGGTCGGTGCCGCTGTACCAGTGCATCGTGATGGGTCCGCGATTGCCCTTGGCCGCGAACTCGAACGTGACGATGTCACCCTTCGGGAACGCATCGCCCTGCGTCTTCGGGTTGTAGTCCTTGGCCTTCGCCACCACCGTCCTGGGCGCCCCGAGGTCCAGCGCCCAGAAGACCGGGTCCACCACGTGGCACATCCAGTCGCCGATGGTGCCGTTGCCGAAAGGCGTCCAGCCGCGCCATGAGGCCGGCAGATAGGCGGGGTGGTAGGGGCGGAACTGGGCCGGGCCGAGCCAGAGATCCCAATCGAGCGTGGGCGGGACGGCGTGTTGTTCTTTGAGCCGGGGCAACTGGTCCAGGCCGGAGTTCACGGCATCGGAGCCGGCGTGAATGGTATGCACCTGACCGATGGCGCCGGCCTGAACCCACTCGACGAAATCACGGATGGACCCGAACGAATGGCCCTGGTTGCCGAGCTGGGTGACGACGTTGGCCTCGCGGGCTGCCTTCATCAAGGCCCGGACTTCACCCACGGAATGCGCGAGCGGCTTCTCGCAATAGACATGCTTCCCGCGCTTGATGGCCGCCATGCTCGCCACGGCGTGGCAATGGTCCGGCGTGGCCACCAGGACGGCCTCGAAGCTCTTCTCCATTTCATCGAACATCTTCCGGAAATCCTTGAACCGTTTCGCGGACGGGAACTTCTCGAACGTGCCGGCGGCCTGGCGGGAGTCCACGTCGCAGAGCGCGACGATGTTGCAGTGCTGCGCGAGGCCGCCAATATCCGCCCCACCCATGCCGCCCACGCCGATGCAGGCCAGGTTGACCTTGTTGCTGGGGGTCGTCTGGCCGTCCGCGCCCAGGACGTGGGACGGGACAATCATGGGAGCCGCGCCCAGCGCCGCGAGGCCGGCGACACCCCGGCGCAGAAAGGCGCGGCGGTTCAGGGAGGCGTTGGTTGGAAACAAGTTTTTCATAGAGGTCTGGAGCTACTGGTGTTTGTTAATCGCAGATTCACCGCGCTTGGATTGCTGGGTCAATGGGGTTTCCGGGTCGCATTATTTCGTTCACGGGCAGGTTTATCTCATATCCGCAAAACCAGAGCGATATCGGACAGGGAATCCTGCGCTTGAGGGGACTGACGATTGACCGTCACGGGAAAACGCCGGGTTCACATGACCGCGCAGGTGCCAGGTGTGGTGATCAAACGAATGCTCCATGAGAATCGCCGGCGGGACCGACGCCACGGTGATGGCGGGGTGCAGCGCGGCCAGCGGCGCCAGCAGCAGGAAAGAGAACATCAGGAGCCAAGCGCGTTTCATCGGAGCCGAGGATAAACACGAAAAGCCCGGCAAGGAAATCCCGGAGAAGGAACCACCCGCCCATTTCCTCGCCCCAACGCATGCAGCCGAGCGTGGGACAATCGAATGGGGTCAGACGAACAGGAGCCATCTCATCAAGGCCACCACTGCAACAACTCGGCCACCGTGAACTCGTGCCCCTGGCGGTTTGGGTGAGGTCGTTGCCAACAGTCTGCACCCTACCGACTGAATCGCCAGCGCGCCGCCGAGGCGTTTGCTGCACTGCTGGCCGATGACCGGCTCGGCCACATGTGGTTCATTCAGGCCAACTCGCAGGACGTTGGTTGCGTCGTCGTGACCCTTTGCTTCAGCATGGAGCACGGCGGTCCCAGTGCCTTTGTGCACGACCGGTTTGTCCAGTCTGGGTTTCGCGGTGCAGACCACGACAGCAGCAGTCTCACCGCTTCGAGTCGGTCACCGGCACCAACCTGGCACAGTGGGTTGAGAAGACCGAGTCGGGGCGGCGGATCGTCGAGGTGACACTGAAGCAGCGCGTTTCTGGCGCCTACGCGCTCCAGCTTCAACTTGTGCAACCGCTGCCCGCGTTTCCGGCGTCGCTCGATGTGCCCGGCGTGCACCCGCTGGACACGACTTAGCCGTATCCATGTAGTTGAAAAGGGGCCACCGATCAGGAACTGATTGGTGATCGATGAAACAACATCAATCGTCGAGCCCACGCCCGGTTCACCAAACGGTGGCCAGCCCTATTGAATTCCAAAGCGGCGGCCAGTCCATCCAAATCGAGTTCACGGACCAGCAATTAAGTCCGCACGCCGGCACGGCCCCGTTCTGGGCCTTTCTGCGCCAGAGCGGCTGGATCGGCCTGCTGGAGCGATGTCTGCCGCATCCCCGGTCCAAGTCCAATAATCACCTCAGCGCCGTGAGCAAGGTGCTGGGCTTCGTTCAGGGTTTGCTGTGCGGGGCCAAGAAACTCACCCACGTCGCCTACCTGCGCCGCGATCCGTTGGTGCCGGAGATGCTCGGGATCAAACGGGTCGCCAGCCAGTCGGTGCTCGCGCGCTTCTTTCAGGGCTTCGCTAGCGCGGGGCGCAACCTGGCCTGTTTCCGTCGCCTGTTCGGCTGGTGCCTGGAACGGTTGCCCAGCCGTGCGGGCGGCTACGCACTGGATCTGGATTCAACCCGGCTTCTTCACGAGGATGGGCATCAGGAAGGCGTGGCCGTGGGCTACACGCGCCTGGGCACCAAACCCTGCCTGCATCCACTGCTGGCGGTCTTCAGTGAGGTGCGGTTGGTGGCGGCGTTCTGGTTGCGAGCGGGCAACAGCAGTTGCGCCAACAACGTCGTGAGCTTCTTCCTGGGCCTGTGGGAAAACCTGCCGCACCACCTCCGGTTGCGCGTGGTGCGGGCCGATTCGGGCTTCTGCGTCAGTGAACGCTTGCGGTTGTGGGAACAGTTGCGCCTGAAATTCGTCGTGGTCGCGCGGTTGACGCTGCCGGTGCAGCGACTGATCCGCCAGGAAACGGATTGGGCCGCGACCGAGGTGGAGGGCAACGACGTGGCCGAAGGGGATTTTCGTGAAGCGGACTGGCCGGCGGACACGCGGCGGATCCTGATCCGGCACCGGGTGAAGGACAAGCGGGGCCAGGCGGGCGGCAAAATGCTCTTCGACTGTCCGGGCTACCTGTATCAGGCGCCGGTCACCAATCTGCCGCGCAGCGTCAAACCGCTAACCGTCTGGCGAGAATATAACGGACGGGCGGCGTGCGAGGGGGTGATCAAGGAACTGGACGCGGGCTATGGGTTGCCGCAGTTGGCGTGTCAGTCATTTTGGGCGACGGAGGCGGTGTTGTCCTTCGGAGTGCTGGCGCACAACCTGGTCGTGCTGTTCGAGCGCAAGCTGGGCTGGCTGGAGGCGGTGACGGTCGGCAGCCTGCGCTACTGGCTGTTCGTGACGGCGGGCGTGATCAGTCATCCGCAGGGCCGGACCACGATCAAGCTGGCCGTGCCGCGCAAGGAAAGAGACTGGTGGCGTAGGCTTTGGGACAAGTTGCTGTCACCATTTCCCAACTGCCATGCAGTAGAGAATCGTCCGAGCCTGACGTAACGCCGACATGGTAATTCACCCCAAAATCGGCTTCCTACTGCATGGATACGGCTAAGACAGGGTGGTCCCCAGCTCAACTGCTTCCGCTTTCCGATTTACAGCGATGCGGCATTCCGTGAAGCTCCGGCTATGCAACGCACCCACGCACGGTCCGTTTCCCGATTTCGTTCCCGGGTCAGCTCCGCAATCCTGGCGGGAATGCTAGGCGGCTTGTTGGCGCATCAGCTTCTCGCGGCCGCGGAGTCTGCCCCCGCAGGCTTTCGCCGCCTGGCCGTCCGCGAATACCGCGACAAGATGAAGGGGGGGTGGATCGGGCAGATCGTCGGCGTGTCGTGGGGCGCGCCCACCGAGTTTCGCTGGAAGGATCAGATCATTCCGGAGGCGGACATGCCGAAGTGGGCGCCCAAGATGATCAACGACGCCTTTGGCCAGGACGACCTCTACGTGGAAATGACGTTCCTGCGCTCGCTCGAGCAATACGGGCTCGACGTCTCGATCCGCCAGGCGGGCATCGACTTCGCCAACAGCGGTTACCCGCTCTGGTGCGCGAACGATGCCGGCCGCAAGAACCTCCGTAAAGGCACCGCCCCGCCGGACTCGAGCCACCCCCAGTTCAACCGTTGTCCGAACGACATCGACTACCAGATCGAGGCGGACTATTCCGGGCTGATCGCGCCCGGCCTGCCGCAGGTGGCGATCGCTCTGGGCGAGAAGTTCGGCCGGTTGATGAACTACGGCGACGGCCTGTATGCCGGGCAGTTCATGGGGGCGCTGTATGCCGAGGCCTTCTTCGAGACCGATCCGGTGAAGATCGTGGAGACGGCCCTGCGCGCGATTCCGGCCGACAGCCAGTACGCCGAGATGGTGCGTGACCTGGTGGCCTGGTATCAGGCCGATCCCCAGGACTGGCAGAAGGTCTGGCGGTTGTGCCAGGAGAAATACCGGAAGAATCCTGCGTACCAGAAAGCGTCGAATGGAGGCATCGACTGCAAGATCAACGGCGCCTATGTCCTGCTGGGCTTCCTCTTCGGTCAGCGCGACCCGGATCAGACGGTCCTCATTTCCTGCCGCAGCGGGATGGACTCGGACTGCAATCCCTCGAGCTCGGCGGGCGTGCTGTTCACGACCCTGGGGTTCTCGAAGTTGCCCGCACGGTTCAATACGGGCCTGGACGAGCGAAAGGAGTTCAGCCACACGGTCTACAACTTCCCGCGCCTGCTGGAGGTTTGCGAGAAGCTGGCCCGCCAGTACCTCGACCGCGCCGGCGGGAAGATCGTGAACGAGGGCGGCGAGGAGGTGTTCCTTATTCCGGTCCAGACACCGAAACCGAGCCGGCTCGAACTGAGCTGGGCGCCGGGGCCCATCGCAAACAGCCGCTTTACTGCGGAAGAGAGGGCGAAGATCGACGTGGGCAACACGCCGGCGAAGATCCAGGAGGCGGCGGAGCAGTTCGCCCCCGGCTGGAAGATCGACCAATGCGGGACCGACATGGACCCGGGGCTCCGGCCGGAGTTCGGGGGCCGGAAGAACGTCCTCGTGACGCATCCCTTGGACCAGGAGACCGGCTGCGTGTTGACGAAGACGCTGGCCATCCCGGCGGGCAAGACCACGCGGCTGCACCTGGTAGTCGGCCATGATCCCCAGGGCGACTTTGATCTCATTGTGCGGGCCGACGGCCGGGAACTATTGCGCAAGCCGGTGGGTCCGACGACGGCCAAAGACCACTGGCTGGCGGAAGACCTCGATCTGTCCACATGGGCGGGCCGGAGCGTGAAGCTAGAACTTGTCAATCAAGCCACCGGCTGGGCCTACGAAGCGGCCTACTGGGCGGAGCTCAGCCTCCAGAGCGAGTAGGCCGCCTCTGCGTTTGGTTGTCGCCGCATGAGGCCGGACGTTCTGGGGAAACCTCGCCGTACCCTGTGTGCTCTGCGCACCGCAGGCGCGGCTTCGCGAGTGTCCTGCATCAGCCAGGTGACTCCGGAGATCGGGCCGCGCACAAACCACCACAGCCAGGAAGAGGCAGGTAACGCCAAGGCGCAAAGAGGCAGAGACGCAAAGGAGAAGCAGATGCGCGCCGGTCGGTTCCGGGCTCGCTCTCGCCTGCGGAGAGGAACCCGTTCTCTTCTCAGAGCCTTGGCCTCTCTGCGTGTTTGCGTCTTTGCGTTGAAGCCAATTGCTCCGTTCACGTTCTTCCGACTCGCGGGAACACCTCCGATTCTCCGGGCGACTGCCGTCGCATTCCTGTGGGTTCTGTCGCCCGCTGTGCGGGCCCATGATGATCCGAACGCACCGGTGCCTGCACTCCAGGCCCTCAAGGTGGACGCGCCGCTGGAGGTCGATGGGGTGCTGAACGAGCCGTTCTGGCAGCAGGCGCCGGTGGGCACGGGACTGGTGGACGCGCGCACCCAACAGCCAGCCGACCAGCAAACCACCGTCCGCATCGCTTACACCCGCACCCACCTGTATGTCGCGGTCGAGTGTTTCGATGACCACATCGACCAGATCCGCGCGTCCGAGCAGCGGGAGGATCGCAGCTTCACCGGCGACGACTGGGTGGAGGTCCATTTCGATCCGCCGCACACGCACCGCTCCAAGTACGCCTTCTTTGCGAATCCGCTTGGCACCCGCGCCGACGCGAACGAAGGGCCGTCCGGCGTGTTCAACTACGGATGGTCGGCGGAGTGGGACCTCGCGGCGAAGATCGAAACCAACCGCTGGGTGTTCGAGATGCGGATTCCGTTTGGGGTGATGAACTACCGGCGGCGCGACGGCCAGGCGTGGGGCTTCAACCTCACGCGGCAGCTTCGGCGCACCGACGCGCTGAGTTTCTGGAGCTTCAGCGTAACCGACATGTACAAGCCACGCCACTTCGGGCATCTCACCGGGCTGGACCTGGCGGACACGCGGTTCGACCGCAACTGGGAATTCACCCCCTACGTCAGCTCGCGAACCGATTTCACCGACGACGACACGGACACGTTCGTGCAGGCCGGCATCGACGTGAGCGCCCGGCTCACGCCGTCCATCACCGGCGCGCTGACCCTCAATCCCGACTTCGGGCAGGTCGAGGCAGACGCGGACAGCATCGAATTACGCGACACGGAGCGGTTCCTGCCGGAGAAACGGCTGTTCTTCCGCGAGGGCGACGAGCTGATGCGCATGCCGCACCTGATGTACTACAGCCGCCGGTTCACCGACATCGACGCCGGGCTGAACGTAAGCGGCCAGGAGCGGGGCTTCAGTTTTTCCGCGCTCAATGTCCAGGGCAATGTCCAGTCGGGCGACGACCACGATTACTACGGCAACTCGACGGTCGTGCGCGTGCTGCAGAATGTCGGCGAACGCTCGTCGCTGGGCTATTTCGTGAGCGACGCCGAACTCGAGGGGGACCATTCGCGAGCGGCGAGCGTGGACGGGTATGTGTTTCTCGCGGATGCCTGGCGGGTGAGCTTTCAGGGCGCGGCCAACAACCAGTTGCGGGCGGGACAGGCGGAAGATCGCTGGGACTACCTGGGAGCGGCCTCCTTGATCTACGAGTCGCATCCGTGGTCGTTCAACGCGGGTTACCAGGCCATCACGGAGGAATTTGATCCGCTGCTGGGCTACATCCCGCGCCGAGACATCTTCGGCCCGACCTTTTTTGGGCAGTACTTCCGCAGAATCCAGACCCGATGGTACAAAGAGCTGCGGCTCACTTACGACACGCAGTACTTCGAGGATAACGAGGGCGACGTGGCGCTACGCGACCACCACGTCGGCGCCAGGCTGCTGTTTCCGAATGATCTCTACCTGCGGGGCGATCACACCGACGAGTTCCACGCCCCCTACCACAACCACCGCACGTCGGCCGGGTTCAGTCTGTTCACGACGGACTTCTGGCGGTCGCTCGATCTGGGTTGGGCGGGGGGCACGTTCGAAGAGACCGACTACAATGAGATGAGCATCGCCAAGCCGTTGAAAGTGTGGGAGCGCCTGCCGATCCGCTGGCAATTCGCGGTCCGTTACGAGGACCGGCCCGACGGCACGCGCGACACGGTCTGGCTCAACCAGATCGTGTTCGATTTGTTTCTGGCCAAGGACATGTGGCTCAAGGGGTCTTTGCAGCATCAAAACGACGAGGTTCACAACGTCAGCCTGATTTACGGCTGGCAGGTCCGGCCCCGCACTTGGTGGTACGTCGTGTTCAACAGCGTGCGGCGCGATCCGGATTCGGTCACGAGCGTGTTCACCAAGGTCACCTACACGTTTTGACCGGCTTCGCCTGATCCGCACGGGAAACATGCCGCGTCGCCTCCTCCGGACGGCCCGGGCCATGGCCGGCCCGTGATGCAGCGCGGTCGGTGGCGCTTCCCGGTTGACCTGGGTTCCAGGCACGCTATGTTTCTGACCAAGCCAGCAGGCAGGACGCTGGGTTGCCCTGTCCGCTGGCCTGATTGTTTTATGACCGACAACCACTCGCGGGTGCTCTTCGATGCGGTGCCGTTGCCCATCTTCATAGTGGACGACGATGTGCGGATTCTTGACTTCAATCCCGCGGCCGGCCGGCTCATGAACCAGGACCGACAGGTGGTCCTGACCCGCCGTGGCGGCGAGGCGTTGCACTGCCTGCACTCGAAGGACGTGAATGAGGGGTGTGGGAAGGGCCCCTACTGCGTAGACTGCGTTCTGCGCAACAACGTCACCCGTTCCCTTCGGCATGGGGAGCGCGTTCGCGAAAAAACCGTCATGGAACTGCGGCAGGAAGAGCGGACGCTGACGGTCGAGTTGATGGTGACCACGGCGCCGGTGACGGTCGAAGGCCGGCCGCTGGCGCTCCTGATCCTGGAGGACATCAGCGAGCTGGTTCAGTTGCGGCGGATGCTTCCCATCTGCTCCAAGTGCAAGAAGATCCGGGATGACCAGGAGTACTGGCACAGCCTGGAAAGCTACATGGGAAAGAACCTCGACCTGACCTTCACGCACGGCATCTGTCCGACCTGCGCCAAGGAGATGCTGGCGGAGGTCGCCGCGATGCGGCGCCGCCCGTGATTCCGGTCTGGCCAGCGGGAGCGCTTCGGGTTTAAGGTCGTGTTCCAAGCACCCATGAAGAAACCACGTCCTTGGTCCGCGCGAGCCCTCCTCCTGTTGCTCGGGGCAACCGTCCCATTGCCGGCCGCGTCCGTCTCGAGTCCGCCGGCCTTCTACCTCCCGGCCAACCCGCAATATAGCATCCTGGACTCCGCCCGGGATTCGATCCGGTTCACCCTGACCAAGACGGTGAAGCCGGATGAGCGCGGCCATCTTGTCTCCATCTCCAGCTTCGTCGATCCCGAAGCGCAGATCATGGGCTGGCACGATTTTGGGAATCTCGAAGGCCCCGGCTGGGCGGCCAACGCCGTCGGCGGCGCCTGGGAGATTCACACGCTCGGTCGATTCCTCGGGAAACCCGACTGGCAGGCGGACGCGCTCCGGATTCTCGACCACGTGCTCGACGGCGGGTTTCTCGACGAACAAACCGGCTTCATCCGCGGCTATCGGGAAACCACCACCGGCAAGTTCTGCTTGAACTACAAACACCACTCCGATTGGTTCTGCCCCGGCTCGATGGCCAAGGTTGCCTTCCAGCTCCTGATCTTTGCGGATGAGCTGGGGCCGGACCCGCGCGCCGCGCGGATGCGCGCCCAAGCCGTGCGTTGCGCCGATTGGATCTCGAAGAATGTCGAAGCGGTGCCGAACGGGTGGTTCCCGCGCCGCACCGCGCCGGACGGCAAGGTGTACCGGAAATCCCCCGACGGCGGCAATGACCCCTTCTGGCAAACGTCGGCGGATGGCCTGTTCATCCTCCAACTTCAGGCCGCGCTTACCCAGCGGAAGCAGGCGGATTACTCGACGTCGCTCCGGGAGAAGTCGGCCGTGTTTGTGCGCGCCGGCGGCCTCTTCGGCAGCATCAACCACGACACCTACGACCCGCACGAAAACGTGGCCTACTCCGTGGCGTTCCGCACGCTGCGGCTCGTGGCGCAGGTGCTCAAGGACGATGCGCTCCGCGACTTCGCCTACCAGAAGTGTCTGGCGGGCCTCGACCAGTTCAAGATGGGCGAGGATCGGAACGGCGTGGCCACGCAGGGCCTGCTCTACATGGAGAAATCGTGGGACACGTCCTACCTCTGGGAGAACGCCGAGGCCGCGCTGGCTTGTTTCGAGGCGGCGGCCGACACCCGGAAGCGCGATTCCGTGCGCAGCCGGCAATGGGAGCTCGACGGCCTGACCATTCTGCGCGCCGCGGCGAAGCATCACTACGGCCCGCACGGATTCCTGACGGAGGGCGTGGACTGGAACAATCACGTGGGCCAGCAGCACCACATCGACCAGGCGCAGTTTGCCGCCATTCGCTACACCGAGCCCTTCCTGAACAACCAGCACATCGCCGAGCCCACCCTGTTCTATCTCGAGCACCTCGCCCGCCGGGAATCGAAAGGGGACCAGACCGAGTGGCGCGACTGCGAAGGCAACCTGCTGCCGCGCGAACTCGGTCACGGCCGATAGAGGCGATAGAATCGGGACTCGCCCGTAGCCGGATTGGTGACGCGGTTACGGCCAGCAATGATGGAGGGAGTGTTCGTCAACTCCGACCACGCATTGGAGGAGGACAAGCTCGACACGGCCTGCAACGCGAAGGGGACGGCGGAGGTCGGCCATGAGATCAGTACCTGGGGATTCCCTGGGCTCGCCGCGATACTCAAGGTGCGCGAGGGGTTCGAAACCACCGTCGTGCTCACCGAGCCGCTGTTGTTCCCCGGTTCGGGGT
>Ga0315288_10012093_pt1 | contig 10859 bp, 12 predicted proteins | sample YL17G11_20_MG_FD_203454 | JGI IMG/M metagenome (GOLD analysis project Ga0315288, IMG submission 203454) | Sediment microbial communities from Yellowstone Lake, YNP, Wyoming, USA - YL17G11_20 | ecosystem: Environmental > Aquatic > Freshwater > Lake > Sediment | place: USA: Wyoming | collected...
ATCGTTCGCAGAACTTTGCCTGACCAGCCCAGGCGGATGATTAGATTATCATAGGCGCCAAAAATGATGGTTTTTTTAATTGCAATTCCCCGCTGGCCAGCAAAAAGCCTGGATAAATCCCTGCCGGTATAAACACGCACATGCGGAGCCAGCTTATCCCGCCATTTTCGCGGTAAATAATTAACAAAGAGTTTATTCCCGAATTTGTATTCCCCTTTCCAATAAATACCATGGGTTTCAAAGGGATAGCCGCGGTTGGGCACAAAAAGGACCAACCGCCCGCCAAGTTTGAGCACACGGAGTATTTCATTTATCGCTTGCTGATCGTCCTGAACATGCTCCAATACCTCATGGCTTAGCACCAGATCAAAATAGTTATCTGGGAAGGGTAATTTCTCACCGGCGCCACAAACCACTTCAGACACTTTTATCCTCGCTCCCAGCGCACGTTCAAACTCATAATCCAGCCCAACCGCCTGCTTTGCATGCATTGCTAAATGCGCCAGATACTCACCCACTCCGCAGCCATCCTCCAGAACACGACCGTTAATTCTCTTGCCAGCTGCCTGGCAAATTAATCCAAAACGTCGTTCCTGGCCAGCCCGCCATACATAGGATGGTTCTCCACGAACTGCTGCTTTGGATGAGATGTGTTTGGATGAACTTTTCATTTTATACTCTTAGGACAGTTCTGAGACCCGCCTTTGTAACGAATATATTCCTTTTTAATTTAATGGATTAATTAAGCGGAACCCAGGCTAATATTGTTGTTCCTTGTTTGCGGATTGAGATAACCTCCATACCGCCACCAACATTTTGAGCTCGCGTTTGCATATTCGCCAGCCCATGACCGATGCGTTGTTCCACTCTGGCTGAGTCAAAACCCACTCCATCATCACTTACGCGCAGCATCACCCGTTGATCCACACGCCAAACCCGCACATTTACTTTGGTGGCATCCGCATGTCTGGCAATATTAGCCAGTGCTTCCTGAAAAATATGAAAAAGCGCCATGGCATTAATGGCTGGCAGGCTTGCCACCTCAACTTCTTCGCCTTGCTGTTCCACTTCAACCAAGGTGTTAGCCTGGAACTCACGGATCAATCCACGCATACCCACCAGCAAATTTTCGTCCTGCAATTGGCGCGGGCGTAAATTAAGGATATAAGCCCGGATATTGCAAATGGCAGCATCCAATGCCTGGGTGGCTTGATTCAAGCGTTCATCAATTGCATGGTTATCCTCACCCAGATGCATGCGGGTATTCTGCAGATTCAACCCGATGCCATATAAAGCCTGGATGATGCCGTCATGCAGGTCCATACCAATCCGCTCACGTTCCTGTAAGATAGCAGTTTGTATGCGTGATTCGCCATCAGAAATCGGCGTTATCACAACTTTTTTGGAGTGAGAAGTAGTACTTTTCTTTATAATTGGTTCGGTAATTTTTTCTTTTTTCATTCAATGGATGTCTGTGATTGTACCTGATGTTTAAAGTTCGGGTCAATCATTTCTAAATTTACTGGATTGATGCAAACTAGTATAATTTTTTAAAGGAGTGAATCCCATGTTGAATAATCGGGCTGAATTGGAAGAGAAATATCGTCGAGAAGGACGTCTCCCACCCGGACAGGTGTTAACCGATAAATTTCCAGTGCTGCATTATGGTCCCGTGCCTGCATTTAACCCAAACACATGGGATTTCAAGGTATGGGGGGAAGTGGAAAAGCCATTACACCTCTCCTGGTCAGAGTTCAACCAAATCCCTCGTTCCAGAAAACTCATGGATTTACATTGCGTCACACGTTGGAGCAAGTTAGATACTCTATGGGAGGGTGTGCTGGTAAAAACTCTGGTCGAGCGGGGTTTGATAACCATTAAACCAACTGCAAAATTTGTCTTGCAGCATGCAGAATATGGTTTTACTGCCAATTTGCCTTTAAATATAGTATTAGCTGATAATTTTTTATTGGCAACTCATTTTGATAATGAACCGATTACACCTGACCATGGCTACCCATTGCGTGGTGTAGTGGGTGCCATTCCGATGCGTAAAGACCTCAAGGATGTATATCTATGGAAAGGCGCCAAATGGCTGCGGGGATTGGAATTCATAAGCGAAGACAGGCCCGGTTTCTGGGAAGAAGCTGGTTATAACAATAACGCTGATGTATGGAAGGAAGAAAGGTTTACATAAAAAAGGCAACTTTTTTGTTTAAACCCAATCTATTTCCAAATAAAAAATTAAATTAAATCGGGGTTTTTATTGGATCGTTTAGCTAAACATAAAAATTGGTATTCCAATTTTCTATTTTCGAGACATACCCCGCAGATAAAACCATAATCCCACGCCAGCGGCAATGAAAAAGAGACCCAGAATAGCCAATAGCGGTGATGGTCGATTGCCCTCTGAGGTGGTGGTGACCAATCTTGAACCCGGTTGCGTACCAAAATCCACAGTTGCAGAATCTCCAGCGCCAAGTGCCAATTTGTAGTTCATGGCCGTCGTAGGGTTGTAACCCTCAGGAATAGCCACACTGATGTTGTAATCTCCCTCGGGTACATTTTCAAAGCAGACCGGATCACCGGTATCCAATGTCGCCCCCGTCAGATTGACTTTGCTAAGCTGATCGGTAATGCTGACCTGCCCGCCCGCCAGAGCAGGTTCATTGGTTTCGGCCAGGGCATTGCCATTGGTATCGTTGAAAAGGTAAATGCAGACCGATCCGTTCCCTTTAATGGGTGTCGGTGAAGGCATGACTGGTATTATGGAAGTGGGGATGAGTGTGTTTTCCTGCTTGACGCCGATTAATAATTGCTTACCGACCTGAAGGGTGTTGCAATCATTTGCCTGCAAATTGTTTAATTGCCGCAACTGTTCTAACGAAATCATATTATTTTTCAAGTAAATACTGATACAGGTGTCATTTTCTTTGACAGTATAGAGGATACGTCCATCACTGCCAGGAGTGGGGGTGTAATAAAAAGCCTGAGAATAACCAGTGCTAGAACCTGCCGGCAATAATGACATCAAAAAAACTAACACTGCCAAAAAAATTCCCAAAGCGATGAGTGGTTTTTTAATCATCTTGTTCATCAGGCGAGATTATAACATTTTATAGTACCTGTATATTGCTGAGAAGAAAGGCTTTATTTTTACAGGAAAAACAGTTGCAAATTCTTCGCGTTTATTGACTTTAAGAAATTTTTTATTCCTGAATTAATGTAAAATAAATAGTGGCTTTCAATTAATAATTCAAAAGGATAATGCTATGAGTTTTCATACGATCATCATTGTGGGACGGCTGGGGCGCGATCCCGAGATGCGTTATACCAGCACCGGTCAGGCACTTACCTCTTTTTCTCTGGCCACAGACCGTCGTTACACCGATAGTAACGGACAGCAGCAAAAGCAGACCATCTGGTTCAATTTATCCGTGTGGGGTAAACAGGCAGAAAATTGCAACAATTTTCTAAAGAAAGGTAACCTGGTTGTAGTTGAAGGTAACCTGCGTGCTGATCCCCAAACTGGTGGCCCGCGGGTTTACCCAAAATCCGATGGAACTTCGGGCGCCAGATATGAAGTCACTGCCCAAACCGTTCGATTCCTCACTCCCAAGAGTGAAGGTCAGGAACCCGTGGCAGGCGGGAATGTCGCTGAAGAACCACAGGATACCGTTGGCGGAGAAGATATTCCCTTCTAACCTGACACCCGAATAAACAATTTCTCTACAAATTATCATGGACATTTATTCGCAGTTATCCGAGCTGTGTCATCAAAACTTTGACGCTCGCCACCAGGCACGTGAGGAAGCCCTTAAGCATTCCCGTCTGCTGACCCGCCATTCAGCGCAATCCATCCGTGCCATTCACCGCAGTGAAACAGACGTGGCGGATGAAGAACTCAGGCAGTGCCAGCTGCTACTGGAAAATATCAAGGAAAACCTTAAATCCTTCCCTGACTTGTATTTCAGTGGTTACACACAGGATGCCATCAAGGAATTTGTGGAAGCCCGCCTGACTAATTGCCTCATCCGCGACTTGCCTTTCCCACTACCTGAAGAGATGGGGGTGGAATATTCCACTTATCTGCGCGGAATGGCTGAAACACCTGGAGAACTGCGCCGGCGTTGCCTGGATCTCCTGCGTAAAGGTTATTCCGATGAAGCCGAATGCTTGCTGGCGCACATGGACGAAATCTACGCCTTGCTCGTAACCATGGATTATCCGGATGCCATCACATACGGCCTGCGCCATTCCACCGACCAATTGCGAGGTATTATCGAACGCACGCGTGCCGACCTCACCATTAGTCTGCGCGAACACCTGCTGCAACAAGCGCTCAAGGATTTCGAGCAAAAATTACCACCCCATCAAACCTAAATGCGCACCATCCGCGCTTCCGAGATTTGCTCTTTTATCTTCTGCCAGCGTGCCTGGTGGTATCAACATGAAGGGGTGGAACCGATCAATCTTACAGAAATGTCAGCTGGCAGCCAGTTCCATGAACAGCAGGGAAATATCGCCCGCTTAGCTATTCTGATGCAGATCTTCGCCTGGATTCTGATTATTCTGGCTGTCGTTGGCCTGACAGTTTATCTTACCGCCCAATCCTTCAGATAAACCGGCTCATCTCCCAATGCCTAATTACTTGGTCATTCTCATTGCCTTTGCAGTTTTTCTTCTGGGAATCTACCTATTCTGGCTCTCCAGAAGGAAATGGGAGCAGGTGGGCTTGCCGCCTGGCCGGCTGGTCTATGCAGACCCTGGTTTATGGGGCAGACCAGAAAAACCGTTTTATTATTCCGGATTGGGACTGACTGGAAAACCGGATTATGTAGTGAATCAAAAAGGTCGGCTTCTGCCCGTGGAAGTGAAAAGCGCCTGGGCGCCTCCCATCCCTTATGACAGCCACATTCTTCAATTGGGAGCCTATTGTCTGTTGATCGAAAAAGTCACCGGTAAGCGTCCACCCTATGGCATCCTTAAATACCGTAATCGAACCTTTGCCATTGATTACACCAAATCTCTGGAAGATTCGGTTCTGGAAATTATTGAAAAGATCCACAAACAAAAAAATCGCGGGCAGGCATCCCGTTCGCATGACGAAGCCCGACGCTGTACCCATTGCGGATATCGCAAAGTGTGTGACCAACGACTGTAAAAAACCGGTTTTTACTTCCGTTATACATGACTATAATTAACTATATGGATCATTCTTCCATCCCTAACCGCATCGCTGTGGCATACAAACAAGGAGCTGACCAGGAAGCACAATTGGTTACGGCTTACCTGAAAGATCAAGGGGTCCAATCAGTCTTTACCAGCTCCATTGTAGATGAAAAACTGCGCCAAAAAATTGATTCGGGTCAAGTGGATGCATTAATTGTCCTGGGCGGGGACGGCAGTATGTTAAATGCCAGCCATCTATGCGCCAGGGCTGGTGTGTCCATTCTGGGTATCAATATGGGCTCTTTTGGTTTCTTGATGGAATTGCAAAAAAACGGCTGGCGGGAATATATTTCCCGGTTATTGCAAGGCGATTATCGGCGGGAGGAACGCATGTTATTGCTAGCCCAGCTTTGGCATGCGGATACGCTTAAACAAAGTTGGGAAGTAGTTAATGAGGTTGTAGTTTGTCGTGGTCAGCAGGTCAAACCCATCCGCCTGCATGCCAGCGTCAACGGTTACCCCATGGCCAGTTATGTGGCGGATGGCTTGATCGTCTCCACTCCTACCGGATCGACTGCCTACGCTCTGGCAGCTGGCGGAGCAATTATGCCTCCCGAGCTGCGTACTATGCTGATTGTGCCAGTAGCCCCTCACCTTTCTCTCGACCGCGCCATTATTTTATCGGAAGGAAGCAGCGTGACCATCACTGCCAATACTATTCATCAGGCTGTCCTCAGTGCCGATGGGCAGGAAGCAGTCATCCTGGAAAAAGATGATTTTGTGAAAGTGGAAACCAGCCAGCGTAATGTGACTTTCATTCGATTTCATGATCCGGGTTATTTTTATCGTAATTTAAACCGGTATATTGAACAAAATCCATCCACAAACACCAAATAGTTTTGCTCAGTTGTTATAATATTCACATCTTTCCATAAAGAAAATAATCCTATGACCGACGATTCCAAACTGTTTTGTTATGTACATCCCGACCGCGAAACCCTCTTGCGTTGCAATAAATGTGAACGCCCCATCTGCACTCAATGTGCAGTTCTCACGCCAACTGGATACCGTTGCAAGGAATGCATCCGTTCCCAGCAAAAAACCTTCGAGACTGCTCAAAGCAGCGATCTGGTTATCGCGCCCATTCTGGCTGCAATCATAGCAATGATAGGCAGTTTTTTCTCCAGATACCTCGGTTTCTTCACCATCTTCCTTGCGCCATTCATTGGTCTGGTAATTGTGGAGGTCAGCCGCTGGGTGACCCAGAAAAGACGGTCTATTTTATTAACCCGGCTGATCACAGGTGCAGCCCTGCTGGGCAGCTTGCCACTGCTAATGATTAGCATTTTGCGTTTATTGAGTTTTTTTCAGGCAGGGGCAGGATTATCTCTAGTTGGATTGCTTCCGCTTATTTGGCAGGCAGCTTACACCTTTTTGGTTGCCAGCAGTGTGTATTACCGATTGGCAGGCATCCGCATTGGATAGAGGCTGACCGATGCTATTGGAACTTCGCATTGATAACTTTGCCATCATCCAGAACCTGGATCTTCGTTTTAAACCTGGTCTGACCACTTTTACTGGTGAAACCGGCGCAGGTAAATCCATCCTGCTGGATGGCATCACCTGCCTGGTTGGGGGTAAAACGGATGTGACCATGATTCGCAGCGATGCGGAACGCGCCAGCCTGGAAGCGGTTTTTTCCATTCCAGATACAAACAGGCCTGCAATGAATGAAATCCTTTACCGCGAAGAATTGATGGACGACCCCAACCTGTTGACCCTTAGCCGCGAAATCCGCCGCGAAGGGCGCAGCGTGGCACGGGTTAATGGCCGCAGCGTCAGCCAGAATATTCTCAAAGAGCTGGGTACATTTCTAATTGATATTCATGGTCAATCCGAACACCTTTCCCTGCTCAATATTCATCAGCATCTGGGGTTGCTCGACCGCTTTGCCGATATTGGGGAAACTCAATCTGCTTACCGCCTGGTTTATCACCAACAAAGAAAAATCCAGAAAGAACTGAATGAGTTACGTCAGGCAGAAAAAGATGCCGCACGGATGACCGACCTGCTCAATTACCAAATTCAGGAGATTGATGTCGCCCATGTCCAGCCTGGGGAAGAGGCCGATTTGCGCCAGGAACTTAGCCGCTTGGCTAATGCGGAAAAACTCTCTTCTCTCGCAAAGAATGCCTTGATACTTCTGGACGAAGGCAGTCCGGACTCTCAATCCATAACAGAATTACTGGGTGAGGTTGCGCAGTCGATGATTGCCCTTGCCAATATTGACCAGAGTCTGAAGGATCTCTCGGAACAAACCAGCTCAATTTCTGCCTTGACTGGTGATATCAGCCGGGAATTACAGGTCTATCTGGATAACATTGAATACAATCCCAAACGCTTGGAACAGGTGGAAGAACGCCTATCCTTAATTACCAACCTTAAGCGAAAATATGGTGAAAACGAAGAAGCCATATTGGATTTTGCACAAAGAGCCCGCTTGCAAATGGAAAAAATCACCCACGCTGAAGAACGCATCGAGGAACTGGAAGCTCAGGAAAAGGAGTTGAAAGTGAAACTGACTGGACAGGCACTGGCTTTATCAGAATTACGAAAGCAGGCCTCTCAAAAGCTTGGCCTGTCACTGGAATCTGAACTAAACGATTTGCGCATGTCCGGAGCTCGTTTTGCTGTAGATATTCAGTACAAACCCGATGACCAGGGTCTTTCCATCAGCGATGATCAGACCGTGAAATATGATGAGAATGGAATCGACCAGGTGGAATTTCTTATTGCCCCCAACCCCGGCGAAGGCCTCAAACCGCTGGTCAAAATTGCTTCCGGTGGTGAAACTTCGCGCCTGATGTTAGCCCTCAAGAACGTGCTTGCCCAGGCTGATACCATCCCAACCCTGATCTTTGATGAAATTGATCAGGGTATCGGCGGACGGGTGGGCGCGGTTGTGGGTGAGAAATTATGGAATTTGGGCAGGCAGCATCAGGTTTTTTGCGTCACGCACCTGCCACAGCTGGCAGCATACGGTAATCAGCAATACCGCGTTTATAAAGAGGTGAGCGATGGGCGCACTTTGACCCATGTGGTGAATTTGGAGGATGCCGCACGTATCACCGAACTGGCTATCATGTTTGGCGGTGAAAGCCAGGCAAATCGGATTGCTGCCCAGGAAACCTTGCAAAATGCCAGAGAAAGAAAAGCAACTCTCCCATTGTAGAGTCCTAAAACGCAAAATAGACTTATTTAATAATTCGGAAGCGTTATCTGTTTTTGCTTAACAATTTCTTCACAATTGCATCTTGCATTTTTTCTTGAAAAGATGTATAAATATGTTGTCAAACGCTTGGGTGCCCCCCTCACCCAGGCGTTTGGCGTTTTAATCGGTAATTTTAATATTTCCTTAGACAACCTGGGGAGACCCCATTTCCTTTCATTCACCTGATTTGACATTTTGCATATAATAGTATTAATACTTTGCTTGGAGGAATAATCATGAAGAAACGTTTTCAGGTTTTACGTGTCATTGCCACCATTTTTCGGGTGCTGGGCATCGTGATTGCGGCTGTCGCCCTGGTGGCAGCTCTAATCACTTTAGTTATGTCCCTGGCAGGTGGTCAAGTGTGGAGTTTGTTCGGTATAGATGCCAACACTGGTTTCTTTGGTGGTTTAATTGCGGCTTTTTTGGAAATTCTGCTGGGCGTTCTGTATGCATTAATAATGTACGGCTACGGCGAATTAATCAATCTGCTGTTGGCGCTGGAAGAAAATACCCACAACACTGTTTTGCTGCTGGAAAAATCTTCTAAATAAGAATCTTCAGTATCTTAACTGAACTATTATTTTTTTCATAACCGATTGGATTCATCACAGGTGGTAATTCCATTTAATGTTGAATAAGTGATTTCTGTACCAGCAGGATAAAATGAAAAATAATACCTTGAACCTTCCCTGGGGAAAGGATAAAATCTCCCTCGTTCTCCCCCCCGCCTGGCAGGTGGAAGGAACTTTGGAGCCAGCGGCGTTGGCTGGAGTGACCGACCTGGATAAGGAACTGCAGCGCAGCCTGCAAGCGCCGATTGGATGCCAAAAACTTTCTAAATTGGTAAATAAGAATTCCCATATCGCTTTGGTGATGGATGACCTCAGTCGACCGACTCCTGTGGCAAAATTGCTACCCGCCGTCCTGGATGAACTAAAACGCGGGGGTGTAGCAACCAGCCAAATCACCCTTATTCCTGCTCTGGGCGTGCACCGTCCAATGGACCAGAGTGAAATCGCTCAGCGAGCCGGGCAAAAATCTTTGCATGGTTTGTTCTGGGAAAACCCGGATTGCGGGAGTTCTGAAAAATTAGTTTTTCTGGGTAAAACCTCGCGCGGCGTACCTGTTTATGTAAATAAAAATGTGGCTGACGCGGATGTGGTGGTTTCCATTGGCTGCATTGAACCGCATATCATTGCCAGCTTTGGCGGTGGGTATAAGAACCTTTTTCCCGGTGTTGCCGGTCGCGAAACCATTGCCCAGAACCATTCCCTCAATGCCACTCCTGACACCTTCAATATGGTCGGCCAGCCGATTGAAAAGAATCCCATGCGCCTGGATCTGGAAGAATCCGGACAGATGCTTAAAAAACCAGTCTTCATCATTAATGCCGTCTTAAACAGCCGATTGGAAGTTGTTCGAGTAGTTTGCGGGGATCCGATTGCCGCCCACCGCGAAGGTGCCAAAGTGAGTGCACAAATTTATGGGGTAAAAATTTCTGCACCTGTGGATGTTGTTATTACCAATTCCTATCCAATGGAAACCGATTTACGCCAGGGTGTAAAAGCCCTGGCCAACACCATCCGAGCCGTTAGACGCGGCGGCACCCTCATCACCCTGGTGCGCGCCGAGGAAGGTGTGGGGGTGTTTGGTTTGGCTGAACGAAAACTACCAGTTGGCAGAACCGGTTTAAAGGTTTTGATGCCTCTGCTTCTGGCAATTTTACCCAAGATAAAACTAAAAGGTCTGGGTGAAGAAGACCGCTTCTTTCTTTACTTCGCTCTGCAGGCCATGCGCCATTGTGAAATGATTATGTACGCCCCCACCATTCCAGTTGAGATTCAGGCACGTCTGCCCTTTGTTAATTTTGTCAATTCGCCTGAAGAAGCCATCCAAAGAGCACAATTGCGTCACGGGCAGAAAGCCAGTGTGCTGGTCTTCCCCCTGGGCGGAATTACTTATCCGATTTTATGATCAGTTTTACAGGGTCTCTTTCTTAACCTTTTTCAGTCAGTTGAAATTGATTGGTAAAAAAAATGCGGCTATTTCCCCTAAACCATCTGATAATCGGCTCTCCGATTTCTAAAAAAATACTGCGGTAATTTTTGGTATTTTAGCTATCTGTTTTCTACTTGAAATTTTGTGCACTGGTCAATAAAGTCTTTATAACTGACCAGATCGAACTCTTTAACAATATCCTGGATGGTTTTACCGGGAACCAGATTTTCCAAAAGGATCAGATGTTCTTCTGTAAAAGTCTTTAAGACAACATTATCACCGTACTTCTTTTGGATTGCAATAATCTTTTGCATTTGTTTATCAGTATGAAATAAACCCCGATCTAGGTTAAGTTCATGGAAAAGGATTCGGCTCCAACGCGAGGTGGAAGCCAGTTTTTCGCCAGTGATTTCAT
>Ga0315288_10012095_pt1 | contig 10858 bp, 12 predicted proteins | sample YL17G11_20_MG_FD_203454 | JGI IMG/M metagenome (GOLD analysis project Ga0315288, IMG submission 203454) | Sediment microbial communities from Yellowstone Lake, YNP, Wyoming, USA - YL17G11_20 | ecosystem: Environmental > Aquatic > Freshwater > Lake > Sediment | place: USA: Wyoming | collected...
CTGACCTCCTACAAGCCATGCGATCGTTTCTCGGCCAGAACGACATGATGGCCTATCTGACGATGATGGCCCAGCGCATGGTAGAACTGCATCGTGTGCTGAAGCCAACTGGAAGCATCTACCTTCACTGTGACCCGACAGCGAGCCACTATCTCAAACTTCTAGTAGATTCTACTTTTGGCTCTGCTAACTTCAGGAACGAAATAATCTGGAAGCGCACTTCGGGGCATAGTGATGCGCATCGGTATGGCCGTGTGCACGACGTGCTTCTTTATTACGTCAAAGGGCCGACGTACCTGTGGAATGAAACATATCAGACTTATGCAGAAGCCTACACCGAACAATACTATCGCTATCAAGACCCAGATGGGCGACGTTGGATGTCCGATAACCTGAGTGCATCGGGATTATCTGGCGGTGGCTACGAGTATGAATGGCACGAAATACGACGTGTTTGGAGAGTTCCAAAAGAGACGATGCAACACCTTGAACAACAAGGCAGGATTTTCTACACCAGAAATGGAATCCCACGCATCAAGCGCTATCTAGACGAAGCGAAGGGCCTTCCCATGCAAGATGTATGGACAGACATAGAAGCGCTCCGCTCATGGCACCGCGAACGCTTGAACTACCCCACTCAGAAACCAGAAGGCTTGTTGGAGCGCATCATCAAGGCCAGCAGCAATGAAGGAGACCTAGTGCTTGACCCTTTCTGCGGCTGCGGAACCGCTATTGCTGTTGCGGAGCGCCTCAAGCGTCGCTGGATTGGCATAGATATTACCCATCTTGCTATCACCCTGATGCGCCATCGCCTCCATGATACCTTTGGCCCTGAGCTTACGCCTTATGAGGTTATCGGTGACCCCAAAGACCTGGAAAGCGCCAAAGCATTGGCAGAGCAGAACCGCTATCAGTTTGAGTGGTGGGCTTTGGGACTCGTTGACGCCCGCCCGGCGCAGGACAAGCGCAAGGGCGCTGACCGGGGCGTCGACGGCTATATCAACTTCTTTGATGATAACACTGGCAAGGCTAAGACCATTATTGTTCAGGTAAAGAGCGGCGGTGTGAAAAGGGGCGACATAGCTACACTTAAAGGTGACAGCGAGCGAGAAAAGGCTCCCATCGGCATACTAATCACCCTGGATGAGCCAACAAGACCTATGCTAGAGGAGGCAGTCACCGCAGGCTCCTACGAGCCGGAGCACTTTCCAGGCTACCAGTATCCCCGATTACAAATACTTACCATCCGGGAATTGCTTGAGGGTAAAGAAGCCCAGTACCCCCGTATGGCACCGCCCGCCACTTTCAGGCGTGCGCAGCGGCACCGGAAAAGCATAGAAGACCAGCAACGCCTGGTGTGAAGGCCACTGGACACCTTGCGAAGACTACTTAAACCAAGTGATAAGCCGAAGTCGAAGGGGCTAAAACGATGATAGTCTATCTTGAACCCCATTATGGTGACGCCGAGGGCAATCTGGACAGAGCCAGGGCCGAAGTAGAAAAGGCCTTAGGCTTCCGGGGCACAATTACCAGTGTCAAAGTTAATGACGACCAAATACAGGTGGACTTCAAGCTGAATTCTGATTGGGACTTACCGCTTGGAGAAAAGATGACATATCTTACAGGCATGCTAATGTCTACGGCAAAGCCCTTCAAGATTACCGGTTGGCTACTAGAAAAGATGGAAGGGGGTTAAGAAGTGCTCATAACTGTACAGCTCATGGACACCTACAAGCTAGGCTCCGAGCGTGCCCAAGCTGAGGTAGACAAGGCACTATCATGGCGTGGTGAAATCGTGAAGGTGAAGGAAAGTAAGACTCCCGATACCCTGCTAATTGAGATTAAAGTAAGCGATTCCTGGCAAGCCACAGACGATGAAAAGCTGGCATATCTCAAGGACTGGCTGACTGCCAAAACAAGAAGGTTTACTGTCAAAGATGTAAGGGGGTAGCATGAGAGGGGCAATATATTGCCGGGTAAGCACCGAAGACCAAGAAAGAGAAGGAACTAGTGTAGTGGCTCTAACACTTCGTTAGCTCCCCGAATGTTGGAAAGAATGGTTTCCGCCGGAGCTGGCTGGCCGAAAATTCAGGGTCAGCATTATTCGCCTGAAGATAACGATATTTAGGAAGCACTACACTAGGAAGGAGAGGGTGAGGTATGGTGGCATCTAAACCTAAAAAGCCTTGGCAGATGACAAGAACCGAGTACCTTGGGGCTGTAGCTGCAAAGCAATGGACTCCTAAGAATAAGCCACGCCTACAGCTAGAGGGCGAGGCACTACAGGATGAGCTGCGCCATGTTTATTACGAGGGGCATAAGCAGATAATCCAACGTGCTCTCTCCGAAGGTAAACCTGTCCCGTCCGAGGTGCTCAAGGATTATCCCGAGCTGGCAAGGGGCGCTGCTGCAAGTTTTCCCATGTCCCGTCGTCAAACGTGGCGTACTGGACCGCCAAAATCGCACGAAATCAAATGAGGGACAAAGAGAACGTTGCGGCTCTAGCGACCCTCGGCTGGCGGATGTTCGTCTTATGGGAGTGCGAATTGGGGTCGGCGCTTTCGCTTGCCTTAGAGGCGCTTAGGGCCGTGCGTTGATTATTTGTGCAGGACGGATTTGTTGTGCAAGGCCGAATACACCTAGATGCATGAGAACCCGATGATTACAAAGGAAGGTCTTGCGCTAACGGATTTTCAGTTCGGGATGTTCTGCGCCTTCTGCGTCCTGCTCCTGGGATTGCTGACCTTGCAACTGATAAAGTTCTTGAGAACGGCTAGGGAAGTAAAGAGGATGGGGCGGGGGGATCGCCTCCTAGACATCCTGGAGATAGTGGCCAAGATTGTCGTGGCGCCGCTGCTGCTGCTGTTCTGGCCGGTGATACTCGTTGGTTTGTTGGTGTGGGTAAGAGTCTTAAGAAAACCTGCACCTGAATGGTAACTGGCCCGGGAAAGGAGGAGTTATCTACTGTATAGGTTGGATGCGGACTACTGTTGCTTCGGCAACTTCTTCCCTGGTATAATGTCGAACCTAACACCCTTTCTCATGCATGTCGTAGAGCAGTAAGTGCTTGTTACCTCTCGTCCTCGTAGGGGGTGATATTCGCGGGCACACGTTTTGCATTGTTTTATTACTTCCAGGTTTCTTGCCGAACCCGTCATACTTTCACTCCCATCTATAGAACTGATTTCGAGACTCGACCGGCGTGTCACTCGATTCCAAGCGGGCGAAATGCCTTGCGTCTTCTGGCCTGCTTCACGCATTCCTGCGTGCAGAATCTGCTGGTCGCTTGGTAGCTATTTCTGCGAGGATGGTACTTACGCCCGCAGTTATCGCATACCTTGATGATGGTCAGGTCTTTATTCTTTGGGTCGTCTGCACCAAACACTAGATCTGACATGGTAAACGCCCCCTTCGCCAAGACTATTCAAACCCATTTAGAAAGACTTACGTTTCATGTTCGGTCTTTCGATTATCTATACTGCGAGTCTCATTTAGGTCAAGTTTTCGGCCAGAACATCAGCAAGTCTCTCAGCAAGCAGAGGAGGCACAGCTTCACCAATCTGCGCTCTGACTTCGCTCTGTCTGCCTGCAAACATGAAGTCATCCGGGAAAGTCTGCAACCTTGCCCGCTCCCTGTTGGTGAGTATGCCCCTTTCTCGCTCATAGTGATAACCCCATGTTCCACCGCCGCCGTAAGCCACTACTGTCGGAGCTGGCTTCAGAGGAAAAGCTCTCCTGTATATTAGACTCAGGCCCCTTCCCTCCACCTCCCACTCAGTGCCCTTCACAAATTCATTGTTCTTGCCCGGAGGTATCCTCCACATCCGACCAGACACTGAGTTGCCTTGAGCGGGTGCCACATTTGAATTGTCGGCGGGTTTTAGATCCTGGACGCGCCGACGGAAGTACCCTAGTTTTTTCAGGATATTCTCATGCTCTAACATGGCCTTCCCAATCTCATGTGTACTCGCTGGCACGATACTGTTAGAAAGCAGATAGTCTTCCAATGAATCAAGAGTCAGCCTATCCCAGACTTCTTTCTTCCACGATTCTGCACCAGGTAACGATTCGTCATTAAGTAGTGATTCGTAAGCACGCATAACATCTTTGTACTCGCACTTGAGTTCGGGAATGGTTTTCCCTTCGAAAACCTCCATGCAGGTTAACGGATATTTCCACATTAGACTTGCCTTCCCGCTCATCTGGCGGTCAAGACGGCTTTGGAATTGTTTCACCTGAAACAATTCCAGGCTCTCGGCAAGATCCTTCCTTAACCCAATAACTATGATCCTTCGCCGCTTCTGGGGAACTCCAACCTTAGATGCGTCAACAATGTCATCGAAGAGAATTTCATAGCCCAGTTTCTCAGTCGCTGAACCTCCATTGTCTGTAGGCAGATTCGCTCGAATCTCGCTCCACCTCATGGTCAGATTCGTGAAATCCTCAATTATAATCTTATAGGCAAGGCGACCGTTAGCGCTCAAAAGTCCCGGCACGTTTTCGAAGATGAAAACCTTCGGTTGCAGAGCCACAAGAGCGCGAACAAACTGGGAATACAGTTTTCCCCTGTTCACCTCCAATCCTCTTCGAACTCCTCCTTTTATTATGGAGAAGTCTTGACACGGCGGACCGCCAATCATAACATCCGGCTGAAAACTGTCTAGCCCAGAGAAGCTGACTTCAGCTATGTCTCCCTGAACAATAGTTGGCTCATCGCCAATTTGAGGAGAGGCTGGTGCACTAACTAAGCGCAGATTCAAGTTTTGAGCAAGGGTTTCTGCCGGTACTAGCTTTAGTTCATTAGCGAGGAGCGTAGTGAACTTGGAAGTGCGGTGAAAGCCCCAATCAAAGCCCCCCGCTCCTGAAAATAGAGAAACTAGATTTAATCTAGCTTTATTGTAGCTAGACACCTATCACCTCATGGAGAACTGCTTTCCAATCCGCTTTTGAGTATTTCAAGCACCCACTGGTAGCCACGAAGTGATCTTCTTTGCTGAAACTACCTATAGCTTCAAATTCCCAGTTCTGACCTTTTGTATTGCTAGGCACGGTCACAGGTTCACCCCCCTTTACCCATCCTACATACTTCCTCATGTGGTAGCCTTTTAAGGCACCACTTCGGTTGTGCATTGGCCTGAAATCGGGAGCGGGTGGCGCTTTGATAATCTCCTTGTCCAGGAAGCCCGCGATATAGCACGGGATTTTCTTGAAGTCCGGCAAACTAGCCCACAGCTTCTTCGCCTCTTCTTCACCGATAGTGCCAGCCTCTATCGCATGGGGAAGTAGCTTATCGCGAATGAAACTAATCCATTTCAAGAATGCTATGAAGTGGTCTCTAGAAATACCCAGCTTCACCAGCACAAAAACATCTGAACGATTGATCTGAGCTCCAGGGATGTCCAGCCAGATCCCGTTGAACTTCGTAGTTTTGAAGCTGACCTGAATTTTTGGTAAAACCTCCTCCCCGGTCTCCAATCGAATGCCTTTGATATCAGAGGGAAGATAGTTCTCTATAGGACCCAGGGTGTAGTCAAGCAATAACTCAATGCCGAACCGCTCCTTTATAAATCTGGCTAAACCGATCTCGCCGAGGAAACCTCGCGCAACATCAGTCCAGAGCTGTCCGAGGTCGCGTTGTCTACTACTTCCATAGTCAGTTGCCGCAAGATTGGGCGCTATGCGGAGGGAATGAGTTAGCGCGGTGACATAATCCGTGTGATCCAGCATGACGGTCCCGAAGTTGCCTCTCTGCTCAAGCCAAGTCTCCCATGAACCGCACTGTTTTACCTCGCTACCCACTTCAGCTCCCCCTAATAGCCTCTTCACCTGGTCGCTTTCTAGCCCAGGTAGATATTTGGCTATAATCTGTTCGATTTGCTTCTCCATTTCATGCTCATTGGAAGACATTATCCACCCCCTTGAAGAAAATCACAAATCTTGCGCAGTGGGCAGTCAGAGCAAATTGGCTTTCTTGCTCTGCAAACAGCGGATGCGAAGTCGAGCACGCCCCAGTTGAACTCACGGCACCGATCCTGCGGCACCAGCGACTCAGCAACGTTCCAGAGCTGTTCATCTTCACGAGGTCTGCTCCTCCTTGAACGGATTCCAAAGACCCTTTGAATCACCCTTATCATATTGGTGTCAAGGGCAGGCTTTGGCTCAGCAAATGCGAAACAGGCTACCGAGTTTACTATATACTTTCCGATTCCCGGTAAACTAAAAAGGAACTCACGACTACGAAGCATTTCTGGGTCGGCGAGCGCAACTGATTCAGCGATCAAGCGTAGCTGATGTGCTCGCACCCTATACATACCAAGCGGCTGAAGCAATCCTTCCAACTCACTTCCACTCATATGTGAAATTTGGCTCACTGAAAGTTGCGATAGCCCTCGGTAGAGCACAATAACTTGGCGTACTGTCGTCTTACGCAAAAGAACTTCTGCCAGTAGTATCTGCCATGGGTCTCTGGTCTTTCTCCAGGGGAGCTCTTTCCTACCATTTTTCTGCCAGAAATCAAATATGCCTGCACGAAAGGCGGAAATCTTGCCTCTGGCCTCTTCCCAGCGCTCTTCTCCCAATGTCAGATCTGCAACTGAGTCATCCATGACAGCAACTCGACATTGACACAATATCGCCGTTCTATGAGTAAAACCATCAAGCAGTTCTGGGGGCTAGTATAACCTCGGCAACTCATTATCGCAAGAAGCCTACGGCAAGTCATCCTCTCAGACAGCATGAAGCAGTACAGGGTGGCGGTGGGGTGGGGTGGGGCTACGTCCACACGGCGATAACGACTGCATCCGAGAAGTTGCTCGGGTCGAGGAAGAGTACGGCGACGTTGCGACCGACAACCATCTCAGCGGTAGGTATCGCCCGGGATGTGGGGATGCTATCGAGATATACGCTGAGGCTTCCGATGATCTGCACGGAGGACAAAGGTGATGCCCACGCCTTCAAGATTCCTTTCTTAATCATGGCTAAACGCCTCCTAGTCCGATTTTAAGAACGTACTGGCCTTTGGTAGGGTTGTATGTATGGCTGAGACTCAAGACCCGCTTCTTGGCAGCCACGAGGCCAGCTACAGCATCGGTGAGGTCTACCACGTCGTATATCTCCTGGCCACAGTTCAGGGGCACGAGAACCATGCCGTCAAGTGCGTGGATCGCTGCGTCTCTGAGCTCGGCTGCGCCTCGTTCGTGCGCCCGGGTGGTGGTGGTGAGATTAAGGTCCTGAGCCTGGATTAGCAGGTCAGATATCAGGTCAATCTCTGCCCAGTCAAAGTCCTCGGTAAAGACGGCGGCGCCGAAAACCTGGGCCCGGTTGCTCTCTTTGCTGCGGGTGATATATCTGCCCTCGAGGATGGCGTGGGTCGTGCCGTAGGTGTAGGCGCTGGCGTCTGCTGCCAACGGGTTGACGATGTAGCCATAGTTGCCACGAAAGAAAAGGACATCGGGCACTTTGGACAGGAGACGGAGGACGGAAGACCGGCCGGATTCACCCGGGTTGATAGTGAACGCTGGATACAGGTTGACGATGGCGCTGCTGGTGCTGAACGAGGAGAACTCAAGGCCTGCCCTGGCGTGAATCCAGCTTAGAAGTTGGAAGACGTTCTTGGCTGCGGATGCCCATGTGTACTGCCTCCTGGCTTTCCAGCGTTCCAACATAGCCCAACCGTCGGAGGCACGGAGACAGAAGACCGAGGACGGGGGACGGGAAACATATTCCCAGCCAGTTATCCAGTAGGCTTGGCCGGAAGATACCTCGATGCCTGCCGTTGTGCGATAGCCTGGTGAAAACAGAATCTCCGAGCCGAGCTTGATAGCTGCGTATGTTCCTGTTCCCAGCGTGTTGTAGCGTCCGTCGTCGTTGCGGAGCGATAGCGATAGCTCGCCCGAGGCCTCGCCGAGGGCGGTGGCGAGAAGCAGAACGTCAGCCGTGAGTTCCACGGAGGCTGGCGTGAGCGAAGCCCGCCACACGGCGTCCGGGCGGGTCAGCCAGACGTAGGTACTCGAACGACACAGCGCCAGTCCGTAGGTAGACGCTAGATTAAAGGGGACTGGCTCACGCCACAGATTCGAGGTGAAGTCAGCGGTCGCCAGAGAGTGAGTCCCGAAGGGGCGGGCGTAGGCTTCCGAGCCTGAGTAGGCTTCTAAGAAGAATGCTCGGAAGACATCGGGGAAGTCGAGGCATGGGAATGCGAAGCTGACATTCGAGCCTGCTTCTGCCCGGGTGAGTTCAACGAGTGCTGACCATGTGCCGACACCTGCAGAGTAGCCGTCGCCGTAGACGCAAGTCCAGACATAGGGCTTGAGGGTGGTGACCTGCGTACCTGTAACAACGACATTCCAATCCCCCTGGTAGCGGACGGCAAGGCCAGTTATAGAGGCGGCACTCAGCGACCACGCCGCAGCCGCTTCCCATGAGCCACCGGAAAGACGGCGCCGGTAGACGGCGTTGCTCTGAGAGTAGAGTACGATGGCTAAGGTGGCACTCTTACAGCAGCAGGCAAGGCGGGTCGCCGCTGTGCCTGTGATTGCTCCCATGTCTACCCAAGCTCCCCACGATGCGCCTGAATCGGAGCTATCAGCTCGATAGAGCTTGCCGTCGAGCCCGACTCGGAAGGCGAAGACGGCTGTGCCGTAGGCACAGATAGCGACAGCGTAGGCGGTCACTGCCCAGCTCGTCCAGGTGGCATAGTCCGAGCCTGCGCCTGGGGTGGTGACTCGCTGACGATAAAGGTTAGTCGAATCGATGCGAAGCCTGATCAGCGAGCCGTCGGCCGGCATGGCGACGGCGTGGAAGTTATCGGCCTCGGCACCGGTGTATAACCTAGTCCAGTTAAGACGTGTGAGCCCTGCCACACGGTCGAGAATCTCAACCTTGGGGTGGGGTAGGGCGGAGGGGGACTTCTGAGCTGCGGTGAGCGTGCCTGAAAGCGTCCTCATGGTTCGACAAGCTCACCACGAACGGTATTTTTCAAAAGATTACCTCCGTACCAAGTAAGACGCCGATATATCCGACCATGAAGCTCTTAATGTCGATGAAGGCGTGGTCATGGATTCGCCAGTCCTCGGTAATCTCATAGGCGAGAAAGAGAACGACAATCAGCACTGCGCCTTCTCCTCCCAGATAGGCTGCAGCTGCACCGAGCGGCGTGTGCAGGCCTGCACGATAGAGCGTGGTCTTTATCTTCGCTGTCCTCATGGCTTCGTGGCTGCCTTCCTGAAATAGAACTGCATGACCAGGCCAAATTGCAGGATGGTAGCTCCGACCACTGCGTCGGGTAGCTGAATCCAGCGCTGCGCTATCCAGAGCGAAACGATGGTCAACACGGAGACTAAGGCTAAGCGGTCATTAAAGGTTTTCCATCCCATGACGGCCTCCTTAAGGTCCTAAAACGATAGATTGAGAGACAGGCGTATCGTATGGCGTGTAAAGCTGGCGTACTCTAACCCTGTTCTGCTGCCCCAGTCTCTTAAGTTCCTCGATGAAACGGTTCAGCCTGGCGTCGGCGTCCTGGCGGTAGGTACGGGCGGTGGCTTCTCCTCCGAGGTTGACCCGGTTGATTGTGTAGGCTGACCACTCAAGTAGAGCGAAGGCGGCTGCTCCCCGGGCAACAAGGTTATCGTACTGGGTGGGGATGGTTGACGTGGTGCTCATGGTATGCGTTATGCCGTGGTACACTTTGGCGTTGCTGCCGTCCGGGACTTCGTCCGAGTAGATAGTAAGCGTATCTTTCCAAATGCTGAAACGCTGGTAGGAGGGGGGAAAGTCTCCTACCTTATACTCTACCGCCTCTACCATGACCCGGGTAGTTAGGGCGGCTATGCTGATGTCCCGGCTACCAGGGGTTGTGGCAATGGTCGCTACATCCTCAAGGGGTAGTGCCTGGGAGAAACGGGCGACGGCTTGGTTGATGTGGCGGGTAAGCACGGCGTCCGTCCAGCGATAGTTGGCGGCGTCCTCGTCGTGCAGGTCCTGGCGTACGGCTGCAATCATGGCTGTTAGAATCATACTTCCTCCAGTTTGGGAGGGCTTGGGGGGGGAGTGGTAAGGAGAATGGAAAGTGCCTCCCCCCCTTCTACCTCCCTTTCCTTAAGTTGCCTTCACCCCTGGATGGCAGGTACAGGGGTGGGGACTTCTAGGTGTCCAAGATGCCGGTGAGCTTGGCAAGGGATAGGGTACAGAAACAGGCGAGCGAGCAATACCACTTAATCCTCGTTCGTGTGGCATCCTTTAGCTCAAGAGTGCCGATCTTCTCGACTTCCATGAGCCCCGGTGCCGACAGGCCGCAGACAGCGCCTTCTCCGAGCTTCATGGCATAGATGGTGGAACAGGTCGTGCCCGTACCTACGGTCTTGGCGTCGCTGATCCAGTCGTTGATGTAGATGGGGATGTCGCCCCAGTACTCGACTTGCTCTCCGAGCTTGCCCTGGCCGATGGTGAGGTTAGTACCTGCGGCACGCGCCAGAATCCGTATTCTGCGCCTCGAACGTCTGCTCATCAGGAGCAGATCGGGTTTCCCCGGCCTGATGAGGTCGCACATCTCGTCAATTTTGTTCAACGAGAGCATCAGGCCGTCTGCTCCCATGCTGGCCGTCTGGCCACTCACGGTGAGGTAGTCAATTCCGTTAAAGGAATTGGCGTCGCCGGAAACGAGGCCGTTGACGAACGTGTCCTCGAACTTGGTGGCCAAGGCCTGCGCCTTAAGGGCTATGATGGCGGCCTCGATGTCCTGGATGTTGCTGCGGGTCTTCTTGATGTAATTGCTCACATCGGCATCACCGCCCAGGATGGCGAGGGCGGCGGTTAGCTGGGTAAAGGTGGGAGGGCCTTCTGCCCAGTCGTCGCCGACGGC